>Ga0182741_1001982_pt1 | contig 24861 bp, 23 predicted proteins | sample eDN5th37CBELigOP_FD_128874 | JGI IMG/M metagenome (GOLD analysis project Ga0182741, IMG submission 128874) | Enriched Organic Plus compost microbial communities from Emeryville, California, USA - eDNA 5th pass 37_C BE-Lig OP (version 2) (version 2) ... | reverse complement strand
GCCAGCACGACCGAGCCGATGCCGAGCCACGTGGTGAGAATGAGGAAGGCGATCAGCGCCACAAAGGCAGACACCATGAACACGTCGCCGTGGGCGAAGTTCACCATGCCGATAATGCCGAACACCATCGTGTAACCGATGGCGATCAGGCCGTAGATCGAACCGAGAGTCAGCCCATTGATCAGCTGTTGGACGAATATTTCCACGTCCGCCGCGCCCCCTCTGTTTTGCACGTCCGCTTAAGCAGGCCGTCGAGCCGCCCCCTCAGACGGCTCTGGCACCCATTGTTAACAGGGCGTTGCAGGAGCGGCAACGGCGCCGGATGGGAGTTGCTCACAGGCTTGCGGCGGCGCCGTGGGCGATGCCGCGGTTGCATCGGCGCCCGCCCCATACGAAAAGACGGGAGAAGGACGTGCCGATGAGCCGAAGGAACGAACCGGCGGACAACCCGTCTCCGCCGAAAGTCGAGGGCGGCGACGCGATCGATGCCGGTCTGTTCCGGGAGGCGATGAGCCGGCTCGGGGCGGCGGTTCATGTCGTAACGACAGCGGGCGCGGCCGGGACGGCCGGGCTGACCGCGACGGCGGTGTGCTCCGTCTCCGACACGCCGGCGACACTGCTCGTCTGCGTCAACAAGCGCAGCCACGTGACGCCGTATCTGCACCGCAACGGCGTGTTCTGCGTCAACACGCTGGCGGCCTCGGACGAGGGGATCGCGAAACTGTTTGCGGGCCGCACGGGGCTGCCGCTCGAGCGGCGCTTTTCCACCACGGAGTGGCTCACGCTCGCGACCGGCGCACCGGCGCTGGCCTCGGCGGTGGCGGCGTTCGACTGCCGGATCACGCTGATGCACGAGGTCGGCAGCCACAATGTCATCTTCGGCGCGGTCGCGGCGATCCGGCTCGGGCCAGCCGTGCCGGCGCTGGTCTATCACGCGCGCTCCTACAAGCAGGTGTGAGCCGACGCGGTTGAAGCGCGGCGGCGCTCGCGTATCCTGCGCCGATGCCGAGCGTCACGAGCCTGCCGCTGTTTCATCTCTACGGCGACCCGCCGGACGACCGCGCGTTCGACTTCATCCATATCGAGACGATCGCATCGCGCTCGCAGGTGCATGACTGGACGATCAGTCCGCACCGGCACCGCAACCTGTTCCAGATCCTGCTGCTCACCGGCGGCGGCGGCGAGATGGTGCTCGAGGAGGCAGTGATCGAATTCTCCGCGCCGACGGTGATGCTGGTGCCGCCGCCGGTGGCGCACGGTTTCCGCTTTGCGCCGCGGGTCAGCGAAGGCTGGGTGCTCAGCTTCAGCGACGACGTCGCCGCCGCGCTCGGCGAGCAGGGCGGCGCGTTCGCGGCCTGGCTGCGGGAAGCGGCGCGGCAGCCGGTGATCCCGCTGCCGAGCGGCGCGCAGACGCAGCGGCTGGCGCGGCTGTGCGCCGAGCTCAACGAGGAGCACCTGATGGCGCGCGACGGCCATCGCCTGGCGATGCGTAGCCTGCTGGCGTTGATCGGCATCGGCGTGGCCCGGCTCGCCGCCAGCCAGGCGCTGTCGGGGGTCGCGACGCTGCAGCCCGCCGACGCGACGGTGGCGGCGCTGCGGGCGCTGGTCGAGACGCATTTCCGCAGCGAGCGGCAGGTCGCCTTCTACGCGGACGCGCTGGCGATGACCCCGGACCGGCTCAACGATCACGTCAAGCGCGCGGCGGGGGTGACCGCCGGGCACCTGATCCGGCAGCGGGTGGCGACGGAGGCGAAACGGCAGCTGGTCTTCACCGGCGCGACGATCCACGAGATCGCCTTCGATCTCGGCTTCGCCGACCCGTCGCATTTCGCCCGCTTCTTCCGCACCCACACCGGCACCTCGCCGCAGGCCTTCCGGGCCCGGCGGGGCGGGTGAGGCGCCGTCCGCGGCGCAACCGCAGGCCTTTCGGTGCGCGCCGGCCCGCGGGTGCGGCCGCGTGCCCGCCGATTTAAGGTAAATAAAAGGTTTACATTGCCCGCCGAATTTACTCTTTCTTAAGCTCGCATGGCCCGTGGGGGGCCAGAGGAGCGGGCGATGCGCGCTGCGACGCAGGCGGCGACATTCATCCTGGGTGCCATCTGCTGCTACTTCGCGCTGTCATGGGCGCTCGATGCGGCGCGGGTGCTGACCTCGCCCTGGATCGGGCTCGACGACTTCGCCCATGCCGAAATCGCCCATTTCCTGCGCCAGACCTTCGGGCTGGGCGCCGACGGCGTGCTGCTGACGACGGCGGCGCTGGGGGCGGGCAAGCTGGCCGTGGCGGCGCTGTTCGTCGTCTATCTGGTCGAGCGGCTGCGCGGCGATCGGTGGCGGGGCGACGACGAGCACCAGATGACCCTGCGCGCGGCGCTGGCGGCGCTGATCGGGCTCAGCACGGTGCTGGCGCTGCCGGCGATCCTGCTCGGGCGCGACGCGCCGGCCCTGGCCTATTCGCTGCAGCTGCTGCTGGCGGCGGCGGCGGGGGCGCTCAGCCTGATCGAGCAGATGCCGGTCGGGCAGGCGCCGGTTGCCGCGATGGAGCCGGTCGCCGAGCCGGTGGCGGCCGAGCCGGAATACGCCCAGGCCGCGTGAGCGCGGCTCAGCGGCCGAGCTCGGCGATCACCGTGGCCGCTTCCTTGAAGGCGTGATTGGCGGCGGGCACGCCGCAATAGATCGCCTGCTGCAGGATGATTTCCTTGATGTCGTCCGGCGTGAAGCCGCCCTCGGTGAGGGCGGCGCGGACGTGCATGCGGAACTCGTCCCACTTGTCGAGCGCGAGCATGGTGCCGATGACGAGCACGCGGCGGGTGCGCTCGTCGTAATGCGGCCGGGTCCAGATCTCGCCCCAGGCATAGCGGGTGATGAGATCCTGGAACTCCTCGTTGAAGGCCGTCTTGTTGGCATTGGCACGGTCGACCCAGGCGGCGCCGAGCACTTTGCGGCGGCGGGCCATGCCCTGGTCGTAGCGGTCCTTCTCGTCCATCGCGGCCCCCGTCACTTGCCGAGGAATTCGAGCACGGCGGCGGTGAATTCCGCCGGCTGCTCGATATTGGAGAGATGGGCGGCCTCGAGCACGACCAGCCGCGCCCCGGGGATGCGCTTCTGGATCAGCTCGGCGGCGGCGAGCGGCGTCGCCGGATCCTGGCGCCCGCCGATGACCAGGGTCGGCGCCGTGATCGACCGGATCGTCTCGCGCTGGTCCATGTCGCGGACGGCGGCGCAGCAGCCGGCATAGCCGTGCGGCGGGGTCGTCAGCAGCATCTGCCTGATGCGATCGACCGCCTGCGGCGCCTTCTCGCGAAACGCCTTGGTGAACCAGCGCTCGACCACGCTCTCGACCAGCGGCGCCATGCCGTTGGCGGTGACGGCGGCGATGCGCTGGTTCCACAGGTCCACCGGCGCCATGTGCGCGGCGGTGTTGCAGAGAACCAGGCGGCCGATGCGCTGCGGCGCGTTGGTGCCCAGCCATTGCCCGACCATGCCGCCCTTGGACAGGCCGCACCAGTTGACCTGTTCGAGGCCGAGCGCGTCCATCACCGCCAGCGCGTCGCGGCCCAGGCGCTCGATCGTGTATTCGCCGTGCGGTGCGCCCGACTGGCCGTGGCCGCGGCTGTCGTAGCGCACGACGCGGAAATGCCGGGTGAAGGCCGGCATCTGGTCGTCCCACATGTGCAGGTTGGTGCCGAGCGAGTTCGACAGCATCAGCACCGGCGCGCCGTCGGGGCCTTCGACGGCAACGTGAATTGGACAGCCGTCCGCGTCGATCACGGGCATGGATTCCTCCAGTTTATCGTTCGGTGGATGCGAGCAGACGGTCGATGAAGGCTTGGGCCATGCCCTGGTAATTGAGCGGATCGAACAGCCGCGCGAGCGCGTCGGCGTCGAGATGTTCGGCGACGCGCGCGTCCTCGGCGAGGATCTCGTCGAGGTGGCGCTGCTCGGCCACGGCCTTCTTCGCCGCCGCCTCGACCAGATGATGGGCTTCCATGCGCCCCAATGTCGGTGCCAGCGCCATCATCACCGCCTCGGCCATGACGAGGCCGCCGGTCGCCTCGAGATTGGCGCGCATGCGGGTGGCGTCGACTTCCAGCCCCTCGCCGATATCGACGATGGCGGCGAGGGCGCCGGACGTCACCAGCAGCAGGGCCGGCACGGTGGTCCATTCCGCCTGCCAGCCGCCAAGGGCGCGCTCGTGTTCCTGGACGAGGCCGGCGAGCACCGTGGCGGCGAGGTTCGGCGCCATCGTCGCCGCGGTCAGGGCGGCGGCGGCGGCGACCGGATTGCGCTTGTGCGGCATGGTCGAGGATCCGCCGCGGCCTTCGCCGGCCGGCTCGAACGCTTCGCCGACATCGGTCTGCATCAGCAGCGCCACGTCGCGGGCGATCTTGCCGCAGGTGCCGGCGAGGATCGCGCAGGCGGCGGCGATCTCGGCGATGCGGTCGTGGTGGCTGTGCCAGGGCGCGTCGGGGCAAGGGAGATCGAGCTCCCGCGCCAGCGCCTCGGCGACGGTGAGGCCGTCCTCGCCAAGCGAGGCGAGGGTGCCCGCGGCGCCGCCGAATTGCAGTGCCAGAGCCTCGGCACGCAGATGGGCGAGACGCGCGCGCGAGCGGGCCAATGCGGCAGCGTAGCCGGCACATTTCAAGGCGAAGGGGATCGGCAATGCGTGCTGCAGCCAGGTGCGTCCGGCCATCGGGGTGCGGCGGTGGCGCTCGGCGAGCGCGGCGAAGGCGGCAACGGCCCGGTCGAGATCGGCCGTGAGCAGGTCGATGGCCGCGCGCAGCTCCAGCATCAGCGCGGTGTCGATGATATCCTGACTGGTGGCGCCCCAATGGACGTACCGGGCGGCGTTCTCGTCGGACTTGCGCACCTCGGCGGTGAGCGCCTTGACCAGGGGAATGGCGACATTGCCGGCGGAGGCCGCGGCCGCGCCGAGCGCGCCGAGGTCGTAGCGGGCGGCGGCGCAGGCGGCGGCAATGGGGCCGACGGCGTCCGCGGGAATGATCCCGACCCTCGCCTCGGCGCGGGCGAGCGCCGCCTCGACGTCGAGCATGCGCTGCAGCCGGGCCTCGTCCGAGACCAGCGCGCGCATGGGCGCGCTGGCGAGCAGCGGGCCGTGGAGCGAGGAGGGCGCGAGCGGATCGGTCATGGCGGGCCGGCGGAACGATTACCTTTCTGCCGGCGCGGCGCAATCCCCTGCGGGCGTGCCATGCGCCGAAAGCCCTTTCCATGACCGTTTCGGTCGCTAGAGTGCCGCACGCCTTTCACGGGCGATCCGTGTGTTTGGCGCCGGCGAAGGAGACGACGATGGCGATGACCATGACCGGCGAGGTGCAACTCGCCGCCCCCCGCAGCGTGGTGTGGGAAAAGCTCAACGATCCCGAGGTCCTGAAGGCCTGCATCCCCGGCTGCGAATCGCTGGACAAGATCTCCGACACCGAGTTCCAGGCGGTGGCGACCAACAAGATCGGCCCGGTCAAGGCGCGGTTCAAAGGCAAGGTCGCGCTGTCCGACCTCGACCCGCCGAACGGCTACCGCATTTCCGGCGAGGGCGACGGCGGGGTGGCCGGCTTCGCCAAGGGCGGCGCCACCGTGGCGCTGACCGACAACGAAAGCGGCACGCTGCTCACTTATAATGTCGAGGCGCAGATCGGCGGCAAGCTCGCCCAGCTCGGGCAGCGGCTGGTGAACGGGGTGGCGAAGAAGCTCGCCGACCAGTTCTTCGAGAAGTTCGCCGCGGCGGTGAACCCGGAGGTCGCCGCCGGGGAGTGAGCGTCGGGCGCGACGTTACCGACTTTCTGCGCGACGTATTCGCGGAGAACGTGTGACGGCCGGTCAAGCCCGGACGTCGTGTTCGCGCGACGTGCCCCGGATGCCGTGCAGCACGTAAGTGCTGCGCTGCCGACCGGGGCTGCGACGTGTTTTGCGGCCAGGGGAGCGCGGTCAGTCAGCCGACGTCGTTTCCTGCCGAGGCGCATCCGCGGCACGAGAACGGGTCGGCACCGTTCGCCCTTCCCAGCCAGCCATTCACGGCCGGAGGGGGCCACCCGCATCGCGCTCCCTTGACCTGCCGCGGGGACCGGGTTCAGACTTAGACCAGTTCGAAGGCGCCAAATCGGGCACAAACGGCGCGATTTCCGATCCGAAAAGCCGCAACCCCTCCGTTTGGTGCTGAAATCGGGGCGTTCGCCCTCTTGGAGGAGGATCTCATGCCTGCCGTGACAATGACGGTGAACGGCAAAGCCGTCACCGCGGATGTCGATTCTCGCACGCTGCTGGTGCAGTTCCTGCGCGAGAACCTGCGTCTGACCGGGACCCATGTCGGCTGCGACACGTCGCAATGCGGCGCCTGCGTCGTGCATGTGGACGGGGAAGCGGTGAAGTCGTGCACGATGTTCGCCTGGCAGGCGGACGGCGCCGCGGTCACCACGATCGAGGGCCTGGCGAGCGACGGCAAGCTGCACCCGATGCAGGAGGCGTTCCGCGAGAATCACGGCCTGCAATGCGGCTTCTGCACGCCGGGCATGGTGATGACGGCGATCGACATCGTGCGGCGTAAGGGCCATGCCCTCGACGAGCAGACGATCCGCGAGGAGCTCGAAGGCAATCTGTGCCGCTGCACCGGCTACCATAATATCGTGAAATCGATCGCAGCCGGGGCGCAGGCCATGGGCGCGGGGACCCCGGCAGGTGCCGTCAGCAAAGCCGCCGAATAGAGCGGTCGCGACGCTTTTAGGGAGAACGCCATGAGCAACGTCACCGGCATTGGTGCCGCGGTGCGGCGCAAGGAGGACTTCCGTTTTCTCACCGGCAAGGGCCAGTACACGGACGACATCAGCCGGCCGGGGCAGGGCTATGCCTATTTCGTCCGCTCGCCGCATGCGCATGCGCGGATCCGCAGCATCGATACGACGGCGGCGGAGGCGATGCCCGGCGTGACCGGCGTGCTGACCGGCGCGCAGCTGGCGGACGACAAGATCGGCCACCTGATCTGCGGCTGGATGATCCATTCCAAGGACGGCTCGCCGATGAAGATGGCGCCGCATCCGGCGCTCGCCCACGGCAAGGCCAACCATGTCGGCGACCCGGTCGCGGTGGTGGTGGCCGACACGCTGGCGCAGGCGAAGGACGCGGCCGAGCGGGTGGTGGTCGACTACGAGGTGCTGCCGGCGGTGGCCGACCCGGCCAAGGCGCAGGCGCCCGGCGCGCCACAGATCCACGAGCTGGCGCCCAACAACACGATCTACCAGTGGCACCTGGGCGAAGCGAGCGCGGTCGATGCGGCCTTCGCCGCCGCCAAGCACGTGACACGGCTCGATTTCACCAACAACCGGCTTGCGCCGAACGCGATGGAGCCGCGCGCGGCGCTTGCGGAGTACGATGCCGGGTCGGAGAGCTTCACGCTGTGGAACACGTCGCAGAATCCGCACGTTGCCCGGCTCGTCATCTCCGCCTTCGTCGGCATGGCGCCGGAGCACAAGCTGCGGGTGATTGCGCCGGATGTGGGCGGCGGGTTCGGCTCGAAGATCTTCATCTATCCTGAGGAGGTGGTGTGCCTGTGGGCGGCGCGCCGGCTCGGGCGGCCGGTGAAGTGGACGTGCGATCGCACCGAGGCCTTCGTCGCCGACGCGCATGGCCGTGACCACGTCACCCATGCCGAGCTCGCCTTCGGCGACAACGGCAAGATCACCGCGCTGCGGGTGAAGACGATCGCCAATCTCGGCGCCTACATGTCGACCTTCTCGTCGTCGGTGCCAACCTATCTCTACGCGACGCTGCTGTCGGGCCAGTACGACATCCCGGCAATCTATTGCGAGGTCGACGCGGTCTACACCAACACCGTGCCGGTCGACGCCTATCGCGGCGCGGGCCGGCCGGAAGCGACGTTCGTGATCGAGCGGCTGGTGGAGGCGGGGGCGCGCGAACTCGGACTCGACCCGGCGGAGCTGCGCAAACGCAACTTCATCAAGAACTTCCCGCACCAGACGCCGGTGATCATGGCCTATGACGCGGGCGACTATCACGCGTCGCTGAAGAAGGCGATGGAGATCGCCGACGTGAAGAATTTCGGCCGCCGCAAGCGGGAGGCGGCGCGGCGCGGCAAGATCCGCGGGCTCGGCTATTCCACCTATATCGAGGCCTGCGGCATCGCGCCGAGCCAGGCGGTCGGTTCGCTCGGCGCCGGCGTCGGCCTGTGGGAATCGGCCGAGGTGCGGGTCAATCCGACCGGCACGGTCGAGGTGCTGACCGGCTCGCATCAGCACGGACAGGGCCACGAGACCACCTTCGCGCAGCTGGTGTCGGACCGGCTGGGCATTCCGATCGAGAACGTGGCGATCGTGCACGGCGACACCGACAAGGTGCAGTTCGGCATGGGTACCTACGGCTCGCGCTCCGGTGCCGTCGGCATGTCGGCGATCGTCAAGGCGCTCGACAAGGTCGAGGCCAAGGCAAAGAAGGTGGCCGCGCACATGCTCGAAGCCGCCGAGAGCGACATCGAGTTCAAGGACGGCAAGTTCACAGTCGCCGGCACCGACAAGTCGGCGGCGTGGGGCGAAGTGGCGCTCAACGCCTATGTCGCGCACAAGTTCTCCGGCCAGGACCTCGAGCCGGGATTGAAGGAAGGGGCGTTCTACGACCCGACCAACTTCACCTTCCCGGCCGGCTGCCACATTTGCGAGGTGGAGATCGACCCGGAGACGGGCGTCACCACGATCGTCAATTGGACGGCGGTCGACGATTTCGGGACGTTGATCAATCCGATGATCGTCGAGGGTCAGGTCCATGGCGGCATCGCGCAGGGCGTCGGCCAGGCGCTGCTCGAGCATGTCGTCTATGACGAGAACGGCCAGATCGTGACCGGCTCGTTCATGGACTACACGATGCCGCGCGCCGACGACCTGCCGTCGTTCCATGTCGACACGACCGAGACCAAGTGCCCGTCGAACCCGCTCGGGATGAAGGGCTGCGGCGAGGCGGGCGCGATCGCGGCGCCGGCGGCGGTGATGAATGCGATCACCGACGCCCTCGGCACCGAGGACGTGCCGATGCCGGCGACGCCGCAGGTGGTGTGGCGGACGATACAGGCGCAGGCGCGGCTGCAGACCGCGGCGGAATGAGGATCAGCCGGCCGCCGCCGCCAGGGGCGCGGAGGCCGGGAAAGGAGAGACCATGTACGCTTTCGACTTCCATCGTCCGACCAGCCTGCGGCAGGCGGCGAACCTGCTCGGCAAGATCGAGGACGGCAAGCTGCTGGCCGGCGGCCAGACGCTGATCCCGACCATGAAGCAGCGACTCGCCTCGCCGTCGGCGCTGATCGACCTGTCCAAGGTCGAGGGCCTCACCGGCATCGAGTTGAAGGGCCGCTCGATCACGATCGGCGCGATGACGCGGCACGTCGAGGTGGCGACCTCGCCGGTGGTGCAGGAGCACATCCCGGCGCTGGCGCATCTCGCCGGCGAGATCGGCGATCCGGCCGTGCGGCACAAGGGCACGCTGGGCGGTTCGGTCGCAAACAACGATCCGAACGCCGACTACCCGGCCGCGTGCCTGGGCCTCGGCGCAACGATCGTCACGAACAAGCGCAAGATCGAGGCCGACGCGTTCTTCACCGGCATGTTCGAGACGGCGCTGGAGCCGGACGAAATCATCACCAAGATCTCCTTCCCGATCGTGCGCAAGGCGGCCTACGAGAAGTTCCGCAACCCCGCCTCGCGCTATGCGCTGGTCGGTGTGTTCGTCGCCAAGCGCAGCTCCGACATCCGTGTCGCGGTGACGGGCGCCGGATCGAACGGCGTGTTCCGCGTCACCGCCTTTGAGGAGGCGCTGAAGAAGCGCTTCGCGCCGAAGTCGCTCGAAGGGCTGACGGTCCCGGCGGAAGGGCTCAACGGCGACATCCACGGCAGCGCCGAATACCGCGCGCATCTGATCGGGGTGCTGGCCAAGCGCGCGGTCGCCGCCGCGGCCGGGTGAGGAGCGGGCGGTTCGCCGTCCTCATCGGGTCCCGGAGAAGGCGCGGCGCGCCGCAGATCCGGAAGGCAAAAGTCAAGTCGCGCAGCGAAGGCGGCTTCGTACGTGTCGTCCCTGGTCCCCGGATCGCGCTGCCGCGTCCGGGGAACGGAAAGGCTCACGTGCCCCGCCCGCGCCCCTGCGTCCGCCGCAACGCCGCTCCGCGGCGGCCGGCGCGACAAGGTGCCCCGCGAGCGTGTAACCTCGCCGCATGAACGCACGCATGACCGACCGCACGACCGACACGGCGCAGCCGCTGCCGACCTCGATCGACGCCACCCTGCAACTCCTGACCGGGGCTGACTACGTCGCCGACCGGCCGCTCGCCACGGTGCTGTTCCTGGCGCTGAAAATGGGCCGGCCGATTTTCCTCGAGGGCGAGGCCGGGGTCGGCAAGACCGAGATCGCGAAGGTGCTCGCCGCCACGCTCGGGCGACGGCTCATCCGGCTGCAATGCTACGAGGGGCTCGACGTCTCCGCGGCGGTCTACGAGTGGAACTACGGCGCGCAGATGATCGCGATCCGCCTCGCCGAAGCCGAAGGCGTCGCCGATCGCGAGTCGCTCGCCTCCGACATCTTCTCCGAACGCTTCCTGATCCGGCGGCCGCTGCTGCAGGCGCTGGAGCCGGACGTCGCCGGGCCGCCGGTGCTGCTGATCGACGAGCTCGACCGCACCGACGAGGCGTTCGAGGCGTTCCTGCTGGAGGTGCTGTCGGACTACCAGGTGACGGTGCCGGAAATGGGCACGATCAAGGCGGAGCATCCGCCGATCGTGGTGATCACGTCGAACCGCACGCGCGAGGTGCACGACGCGCTGAAGCGGCGCTGCCTCTATCATTGGGTCGGCTATCCGAGCGCCGAGCGCGAATTGACCATCGTGCAGGCCAAGGTGCCCGGCATCGGCAAGAAGCTGTCGCGCGAGATCGTCGGCTTCGTGCAGGCGCTGCGCAAGGAGGACCTGTTCAAGGCGCCGGGCGTCGCCGAGACGCTCGACTGGGCGACGGCGCTGTCGGAGCTCGATGCCGTCGCGCTCGACCCCGCCACCGTGTCGGACACCCTCGGCGTGCTGCTCAAGTACCAGGACGACATCGCCCGGCTCGACGGCACCAAGGTGAAGGCGCTGATCGACGAGGTGCGGGCCGCGCTGCGGGCGGCGGAGTGAGCACGGAGGGTGCGATCGTGGCCGACGCTGAACCCGCGGGGCGGCTCGCCGAGAACATCGTCTATTTCGCCCGCGCGCTGCGCGCGGCGGGAATTCCGGTGGGGCCGGGCGCGGTGCTCGATGCCCTGGCCGCGCTCGAGGCTGCCGGCGTCGGTACGCGCGAGGACTTCTACTGGACGCTGCACGCGGTGTTCGTGAAACGGCACGAGCACTCGGTGTTGTTCGACCAGGCGTTTCGGCTCTTCTTCCGCAAGCGCGCCTATCTCGAACGGCTGATGGCGATGATGATGCCACAGGCGCCGGCACGGCCGGACCGGGCCGAGCCGCCCGCTTCGCAGCGGGTGCAAGAGGCGCTGTTCCAGGGGCTTGAATCGAAGCGCGAAGACGAGAAGCGCGAGGTCGAGATCGACGCGCGGCTGACGATCTCGACGCGCGAAGTGCTGCAGCGCAAGGACTTCGCGCAGATGAGCGCGGCCGAGATCGCCGCCGCCAAGGACGCGATCAGCCGCTTGGTGCTGCCGCTCGACGAATTGAAGACGCGGCGGCTGAAACCGCACCGGCACGGCCATGTCATCGACCTGCGCCGGACGCTGCGCTCCAGCCTGAAGGCGGGCGGCGCGGTGATCGACCTGCATTATCTCGGACCGAAGACGAAGCTGCCGCCGATCGTCGCGCTGCTCGACATATCCGGCTCGATGAGCCAGTACTCGCGGCTGTTCCTGCATTTCCTGCACGCGGTGACCGATGCGCGCAAGCGCGTGCACACGTTTCTGTTCGGCACGCGCCTCACCAACGTCACGCGGGCGCTGAAGGAGCGCGATCCCGACGAGGCCCTGGCGGCGTGCTCGGCGAGCGTGATGGACTGGTCCGGCGGGACGCGGATCGGTTCGTCGCTCGCGGCGTTCAACCGGCTGTGGGCGCGCCGGGTGCTGAGCAGCGATGCCACCGTGCTGCTGATCACCGACGGGCTCGAGCGCGACGCGGACGCGACGCTCGCCTTCGAAATGGACCGGCTGCACCGGTCGTGCCGGCGGCTGATCTGGCTCAACCCGCTGCTGCGCTTCGACGGGTTCGAAGCGAAGGCGCGCGGCATCCGGACCATGCTGCCGCATGTGGACGAGTTCCGGCCGATCCACAATCTGGATTCGATCGCGAGCCTGTGCCGCGCCCTGTCGGGCGAGGGCGGGGCGGTGGCCGACCCCAAGGCGTGGCTGCGCCGGGTGGCGTAGAGCATTGCCGGGACCAACTGGCCGGACCATATGATGCGCAGCAAGCGCGGGAGGTGCGTCATGCATGCGAATGACGACGAAATCCTCAAGGCGGCGGAAGCCTGGAGAAAAGACGGGCGCGGCGTCGCGCTCGCCACCGTGATGGAGACCTGGGGTTCGGCGCCACGTCCGGTCGGATCCAATCTGGTGATCGACGACCAGGGCAATTTTCTCGGCTCGGTCTCGGGCGGCTGCGTCGAAGGCGCGGTGGTGACCGAGGCACTCGACGTGATCGAGAGCGGCGCGCCGAAGATGCTGGAATTCGGCGTGGCGGACGAGACCGCCTGGCAGGTGGGCCTGTCCTGCGGCGGCACGATCCGCGTCTATGTCGAGCGGGTGGAGTGAGCGCGTGAGCACGGCACGCGTGGAAGGCCGGAGGTCAGCGTGAAACTGTCGATCCTGTCCGCGCTCAATGCGGAGCGCGCGGCGCGGCGCGCGGCCATCGTCGTCACGGCGGTGGAGACGGGCGCGCAACGTCTGGTGACGGCCGACAAGGTTGCCGAGGACCCGCTGCGCGACGTGCTCGAAGCGCGGCTGCGGATGGGCAAGAGCGGCATGGTGGAAACGGCGGAGGGACGCGTGTTCCTCACCGTGCATGTGCCGCCGCCGCGGCTGGTGATGATCGGCGCGGTGCATATCAGCCAGGCGCTGGCGCCGATGGCGCGGATCGCCGGTTACGACGCGACGGTGGTCGACCCGCGTACCGCCTTCGCGACGCCGGAGCGTTTTCCCGACGTGCCGGTGATCGCCGAATGGCCGGACGTGGCGTTGCCGCGCATCGGCGTCGACCGTTACACGGCCTTTGTCGCGCTCACGCACGATCCGAAGATCGACGACCCGGCGCTGCACCACGCCTTCGCCAGCGACTGCTTCTATATCGGCGCGCTCGGCTCGAAGAAGACCCATGCGCGCCGGCTGGAACGGCTGCGGCAGGCCGGTGTCGGCGAGGCGAGCCTGGCGCGGATCCATGCGCCGATCGGACTTGCGATCGGCGCGGTGTCGCCGGCCGAGATCGCGGTTTCAATCCTCGCGGAGATCACCGCGGCGCTGCGGCTGCCGGCGGAGGCCCGGCCATGAAGTTCGGCGCGGTGCCGGTGGCGGAGTCCGAGGGCGCGGTTACGGTGCACGCGATCCGCTCCGGCGGACTGGTGCTGAAGAAGGGCACGACGATCCGGGCGCAGGACGTCGCGGCGCTGCAAGCCGCCGGCATCGAGACGATCGTGGTGGCGCGGCTGGAAGAGGGGGACGTTCCGGAAGACGTCGCCGCGGCGGAGATCGCGCAAGTCTGCGCCGGGCCTGGCGTGCGCGTGGAGGATGCGTTCACGGGACGGGCCAATCTGTTCGCCGAACAGGCCGGCGTGCTGGTGGTGGATCGATACGGCGTCGACCGGCTCAACGGCGTCGACGAGGCGATCACGCTGGCGACGCTGCCGGCCTACAAGCCGGTGGTGGCCGGCGAAATGATCGCGACGGTGAAGATCATTCCCTTCGCGGTGGCGGGGCAGGCGCGCGATGCGGCCGTGGCGGCGGCGCGCCAAGTGGCACCGCTGGTGCGGGTAGCCCCCTATGTCGTGCGCCGCGTCGGCGTGGTGTCGACGCTGCTGCCGGGCCTCGCGCCGAAGGTGGTGGAAAAGACGCTGCGCGTGTTCGCGGAGCGGCTGGCGCCGGCGGGCGCGACGATCATCGCCGAGCAGCGCGTTCCGCACGAGGAGGCGGCGCTGCAAAAGGCAATCGCGGACATGTGCGCGGCCGGCGCCGAAATGGTGGTGGTGTTCGGCGCGTCGGCGATCGCCGACCGGCGCGATGTGATCCCGGCGGCGCTGACGGGGGCAGGCGGGACAATCCATCATTTCGGCATGCCGGTCGATCCCGGCAACCTGCTGCTGGTCGGGGCGATCGACGAGGTGCCGGTGCTGGGCGCGCCGGGCTGCGCGCGCTCGCCGAAGGAGAACGGGTTCGACTGGGTGCTGGCGCGGCTGCTCGCCGGCCTGCCGGTGACGCGGGCCGACATCACCGGCATGGGCGTCGGCGGGCTGCTGATGGAAATCGTGACGCGGCCGCAGCCGCGCGCGAGCGAGACGGCCTCCGAGGGCCGGGCCGTGGCGGCGCTGGTGCTCGCGGCCGGGCGTTCGACGCGGATGGGCGGGCCGAACAAGCTGCTGGCGCAGGTGAAGGGCAAGCCGCTGGTGCGGCACGCGGTCGAGCACGCGCTGGCATCGCGCGCGACGCCGGTGATCGTCGTCACCGGACATCAGCGCGAAGCGGTGGCGGCGGCGCTGGCGGGGCTGCCGGTGCAGCTGGTGCACAATCCCGATCATGCCGAGGGCCTATCGGCGTCGCTGAAGACGGGGATTGCCGCGCTGCCGGCAGACGTGGATGCCGCGATCGTGTGTCTCGCCGACATGCCGCAGGTCGGACCCGCAGTGATCGACCGGTTGATCGGCGCGTTCGACCCGGAAAAGGGGGCGCTGGTCGTGGTGCCGACGACGGGTGGCAAGCGCGGCAATCCCGTGGTTTGGTCGCGGCGGTTCTTTCCGGAGTTGGCGAAGCTGGAAGGGGATGTCGGCGCGCGGCATCTGATCGGCGCCCACGCCGCCTCGGTGATCGAGGTGCCGGTGGAGAGCCGCGACGTGCTCACGGATATCGACACGCCCGAAGCGCTCGCGGCAGTGAAGGCGGAGCTCGAAGGGGCTTAGCGGCCGCCGAGCGGCGAGCGAGAACGGCGGAGCAGCGAAGCGCAATCCGCCACGTTGCAATACGCGGCCCTCGTGGGCAGCCGGTAACGACGGCGGGTTACGCGCCCTCGGCGCTAACCCGCCATACGGGGCCGCCGGTGCGTTGACCCGCACACTGCACGTGTCGGCCTCTCCGTTGAGCGCGCGGCACGGAGGGCGGATTACGGTGCCTTCCGGGCGAGCCCGCCCAACGACAAGCTCTGAACGCGATACAGCGATTTCCCGTGCGGCGCCGCTGCGAGGTCCGGCGTGGCAACGGCATCGGCGGCCGCTTCACCCCTCCCATGCCACGCTTGTCGGCTCCTTTGTTGCGCCAGCCGAATAATTGATGTATGACTGACTAGTCAGTCAACTTTGAAGATGCAGTCATGGACGAGACAGGCGACAAGCGGGGGCGGGGCGGCAGCCGTGCTGGTGCTGGTGCCGGTGCTGGTGTCGGGCGGGGCCGGACGGAATCGGCGGCGAAGCCAGACAGGGCCGCGAAGGCAGAGTCGGCGTCTGCAGAAAGCCCCAGGGCCGAGGCTGCGACCGCGGGCGAAGGCGATGCGGCCAAGCGGGCCGGTCGCGATACCGGCCGGGCCGCCAAGGCGGCGGCGCGGCGACAGGCAATCCTCGCGGCCGCACTCGATGAATTCTCAGCCCAGGGCTACGCGGCCGCGCGGCTCGACGACGTGGCGAAGCGCGCCGGGGTGGCGAAGGGCACGATCTACCTGCATTTCGCCGACAAAGAGGCGCTGTTCCAGGAGCTGATCCGCTCGACGCTGAGCCCGATCGTGGCGGCGCTCGAAGCCGCGCCGGCGGCGGATGTGCCGCTGCGCGTCGCGGTCGAGCGGGTGGCGCAGGTGTTCGTGCACGAGGTGCTGCCGACCCGGCGCAAGGACATCATCCGCCTTGTTCTGACCGAGGGCCGGCGCTTTCCGAGCCTTGCCGCGTTCTATCACCGCGAGGTGGTGGCGCGGGCACTCGGCGCGATGCGGGCGCTGGTGGCGCGGGCGATCGCGCGCGGCGAGATCCACGACGATGCGCTGGCGAAGTTCCCGCAATTGCTGGTCGCGCCGGGGCTGGTCGCGGTCCTGTGGCAGGGGCTGTTCGACGCGTTCGAGCCGCTCGATGCGGAGGCGATGATGAAGGCCCATGTCGACCTGCTGTTCCGCGCGCTGGAGGCGAAGCCATGATCGCGCCGAGATGGGCGGCGGCGGCTGTGCTGCTCGCGCTCGCGGGCTGCAGCGAAAACCGGACCGATCAGTTCCAGGGCTGGATCGAAGCCGACCTGGTGTTCGTCGGCCCGGACGAAGCCGGGCGGCTGGAAACGTTGTCGGTGAACGAGGGCGACGCTGTCGCCGCCGAGACGGTGCTGTTCACGCTCGATTCCGACCTGCAGCTCGCGGATGTTCGCGCGGCCGAAGCGACGGCGGCGGAGGCGCGGGCCAAGCTGGCGCGGGTGGAGGCGGCGCAGCAGCGGCCGGAGGAGGTCGCCGTGCTGGAAGCGCAGGAGCGGCGGATCGTGGCGGCGCTGCAGCTCTCGACCGCGGAGTTCGAGCGGCAGAAGGCGCTCACCGACCGCAATGTCGGCTCGGCGGCGCAGCTCGACGCCGCCCGCGCCGCGTTCGAACGCGACCGGGCACAGCTCGAGGAGATCCGCCACCAAATCAAGGTGGCGCAGATGGCAGCGCGCACCGAGGACATCAACGCCGCGCGCCAGGTGCTGCAGGCAGCGGAGGCGCGGCTCGCGGCGGCGCGCACGCGGCTCGACCGGCGCACGGTGACGAGCCCCGTTTCGGGCAGCGTCGAACAGGTCTATTTCCGCCCGGGCGAGCAGGTGCCGGCAGCGAAGCCGATCCTGGCGTTGCTGCCGCCCGGCAATCTCAAGGTGCGGTTCTTCGTCGGCGAGGCGGTGCTGCCGCAGATCGCGCGCGGCACGCGCGTCGCGGTCACCTGCGACGGCTGCGGCGACGGACTGACCGCGCAGGTCGATTTCATCGCACGCAGCGCCGAATACACGCCGCCGGTGATCTACAGCCTCGAGGAGCGCGGCAAGCTGGTGTACCTCGTCCAGGCGCGGCCGGACCAGCCGGAGAAACTGCGGGTCGGTCAGCCGGTCAGCGTCGCGCTGGCGGCTCAGGAGGCGCGGCCATGAGCGCCGCACCGGACATTGCCATCGACGTGCACGGGCTGACCAAGTCGTTCAACGGGCGCGTGGTGGTGCGCGACCTGTCCATGCAGGTGAAGCGCGGCTCGATCTACGGCTTTCTCGGTCCGAACGGTTCCGGCAAGACGACGACGATCCGCATGCTGTGCGGGCTGCTCACGCCGGACCAGGGCGAGGGCACCTGCCTCGGCTACGACATCCGCACCGAGGCCGACAAGATCAAGGTTCACGTCGGCTACATGACGCAGCGCTTCAGCCTGTATCAGGACCTGTCGGTGCGCGAGAACCTGGAATTCGTCGCGCGGCTGTACGGGCTCGAAGATCCGGCGGGCGCGGCGCAGGCGATGATCAAGCGCCTCGGCCTCGAAGGGCGCGGTGAGCAATTGGCGGGTTCGCTGTCGGGCGGGTGGAAGCAGCGCCTCGCGCTCGGCGCCTGCACGCTGCCGAGCCCGCAGCTGCTGCTGCTCGACGAGCCGACCGCGGGGGTCGATCCGAAGGCGCGGCGCGAGTTCTGGAACCAGATCCATGCGCTCGCCGCCGAAGGGCTGACCGTGCTGGTCTCGACCCATTACATGGACGAGGCCGAGCGCTGTCACGAGATCGCCTATATCGCCTACGGCGTGCTGCTGACGCACGGCACCGTCGACAAGGTGATCGCGGATTCGGGCCTCGCCACCTACACGGTTTCGGGCGACGGCCTCACCGCGCTGATGCACGCGCTCGATGGCAAGCCGGGCATCGACATGGTGGCGCCGTTCGGCACCAGCCTGCACGTATCGGGGCGCGATCCGGCGGCGCTGGAGGCGGCGATCGCACCGCATCGCAATCAGAGCGGGCTCGCCTGGATGCGGTCGGAGCCTTCGCTCGAAGACGTGTTCATCGACCTGATGGGCCGCGCCCGCGACAATTTCCAGAACGAGGTGCGGTGAGCATGTTTCGCGGCCTCATCACGCGGGGCTTTTGGCGTCGCACCGGGGCGATGCTGACGAAGGAGTTCATCCAGCTCAAGCGCGACCGCGTCTCGTTCGCGATGATCGTGATGATTCCGCTGATGCAGCTCGTCCTGTTCGGCTATGCGATCAACACGACCCCGCGCAACCTGCCGACGGCCGTTCTGCTGCAGGAGCACAGCGACGTCGGGCGCAGCATCCTCGCGGCGCTCCAGAACACGCGCTACTTCAAGGTCACGCATCAGGTGCAGGACGAGGCCGAATTCGACCGGCTGCTGGCCTCGGGCACGGTGCTGTTCGGCATCGAAATTCCCGCCGGATTCGAGCGCGCCTTGCGGCGCGGCGATCGGCCGGCGCTGCTGGTGGCGGCCGACGCGACCGATCCGGTGGCGGCCGGGTCGGCCCTGGGATCGCTGGGGCAGGTGGTGCAAACGGCGCTGCGGCACGACGACGCCGTTCCCGAGGTCGGGGCGCCGGCTTTCGAGGTGCGGGCGCATGCGCGCTACAACCCGGCCGGGGAGACCGCGCTCAATATCGTGCCCGGCCTGCTCGGCACGATCCTGACGATGACGATGCTGATCTTCACCGCGCTGTCGGTGACGCGCGAGAGCGAGCGCGGCACGATGGAAAGCCTGCTCGCCATGCCGATCTCGCCGCTGGAGATCATGCTCGGCAAGATCGCGCCCTACGTGCTGATCGGGTTCTTCCAGGCGACGCTGATCATCGGCGCGGGCGTGCTGCTGTTCGACGTGCCGATCTTCGGCAGTCTCGCGCTGCTGGCGGCGCTGAGCACGCTGTTCATCGCCGTCAATCTCTCGACCGGCTACACGTTCTCGACGCTGGCGCAGAACCAGCTGCAGGCGATGCAGATGACGATGATGTATTTCCTGCCGAACATCCTCCTGTCGGGGTTCATGTTCCCGTTTGCCGGCATGCCACGATGGGCGCAGTGGATCGGCGAGTGCCTGCCGCTGACGCATTATCTGCGCATCGTGCGGGCGATCATGCTGAAGGGCGCGACCGCGGCGGACCTGCAGACCGAGGCGCTGTGGCTGGCGGGCCTGATGCTGGTGACGATGACGATCGCGGTGACGCGGTTCCGACGCACGCTGGATTGAGGCGGGACGGCAGATGGTGTCCGTGCCGTGTGGTCCCGGGTTCCAGGATCGTGCTGCGCGCGTCCGGGAAACGCGGGGCGAGTAGCCGAGTGTCACCGCGCAGCCCAGGTGACGCCGAGGCGGCCGTAGAAGCCGTCGCGGGAATCGGAATCGATCGCCCAGCCACCGGCGAGGCCCCATTCGAGCCGGCCGAAACGCAGCGCCGTGACGTGCAGGCCGAAGGCCATGCGGCGATAGACGTCGTCGCCGGAGAGAACGATCTCCGGTCCGGACCAGAAGCTGTCGAACAACCACCAGCCGCCGGCAATGCGGGTCCAGTAGTTGGAGCCGACGGTCGAGGCGGTCAGCGACAAACTCAGCATCATTCCGTCGACGGGCTCGGTCCACAGGTCGAAGGCGCCGCGGACGCCGGCCCGGGTGCCCTCGAGCCTGTTGCTTGGATCGCGTGGCGCGAGGATGTGCTGCTGCACGTCGGGGCCGAGATAGAGGGTGGCGTCGAAGACGCCGCGGCGGGTGCGCCAGCCGATCAAAGCGGACCCGGAATAGGCCTGGACCGTGACCGTCGCGCCGCCGAGCAGGCCGGCGTCATACCGATAAAGGCCACCGCCGATCAGCAGCTTGAAGACGAAGCTTTCGTCCTCGTCCTCGGGACGCCACGAGAAGCCGTCATAGGTGAAGGCACCGTGGCGCCACAGGTCGACGCCGGAAAACAGTAGCAGGCGCGTGGGGCGATCCTGGAAGGACGCCGCGCGCGCTTCGTTGTCACAAAATCCCACCTGCGCCGCGGCGAGAATGGCCGCGGCGGTCCACCGGCACCCGCCCCCCATGATGCCGCGCTCCGTCCGTCCGCCTCACTATAAAAGTGCATGCGCCATTGATACAACTTAAGCGTGTTTTGCGCGCGGAGTCGAATCATTCGCCGGAGGAGTTGCGCCCGGGGAGTGTCAAGGGCGTCCGGTGAGACGGCGGGGCGGGGCGCCCAGATGCCGGCGCACCATGGCGGTGAAGGCGCTCGGACTGTCGTAGCCGACCGAGGCGGCGACCGCGGCGACGCTGCCGCCGGCGGAAAGGCGCGACAGACCTTCGATCGCGCGCAGGCGGGCGCGCCATTCGGCGAAGCCGAGGCCGGTCTCCGCCCGGAATAGCCGGGCGAGGGTGCGGCGGCTGGCGCCGACCGCCTCGGCCCACCCGTCGAGGTCGTGGCGCAGATCGGGCCGTTCCAGCAGATCGTTGGTGATGCGGGCGATGCGGCGGTCGCGCGGCATCGGCAGCGACAGCGGCCGGCCGGGCAGGCGCTCGATCTCGGTCAGGATGAGCCGGGCGAGGAGCCCGCCGCGGCCATCCTCGTCGTAGTCGGCGCGTTCCTCCAGCACCGCGCGCATCAGTTCGCGCAGCAGGCCGCTGATTTCCAGCAGCGTGAGCTCGATCGGCAGGGCGGCGGCGGCGTCGGCGCGGATATAGAGCGTGCGCAGCTCCACATGGCCGCGCATGTGCACGCGATGAGAAATGCCGGGCGGAATCCACAGCGCGCGGGCCGGCGAGACGATCCACGCCGCGTCGGCCGTATCGACCCGCATGATGCCGGTGAGGGCGTGGAGCAGCTGGCCGCGACGGTGGCTGTGAAACGGGATCACCGTGCCGCCGGCATGGGAATTGGCATGCGCTGCGACGGCGCGCGGGGCGTCGTCGAAGCGCCGGAAGTCGGGAGCGCGGGCGGTGCGCGCGCGGATGCCGGTGCGTGTCATGGCTGCTGCTTGGCCCGAACGCGACGAAAATCGGCCGAACATCGCCGATTGGCAAGGGCTAGACTTGCTGCGAGTCTCCTATCGTGCCGAGGAAGTTGCCATGACGGCGCCGTCTCCTGCCGATAGCGACGGGCGCCGCCGCCTGTCGCTCGGGTTCCTGAACTGGGCCCACGCGCTCGACCACTATGTCATCCTGATCTTTCCGACGGTGGTGATCGGGCTCGAGGCGGTCTACGGCCGCTCCTATGGCGAGCTGATCACGCTCTCGACGGCTGCCTTCACGGCCTTCGGCCTGTTCGCGCTGCCGTCGGGATGGCTCGCGGACCGGTTCGGCCGGCGCAACATGATCGCGGTGTATTTCTTCGGCTGCGGCCTGTCGCTGATCGCGGTCGGCCTGTCGTCGGATTTCACCGTGCTGGCGGTCGCTTTGTTCGCGATGGGCGTGTTCGCGGCGATCTATCACCCTGTCGGCACGCCCTACATCGTCGATCTCGCGGTCAATCGTGGACGGACGATGGCGTTCAACGGCGTGTGCGGCAATATGGGCGCCGCGCTGGCGGCGGGCATCACGGCGGCGATCGCATCCTGGCTGGGGTGGCGCGGCGCGTTCCTGGTGCCGGCCGCGATCTTCCTCGTCTCCGGACTCGCCTTTGTGCGCTATGTGCCGGACGACGGGCGCAAGCCGACGCCACGCAGTCTCGCCCAGGACGTCGCGCTCGACCGGCGGGTCGCCATCGCGGTGGTGACGCTGTTCATCGTGCTCGCGCTGTTCAGCGGTCTCGTCTTCAACGCGATCAGCATCGCCGTGCCGAAAATGGTGGACGAGCGCATGGGCGCCGCGGTGCCGCTGTTCGTGACCGGCAGTCTCGCCACCGCCGTGTTCCTGTGCGGCGCGCTGGCGCAGCTGTCGATGGGGCGGCTGGTGGAACGGGTGCCGCCCCATTTCCTGGTCGCGGGCGTCGCGGCGACGCAGCTGATCGGCGTGGTCTGGGCGAGCTATGCCGAGGGCTGGGTGCTGCTGCTGGCGCTGGCGGTGGCGATGTCGGCGATCTACGGGCAGTTCACCGTCAACGATATCGTGCTGGCGCGCTATTGCCCAGCCACCTGGCGCAACCGCGTTTATGCCCTGCGCTTCTTCTTCATCTTCACGTCGGCGGGGCCGGCGGTGTGGGGCGTCGGACGGATGTACGAGCAGGGCGGCTTCCACCTCGTGCTGCTGGTCGCCAGCGTGATCGCGGCGGCGTTCGTGGTCACCGCGTTTGCCATCGCGCTGCTGGTCAACAACGTCGAAGCGCGTCGGGCGCGCGCGGCGCAGCCTGCGGAGTAGGTGCGCTCACAGCGGATCGGCCATCAGGTGCTCGGCGGCGATGCCGAGATCCTCGCAGACGAGATCGGCGACGATCTTGCGGTGGCAATGGTCCGGGTGGCGCTCGTAGCAGATCAGGCACACGGGGCGGCCGGCGCGAACGATCTCCTTGAGCTCGGCCAGTTCCGCGACGGCCTGCGGCGTGCGCAGGTGCTCGGCATAGACTGCCGCCATGTCGGCATAGCGGCCGGCCCGGGCCGCGGCGCGGCCCTCCGCGGGCGTGCCGAGGCCGCGCAGATGCAGATAGCCGATGCCGCGCTCGTCGACTCCGGCGGCAAGCTGGCGCTTGGAAAAGCCGGGCCGGCGCGAGGCCGCGACGGCGCGCACATCGACGAGGAGCTCGACCCCGGCGCGCTGCAATTCGCCGAGCACCGCGGAGGCGGTGACCTGCTCGTAGCCGATGGTGAAGAGACGGGGCATTGGGAGATCACCGGTTCTGTGGCCTGCCGGGCTAGCTACGCCCGCGGCGCGGCAATGTCGATGCCCGGCCGCTGTGGCGGCCGGCGCCCCGCCTCGGGATGGTGGCGCGTTCAGGAACAGCTTGGCCCTGGTCCCCGGATCGCGCTGCGCGCGTCCGGGGAACGGGCGCGGCGGATATGGCGCGCGCAGGGAACCAGCCTCTCGCGTTTCCCGGACGCACGGAGCGAAGCGACGTGCGATCCGGGATCCAGGGGCGGCACGGCACCGCATCGCGCGAAGCAGCCGCCCGGGCGCGTGTACCAGCGCCGGTTGGCATGAAGCGGCGAGCAGGGGAGATCCATGTCCGGAAACGGCTAACCGTGTGACCCTGGTCCCCGGCTCTGCGCGCCGACGCCGAGGGGTCGGCGCTTGGCCGGGGAACGGCGCTGCGGATCCGGCGCGCGCCGAAATCCGTACCGAGCCGCAGCGCGGGGCGGCTCGGTAGGGCAAAGCAAAGGCCCGGGATCGCTCCCGGGCCTCGGAGAAAGCTGACTGACTTATTTCCGCCAATCAAGCCGGCGTTGCCGGCTTGAGTGTTTGGGCGCTGGGCTCAGAAGTCCATTCCGCCCATGCCGCCGCCGGCGGCCGGCATGGCGGGCTGGTTCTTCTTCGGCAGTTCGGCGACCATCGCCTCGGTGGTGATCAGCAGGCTGGCGACCGAAGCCGCGTCCTGCAGGGCCGTGCGCACGACCTTCGTCGGGTCGATGATGCCCTTGGACACCAAGTTGACGTACTCGCCGCTCTGGGCGTCGAAGCCGTAGGCATACTGATCCTTCTCCAGGATCTTGCCGACGATGACCGAGCCGTCCTCGCCCGCGTTGAGGGCGATCTGGCGCGCCGGCGCGGTGATCGCCTTGCGGACGATCTCGATGCCGGTCCGCTGGTCGTCATTGCCCGGCTTGACCTTGTCGAGGGCCTTCACAGCGCGGAGCAGGGCAACGCCACCACCCGGCAGCACGCCTTCCTCGACCGCGGCGCGGGTCGCGTGCAGCGCGTCGTCCACACGGTCCTTGCGCTCCTTCACCTCGACCTCGGTCGCGCCGCCGACGCGGATCACCGCGACGCCGCCGGCGAGCTTGGCCAGGCGCTCCTGCAGTTTCTCGCGGTCGTAGTCCGAGGTGGTCTCCTCGATCTGCGCCTTGATCTGCGCGATGCGCGCGTCGATGTCGGCCTTTTTGCCGGCGCCGTTGACGATCGTGGTGTTCTCCTTCTCGATCATCACCTTCTTGGCCCGGCCGAGCATGGCGACCGTGACGTTCTCGAGCTTGATGCCGAGATCTTCGCTGATGGCCGTGCCGCCGGTCAGGATGGCGATATCCTGCAGCATGGCCTTGCGGCGGTCACCGAAGCCCGGAGCCTTCACCGCCGCGACCTTGAGGCCGCCGCGCAGCTTATTGACCACGAGGGTCGCGAGCGCCTCGCCCTCGACCTCCTCGGCGATGATCAGCAGCGGCTTGCCGGTCTGCACCACCGCTTCGAGGATCGGCAGCAGCTCCTGCAGGCTCGAAAGCTTCTTTTCGTGGATTAGGATGTAGGGGTCGTCGAACTCAACGCGCATCTTGTCGGCGTTGGTGACGAAGTAGGGCGAGATGTAGCCGCGATCGAACTGCATGCCCTCGACGACGTCGAGCTCGGTCTCCAGGCTCTTGGCCTCCTCGACCGTGATCACGCCCTCGTTGCCGACGCGCTTCATCGCCTCGGCGAGGAACTTGCCGATCTCGGCATCACCGTTGGCGGAAATGGTGCCGACCTGAGCAATCTCGTCGTTGGAGGTGACCTTCTTCGAATTGCGCTTGAGATCCTCGACGATGGCTTCCACGGCGAGGTCGATGCCGCGCTTGAGGTCCATCGGGTTCATGCCGGCGGCGACCGACTTGGCGCCTTCCTTCACGATCGCCTGCGCG
>Ga0182741_1001979_pt1 | contig 24867 bp, 22 predicted proteins | sample eDN5th37CBELigOP_FD_128874 | JGI IMG/M metagenome (GOLD analysis project Ga0182741, IMG submission 128874) | Enriched Organic Plus compost microbial communities from Emeryville, California, USA - eDNA 5th pass 37_C BE-Lig OP (version 2) (version 2) ... | reverse complement strand
TCGGCGCTCAAGACGGTGCGCGACGCGCACGCGCAGCGCCTCGAGCTCGATCCGGGAGTGCTCTGCGCCCGCGATCGGCTGGAAGCGGTCGCGCGCCGCAACCCCGCCTCTCCCGCCGACATCGCCTCCATCCCCGAGCTGCGCCGCTGGCAGGCGGAGCTCCTGGGCGCCGACTTCGTGAAGGCGCTGGCGCCGTTCAGGAAGAAGGGAAAGGCGGTGGACGAGGCGTCGCCCTACAAGGACGCCTGACCGACGCCCGACGACGCGAAGGTCGTCGGGCGTCGCGTGCCGCTCACAGCCCCATGTACGCCCGCACGCGCGGCTCGATGCGGTCGGGGGTCCAGAGCGGCTGCCACACGAGGTTGACCTGGACCTCGCCCACTCCGGGGACGTTGCGCACGGCACGCTCGGCGTCCGCCATGAGCTGCGGCCCCGACGGGCAGGCGGGCGAGGTGAGGCTCATGTCCACCGTCACCGTGCGCCCCTCCACCGCGACGTCGTAGACGAGGCCGAGGTCCACGATGTTCAGGTTGAGCTCGGGATCCTTGACCTTCCGCAGCGCCAGCCGGACCTCGTCCACCGTAGGCGCTGCCTCCGCCTCCGACGCGGCCGCCGGCGACTCGGCGCGCTCCTCGTGCTGGCCTTCGGGCGCCGTCGCCTCGGGCGCCGTGGCGTCGTTCTCCTCGGACATGTGCATCTCCTTGTGCTGGCTCGTAAGCTAGCCGCGGGGAGGCCGGGTTCCACCTCCCGGGTCGTTCGACCCGTGTGCCGCCGCCCCGAGCGCGGCATGCTCCGTCGTCACTCATCCGACGGATTCCGGAGATGCGAACCATCCTGAAGTGGACCGGCCGCGTGCTCGCCGGCGTCGTGGCGCTGGTCCTGGTCGCGGCAGGTGCCGTGTATGCGATGTCGGAGCGGGGCATGGCGCGGCACTTCGACGTCGCGCCGCATCCGCTGACCGTCACCGCCGATTCCGCGACGATCGAGCAGGGGAGGCGGCTCGTGCAGGCGCGCGGGTGCATCGACTGCCACGGCGAGACGCTGACCGGCAAGACGATCATCGACGACCCCGCCGTCGGCCGGCTCGCCGGTCCGAACCTCACCGCCGGCGGCCGCGGCGCCGCACTCGGCGACGAGGACTGGGAGCGCGCGGTGCGGCACGGGGTGCGGAGCGACGGCTCGGCGCTCATCGTCATGCCCGCCCAGGAGTACAACACGCTCACCGACGCCGACCTGGCGTCGATCGTGGCGTACGCGCGGTCCCTCCCCGCCGACCGCGAGCCGAGCGCGGGGGTGCGCGTGGGCCCGCTCGCGCGCGTGCTGTACCTCGCCGGCCAGATCGGGCTCGTCCCGGCGGAGCAGATCGACCACGCCCGCCCCCACCTCGCGTCGCTGACGCCGGCGCCGACGGTGGAGTTCGGCCGCTACCTCGGCGCCGGGTGCGTGGGATGCCACGGCGAGGGCTACTCGGGCGGGAAGATCCCGGGAACCCCACCCGACTGGAAGCCGGCCGGGAACATCACCCCCACGGGGATCGGGAGCTGGAGCGAGGCCGACTTCATCCGGGCGCTGCGCACGGCCGTCCGCCCCGACGGCTCGATGATCGACTCGACGCTGATGCCGATCCGCGCGACGAAGATGATGACCGACGTGGAGCTGCAGGCGCTCTACCGCTTCCTGAAGACGCTGCCGCCGCGCGAGACCGGCACACGGTAACGACGTCGGACGGATCCACCGCGACGACACGAAGGGCGCGAAGGAGTCACTCCTTCGCGCCCTTTTCTTCTCGAGCGGTCCCGGCGCGGGTCAGCGCGAGGCCGTCGTCGTCTTCTTCGTCGTGGTCGTCTTCTTGGCGGTCGCCTTCTTCGTCGTGGCCGCCTTCTTCACCGTGGTCTTCTTGGCGGTGGACGACGTGCTCTTCGCCTTGCTCGCGGTCGGCTTCGCGGCGCGGGACGACTTGCTCGCCGAGGCGGAGCTCTTGGTGCTCGTGGTGCTCTTCGCCTTGCTGCCGGAGGCCTTGGCCGTGCGGCTCGACGACGCCTTCGACGCCGACTTGGCCTTCGCGCTCTTGCTCTTCACCGACGCCTTGCGGCGCGTCTCGCGCACGGTCGGCTGGTTCCACCCGACGGCGCGGTCGGCGCGGAACGAGGAGGGCATCTCGAGCGGATCGCCGTAGTCCATCACCGCGAGGGCGGCGGCGTCGGCGAGGTCGGCGCGCACGTCGGCGATGACCTTCGACGGACGGCGCGCCTTCGCCGCGTGCACGCGGTTGGTCAGGAGGATCACGAACATCTCGCGATCGGGATCGATCCAGAGCGAGGTGCCGGTGAAGCCCGTATGGCCGAAGGCGCTCTCGCCGAGATACTGCCCGCAGCTGCCATGGCCGCCGCAGGTGTCCCAGCCGAGGGCGCGGGTGCCGCGCGCGCGCTGCGTGAAGACGCGCACGGCGGAATCGCTGACGATGCGCACGCCGTTGTAGACGCCGCGGTTGAGCATCATCTGCGCGAAGATCGACAGGTCGGTGGCGGTGCTGAAGAGCCCCGCGTGACCGGCGACGCCGCCGAGGGCGAAGGCGTTCTCGTCGTGCACCTCGCCCCGGAGCGGATAGCCGCGCGGCGAGGTCACCTCGGTCGGCGCGATGCGGTCACGCAGCGACCAGGTCGGACGGAACTGGGTGTCCGACATCCCGAGCGGCTCGTAGACGCGCCGGGCGACGAACCGGTCCAGCCGCTCGCCGCTGGCCGCCTCGGCGACGAAGCCCAGCAGGTCGGCGCCGAGGTCGGAGTACTCGATGCACTGTCCCGGACGGCAGCGCGCCATGAGGGGCGTGCTGACGACGGCCTCGCGCGCCTCCTCGGGGGAGCGCGTGATGCGCCAGAGGTCGCGGCCGGCCGGGAGCCCGGAGGTATGGGTGAGCAGGTGCCGGATGGTCACGGCATCCTTGTTCCCGCCGGTGAACGCGGGGATCCAGCGCGAGACGGGGTCGTCGAGCCCGATCTTCCCCTCGTCCCAGAGGATCATGATCGCGGTCGTCGTCGCGACGACCTTCGTCAGCGAGGCGAGATCGTAGATCGTGCGCGCCGCGACGACGCGCGAGTCGCCGCTCCAGGAGAGGCGGCCGAACCCTTTCTCCCAGACGGCGGCTCCCTTGCGGCCCACGACGACCGCGGCGCCCGGGTAGCCGCCCGCGTGGATCCCGCGCTCGACGACGTGATCGATCTTGGCGAGGCGCTCCGCGCTCATCCCGACGGCACGGGGCGCGACGCTCGGCAGACCGTCTCCGGTCGACGAGAACAGCGTGGATGCGGCGACCAACAGGGAAAGCACGGGACGACTCCTGCTCTCGGGCGGGTTCAGCGACCAAGCACGACTGGACGACCATCAGCATCACCCTGCTCCGGGTGATGGACGTCGACGCCCTCCGTGTTCCTTCCGGAGGAGATCAACGCAGATGGCGTGCAACTGGAACGTGGATCACGAAACGGCCGTCCGACGGGGGTACCGCGGTCCGCCAGCGCCATTTCGAGGCAATACTGTGAGGTGCGTCACGGAGTTCCATGACGACGGACGGGAAAGCGCCCCCACAATGTCGCCTGGAACGAGGACGAGCAAGGGTCGAAGAGGTCACCTCGCCCGAGTCCGTCCAGAAAATGGACAATGGAAGTCCAAGTTAAAGGACACCAGTGGGTTAGATTCGGTGTACGATCGCGAGGGAAGGGGAGCGGACGGGCGGTCGGCGGCAAGGATTGCCGGGGCGGGCGGGGCGAGGGGTGGAACGGCGTGCCCGGCCGTGCCCCGACGAACCAACCCGCGACGGACCGCCGAGGTCACGCGTCCCCCCCCGAGCACACGATCGCCCCCGTCCCAGCTCGCTGCAGCACCGCCGCGACGCCAGTGGTATCGTTGCAGCGCCGACGCGACGGTCGCGGGGTACGGACTCCGGTCGGCCCTCGGCCGATGGCTGTCGTAGTAAACCTTCCTTCGCTCCGCCGTGACTGACCTGGCAGAACCGGCCATGACCGACGAGCACTTCCTCATCCAGCGCGCCGCCAACGGCGACGAAGCGGCGATGCGCCACCTGTGGTCGCGCCACGCGCCGCACGTCGACGCCGTGGTGCGGCGGCTGGTCGGCGGCGATCGCGATCTCGCGGCCGACGTGGCGCAGGAGGTCTGGATCCAGATCTTCCGGGCGCTGCCGTCGTATCGCGGCGAGGCGCAGTTCGGCACCTGGATCCATCGGGTGGCGGTGAACCGGACGTTGAACGCGCTGCGCCGCATCCGGCGCCTCGGTGCGCTGGAGACGACGATGGACGACGACTTCGTCGGTCCCACCGTCGAGCCGGAGGCGGAGCGGTCGATGCTCGCGGCGACGATCGAGAGCGCGGCGCAGAAGCTGTCGCCCGGTGCGCGTGCCGTGTTCCTGATGCACGACGTGGAAGGGTACACGCACGAGGAGATCGCGCAGGAGCTGGGGATCACCTCGGGCGGATCGAAGTCGCAACTGTTCAAGGCCCGCGCGAAGCTGCGCAAGCTGCTCGCGCATCTCATCGACGCCCCAGGCGCGAATACAGAGGAACATGCTGCACCTGCCTACTGACCGCCTCGCGGCGCTCGCCGACGAGGCCCCGAGCCCGGACGAGGCCGCGCATCTGGCGCTGTGCGCCGCATGCGCCCGGGAGGTGCGTGCCCACGAAGCGCTGCTCTCGATGGCGACGGCCGAACGGAGCACGGGCGGGCACCTTGCCATGCCGCTCACGCGCTGGGAGTCGCTGAGCGCGGAGCTGCGGCGCGAAGGACTGATCGGTACGCCCGCGCGGCCGAGCGCGCCCGCGCCGGCGCCGCGCCGCATCCCCGCGTGGCTCGGCCGCGCGGCGGCGGCGGTGCTGCTCCTCGCGGGGGGCGCGGTCATCGGCCGCTCCACGGCGCCCGTTCGCGTCGAGACGGTCGTTGCGGAGTCGGAGAAGCCGGCCGCGCCGAAGCCCGGCGAGCGTCCGGTGGCGCCGCCGCCCGAGCGCCGGGCGGTGCCGGAGAGCCCCGACGTGACGCTCGCGTCGCTGCTCCCCTCGTCGTTCGAGTCGGTCGCGGCGGCGCGGCTCTGGCAGCAGAAGCTCGAGGTCGCGTATCAGGACGCGGCCGCGTACATCGCCGCCAACGACACGACCGACATCCCCCCCATCGAGCAGATGGACGACCGATCGGTGCGCGCGCGGCTCGCCGCGCTCGACGCGGCGGGGAGCGTGATGCGCGAGGCGCTCCGCGAGGCGCCCGCCGATCCGGTCATCAACGGCTACTATCTCACCACGCTCGGCCAGCGTGAGGCGACGCTGCGGCAGATCAATGCCGTCTCGCCCGCCGGTGCGCGCGTGATCGGGTTCTGAGGATGACGAGCATGCAGGTGCGGCAGGTGACGACGACGATGCGACGGGCCCTCGCGCTCGCGGTGCTCGGGGTGCTCGCGGCCACCGACGAGGGGGCGGCGCAGAGCGCGGGGAACCGCAGCGTGTACCGCTGCAAGGACTGCGCGGACTCGGTGCTCCGGGTGCAGGTGTCGGAGCGCCTGCGCGTGGCGCGACGGCTGCGCGAGCTGGAGTCGCGCCTGAACGGCGAGGATCTCCCGCTCGAGGAGCGGAGCCGCCTCCGCGAGGAGATGGCGAATCTCACGATGCGGCTCGCCGAGATGGGGACGCGGCTCGCGGTCGAGATCGGGCCGAGCCTCACCGAGCTGACGCCGCTCATCGAGTCGCAGGTGCGTCAGGGGCTGGCGGAGACGCGGGCGACGATGATGCTCCTCCAGCCGCGCGACCTGCTGCGGCAGTTCGCGCCCAAGGGGTGGCTCGGGATCAACGTCAACGGCCGCCCGCAGGAGATCCAGGTCCGCGACGGCGAGCTGTTCCTGCGCTTCGCGGAGTTCCCGCTCGTGGTGTCGGTCGATCCGGAGTCGCCCGCGCAGCGCGCCGGGGTGAAGGCCGGGGACCTCGTGATGGCGTACGATGGCAAGGACGTGCGCACCACGCTGCCGATGGGAAGCATCCTCCATCCGGGAAAGCAGGTGACCGTCCGCGTCCGCCGCGCCGGCGACGATCACGACCTCAAGATGACGGTCGCCGCCGCACCGATGCACTTCCAGCGGCGGCTCGTCGAGCAGGTCGCGCCGCTCCCGCCCGCGGAGCCGGTCCTCCGCGCCGCCACGACCCCGCGCGCGGCACAAGCGCGTGGGGGGGAGGCGGTGGTGGTCGCGCCGCGCGAGGTGGAGGTCGTCCGCACTCCCGGCGGGTTCACCTTCACCATGTTCGGGAATCGCGCCTTCGTCGGCGCGCAGCTCGAGCGGCTCACCGAGGAGATGAGCGAGGTGGTGCACGTCGATCGCGGCGTGCTGGTGATGCGGCTCCTCCCCGGGACGCCGGCTGCGCAGGCCGGGCTCAAGCCGCTCGACGTGATCGTGCGGGCGGGCGACCGGGACGTCGCGACCCCCGCCGCGCTCCACGACGTCGTGCGCACGCTCAGCGAGAAGTCGGGGCGCACCGAGGTGGTGCTGGAGGTGGTCCGCGGCGGCGCGAAGCGGAAGGTCACGGTGCGGTGGGAGTGACCGACGACGGTCACTTCCGCGGCGCCAGCTTCCGCGATTCGGGGGTCAACGACTTGTGAATCGAGAGCGCCGCGATCGCGCCGTCGGCGGCGGCGGCGATCGCGAGCTGCGGCCCCGGCGTCACGTCGCCGATCGCCCAGACGTTGCGCACCGTCGTGTGGCGGTTCGTGTCCACGACCACCTGCCCGTCGTCGTCGCGCGTGCAGCCGAGCTGCGCGGCCAGGTCGTCCGCCGCCTGCTGGCCGAGCGCGAGGAAGATCTTGTCGGCGTCGAGGCATTTCCCCCCCTCGAGCTCGAGGCTGTAGATCCCCCCGTCGCTGCGCGTCGTGACGCACTCGATGCGATCGGTGAGCAGGGGGATCTCGTTCGCGTCGAGCTTGTCGCAGTACTCCGCCTCGTCGAGCCCCGGCGGCTCGCCGTTGGTGCACAGGATGATGTCGCGCGTCCAGGTGGTGAGGTTGAGCGCGAGGCCGACCGCCTTTCGCCCCTGGCCGATCACGACCGTCTTGAGCCCCCGGCACTCGTAGCCGTCGCAGTCGGGGCAGACGTGCGCGTTGCGCCCGTAGACGTGCGCGAGCCCCGGGACGTCGGGCCAGACGTCGCGCAGGCCGATCGCGAGGACGAGCCGGCGCGAGTGCACGGCGCGGCCGTCCTCGAGCACGAGCTCGAACGACTCGTCGTCGTGCCGATGCGCGCGATCGACGATGCCGTCGATGAGATCGACGCCGTACTTCGCGCTCTCCGACCGCCCCGCGCCGCGCAGCTCGGCGGGGCGGATCCCCGGGTTGCCGAGGAAGCCGTTGATGCCGCGCGTCTCCCAGTTGCGAGGATCCCCCGAGTCCACGAGCGCCACCGAGTGGAGGTAGCGGCCGAGGAAGATGGCGGCGGTCAGCCCTGCCGGTCCGCCCCCGACGATGCCGACATCGTAGACCCGTGTTGCCGCTTCGCTCATGGTCCGCCCGGACTGGTGGAACGTTCGTGCGCGCTCGCGCGAGCGAGAGGGCAAGAACGATTCCGGCAGCGAGCTCGCGCGCTCAGCTCGTGCGGCGGCGGAGGGAGCCGGGAGGGAGCGTGTAGAGGAAGCGCAGGGTGGCGCGGTCCGCCGGGCTGATCACCGTGGTGCGCGACGTCGGAAACATGATGGACGTCGAGTCGCTCGTGTGCCCGAGCCCGAGCGCGTGCCCCACCTCGTGGCGGGTGATCGCCGCCACCCACTCCGCCGGGATGGGGCGCCCGGCGCTGTCGTGGAGAGCGACGAAGAGGTCGGCGCGATGGATCCACCCCTGCGAGTCCACCTGACGGTCGGCGCGGCCGACGCGCTGGCCGTCCTCGCTCGGGAAGCGGTCGATCCACATCACGCGGACGTCGGCGGAGGCGGAGTCGAGGGTGAAGGTGAAGCGCACCGGAAATCCGGCGGCGCCCCACTCCGGAAAGGCCTCGCGCGCCCGCGGGACGAAGGCGGGCTGCCAGTCGCGCACCAGGCTGCGCGTCTGCACCCAGACGCGGAGCGTCTCGATCGTCCGGTCGGACCACCGGTAGAGGACCGAGTCCTGGTTCTCGATGAGGTCGGCGATGTAGGTGCCGCCGGTGCCGACGGCCAGCCGCGCGAGCACCGCGTCCACGTCGGTGACCGGATCGACCCGGCGCGGCGCCCGAGGCTCCTCGCGGCGCCGCTCGTGCACGTCGCGCGACGCGGCGAGCTGCTGGGCGATCCGGCGCTCCTCCTGCTCGAGCGCCTCCACCTGCTTCCGTCGCGCGTCGTCCCGGTACGTCCGCACGGCCTCGCTCCCCACGAACAGGAGGGTGCTCCCCGCGAGCAGCGCGAGCAGGATCTCGAGAGGGCCGATGCGAGCGCGCGCCATGAACCGGGTCAGCGAACCGCGCCCGGGGGAAGCGAATACAGGAGGCGGGCGGTCGCGCGGTCGGTGTCGGAGAGCTCGCGCACCCGCACGCGCGGCGCCATCACGGAGCCGACGTCCGAGGTGTGGTCGAGCCCGAGGAGATGCCCGATCTCGTGCAGCGCCATCGCGTGCATCGCATCCTCGGCGAGCGTCTCGCCCTGGTGATGATGCACGGCGAGGGTGATGCTCGCGTCGGTGATCCACCACCGCTCGTCGCGCGCCCAGCGGGTCCGGCCGCTGATGGGCTGCGTGAAGCGGTCGGTCCACCCCACCGTCACCTCCGCCTTCGACGAGTCGTTGACGAAGGTGAAGCGGGCGGGGAGCCCCACCTCGTCCCACGCGAGGAAGGCGTTGCGAACCGCGTTCACGTAGCTCGGCGACCAGTCACGCAGCGACGAGCTCCCCTGGATCCAGACGCGGATCGGATCGCGGCGACGCTCCTTCCAACGCGCGAGCGAGGAGTCGCGCTCCGTGAGCAGCTCGTCGATGTAGGTCCCGGTGGCGCGCTCGCGCAGCGTGCGCCGGATCCGCGCCAGCTCCTGGGAGGAGTGGCGCGGCTCGTCGCCGCCGAAGAAGGACGCCGCCAGCGCACCACCACTCGTGTCGGTGCGCCGGGCATGCGCGATCGTCGGCTCGATCTCGGGAAGGACGCTCACCGACCAGAGTGCCGCGGAGAGAGCGGCGATGGCGAGCGGGATTCGCTTGATGAGTCTCACGGGCGGGTGCTGCTGCTGCCTGCCGCGTGGGGACGCGATCAGGCGATGACGGAGGCGGAGAGGAAGGACTCGACGAGCGCGAAGAACTCCTCGGGAGCTTCCCAGAACGGCATGTGTCCGGCGCCGGACACGACGGCGAGACGAGCTCGCGGAACGAGGGCGCCGAGCTCCTGGGCGACGCTCACGGGCAGGGCGTCCTGCTCGCCGTGAAGGACGAGCGTCGGCGGGGAAAGGGCACGAATGGCGGAGCGCCAGTCGTAGCCGTCGCGGCGGAGCCGCGCCGCGATCGTGGCGCCCGTCACACTGGTACCCCGCGGAGGGCTCATGAGGTCCGCCAGATCGGGGTCGCCGAACCAGGATCGATAGACCGCAGCTGCATGCGCGGCATGGACTTCCACATCGGGGACCGACAACGCCGCGTCCGTCAGCTCCGTCATCACGGCCCGGTCCGCTTCGGTGCCGCGCTCGGCCACGGCAGCACGCAGGGCGGGGAACCAGGCGCTCGTCGGGCCGACCGCGTCGACCGTGACGAGACGGCGCGTCGCCGCTCCGTCGCGCGCGACGGCGAGCATCGCGATCCCCCCACCCCACGAATGGCCGAGCACGTCCCAGCGGCGGATGCCGAGCGCTCGGCGGATCGCCCCGACGTCGTCGGCGTCGTCCTCGATGGAGGCGCTCGCCGGATCCGCCGAGGGGTCCGAGGCGCCGCGTCCGCGCTGGTCGTAGAGGATGAGCTGGCGGGCGGTCGCGAGGGGAGAGAGCGCCGGCCAGAGCAGCCGGTGGTCGAAGAGGAGTCCGCCGTTGATGCAGAGGAGGGGGAGGGCGCCCGGCACCGGGTCGGTCGAGTAGACGGCGAAGGCGAGCCCCCGGGCGCGGACGGTCTGGGCGGTCAGCCGGGGGGGCCGTCCGAGTGACCGGCGGAAGTCGAGAAAGCGGGCGCGGGACACGGAGCGAGCGTCGGAAGGGGGGTGCGAAGGGCAGCGGACGGAAGATAGCAAACTGACCGGTGGCCGGACGAAGTGACCGGACCGGGAGCGCCGGATCGGACAGAATAGTGACACCACGGGTCAGCCCGACCGGGCGCTGCCTTGTATGTCATTATCGTACAATGACTTACCTCTGGCGCTCCGGACGGACTCCCCTAGAGTGCACCCACGCGACTGCTGCTCACTTCGCCATCTGGAGGATTCGTTCGATGAAGTTCACCCGTTTCCGCGTCCTGACGGGATCGCTCGCCGCCGCCGCGCTCGCTGGGCTGGCTGCCTGCGGCCGCTCGGATGCGCCGACCGCCGTCCCCCCGGCGCCGATCACCGCCACCCTCGAGATCTCGCAGGACTCCGCGCAGAAGCTCCTGGGCGCGCTCGACGGGTTGCTGGGGGGGATCCTCAAGCAGCCGAACCTTGGCCTGCTGAGCTGTCCCACTCCCTCCTATGGGAGCGTCAGCAAGACGATCGGCCGCGAGGGCGGCGTCATCACCGTCGGCCCGCACTCGCTGGTGATCCCCCCCGGCGCGCTCTCGCGCGACGTGCGGATCACGGCGACCGCCCCCAAGGGCACCGGCGTCCGCGTCGACTTCGAGCCGCACGGGCTGCGCTTCGAGCGCCCGACGGCGCTGACGCTGAGCTTCAAGCACTGCCTGCTCGCGCCGCTCTCCCCGCAGATCGTCTACGTCGACGGCAAGCAGCACATCCTCGAGGTGATCCCCTCGATCGGCACCCTGCTCACCAAGCAGGTCGTCGGCAAGGTCGACCACTTCTCGGGTTACATGGTCGCCGACTGAGGCGTCCTCGCTGCACGATGACGAGGTCGAACGTGCAGGTCGCGACGAACGGCGGTCGGACGCCGATGCCCGAGTCCCTCCTCGACGAGGGGCTCGGGCACGAGCGTGCGGGTCGCGTCGCCGACGCGACCCGTGTCTTCGTGCAGGCGATCGAGGCAGCGGAGCAGGCCGGCGACGATCGCGTGCTGGCCGAGGCGCTGCGCCGTCTGGCCAACGTGCATCGGCGCCGCCACGAGCTCGACGAGGCGATGCGCCTCGCCCAGCGCAGCCTGGAGGTGGCGCAGCGGATCGGCGACGACATCCTGGCCGCCGAAGCGCTCAACGGCGTCGCGCTGGTGTCGTTCTTCCGCGGCGACTGGGACCATGCACGCCACCATCTGGGGCTCGCGCTCTCGCTCGGCGGGGCGGACGAGATGCTGCGCGCCCGCGTCGAGCAGAATCTCGGCATCATGGCCAACGCCGAGGGCGATCTGGAGACGGCGCTGGAGCACTACCAGCGTTCGCTGAGCGCCTTCCGCGCGGCGGGCGACGTGCGCGGCTGCACGATCGCCATGCACAACATCGGGATGAACCGCGCCGACCGGGCGCAGTGGCACGATGCCGACCAGTCGTTCCGCGCGGCGCTCGATCTCGCCGACTCCGCGGGCGACGTCTCCGCGCGCGGCCACGTGCTGCTCAGCCGCACCGAGGTCTACGTCGCGCGCCAGGAGTTCGAGCATGCGCGCCGCAGCATCGAGGAGGCGCTCCGCATCTTCGACGGGCTCGAGGCGCGCGAGCCGAAGGCGAACGCCTACAAGTGGCTCGGCGTCCTCTATCGCGAGACGGGACGCCCGCTGCTCGCCGAGGCGCGACTGAAGACGGCGCTGGAGCTGTCGTCGGAGATCGGTGCCACGCTCACGCAGGCGGAGACGTCGCGCGAGCTCGCGCTCCTCTACGGGCAGCTCGGGCGCAACCAGGAGACGCTCCGCTTTCTCAGCAGCTCGCACCGCCTCTTCGGGCGCCTCAATGCGCGTCGCGACCTCGTGGACGTCGCGGGCAAGATCCAGCATCTCGAGAGCATCTACCTCGAGATCGTGCGGCAGTGGGGTGCCTCGATCGAGTCGAGCGACTCGTACACCTTCGGCCACTCGTCGCGCGTCGCCGACTACGCCGTCGCGGTGGCGCGGGCGTACGGGCTCTCCGATGGCGAGCTGACGGCGATCCGCGTCGGCGCCCACCTGCACGACCTGGGGAAGATCCGCGTGCCGCACGAGATCCTCAACAAGCCGGGGAAGCTCACGGACGAGGAGTTCGACACGATGAAGATGCATCCGGTCTACGGCATCGAGATGCTCGCCGCGGTCGAGTTCCCGTGGGACGTGAAGCCGATCATCCGCTCGCACCACGAGAAGCAGGACGGGAGCGGCTACCCCGATCGGCTGCGCGGCGACGAGATCACCCTCTCGGCGCAGCTCACCTGCGTCGTGGACGTGTACGACGCGCTGACGACGACGCGCAGCTACCGCCCCGCCATGCCGCACGCCCGCGCGATCCAGGTGATGCAGGAGAGCGTGCACTGGTGGCGGCCGGACGTGTTCGAGGCGTTCATGGAGAGCGTGGGAAAGGCGGCGTGAAGGGCGGAGAGATGACCGTTTGATGGCGACGGCCGTCATCCCGAGCGCACGCGAGGGATGACAGCGCTGTCGCCAAACCGTCGCTCCGTTCCGCTAGCTCGCCCGCGCCAGTCCGGCGTCCTTCGCGTAGGCGACCAGCTGCTCCTGCATCAGGCGGCGGCCGCGGAAGAGGCGCGAGCGCACGGTGCCCACGGGGATGCCGAGGGCCATGGCCGCCGTCTCGTAGGTCTGGTCCTCGATGTCCACGAGACGCAGGGTGGCGCGGAAGGGTTCCGGCACGTGGGCGAGGGCGCGGTCGACGGCGGAGCCGACGTCGAGGCGCATCAGCAGCTCGTCGAACCCGTCGATCGCCTCCTCGCGCCGGCGCGACGGATCCGCCTCGTCGTCGCCGAGCTCCACCCGATGCCGGAGCCGCTCGCGCGAGCGGAGGAAGGCGTTGCGGCAGATGGTGAACAGCCAGCGGCGGCAGTCGGTTCCCGGCTCGAAGGTGTGCCAGGAGCGGAGCGCACGCAGGTAGGTGTCCTGCACCACGTCGTCGGCGTCCGCCTCGTCGCGCGTGAGCGAGAGCGCGAAGCGATGGACGTCCTGCCGCCAGCACAGGGCATCGGTCTCGAAGGTCTCGGCGTGCGGCGTTCGGATCTGCGGCATCGGAAGTCGGGTGGGGACATCCGATGCTGACGGGCTGGGACGCGAAACTATTCCCGCCTCTCCATTTCATTCCTTCTCGTCCCTCGGAGGCCGGGGGCTCGTGGCGTGCGGATGCCGTGGCGCCACGAGCCCCGACGACTGCCAGGAACAGGATGAAAAGGAGCGGGAGGAATGGGAGGAATCGACTGATGCACGTCAGTCGCTCATCCTTGCACTCCTTTCGTTCCTCCTCGTCCCTTCAATGCCGTTGTCGGGGCTCGTGGCGCGAAAATGCCGGTGCGCCACGAGCCCCGAGAACTGCTACGAAAAGGATGAAAAAGGAATGGGAGGAACGGGAGGATGAGACCGACAGGAATCGGAGGCTCATCCCCCCATTCTTTTCATTCCTCCTCACCCTTCCAAGGCCGTGGTCGAGGCTCGTGGCGCGACGATGCCGTGCCCTTCAGGTGATTGGGACAGTCGAGGCGTCGGATCAACGGCTCGGGACCGAAGTACAGCAGCAGCCCCACCTCGAGCTCACTGCAGCGGAGGTAGTTGTACAGCTGCCGGAGCGCGAACGGGTCCAGCTTCGGCCCAGCCTTGAGCTCGAGCAGGACGCACTCGGCGACGATGACGTCCGCCCGGAGCTGCCCGATCCGCCGTCCACGATAGCGCACGTCGATCGGATACTCGCGCCGTACGCCCAGCCCGCAGTCGGAGAGCTCGAGCGCCAGCGCGGACGCGTAGTGCGGCTCCGGAAGCCCGTACCCGAGCTCGGCATAGACCCGAAAGAAACAGCCGATCGTCGCCTGTGTGATGTCCCGATGCGGGAGCGATGCTCGCATCGACCACACATGTCGCTACCGGTGCACTAGGGCATGATCATGCGAACGCAGTCGTCATCCTCACATTCGTTTCACTCCTTTCACTCCTTTCACTCCTTCTCGTCCCTTCCATGCCGTCGTCGGGGCTCGTGGCGCTCGAGTGCCGGTGCGCCACGAGCCCCGAGAACTGCCAGGAACAGGATGAAAAGGAACGAGAGGAACGGGAGGATGTGACCGACAGGAATCGGGGCTCATCCCCACATTCCTGTCATTCCTGCTCATCCCTTCAGGAATCGAAGGTGGCGAGGCGCGCGAGGGCGCGCGAGATGGCGGCTGCGGAATCGGGGCGGTCGGCGGCTTCCGGCGCCGTCATCCACTCCAGGACTGCCTCGAGCGAGTCGAGCTTCGAGGGGCGGGAGGAGTGGTGGGGGCGCGGCGCGTCGAGCTTGCGCGCCAGGAATTCCCGCGGCGTGTCGCGCGGGAAGGGGGACTCCCCGCTCAGGCATTCGTGCAGCACGACGCCGGCCGCATACAGGTCGGTCCGCACGCCGGGCGGCTCGCCGAGCAGCTGTTCCGGCGCCATGTACTCCGGCGTGCCGACGACCGCGCCCGCCAGCTGCGGCGGCTCGACACTGGCGCCTGGCTCCGACGACCGTCTGAGCCGCGTGAGCACGGAGATGCCGAAGTCGGTCACCTTGAGCAGACCGTCGGTGGACACGAGCACGTTGGCGGGCTTGAGGTCGCCGTGCACCACGCCCTGCTCGTGCGCCGCCTCGAGCGCGCGCGCGAGCTGGCGGCCGAGCGCCATCACGACCTCGCGCGGCAGCGGTCCGCGCTGCGCGATCAGGGCGGCGAGCGACGCGCCGTCCACGTACTCCATCGTGATGAAGGGGACGCCGCGGCTCATCCCGAAATCGTGCGTGCGGACGACGTTGCGATGCGACACGCGACGCGCGAGGCGCAGCTCCTGCTTGAGCGCCTCGCGCGCCAGCGCATCCTCGGAGACGATCTCGGGGCGCAGCATCTTGATCGCGACGACCTCGTTCAACGTGAGGTCCGTCGCGCGGTAGACGATGCCGCTCCCGCCGGCGCCGAGCTGCCCGATGATCGCGAAGCGGTCGGCGACGACCGCGCCCGCCTCGAGCGCGCCGGCGAGTCGCGGGGACGGGGACATCTCCGGGACGGCCGCCGGCACGCTCGAGAGACGCGCGCGGTGGCGCGCCAGCGAGAGGGTGGCGCGCTCCGGCGCCGGATCCACGGCCGACGGGAGCGGCCCGCTCGTTCCGCGCGCGAAGGCGCCCGCGCCGCCGAGCATCGCGACCAGCGCCTGCTTCTCGCGCAGCTCCTCCATGAGCGCCGTCAGCGCGTGGCCCAGCGCGGCGATCTCGTCGCGCGGCGCGCCGGTGGTAGCCGCGGCGGCCGAGCGCGCCGCCCCCTCGTAGTCCCCGTCGCGCGCGCGCGCGGCGGCCGCGGCGAGCGTCCGCGCGGGGCGCGTCACGAGCCGCGCCGCGCTCCACGCCGCGAGCAGTGCGAGCACGAGCCCGAGCACGCCGGCGCCGAGCAGCGAGCGGCGCACGCCGACGATCGCGCTCGACGCCGCGCCCTCGGGGCGCGCGACGAGGAAGCCGCCGACGATCTCGCCGCCGGCGGTCGTGAGTGCGGCGCCGTGCAGCGCGTAGGGCGCATCGCCGAGACGGACCCGCCGCACCGGTGCGCGGGCGCCAGGCGCCGGCGCCTCGCCGAGAACGACCGCGGACGGCAGGGCGGCGGTCGCCTCGCGCCGCACGGCGAGCGAGGTGGCGGCGAGCGCGGGGCGCCCCGACGCGTCGAGCGCGTAGAAGATCACGTCCGACGCCGTCGCCGCATGCACGTCGCGGGCGGTCGTGTCGTCCACCAGGCGCGTCGCCACGAGCACGCCGACGGGCGCCGCGCCCGGCACGACGATCGGCACGGCGACCGCCTGGAAGAGGAGGGAATCGCGCGACACGCCGAAGCCGGACGTCGTGCGGCCGGCGAGCGCGCCGGCGACGAGCGGGATGTCCGCCATCGGCACGTCGCGCACCCCCGGCTCGTCGCTCTTGGCGAGGAGCACGCCGTTCTCGTCGGTGATGAAGACCCAGTTCGCCCCGAGCTGGTCGGCGGCCTCGAACGCCTGATCGAGCACGTCGTCGGCGCTCCGCTTCGCGACCACGGCGCGGAAATAGGGATTCTGCACGAAGACGCGCGTCCCGCCGGCGAGGCTGCGCCCCCGCCCCGCGAGGAGCTGCGCGGTGAGATCCACCGCCTGCTCGAGCGTCCGGCGCTCCTGCTCCACCGCCGTCCGCCGGCCGGAGCGCGAGGCGATGGCGAGCGCGGCGAGGAGCACCGCGCAGACGATGCTCGCGGTGTAGAGGAAGACGCGGCCGGCGATCCCGAGACGCTGCATCCGCGCGCTCAGTAGCGATCGCCGCGGATGACGGCGTACGGCTGCCCGAACTTGTTGAGGTGCGTGCCGGGGACGTAGGCGCGCGCGTCGATCGTCACCTCCACCTCCTGCAACTCGTCGCCGCGCACGACGAGCTCGCGCACCGTCTCCGCCGAGCCGCGCTCGTGCCACGCGTGCAGGCGGTAGCTGCCGGGCGGGACGCCGCGCAGCACGAATCGGCCGTCGGCGTCGGGGTACGCGTACCAGGGCCCCGGGATGGCGACGACGAAGCTCACCATCTTCGAGTGGATGTTGCAGTAGATGGGATGCACCCCCGGCCGCTCGAAGCGCGCCGAGCGGCTCACCCCGCGGCGATAGAGCCCGAGATCGAACTCGCGCTGCTCGACGCTGGAGAAGACGTTGTGGCTGAAGGGATCCTGGTTCGGGAAGGCCACGCTCCCGCCGGCGCGCACGACGATCACGTGCGGGATGAACTCGCGGCCGCGCATGGCGACGACGCCCGAGCGGAGCGCGGGGGTGTCGGCGGCCGGCACCACCGGCGAGCGCGGCTCGAGGTAGACGACCGCGCTGCGCCGATCACCGCGCTCCGTGCCGTCGCGCTCCTCGAGCCGCAGCACGCCGCGCACGGTCCCCGTCTGGGCGCGCCCGGCCGCCGGCGCGAGACAGACGGCGACGAGCAGCACCGCGAGCGCCGCGCGCGCGCGCCGGCGCTCAGAGCTCGAAGCCGAAGGCGAAGTTGAGATGCCGAACGCCATGGGTGCCCACCGCCGTGTACCGCGTCCCGTACTGCCGATACTCCACGCCGATGACGACCGGCTGCACCGGGCGCCAGGTGGTGTGGACCGCGCAGACGGTGTTCTGTCGCCGGACGGGATCGCCGTCCGGATCCACCAGGTCGATGCCGCACGCGACCCCCGACAGCACGACGGGGTGCGGCTGCACGTTGACCTGGACCCACCCGGCGACGTCGCGCAGCGGCGCGCCGAGCGTCCCCACCGGTGCATCCGGCGGCGGCGTCCCGAAGTTCTGGGCGATCGCGCCGCCTCCCAGCCCGCGCAGCAGCCGGCCGGCATATGCCTCGCCGCGCAGCTCGAGCCACCGGGTGAGCGCCGCCTGCACGTCGAACGAGACCGCCTCGCTCGTCGCCGTCCCGCCGGGCACCGCGATCCAGCCGCGATGCCCGCCGACGCCGATCTCGCCCCCCGGTGCTCCGATCAATCCGCCGATGATCGTCGAGGGTTCGTCGGCGTCGCTCCAGCGGAAGCTCATCCGCCCCTCGACGGCCGGCCGCCCCGAGCGCTCGCCGGCGTCGATCACGTCGGGCTCGCCCGGCGCGATCTGCCCGGCGTAGGGCGACATGACCGCGAGCTGGGCGCGCACGCTCACCTGCCGCGCGCCGGTCCCCGCACGCGCCAGCTCCTGCGTCACCCGCAGCTGGCCGAGCCAGTTCCAGAGGTTGCCGGCGCCGGAGAAGACGGGGATCCCGACGGCGGCGACGCTCACCGGATTGAGATCGGAGATGAGTGGCGTCTCGGCGCCGACCATCACCTCGGTGCGCGGCCAGATGAGGCGCATGCGCGCGGTGCGGAGCCGCGGCTCCGGAAAGAGGCGGCGATCGCCGGGGCCGGCCTGCACGCCGCCGTAGAGGTCGAAGTCCACGTCGCCCGCGGCGACGCCGCCGAGGATGTCGGTGACGGACATCGCGGCGCCGAAGCGCGACTGCCGGAGGATGAAGCCCGTCGAGTAGTCGGTCGGCGGCCGGGAGCCGGGGGGCGCCGGGGCGAGCGCCGTCTGGGGGACGTCCACGTTGTTCGCGCGCCCCCAGGTGGAGAAGGCATTCGCGAGCACGAACGCCGACAGCTCGAGCCGCACGCGCGACTGGGTGTGCACCGCGCTCTCGTTCTCGGTCGCGAGCTGCCCGCGCAGCAGGGCGATGGCCGCCTCCGCGCGCTCGAGCCGCGCGCGCAGCGAATCCACGGCCAGGGAGTCGGCGGGACGGCGCGTGGAGTCAGCGGGCGCCTGCGCCTGCACGAGCCCGACGGGCCCGAGGAGGGCGCCGATCGACAGGAGGAGGAAGCGGAGCGGCCGTGCGTACGGCGGACGTGGCACTACGGCGGGAGGCGCGAAGGCGGAGGAAGGATGGGATCGCGCGTGGCGCGAGCCCCTTCCTATTCTGCACCGCGCGTCACCCTCGGGGCCAGTGGAGTCGGCACGGCGACCAGCCGCGCGAGCTGCGCGGCCGGGAGGTCGCCCACGAGAATGCTTCCCGCGGAGGGGAGGGGCCATGCCGCGAGCCCCTGCGCGCCATCCTGCGCCGTGACGACGTGCCCGCCGCCGATCGCGGCGCGCATGGCGGGACTGCGGAAGAGGTGCGCCTCGGGGACGAGGTACTGGAGCAGCACGCGATCGCCGGCGCGATAGGCGAGCACCGCCGACGGCTCCCCGTCGATCGTCGCCGTCCACGCGGCGACGAGCCGCAGCTCCGGCGCCTGGAGCGGCTCCACCTCGAACGGGACGGCCGCGCGCACCGCCGCGAGATCGCGGGCGCGTCCCGGCAGATCGCCGGCGGTGACGCGCCGGTAGTCGGCCAACACCTCGGCGAGGAGCGGCACCGACGACGCCTGCTCGACGCGGACCACGGCGGGCGCGTCGCCGGCGGCGCGCCAGACGAAGATCGCCGCGAGGGCGAGCAGGAGGAGCGCGCTCGCGGCGATGGCCAGCGTGCGCGGAGCCAGCCGCGGGCGGCGCGGCGGCGGCGCGGGAAGGGGCGTCACCGCCACGGCGGCGGCGATGCGATCGCGGAGCGCGCTGGACGCGCCGACGGAGGGCTCGGCGGCGAGACGCTCGCGCATCGCCTGCTGCACCGCGAGCTCGCGACGGCAGCGCGTACAGCCGACGAGGTGCGCCTCGACCTGCGCCGCCGTCTCCGGCGGGAGCTCGCGATCGACGTACGCGCCCAGCAGGTCGATGAGGATCCCGTGTCGCGCCTCGCGGGCTGCCACCTCGTCGGGATCGTGCTCGGCGCCTCGCGCCAGCGGCGTCCAGTCGCTCATCGCGCTCCTCCTCGTGGTCCACGCGGCGCCGCGCTCGACGCCGCGTCGCGCGAGGCCGCCGCGCGCGACGCCAGCACCGCCCCGGCGAGCAGGCGCCGGCCCCGCGAGATGCGGCTCATCACGGTGCCGATCGGTACGCCGACGATCTCCGCGATCTCCTGATACTTGAAGCCATCCATGTCGTGCAGCTCCACGGCGAGGGCGAAATCGTCGGGGATCTGCCGCAGCGCGGCGCGCACCTCCTCCCCGGTGAGCCGCGCCGCGACTTCCTCGAACACGACGTCGGCGTCGCCGCCGACGAGCGCGTCGTGCTCCGCGTCGAGCCGGGTGATGTCCACGAGCTGCCGCCGACGCGCCTGCCGTTCCGCCGACTCGGCGAGCACGGAGCGCAGGATGCGATAGAGCCAGGCACGCACGCTCGCCGGATCACGCAGCTCGTCGAACGCGACCCACGCGCGCACGCAGGCGTCCTGCACCGCATCCTCGGCGTCGACGCGCGCATCGGCGCGGCGCATCGCGAAGGCGAAGAGCCGGTCGAGGTGCGGAAGCACGAGGGCGTCGAAGCGGGCGTGGCGATCGGCGAGCGAGGTCACGACACGTAGACGGTGCCAGAGGTGGGACTATTCCCGGCCTGTGGAGACAAGAGATGAACCACGGGGGGCAAAGAAACTGCCTTTCACCACGAGGGGGCACGAGGGGGCACGAGGGACGGCAACGGCAACGGCAACGGCAACAACAAAGGCTCTTGTCTTTTGCTTCTCCCTCGTGCCCCCTCGTGCCCCCTCGTGCCCCCTCGTGCCCCCTCGTGCCCCCTCGTGGTTCAAGGCCGTTGCAGTCCTCTGTGAATCCTCGCGTCAGAGGACTCCCGCGGCGGAGCGGCCGGCGATGCGCCCGGAGAAGAGGCAGCCGCCGAGGAAGGTACCCTCGAGGGCGCGGTAGCCGTGCATCCCGCCGCCACCGAAGCCGGCGATCTCGCCCGCGGCGAACAGGTTGGGGAGCGGGGAGCCGTCGGGGCGGAGGACGCGCGCCGCGAGGTCCGTCTGCAGCCCGCCCAGCGTCTTGCGGGTGAGGATGTTGAGCCGCACGGCGATCAGGGGGCCGGCGGCGGGGTCGAGCAGCCGGTGCGGGGGGGCGGCGCGGATCAGCCGGTCGCCGACGAAGCGGCGCGCCCCCCGGATGGCGGTGATCTGGAGATCCTTGCCGTACTCGTTGTCGAGCTGCCGGTCGCGGGCGACGATCTCCCGCTCGAGGGTCGCGAGCTCGATGCGCTCCTCTCCGACGAGCTCGTTCATCCGCCGTACGAGCGCGGGGAGCTCCCGCTCGACGATGAAGTCCCGGCCGCGCTCCATGAACGCGCGCACCGGCGCCGGCGCGCCGCCGCGCACCCGTCCGAGCACGCCGCCGATGCTGCGGCCGGTGAGGTCGGGGTTCTGCTCCGATCCGGAGAGGGCGAACTCCTTCTCGATGATGCGCCGCGTGAGCACGAACCAGGAGTAGTCGTAGCCGGTGCTCGTGATGTGCGCGAGGGTGCCGAGCGTGTCGAATCCGGGGTAGAGGGGAGGCGGGAGGCGGCGGCCGAGCGCATCGAGCCAGAGCGAGGAGGGGCCGGGGAGGATGCGGATCCCGTGATCGCTCCAGATCGGGCTCCAGTTCTCGATCCCCTCGGTGTAGTGCCACATCCGGTCGGGGTTGATGACGTTTCCCCCTGCCGCCTGCGTGATCTCGAGCATCCGGCCGTCCACGTGATCGGGGACGCCGGAGAGGAGGCGTGCCGGGGGGCGTCCGAGCCGGTCGGGCCAGTTCCGGCGCACGAGGTCGTGGTTCGCGCCGATCCCGCCGGCGGTCACGACCACCGCCTGCGCCCGCAGCTCGAACTCCCCCGTCATCTCGCGCGAGCTGGGGGCGCCGCGAGGCGCGTCGCTGGGGGCGAGGATCGACCCGCGCACGCCGTCGACGACGCCGCCGGTCATCGTGAGCTCGTCCACCCGGTGGCGGTGGGCGATGACGAGGCGTCCCCTGGACACCGCCGCATGGGCGCGGGCGAGGAAGGGGGCGAGGACGCCCGGGCCGGTCCCCCAGGTGATGTGGAAGCGGGGGACGGAGTTCCCCGGACCGGTGGCGCCGTAGCCGCCGCGCTCCGCCCAGCCGACGACGGGGAAGAAGGTGATCCCGAGCTCGCGGAGCCACTCCCGCTTGGCGCCGGACGCCCAGTCCACGTACGCCTCCGCCCACCGTCGCGGCCAGTGGTCCTCCTCGCGGTCGAAGCCGGCGGTGCCGAGCCAGTCCTCCCAGGCGAGATCGCGGGAGTCGCGGATTCCGAGGCGGCGCTGCTCAGGGGAATCGACGAGGAAGAGCCCGCCGAAGGACCAGAAGGCCTGTCCGCCGAGGCTCTGCGCGGGCTCCTGATCGAGGAGGACGACGCGTTTGCCGAGCGCGACCGCTTCGGTGGCGGCGACGAGCCCGGCGAGCCCGGCGCCGACGACGAGGACGTCGGTGGTGGGGGGAGGGGGAGGCACGGTCGAGAGTTTGACGGTTTGACAGCTTGACGGTTTGACCGTTCGCGGGTTCGGCGGGAGTAAACCGTCAAACCGTCGAACCGTCAAACCGCCGTTCGCCGTTGCGGAACTGACTGGTCAGTCACTAAGATTGCTTCATGCATGAAGTAGAGAGCCCACGACGGCGGGCCCCCGAGGAGCGCCCCCAGCAGATCATCGAGGCCGCCCTTGCCGTCTTCGACGAGCGCGGCCTCGCCGGCGCGCGGCTCGAGGACATCGCCCTCCGCGCCGGCGTCGCCAAGGGGACGATCTACCTCTACTTCTCCAACAAGGAAGAGCTCTTCCGCGAGGTCATCCGCACCACCCTCGTCCGGCGGCTCGAAGAGACCCGCGCGGCGTTCCACGAGCCGCCCCCCGACACCTCGGCGACCGAGCAGCTTCGCCAGTACGTCCGCGGGTGGTGGGCGTTCCTCCTCACCCCCGAGTACCAGTCGGTCTCCCGGCTCGTCATCGGGGAGCTGCACCACTTCCCCGAGCTCGCGGCGTTCTACTCGACCGAAGTCGTGAGCCGCGGGCGCACGCTCGTCAGCTCCCTCGTCGCGCGCGGGATCGAGCGCGGCGAGTTCCGGCAGGGCGATCCGGTGATCTTCGCCCGCATGGTGAGCTCGATGCTCGTGAGCCAGTCGATGTGGGTGTGCAAGCAGCAGCACTTCCGCGGCCTCGCCCCCTACACCCCCGATCAGATCGTCGAGCAGGTGCTCGACTTCATCCTCCATGCCCTCCGCGCCGAGCGCACGCCCGGCGCGGGCGAGGGCGCGTCCCACTCGTGAACCCGACCGTGTTCGCCTTCCGACAGCTCCCGCGCGTGCCGCGTGCCGCGCTTCTCACCGGCCTTCTCGTGCTCGCGTCGCCTCGGCTGGCGCCGGCGCAGGCGGCGCACGACACGCTGCTCACCCTCGGCGAGGCCGCGCGACTCGCCGCCCGCGAGAGTGCGCCGGCGCAGGCCGCCCGCGCTCGCGTGGAGGCGGCGGGGGCGCGTGTGACGCAGTCGCGCGCGGCGCTCCTCCCCGGCGCGAGCATCGTCGCGTCGCAGCGGCAGCGCACCTTCAACACCGCGGAGATGGGGATCGACTTTCCCAGCGCGCCCGGGCAGCCGCCGGTGTTCGACCCGAACGGCGAGGTGCTCGGCCCCGTCAACGTGTACGACGTGCGCGGCCGCGTGACGCAGTCGCTGTACGACCGTGCCGCGGTGCAGCGCGTGCGCGCCGCCCGCGCCGCCCAGCAGGCGACGAGCCAGGAAGCGGCCAGCTCGAGCCAGGGGGCGGCGGCGATGGCGGCCACCGCGTACGTGCGCGCCCAGCGCGCCGACGCCCAGCTCGAGGCGCGCATCGCCGACTCGACGCTCGCGGCCGACCTGCTGACGATCGCGCGCGAGCAGCTGCGGGCCGGCATCGGCGTGGCGCTCGACGTCACGCGGGCGGAGTCGCAGCTCGCGGCGGCACGCGCGGCGCTCATCGTCTCGCGAAACGAGCGCGATCGCGCCGCGCTCGAGCTCTCCCGCACCCTCGGCCTCCCCCTCGACGCGCACGTGCGCCTCGCGGACTGTCTCGACGCCGCGGCGGAGGACGCGCCGGTGCCGTCGGAGGAGGAGGCGCTGCAGGTCGCGTACGCCTCGCGCGCCGACTTGCGCGCCGTCGCGGCGCAGGTCGAGGCGGTGCGCCGCCAGGTGAGCGCGATCAACGCCGAGCGGCTGCCGACCGTCGGCGCCTTCGTGGACCACGGCGCGATCGGCAAGAGCGTGGAGCACCTCAAGGGGACCTACGCTTGGGGGATCCAGGCGTCGGTGCCGATCTTCGAGGGATTCCGCCGCGAGGGGCGCGCGCAGGAGCAGGAGGCGCTCCGGCGCGAGCTCGAGATCCACGAGCGCGATCTGCGCGCGCAGACGGCGGTCGAGGTGCGCGGCGCGCTGCTCGACTTGCGCGCCTCGCGCGAGCAGACGGCGGCGGCGCGCGAGCGCGTGCGCCTGGCCGAGCTCGAGGTGCGGCAGGCCCGCGATCGCTTTCGCGCCGGCGTGAGCGGCAACGCCGACGTCATCACCGCGTCGCTCACCCTCAACGCCGCGCGCACCGCGTACGTGGATGCGCTCGCGTCCGCCCGTCTCGCGACGGTCGCGCTCGCGCGCGCCGAGGGCGTCATCGAGGCACTTCCCTGACCATTCGCGATCGAACCGCGATCGCGCCCGCATACGACCATCCGCACTCGAAGGAACGACGACATGGCTACCGCTACCGTCCGTGAGTCCGCGCCCCCGTCGCGCACCAACGGCCAACTCCCCGACGCGCCGGCCGCGCCCCCCGCGCGCCGTCGCCTCCTCCTCCCCATCCTCGGCGTCGTCCTCCTCGGCGGCGCCGCCTGGGGGGTGCAGCAGTGGCGCTACCTGCACGCGCACGAATCCACCGACAACGCGCAGGTGGACGGCCACATCGTGCCGGTGCTGGCGAAGGTCGGCGGCTACGTGAAGGTGGTCGGCGTGGTCGAGAACCAGCGCGTGGCCGACGGGGCGCCGCTGGTGCAGATCGAGGACGCCGAGTACCGCGTGCGTCTCGCGCAGGCCGAGGCCGATCTGGCCGCGGCGCGGGCGGCCGTCGGCACCGGCCGTGAGGTCGGCCAGGCGGAGGCGCAGGTGCGCACCGCGGCCAACCAGACGGAAGTCGGCCGCGCCAACGTGGAGGCGGCGCGCGCCGCGCTCGCGAAGGCGGAGTCGGATCTGACGCGCTACGAGCAGCTGGCGTCGCAGGAGATCATCTCGCAGCAGACGCTCGACGCCGCGCGCACGGCGGCGCAGGT
>Ga0182741_1001978_pt1 | contig 24867 bp, 19 predicted proteins | sample eDN5th37CBELigOP_FD_128874 | JGI IMG/M metagenome (GOLD analysis project Ga0182741, IMG submission 128874) | Enriched Organic Plus compost microbial communities from Emeryville, California, USA - eDNA 5th pass 37_C BE-Lig OP (version 2) (version 2) ... | reverse complement strand
GAATGGTGTTAACCCGGGCGATCGCATTGTCCTTTCAGGACTCGACAAACTCGAAGACGGCATGGAAATCAAACCGCTGAATGTTCCTTCAGCTTCCGCAGAATAATCTCTTGCATTTAATAATCCCAATGTTTGTTGAAGCTTGATGCTAGTGGTGGCTTGTATTTGCCATTGGCTCACGTTATAAAAAAAATGTAATGCTCAAAACATTCATCAATAGACCCGTATTAGCTACCGTTATCTCCACCCTACTGGTAATCCTCGGTTTGGTATCCATGTGGCAGTTGCCCATTACACGATTTCCTGAAATTGCTCCCCCAAGTGTTACCGTTTCCACGTCCTATCCCGGCGCCAATGCGGAAACCGTAGCCGGAGCGGTGCTGTTACCCATCGAAGAAGCTATCAACGGTGTTCCCAACATGACCTATATCCGGTCGTCAGCAACTAACTCCGGATCAGGCAATATCACTGTATTTTTTAAGACAGGAACCGATCCCAACCAGGCTTCTGTAAACGTACAGACCCGGGTTTCGAAAGCAAATGCCCGTATCCCAGCTGAGGTGATCGAATCGGGTATCACGGTGGAACCCCGCCAAAGCGGGATTATCATGACCATTGATATATTCAGCAACCGTCCTGACACCCTGTATGACGAAACATTTTTGCAGGCCTATGCCCAGATCAACCTCATGCGCGAATTGGCGCGTGTAGATGGCGTAGGGGAAGTACGGCGTGTGGGTGCACGCGATTATTCCATCCGTACCTGGTTGAACCCGGAGAAAATGGCCGTATATGGACTGGTACCGCAGGATGTGCGGACAGCAATCCGGGATCAGAATTTTGAGATCGCCCCGGGAAAATTCGGGGAAACCTCTGACGAGGCTTTCGAAACTATTTTACGGCACCAGGGACGGTTTACACTGCCGGAAGAGTTCGAGCAGATTGTCATCAAAACCAATAAAGACGGTTCGGTCCTCTATCTGAAAGATATTGCACGGGTCGAACTCGGGGCCACCAATCTCGGAAGTGACAATAAGGTAAACGGCTATCCGGGGCTTACCCTGAATATCCTCCAGACCAGCGGATCCAATGCCCGTGAGATTGATATCCAGATACGCGACGTATTGGAAAGGCTTTCCAAGGGCTTTCCCGAGGGTATTCAATACCGGATATCCTACAGCGTGCGTGATCAGATTGATGAATCGATCAACCAGGTACAGCATACGATTTTTGAAGCCTTCTTTTTGGTTTTTATTATTGTATTCATTTTTCTGCAAGATTTCCGGTCTACACTTATTCCAGCCATTGCGATCCCCGTTTCCCTGGTCGGTACATTTTTCTTCCTTCAGCTGTTCGGGTTCTCCATCAATGTATTGACCATGTTTGCACTGGTGCTTGCCATCGGGATCGTGGTCGACGATGCCATCGTGGTAGTCGAAGCTGTCCATCAGAAGATGCACGCGACCAAACTCGGACCCCGAAAAGCCACCATCTCTACAATGGGCGAAATTACGCGGGCCATTGTGTCCATCACCTTGGTAATGTCCGCTGTATTTTTTCCCGTCGGTTTCATGGGAGGTCCGTCAGGTGTGTTCTTCCAGCAATTTGCGTACACCCTGGCTACCGCCATCCTCATTTCCGCGCTGAATGCGTTAACACTTACCCCCGCACTTTGTGCATTGCTCCTTCGGAAATCGGATGCACATCCAACACCCACTACAATGGCCGATACCATTGCCGATGACCATTCCGGAAAAAAACCTGGCTTCAGCCGATTCAAATCCAGGTTTTTCAGTGCATTTAATACCGGTTTTGCAACCCTTACGAATAGATATATCGGTTCACTGCGCTTTTTAATCGGCCGCAAATGGTTAGCCATAGGTGGGCTTGTGTTGGTTACCGGCATCGGCGTATGGCTGATGAATCGTACCCCCTCCAGTTTTATTCCTACGGAAGACGACAGCTTCATTACCTACTCGCTTTCGATGCCCCCGGGGGCATCACTGGCCCGTACGACGGCTGCGCTTTCCAAAGCAGACAGTATCCTGAAAAAAAGAACAGCTATCGAGGGCATGACCACCGTCTCCGGCTACAATGCCATTGACGCCAGCGCAAGTTCGGCCTTCGCGGTTGGCTACATCAATCTCAAACCGGCGAAGGAACGTGGGGAAATCCGGAATATCAACGCCATTATGGACACCATACGTGCAGACCTGGCCCAGATTACCGACGCATCGTTCAGCGTCTTTCCGAGGCCCACCATCCAGGGATTTGGTGACTTTTCCGGTCTTGAATTTGTATTGCAGGACCGCATGGGCGGCTCGATGTGGGATTTCGGATCGGTGGCAGATAGTTTTATGCGCGAACTGGAAAAACGTCCGGAAATCGCATCTGCCTATACCACCTTCAACGCCAATTTCCCACAGTATCTGTTGGAGGTGGACCCGGTAAAAGCGAAAGCCTTGGGTGTGAGTGTTAATGAGATGATGCGGACCATACAGGGTTACTATGGCAGGGTCATGGTGAGTGATTTTAACCGTTTCGGGAGGCAATACCGCCTCTATATGCAAGCGGATTTTGAATACCGTGCCGAACCTGAATCCTTCAAATCCATCTTCGTGCGTAACGGCAGCGGCGAAATGGTACCGGTGAATACCATCGTGAAGCTCAAAAAAGTGATGGGTCCCGAAATCGTAAACCGTTATAACTTGTACAATGCCATCGCTATTAATGCCATTCCGTCTGAAGGGTACAGCACGGGCGAGGCGATGCAAGCGATGGAGGAAACAGCCGCTGCCCACCTGCCCGGCAACTACAGCTACGAGTGGACGGGGATGAGTCTGGAAGAAAGCCAATCGGGCAACGAGACCCTGCTGATCTTTGCATTGAGCATTATCTTCGTTTATTTTCTGTTAGCAGCCCAGTATGAAAGCTACATTTTACCGTTGGCCGTGATGTTATCGGTTCCCGTCGGATTGATCGGCGTCTATGCGCTCATCAACCTGGTTGGTCTAGAAAACAACATCTACGTACAGGTAGGGCTTATCATGCTCATCGGGCTATTAGCCAAAAATGCCATCCTTATTGTTGAATTTGCCGTACAGCAGCGCCAGGCGGGGCTGAGTATTTATGAGTCGGCCGTAGAAGGCGCACGCATGCGGCTCCGCCCGATTCTGATGACCTCCCTTGCGTTTATTGCAGGACTAATTCCACTCATGTGGACGGTAGGTCCTTCTGCACAAGGTAACCACTCGATCAGTTTCGGAGCAGCCGGAGGCATGTTGATCGGCGTTACGCTCGGTATTTTCATCATACCGGTATTGTACGTTATTTTTAAATACCTGGATGAACAGGTAAAAACTAAATTGACAACAACAGAAGAAGATTAATCATGAATCCCATCCTTCGATATACCGGATTAGTTGTTTCCTGCTGCTTTTTGCTATCCTCCTGCAAAGTGGGAAAAGATTACGTACGCCCCGAGCTACCCGTTGCGGATACATTCAGGGGTGGCAACTCAACGGCAGACTCTGCAACGATTGCTGACATTCCCTGGAATGATTTTTTCACAGATAGCATGCTGATGATGCTCATCGACAGTGCAATTACCAACAATTACGATATGCAAACCGCACTGAAAAACATCGAGATAGCCAATCAATCGTTGCGGCAATCCCGTGCCGCCTTTTTACCTGAGATCGAAGCCGAACTAGGCGGTACCAACCACCAATGGCGGTCGCGCGATTTCTATTCTTCCCCCTCTTCGGGTTGGTATGATCGCGGAGGGCAATCCCCTCCGCCCGAAAACTTGTATATGTACCAGTCACAGTACCTATCATCCGTCAGCGTAAGCTGGGAACTGGACATCTGGGGAAAGCTGCGCAGGCAGAAAGAAGGAGCCATGGCTGAATACCTGCAAACGTTTGAGGCCCGGAAAGCGATACAAACCAGTTTAGTATCCGCCATTGCGGAGGGATACTATAATCTGCTTATGCTGGATGCCCAGCTGGAAGTAGCACAGCGTAATCTTAAACTGAACGACAGCACACTGCAGATTGTGAAGCTGCAACGGGATGCAGGCGAGGTGAGTTCGTTAGCCATCCAGCAAACCCAATCGCAGATGCTGGTTGCCGCCTCGCTTATTCCGCAGTTGGAGCAGGAAATCGCCATCCAGGAAAACACGCTGATGGAATTAACCGGGAAAATGCCAGACAGCGTTTACCGTTCGTCTGCCCTGATGGACTGGCGCATGCAGGATTCGTACGATGCCGGTGTACCCATACAACTGTTGGCCAACCGGCCCGATGTGCGGGAGGCAGAACTTGCTTTGCGTGCTGCCAATGCGGAAGTAGGCGTTGCACAGGCTTACCGATATCCGACACTTACCATCGAAGCCTCGGGTGGCCTCAATGCAATGCTACCGCAAAACTGGTTCAACATTCCAGGAGCGCTGTTCGGCGGCCTTATCAGCGGAGTCACTCAACCCGTTTTTGCGGGGAGAAAGCTGAAAACTCAGCATGAAATTGCGAAATTGGAACGGGACAAGGCCGAAATCGGTTTCCAACAAACGGTCATGGAAGCGGTTCATGAAGTGACCAATGCGCTGGTGATGATCGAGAAGCTCAATGAGCAATATGCGATTACCGAGCAACGTGTCGCCACGGCGCAATTAGGTGTCAAAAATGCGAACCTGCTTTTCAAGAGCGGAGAAGCTACCTATTTGGAAGTCATCACGGCACAAAGCAATGCGCTCAACAGTGAATTGGACCTGGTCAGTATCAAACAACAGCAGCTCAACGCAAAAGTAACACTTTATAGAGCGTTGGGTGGCGGCTGGAAGTAGTCGGTTAGAACACGTGCTGCGTACGCTATCGTCTACTGGCAGGTAATGGCGCCCTCCGGGTGAATCAACGGACTAAGAAAAGGAATATCGAGTCCGGCTCCGCGGAGCATGAACCACCCCCCCATTACCAGGCAGATAATGGGTAACCAAGCGGCCAGGTTGATCCGGACATGCCGCTTGAGAAAATTACCAACGATAGCTGCAGACAGCATAGCCGGCCACGTACCCACGCCAAACAATAACATGAATGTTCCTCCGCCTTGTATGGTTTCGGTATTCAGTGCAGCGACCAAGGCCATATATACCATACCACAAGGTAGCAGCCCGTTCAGTATCCCCACAATAAAATGACCTCCGGGTCGGTGAAACCAGTATCCGATCCAACGGATTACCGGGCGCATCAGGAACTGCTGCATACGGGCGACCCGATGAACATGTTTGCCGGATATTGAAAACACGCCTATCCCGATCAGCAGAAGCCCAATGGATAGGCTCATACCTTGCTGCCATCCGCTTACGTTGATCGAATGGCCGATGAATCCGACAACCAATCCGAGCAGTCCATACATCAGCGTCCGGCCAAGCTGATAGATCAACGTATTGCCCAGCGTTGTCCATTTCGATGGACGATCGGCCGGCATAGCCAATAACAGCGGACCGCACATCGCTATGCAATGAAGGCTGCCAAGCAGCCCCATAAAAAACGCAAAGACGAGATAGTTCATTTTCCTTGTCGTTTGAAACCTGCAGACGTTGTGTCTAACGGCATCTGTAGGGAATCGGCTTCCCGCAAGCGGTCATAGTTTAACCCACGCTCGTAATAATCCTCGGCAACCAGCGAATCGGTATCCTTGCTCACCATATAAACCCCGAACGACACAATCAACGCTATGAAAAGTGCCAATGTAATTACTATTTTTGTTCCCCAGTTCATTTCTTTAATGGATAATGGATAATGGATAATGGATAATGGATAATGGATAATGGATAGTTGATAATGGATAATGGATAATGAACTGTCAATTATCAACTGTCAACTGTCAATTATCAACTGTCAACTGTCAATTTATAAAGGCGGTGCTACAAATGTGGTTTTCATGGTTTCGACCACGTTACCATCTACCATTACCTGCACTTTTACATTCGTTTTATACGATTTGATATCGCTTTGACGACTCACCAAAAAGAAACTGAGCTGCGCTACACCTCCTTGCTTTAACTCAGCAATATGATTCACCAATTGGACCGTGAAACCTGCATTTTCCGAGACCAGTTCAAACGGCATATCCTGCTGTGTTTTATTGATGAGTTCCAAGCTGTACAGATTGCTCACCGTTCCATCTTCACGCAACTGGTAGGAGCTCCCTTTTGCCCGCAATAAGGTACCGTCGACCTGACTCCGGCTGAACAAAAGCCATCCAAAAACTGCGAGCAATACAATCAGCACAACACTGTATGCGATTGCCCGTGTATTTCCGGATTTAGCCTCCACATCCCCCTCAATCTGTCCCACGGTAAAGAAACCGATCAACCGTTTGGGCTTATTCAGTTTTTCCATCACCGCATCGCAGGCGTCGATACACGCCGTACAATTGACGCATTCCATCTGCAACCCGTCGCGGATATCGATTCCGGTGGGACATACATGCACGCATAGCCCACAGTCTACGCAATCGCCCAACTGCTGGTCTCCACCTTTTTTCCGGTTGCCCCGGGGTTCTCCTCGTTTATAATCGTAGGCTACGGTCATACTCTTATCGTCGAGCATCACGCCCTGCAGACGGCCATACGGACAGATCGTCGTACATACAATTTCACGCACAAATGCAAACACCGCGTAAAATACCAATGTGAACAGAACCAGCGAAATCAACCCGCCTATGTGCTGTCCTATGGGATCGGTCATAATCTGCCATAACTGTTCTGCTCCGATGATGTACGCAAGAAAAACATTCGATATCCCAAACGAAATAAGAAAGAAAATCAGGTGTTTACCGCCCTTTCTGAGATACCATTCCGTATTTCTTTTGGCTTGTTGCAATCGCTTCTGCTGCTGCCAATCACCTTCAATCCAGTATTCGATCCTCCGGAACACCAATTCCATAAAAATAGTCTGGGGACAGGTCCATCCGCACCAGATACGTCCATAAACCACGGTAAACAAGACCACGCATACCATGGCAATTAGCATCCCGAATACGAAGATATGCAAATCCTGCGGCCAAAATACACTTCCGAGGATTACAAACTTGCGGTCTACGATGTTGAAGAGCAACATCGGTTCGCCGTTGATACGTACCAGGGGTGCAGCGATGAGGAAAAGGAGCAACGCATAGCCCACCCACTGCCGGTAACGGTAAAGCTGACCCGCTGGTTTCTTGACATAAATCCATTCGCGTTTAGGCCTTTTACTTGCGATTGCTTTTTCCATCGAAATCCTTTAGCCTTTAGATTGCACTGCCGTCCGCTGCTGCGACTTCGCCCGTGCCATCGGCCTGCAACGGCGCATATTCCACTTTTTCACCTTGTGGTTCTTTTGCATTCGGAGGGTTAGTTCCCCTGAGCGTGACAATATAGTTGCTTACTTCCGCTATTTGCGCAGGTGTCAGGCTTTGCTCCCACGGTACCATGCCCTTGTCCAATACACCGTATTTGATGGTCTTGAAGACATCCTTGATTTCACCGCCGTGCAACCAATACTCATCGGCGAGATTCGGACCAATCCCCCCTTCCCCGGCAGCTCCGTGGCACGCTGCGCAGTTCTGCGTAAAAATGGCCGCTCCTGATGCGATGGTCTCGGGGCGGGTGTCCACCTCCACCGAATGCTCATCGATACTATTTGCAGCTTGTGCCAGCCATTCATTCCGTGCCTGCTCGGCTTTCGCCATTTCATGCACGTATTCCTGATCCTGATCCATTCCCCAGCCAAAAACATGGTAAACGCATAAGTATATTACCGCAAATGCCATGGTGCCATAAAATAAGCTATTGAACCACATCGGAACCGGATTATCCAGTTCCTTGATGCCATCGTAGGCATGATCAATGACCAGATCCTTTTCCTCCGCGATGGGGCGTAGACCCATCAGCTTGTTCCACCAGGCCCAGCGATCGGCTTTGCGTGCCGTCTGCGCTTCCACCTTGGCCGCCTTTTCTTCTTCCAGCACCTGCGGCATCGTGATACGAAGCATGGCACGCATCGCGCGTAATATGACGAGTGCCGCTGCCAGCACCACCACCATGACGACGATGAGGGCTACGATCAATATATGATCGGCCGTGTTTAATTGTATGAATAGGGTATTCATGGTTTGTTCCGTTTAGTTTTCCAATTCTGCCTGTTCTGGAGTCTCGTCATCCATGGGCATGTCCTTCATATAGTCCACGTAGTCCTTACGCATCCGAAGCAGCATAATTCCTACCGTGATAAAGAATACCAAAAAAATCCACAGTGACACAATAAGATACCACTCATTGCCACTTAAGTCCGTTATCTGCTTAAACATTGTTTAGTTGTTTTTATGTTATTCATTCACTGCTACGGATGTCTCCTGTGCCTTGATATCCGTTCCCAGCCGCTGCAGGTAGGCAATCAATGCAACGATTTCACGATCCGCTCGCACATCGGCCCCCTGTTGGCTTAAATCGGCGGCAATCTCTTCTGCCTGCTGCCGGAGTTTATCATTCGCTTGGACCACATCTTCGTCGGTATAGGGTACCCCCAGCAATCTCATCGCATTCAACTTAGCTTTCGTTGCAGTGGTGTCCAATGTTTGCTCGATAAGCCAGGGATAAGGCGGCATGATACTTCCCGGAGAGGTAATGGTCGGGTCGAGCATGTGGTCAAAATGCCATTTATTGGGATATTTCTTACCGATGCGGTGCAAGTCAGGACCGGTACGTTTTGATCCCCAAAGGAAGGGGTGGTCATAAACGAATTCACCCGCCTTGCTGTAGTCGCCATAGCGCACGGTTTCCGAGCGGAACGGCCGCACCGTCTGTGTATGGCAATTTACACAGCCTTCCCGGATGTATAGGTCGCGTCCCTGCAGCTCCAGCGCCGTATAGGGTTTTACACTCGAAATTGTGGGAACATTCGACGAAATCAAAAAGGTGGGCATCATCTGAACCATTCCGCCAATTAGGATGGTGATAAGCGCAAGCACCAAAAACAGGATCGGTTTGCGTTCCAAGCGACGGTGTTTCGAACGTTCGTTGACCACTACGGGAGTTAATTCGGGCGCCTCCGCAGGCTCATTTGCCAGCAGCTTGCCTTTCTTCATGGTCTTCACCAGGTTGTAGGTCATTAACAACGCACCGGAAAGGTAGAGTGTTCCCCCGATGGCCCGCATCATGTGCATGGGAATGATCTGCAGCGTTGTAGCCAAAAAGTTGGGATATTTAAGGACACCTTCGGGTGTGAATTCCTTCCACATCAACCCCTGCACAACAGCAGCCCAGTACATGGGTATGGCGTAAAACAGGATACCCAGTGTGCCAATCCAGAAATGCACCGATGCCAGTTTTTTCGAAAACAACTCGGTCTTATAAATCCGCGGTATCAACCAATAGAGGATACCGAACGTCATAAACCCGTTCCATCCCAACGCGCCCACGTGGACGTGTGCCACAATCCAGTCTGTAAAGTGCGCAATCGCATTCACCTGCTTCAGGGAAAGCATGGGTCCTTCGAAAGTAGCCATCCCATAGGCGGTAAGCGCTACCACCATAAATTTGAGCGTGGGTTCGCTGCGTACTTTGTCCCATGCCCCACGCAGTGTAAGCAGCCCATTGATCATACCGCCCCAGCTGGGAGCGATCAGCATTACGGAAAAAGCCACGCCAAGCGACTGCACCCAGCCCGGCAACGATGTATAGAGCAAGTGGTGCGGTCCGGCCCATATGTAAATAAAAATCAGCGACCAGAAATGCAGGATACTTAACTTATACGAATAAATGGGACGGTTTGCCATTTTGGGGAGGAAATAATACATCAGTCCCAAATAGGGAGTCGTCAGGAAAAATGCCACGGCATTGTGGCCATACCACCACTGCACCAGCGCATCCTGCACCCCCGCATAGAGGTAATAGCTTTTCCACATTGAGATCGGCAACTGGACCGAATTGACGATATGCAGCACCGCCACGGTAACAAACGTGGCAATATAAAACCAGATGGCCACATACATATGGCGCTCACGCCGCTTGATGATGGTGCCAAACATGTTGATGCCGAAGACGACCCAGATGATCGTAATCCCAACATCAATGGGCCACTCCAGTTCCGCATACTCGTGGGATGTGGTCAATCCCAGCGGCAAGGTGATTGCGGCTGCAAGGATGATCAGTTGCCAACCCCAAAAATGCAGCCGGCTTAAAAAATCACTGAACATACGCGCCTTCAGTAGGCGCTGCAAGGAATAATACACCCCCATGAAAATGGCGTTTCCTACAAACGCGAAGATTACCGCATTCGTATGCAGCGGCCGTACTCTCCCAAACGTGGTGTATTGCAGTTCGAAATTCATGAAGGGCCATACGAGCTGTATGGCAACCAGTAAGCCTACCGACATACCGACAATGCCCCAAATGATGGTGGCAATGCCGAAATCCCGCACAATTTTGTTGTCGTAATTAAATTTAGTTAGCTGCATTTGCAATAAGTGTTTTTCCGGGGATAAAATTACTGTCATGGCAGTGTCAATTGAATGACAGCGATTGGATTAAAAAGTAATGGTTGTCACAATTTGCGAGCGGGAGTCGGGCAGCATTCCGTAGGGGGCATGGATTGGGACGCTACTGGAGACCGCTTCGGGTCTGCTTGGGTGATCGTATTAGACAACTACTGCGCTTAGTTTGGACTCCTATTGGCGATTCCAAACCAAGTCCAGTCGAAGCACGAACCAAGTGCAGATTCTGTTCAAACGGAGCTCCGAAGCGGGGGGCAACCTTGGGGCCAGCAAATTCGGAGAACTTCCATATCTACAACGTTGCGTGAACGCACCGAAACCGTTATCTTTGTATCCGGCGAACTTGATATGGACATCGACACTTTCACAGAATCCCTGAAACACCACACGCCTCCCCTTGGCCTTACCCGCCAACTGGAAGCCTTGTGGTACGATGGAAAAGGCGATTGGGAAAAGGCGCACGACCTGATCAATGACCTGGAGGACAAACAGTCGGCCCATGTACATGCGTATTTACATCGCAAAGAGGGCGATTTATGGAACGCCGACTATTGGTACCGGCGTGCCGGCAGACAACGTCCGTCAACAACGCTGGAAGAAGAATGGATGGATTTAGTTAAGCTGTTGGAGTCCTGAATGCTCCGTTTTATCCATTAGGTCACGGGATTCTCTATAGGTATTACAAACACGATTTTCTATTGATCGTTGTCCAAACCAAATCTGAATTTCGCATCGGTTTTGCCGATGGCATCGCTACCTTAATGGCCCGAAACCACTTCCACCCGTTCAATTTCCCTGAGGTGCAATTCGATGTGTTTGTACCGGGCTTTTGTCTCAAACTCGCTGATGATCTCCAGGATATCGTGGTCAATAAAGTCGGATTCACTGCCGTCTATGGTCAGAACACTGTACTCGGGGACTTCATCCAATGTTTTGCGAAGCTTCACCTTATTAAGGAAGGTCACATCGGTATTCAGCTTGATGTAAAAATGTTCAATCCCCTGGAACGTGGATTTTGTGATTTTGTACTCGGTTTTAAAATTCTGCTGGATAATATAGTACATGGAGATCAGTAGCCCGATACTTACTCCAATCAACAGATCGGTTGCCAAAATAATGACAATGGTGATGATAAACGGGAAAAACTGCGTCCATCCCAATCGCCACATCTTTACGTAGAGAGATGGTTTCGTAAGGTTATAACCGGTAACTAACAGTATTGCCGCCAACGAAGCGTAGGGAATGAAGTTGATAACCATCGGTATCGCTGCAACGGCAATCAGCATGAATATGCCGTGGGTAAAGGACGATAACTTGGTACGTCCGCCGGCTTGCACATTGGCCGCACCCCGTACCACAACGGCCGTAATCGGGATAGCGCCCAATAACCCGCATACAATGTTGCCCACTCCCTGAGCAAATAATTCCCGGTTTACGGGAGTGATGCGATGTCGTTGATCCAGTTTGTCAATGGCTTCGATACAGAGCAATGTTTCTAACGTGGCTAACAGACCAATGAACAGCCCATCTTTCCAAAGCTGCAACGAGGTGAATAATTTACTGAAATCCGGAAAAGTGATACTTTCCATGATATTCAGGGGAATGTCTACCAATTGGGTACGCTTCAGCGGATATATACCCGATACTTCGGTAAATATGAGGTTGATCAGCACCCCCGCCAACACCCCCGCCAAGGCGGCGGGGATATAAGAAAACCGTTTAAAGTACGGTCGTTGGAAAATAGCCATGACCATGAGGGATGCCAACGTGACGGCCACTGCGGCCAATGTCATGTGCTCCCGATAGAAATCAAAATCTCCCGAAAAGACTTCCTTCGAAAAGATCTCTATAAAGCCGCTACGCCAGAAATCAGGTTGATCATATCCAAGGGCAAGCGGCACCTGCTTGGAGATGAGAATGATGCCGATGGCGGCCAGCATCCCTTTGATGACCGCAGCAGGAAAATAATTGGCAATGACACCCAATTTCAGCAATCCAAGCACCAACTGAAAAACACCCGCGATGATGACAGCCAATAGAAAAATGCGGTAATCGCCCAATGACACGATGGATGCCGCTACCAAGGTGGTCAAACCCGCAGCCGGCCCGGATACAGCAAGCTGCGAACCGCTGACCAGCGATACGACGAGTCCACCGACGATTCCAGATAATAATCCGGCATAGAGCGGTGCTCCTGAAGCCAGTGCAATCCCAAGACAAAGGGGTAATGCCACTAAAAACACCGACAAACCGGCGGGTAGGTCATGCTTGAGCCATACCAACCGATAATACTTCATTTTCCGCCTCATATGAACTTTGTCATTTTGATAACCGCATCATTCTGTCGTCACCTGCGGACTGCGATTTGGCGGTTTCTGACTATAAAGATAGTTTTTTTCAGCTTGCTTCGGAACGCTCTGTCGGTGTACTTCCGGCTTCCTCCACTTCGTCATCAAACAGGATCCTCACGGAAGGTGTATACGTATCGTCGTGCTGTCCCGTCTTATTCGCCCAGAAAAAAGCTGCGAGGAAAATAAGCGCGATGAAGACGCTGCAACCGATCAGAAAAAAAATTACACCCATTAGCTCTTTATTAATTGATTTTTTCTTGCATACAGGTGGGTGGCAACGGTGGTAAAACCGATGATGGTGACTGTGCTCAGAGGCATCAGCACCGCCGCAAATAAGGGCGACATGGTCCCCGTCACCGCAAAACTCAGCCCTATCAGGTTATATGCAAGCGAAATGCCAAAACTCATGTGAATAACTTTGACCACGTCTTTCGCAAACCGGAAAAAACGGGGTAGCTTCACAAACGAACGTCCATCCAGAATGGCATCGCAGCCCGGTGAAAAATTATTGATGTCATCACTTACTGCAACCCCTAAATTGGCCTGCTTCAATGCCCCCGCATCGTTGAGTCCATCGCCAAACATACATACACGATGTCCCTTTGCCTGCAACGATTGGATATATTCCATTTTCTCAATGGGCAATCTACCAAACAGCAAGTCGGCTTGTGGAGGGAATATGCTGCATAATTGGGCTTTTTCTTTGTCGTTATCTCCTGAAATCAGGTGCAGCCGACATTCTTTCGCCAACTCACCCAGCACCAATCCCAAATTCTGCCGCCAGGGCTGTGCTACCAGAAAACATCCTTTTACTTCACCGTCTATCGATACGTAAACCCGGCTTCCCTTCTCATTTCCGGGTGCCCCCGTATATGATGCGCTGCCAACCCGTATCCGGTAATCTGACACGATGGCTTCGATGCCTTTACCTGCTATTTCACGGTATTCGCTCAGGGACAAAGATTCGGATGACCCTTCCCCGGCCCATTTAACCAACTCGCGGCTGAGTGGGTGACTGGAATTTTTGCAGACCGCCCTGACCATCTCCCACTCATGGGGTAAGAGGCTTCCTTCAAAGCGCATCCGTGATGCAGATGGCGACGAGATAGTGCCGGTCTTGTCAAACACCAAACAGTCTATGGTGGCCAGCTGTTCGATCGCTGCGGTATTCTTTATATATAACCGGTTTTTATCGAATATACTGAGTGCCGCGGAAAGTGTAAACGGGCTACTTAATGCCAGGGCGCACGGACATGCGATGATCAGTACCGCAGTAAATGCTCCCCAGGCGCGTACACCATCGCCCGCCAAAAACCAATAGGCCAAAACAGAACAGGCAATTCCCAGCAAGGTAACGGTAAAATAGCGGCTCACGGTATTGCTAAATGTACGGAAATTACGTTCATAGGGCTTAAACGCCTCATTGTTCCAAAGCCGCGTCAGATAGCTCTGCGAAACCGCTTTGACCACTTCCAACTCAATGGCTTCCCCGGTTTGCCGCCCTCCGGCATAGATGATCTCACCGAGCACCTTCCGGACAGGATCCGATTCTCCGGTTACGAAACTGAAATCAATTGCTGCCTGCCCGTTCAGTAAAATGGCATCTGCCGGTACAATTTCGTTGTTGCGGATCAGCAGGCGGTCGCCCACACGGATATCTGCAAGTGGTACCGGTTTTGCTCCTCCCTCACCCAGCCGTGTTACGGCTATCGGGAAATACGAACGGTAGTCACGCTCAAAGGACAAATGGTGGTAGGTACGCTCTTGTATCCATCGTCCTACCAGCAGAAAGAAAACCAATCCACAAAGTGTGTCGGCAAATCCCGGGCCCGACGTGGATAATACCTCCCACGCCGTCCGCACAAACAGCACGGCAATACCGATCGCCAGGGGGACATCCAGGTTGAGTTCCTTCCGGCGGAGGCTCTGCCAGGCTGAGCGGAAATAGTCCCGGCCACTGTAAAGTAAGACAGGCAACGCAAAGCCCAGGTTCATCCAACCGAAAAATTCGGAATACCGTGCTTCAAAAGCTCCCATGCCAAAATACTCCGGAAAGCTCAACATCATGGAATTTCCGAAGCAAAATCCGGCTACCGCTATCTTAGCAATCAGCCCCTTCTGTGAAAATTTCCGCCCTTCCTTGATGACATCCTGCAACGTAATCTTGGGCTCGTACCCGATATCTACCAGTAGTTCAACCAACCCGCGCAGGGTGAGTTCCGTATGCTTAAACCTAATGTTGACCTGCTTTTTCAGGAAATCACTCTGTGACATCACGATAGCCGGATGAAGCTTATACAGGTGTTCAAGCAACCAGATGCACGAACTGCAATGGATGGACGGAATGTAAAAGGTTGCTACGGAGATTTCATCGTTTTTGAAGTCGATCAGTTTATCGGCAATGGCTGCCTCGTCGAGGTATTCGTACCGCACCGATGCTTCCGTTTTCTTCTTTCCGGGATGGGTGTTGTAGCGGTAGTACTGCTGCATGTTGCTGCTGCTCAGGATTTGGTACACGCTTTGGCAGCCCAGGCAACAGAATGCATGCCCATCGGCTTCATAAGCCGTATGAGATACCTCATCGCCGCAGTGGTAACATTGGGTAGTTTTGGATACAATCATACGGCGTTGCTGAAAACGGGTTGTTCATACTGCTTTTCGTAAAGGCGTTCGTCAAAGGCCATGCAGATGTTCCGGAGAAATGCTGCCCCTTGCGTTGTTACGGTAACCCGATTGTTCTCCCATTGTACCAGACCGTCGTCGAGCAGCGGCGACAAGCGCTGCAAGATCGCTGCCGACTGCGGGGTGTCTCTATCCAACAATGTAGTACCCCGGCACATGATATCGAGAATATAGCGCCTGATTACCAGATCGGCCGGTGAAAGAACATGACCTTTGAAAACGGGCAACTTGCCTGCGTTCACCAAATCCCGGTATTCTTCAACCGTTTTTACATTTTGGGCAAACGCCGTCCACGAGTCGCTGATGGATGATACGCCCAGACCGATCAGCAAAGGTGTGTACCGGTCGGTATATCCCATAAAATTCCGATGCAGTTGCCCCGCTTCTGCAGCCTGGCAGAGTGCATCTTTGGGAAGGGCAAAATGATCCATGCCTACATCTACGTAACCCGCTTGCAGGATGTGTTCCTTCCCCAACTGATAAAGTTTCAGCTTATCTTCCCCTTTCGGCAGATCTGCTTCGGTATAGCGACGTTGACCCGGCTTCATCCAGGGTACATGTGCATAACTGTAAAACGAAATGCGTTCCGGCCGCATGGCCAGCGCTTTCTTCACCGTATCGGTTACACTTTCAGGGGTTTGCAGCGGCAAGCCGTAGATCAAATCAAAATTGATTGACGTGTAGCCGATGTGGCGGGCTTCTTCCATTACCCGCCACACATCGGCTTCGGTTTGCTTGCGGTTGATGAGCTGCTGTACGCGGATGTCAAAATCCTGTATGCCCAGACTTAGCCGCCTGAATCCCCCATTGTATAAAACCTGTAGATGTTCGGCCGTCGTGTTGGCAGGGTGCGCCTCAAAAGAAAAGGCCGAATCCGGGAGCACACGGTTGCCTTCCAGCAATCCTGTGACCAGCCGCTGCAGCTGCGGGGGTGCAAAGAACGTAGGAGTACCACCCCCCAGGTGAAGCTCACGGATGGGTATTCCGGATGATCCGAGAAAATCCCGGTAAAGCTTCCACTCGGCCAGCAACGTATCGATATAGGGTGTTTCTACACGGTGATTTCTGGTGATCCGCGTGTTGCAACCGCAATACGTACACAGACTTTCACAAAACGGCAGGTGGACATACAGACTGACACCTTGTTCGGACGACACATTAAATTGCCCCCGTACATGTTCTACCCATGTATCCGGGCTCCACGTTTGCTGATCCCAGTAGGGTACCGTCGGATAACTTGTATAGCGCGGAGCTGCTACGTTGTAACGTTGTATGAGGTCATTCAGTTTCTTTGTCATTTCCGCCATATCGATGTCATGATTTATTGGACTCCGCGGCAACGGAGCAGTCGGATTGACAGCAGCATGCACGCCCCACACATTTACCTGCTTCCCAAGCATTGAGGTTCCGGATGGTTTGCTTGGCAATGCCGGCAACAGATTGATCGTCATCGGGCGCATTGGCTACTTTCAGTCCCATGCGGGTGGCTTCCTTGAGATCAATGTGGGTGGTCGTCTTGCATCGGGTAATGATATTCTTGACCCCCGCATTTTTTAACTCCCACAGCATTTCACGGTCCAGGATATCGTATGAAGATACGATAACCACCTCTTTACCTTGTGCATAAGACACCGTCCATTTATTCAACTCATTGGAAATCAACGTTAAATCATGTTTCTTTCCATTAGCAACAGCAAGGCATTCCTTTTCCTGGGGCTTGATACTGTAGGCTATCGCTTTCATTTACGGATATTACGTTCTTTTCACAAAGTTACAACCGTAATACCCGGTGGCAGATGCAGGGAGTCAGTCTAAAAAGTGACAGTGCTCACTTTTTCCGATAAAAAATAGGGCGGGATGCTATTGTTTGATATTTTTCAGTTTGTAAATGGAGAGGATACGGATCGCATTTCCTTCTTTGGCAATCAGCTTTTCATCGCGGAAGTCGGCCAGCATGCGGCTGATCGTCTCATTGGCGGTCCCGGCCAGAGAGGCCAGGTCGTCACGCGAGATGCGGACCAGGCATTCATCCGCATCCGGACGGTCTAGGTTTTTTTCGGCCACGCGGATCAACGCATTGGCAACGCGTTTGCGGACGGAATCGTAGGCAAATGCGAGCAATTGGGTTTCCTTGCCACGGATGTTTCCGGAGAGCCATTGGATAAATTTATTGGCGATACCCGGCTTGCGGTACAGCAATTCCAGAAAGTTTTCTTTCTCAATCAGTGCCAACTCGGTCTCCTCCAGCGTTTCGGCATTGTCCGTGTATTGCTGCTGTAGCAGAATGGCTCCATACCCGAAAAAGGAATCACTTATGTGAATGTCCGTGGAAAGTTCACGTCCGTCCAGGTAAGACAGGAACCTACGCACTTTTCCTTTCTTGATGTAATATACATACAGCGGCGAATCTCCTTCCTGATAAACCTGCTGCTTTTTTTTGTAACTTTTTACGCGGGATCCTGTGACCAATTCTTTCAACAACATTTCCTGCTCCTCATTGCTGAGGTACAAGCTTTTACGATCCATCTTCTCTCCCTCCAACTGCTTGCGTTTTTTTAGCCGGGTTTCCAGCGCATTCAGGAGCTCAATATCGTCAAAAGGCTTGGTCAGGTAGTCATCGGCTCCCATTTCCATTGCTTTGCGCATATCAGCCCGCTCTGCTTTTGCCGTAAGGAAGATGAAAGGTATGCCAGCGGCTTCCGGATGTTTGGTGAGCAGATACAGTACGCCAAAACCATCCAGTTCAGGCATCATAATGTCGCATAAGATAATATCGGGCAGGTATTTCAGCGCCATATCCACCCCTGTCTTGCCTTCGGGGGCCGCATACACTTGGTAACCGGAAAGTTCCAGTATTTCTTTCGTACCTTCGCGGATGTCGTCGTTATCTTCAATGATTAGAACAGAGGTTTGTTTAGTTGCCATTGGGTATCGGTAGTGTCGTGTTGCCGAATGAAAGTGTAAAAATAGTGCCCGTGTGCTGCGCGCTTTGGCAACTCACGATTCCGCCCATCAAAGATACATATCTTTTCACAATATTAAGCCCTAAACCTGTTCCGGGAATATTGCCGGTATTGTGTGCCCGGAAGAAGGGTTCGAACAGGTTTTTCTGATCTTCCAATGGGATGCCGATGCCATCGTCTTTGACCACAATGGTACAGACGTCGCCCTTAATTTCTGTGTTAAATTCGATAAACGTATTTTCCCCGGAATACTTGATCGCATTGGAAATCAGGTTGATGATACAGTTTTTCAGGAGATTGGCATCCAGCACAAATGTTCCGCTGGAGCCGGTATGCTGATAAACAATATGCTGGTTGGTTTTGCAGATCAACTGCATCTCTTCCGTGATTTCTTCTGCAAGCCGCACGAGATTGATTTCCTGTTGGTTTGCCGAAACATTACCTGCCTCCAAGCGCTCAAGGGATAAGAAATCGTTGAGAATGCTGGTAAGCAGTTGCACGGAGCCTTTGATACGGGCCGTATGCTTAAGCACATTGGCGGAGTCAGTCTTCTCAAGGTACTTTTCGATGAGCGATGCCGACAGTTGCACGGCACTCAAAGGCGTACGGAATTCGTGTGAGGCCATGGAAACAAAACGGGATTTCAGCTGGTTCAGCTCTTTCTCCTTCTCCAGGGATAGGCTTACTTCCGATTTGGCTTTTTCCAGTTCGGACACCAGCTTAATCAGATCCTTGGTACGGTTGCTGACGGTTGCCTCAAGCTCTTCCATGTGCTGAAGCAGCTTTTCTTCGGCCTCCTTTTCTTTGGAAAGATCGTGCACAAAGCCGGTAAAAGCAGTTTTATTTTCGTAATGCACCTCACTTACCGCCAACCGGAAAGGGAATGTACTGCCATCCTTGCGCAGGCCCCTCACCTCACGGCCAATGCCGATGATTTTCTTCTCGCCGGTCCGGTGATAATTCTGGATGTACTGGTCGTGGTTGCTGTGATCCGGTTCAGGCATCAACATGGATACATTGTTGCCGATAACTTCCCCGGGTTCATAGCCAAACAGCTTCAATGCCGCCGGGTTGATCGATTCGACGATGCCATAGCGGTCTATCGTAATGATACCGTCAATGGCATTTTCGATGATCGCTTTTAATAACTTGGCGGTATCCATCATCCTTTCACCAGTTTTTTATATTTGATCCGTTTGGGAGTACTATCGCCCAGACGTTTCTTGCGGTTTTCTTCGTATTCCGAATAATTCCCTTCAAAGAAATATACCTGAGAATCGCCCTCAAATGCGAGTATGTGCGTGCAAATCCGGTCAAGAAACCAGCGGTCGTGTGAGATCACCACGGCACAACCGCCAAAATTTTCCAAGCCTTCTTCCAGTGCCCGCAGGGTGTTTACGTCGATATCGTTGGTCGGCTCATCGAGCAGCAGTACATTGGCGCTTTTTTTCAGGGTGATGGCCAGGTGAACACGGTTACGCTCCCCACCCGAGAGTACCCCTACTTTTTTCTGCTGGTCGGCACCGTTGAAATTGAATTTGGACACATACGCACGAGAGTTGACGAGCCGGTTGCCCAAGGGTATATTTTCGTTGCCGCCTGTGATGTTCTCCCAAACCGTCTTTTCGGGATCCAGGTCGTCATGCAGCTGATCCACATACCCCAATGCAACGGTTTCACCAACACGGAACGTACCGCTGTCCGGCTGTTCCTGTCCGGTGATAAGCCGAAAAAGGGTTGTCTTGCCTGCTCCGTTAGGTCCGATGATGCCTACGATACCCGCGGGGGGCAAAGAGAAGCTCAACCCTTCGAAGAGAATCTTGTCTCCATAGGCCTTACTTACCTGTTGGGCTTCGATCACGACATTACCCAAGCGGGGGCCGGGCGGGATAAAAAGTTCCAGCTTGTCTTCCCGCTCCCTCGTTTCTTCCGAAGCCAGTTTTTCATAGTTATGCAAGCGGGCTTTGGATTTGGCATGACGGGCTTTGGGAGCCATGCGTACCCACTCCAACTCCCGTTCCAGTGTTTTTTGCCGTTTACTTTCCGATTTCTCCTCCTGAGCGAGGCGTTTCGCCTTCTGATCCAGCCACGAAGAGTAGTTTCCTTTCCAGGGAATACCTTCCCCCCGGTCGAGTTCCAGGATCCACCCTGCCACGTTATCCAGGAAATAACGATCGTGGGTAACAGCAATGACTGTACCCTGGTACTGTTGCAAATGCTGTTCAAGCCAATCGATCGATTCCGCATCAAGGTGGTTCGTTGGCTCGTCAAGCAGGAGCACATCGGGTTCCTGCAGCAGTAAACGACATAATGCCACCCGGCGACGTTCACCTCCTGACAATGTGTCTACTTTTCGTTCGGGCTCCGGACAACGCAATGCGTCCATGGCACGCTCCAGTTTCGTGTCCAGTTCCCATGCGCCCACTGCATCAATTTTATCCTGCAATTCACCTTGCCGAGCCAGCAGTTTATCCATTTCATCCGCATTCTCATACACTTCCGGCAGACCGAATTTCTCGTTGATTCCCTCGTATTCTTTTAGAATGGCTGTAATCTCGGCCACTCCCTCTTCCACCACTTCCCTTACCGTTTTATCGGGGTCCAATTCGGGCTCCTGGGCCAAATAACCTACGGTATAGCCGGGCGAAAACACCACTTCTCCCTGATAGGATTTGTCTAAACCGGCTATGATTTTAAGCAGTGACGATTTTCCTGAACCGTTAAGACCGATCACGCCGATTTTAGCTCCGTAGAAAAAAGAAAGGTAAATATTTTTGAGCACCTGCTTCTGAGGCGGGTAAATTTTATTTACCCCTGCCATAGAAAAGATGATTTTTTCGTCTGACATCTTTAGTTTTTTACGTGCAAACATAGTTAACTTACCCCTGATATGCAAGTTCGCTCTATCGCCGCGAAGGTTTGTTCCTTTTTGCCCTCGCCGGGCATGGCTTTTACTTTTGCCCTCGCCGGGCAGGCCTTCATTTTTTTGCTTGATCAAAAAAACGAAGCAAAAAAAATCAAGGCTGTGAAGCCTCGGTTGCAGGTTGATTGCAAAGCATTTACGGCGCGGATTGCAGCCGCTTCGCTTCTTCAATCCGCTTGTTGGTGCCCGTACTGTCATTCTTGCACCTGCTTTGCTTCCGCCAGCTGGCGGATTCCCGATTCTTCAAGGCCGATCCTCCTTCGAACGGAGGTTTCCTGCGAGGGGAAGGCCATTCTCCTACGAACGTCCGCTCCGTGCGCCTATTGGCAAGAACCCTCCGTATTCCTAATAAGGTCGCATGGGATGCTTTGCGGTTTGCACGTTGAAGCACTACCTCTGTAGCAAAGTATCCAAGCGACGAGTTTTGGGTACTTTTGCGATCAACCTGCGAAGCAAGCTTGAGGGCCATTGGAAACAAACACTTGCCGAAAAAAGTACCGAGCCCTTGCGGCGATTGAGCAAAAGAGCCTCTGCGGCTTGAGCAGAAAGAGCCTCTGCGGCTTGAGCAGCTATCGTCACAATGATGCAATAATACTTTTATCAAAACTGACAAAATGTTATATTTGTGTCTATGGCTTAATTGTTGATAAATGTTACACAAATAGTAAGGCACAAGCGATATTTTTTTATACATTTATCGCATCCTTAGCATACAAAAGAGAAAGGTAAACATTCATGGAAGCAAAATTTTCGCCTCGCGTAAAGGATGTGATTTCATACAGCAGAGAAGAAGCTATCAGATTGAAACACGATTACATCGGCACAGAACATTTATTGTTGGGGTTGATTCGTGAAGGAGACGGTATGGCCATCAAGATATTGAAGCATGCAGGGATTGACACAACTGAGCTACGCAAATCTATCGAGGATGCCGTAAAAGGTTCTTCAATGTCCCGCGCTCCGATCGGCAATATGCCGCTCACCAAGCAAGCGGAGAAAGTACTGAAAATCACATATCTTGAAGCAAAAATCTTTAAAAGTGACGTAATCGGCACTGAACACCTGCTTTTATCCATTCTGCGCGACGAGGAAAACATCGCCTCGCAAATTCTGCAGCAATACGACATTAATTACGATGTCTTCAAAGCAGATGTAGAGCAGCATAAAGCGGGTATTACCGACCAAGCCTCCGGTTCAACAGCCGGGGATGACGATTTCAAAGAGGATGATCATTTCAGCCAACCGAAGAAGGTATCGGACATCAAATCGAAAACACCGGTGCTTGACAACTTTGGGCGTGACCTGACCCGGGCGGCGGAAGAAGGCAGACTGGATCCGATCGTGGGTCGCGAAAAGGAAATTGAACGGGTGTCACAGATTCTTTCCAGACGGAAGAAAAACAACCCGATCCTGATCGGCGAACCCGGTGTGGGTAAATCTGCCATCGCAGAAGGATTGGCCCTGCGCATCATCCAGCGAAAGGTATCCCGCGTACTGTTCAACAAGCGGGTGGTCACACTGGATCTCGCCTCGTTGGTGGCAGGCACGAAATACCGCGGGCAGTTCGAAGAACGCATGAAGGCAGTGATGAACGAATTAGAGAAATCGCCGGATGTCATCTTATTCATTGATGAGATCCATACCATTGTCGGTGCGGGTGGTGCATCGGGTTCGTTGGACGCTTCTAACATGTTCAAACCGGCATTAGCCCGTGGAGAAATCCAATGCATCGGTGCCACGACGCTCGATGAATACCGTCAATACATCGAAAAGGATGGTGCGCTTGACCGCAGGTTCCAAAAGGTAATGATCGAGCCGGCTACACACGATGAGACGGTCGAAATCCTGAACCGCATTAAGGACAAATACGAAGAACACCACAATGTCAACTACACGCTCGAAGCCATAGAAGCCTGCGTTACGTTGACTACTCGGTACATTACCGACCGTTTCCTGCCTGACAAAGCCATCGATGCGATGGACGAAGCCGGCTCGCGTGTACACCTCACCAATATCCATGTGCCACAGAGCATTATCGATATTGAACAGAAAATCGAGGAAATCAAAATCGAGAAAAACAAGGTAGTCCGCAGTCAGAAATACGAGGAAGCAGCCAAGCTGCGCGACACGGAAAAAAGGTTGCTGGAAGAACTTGAGCACGAAAAAACGGCATGGGAAGCGGAGACAAAGACCAAACGGTATACCGTAACGGAAGATAACGTTGCGGAAGTGGTATCGATGATGACGGGTATCCCGGTTCAGCGGGTCGGCCAATCTGACAGCCAAAAGCTGTTGAACATGGCTGAATCGATGAAAGGCCGTATCATCGGACAGGACGAAGCGGTGAAGAAGCTTGTCAAAGCCATCCAACGTACCCGTGCCGGGTTGAAAGATCCGAAAAAACCGATTGGTTCCTTTATTTTCTTAGGCCCTACCGGCGTCGGAAAAACCGAATTGGCAAAAGAGCTGGCTCGATTCATGTTTGACAGTGAGGATTCTCTCATCCAAATCGACATGAGCGAATACATGGAAAAATTCGCCATCTCACGTCTTGTAGGCGCGCCTCCAGGCTATGTAGGCTACGAAGAAGGGGGACAACTGACAGAAAAGGTACGGCGTAAGCCTTATTCGGTAGTCCTGTTGGATGAAATCGAAAAAGCGCATCCCGATGTATTCAATTTGCTACTGCAAGTACTGGATGAAGGACAGCTGACCGATAGCCTCGGCCGCCGGGTGGACTTCAGGAACACCATTCTGATCATGACCTCCAATATCGGCGCCCGTCAGTTAAAGGATTTCGGACAAGGAGTTGGTTTCACTACATCGGCAAAAGCAGAGCAGGCCGAAGCCCACTCCCGCGGTGTCATTGAAAACGCACTTAAACGTGCTTTCGCACCGGAATTCCTCAACCGTATTGACGACGTGATTGTCTTTAATTCACTGGATAAAGAGCACATCTTCAAAATTATCGATATCGAGTTGAAATCACTGTTCGTGCGGATCGAAGCACTGGGATACAACATCCGGCTCACAGATGCTGCAAAGGACTTTGTTGCAGAAAAAGGATTTGACAGCAATTTCGGGGCACGTCCGCTCAAACGGGCTATCCAGAAATACCTGGAAGACCCCATTGCCGAGGAAATTCTCAAAGGCGAGGTTAGCGAAGGGAATACGCTGGAAGTTGATTATGATAAAGACAAAGCTGAAATTGTAGTCAATATACAGTCGGAAGACGGTGGTTCTTCCAAACCATCGGATATGGCCGAAGAGAAAAAAGACGAATAGCAAACAAACTGTTTTAGGTAAAAGCGAGGCCGTCTCAAAAGTACCGAGACGGTTTTTTTCGTTTTTTATATTTATCGGGTCCGTTTACCGGGGATATTCTTATTCCCGGTTTTTTGGTTGATTATAGACT
>Ga0182741_1001977_pt1 | contig 24897 bp, 27 predicted proteins | sample eDN5th37CBELigOP_FD_128874 | JGI IMG/M metagenome (GOLD analysis project Ga0182741, IMG submission 128874) | Enriched Organic Plus compost microbial communities from Emeryville, California, USA - eDNA 5th pass 37_C BE-Lig OP (version 2) (version 2) ... | reverse complement strand
TGGAAGTTCACCGTGGCCTGGGTGAGCCCTTGCATGATGATCTGGAATGACTCGTGATAAATACCCTGTGCGTGGGCCGGGTCGACGCCGTAGTAGCCAAGTTCATAGGGCGATATTCCCCGTCCGAAACCTACCTCCAGGCGGCCGCCGCTCATCTGGTCGAGCATGCAGATTTCTTCCATGACCCGCAGCGGGTGATGCATGCCCAGGGTATAGACCAGTGGCCCAAAGCGCAATCGGCGCGTACGCTGCGCGACTGCCGACAGGTACACGCTCGGCGACGGAGCGATGCCCAGAGGCGTGGAATGGTGTTCCGCCACGTGATAGGCGTAAAACCCGGCGCGGTCGTAGGCCTCGACCAGAGCGAGCCTATCTTCATATTGCTGGGCCAGCGTGACCGTGCTGCGGTCCATGTGATCGAACACTGCGAATTTCATGCATTTCCCTTGGTGATGGCCGCGCGCGGGGGCAGCGGTCGTGACGCAAGTCATTTACGCCGAAACCGCCCGCCAGCTAGATGTGGCCATGGGCGCGGACTTGCTTGTTGACGCAGGCGAGTAACTGCGGCGGCTCTGCGCTCACGCTGCACACTGCCGTGGCGGTCAACCCCCGGCGTTCTCTGTCATATGAGGTGCTGGCGATGGCGACGGCGGACGGGATGCGGCGCATGGCGGCCTTGAACGTGTTCGCGCTGGGCGGCATGCCTTGTCTCCAGAATTCAATATAATTGAATCATTTGATAATGTTTAATTGATGATAGGTGGGCCCGCAAAGGCTTGTCAAACCGGCTATGCAATACGCTGGGCGTTTTCTGTGTCGGCCTCTTATCGGTTCTTGAATTCATGGCATCCAATCAGGCAGGCATTCTCACTCCGCCCGCCTCGGGCCCGCGCGGCATCCAGTCCATCGAGATCGGTTACCGGATCCTGGTGGCGATCCAGATGGGCCCCGGGGCGGTGGCGCTGAAGGACATCGCCGCCCGGGCCGGTGTGGCGCCTAGCGCAGCCCATAACTATCTCGTCAGCTTCGTGCGAACCGGGATGGTCAAGAGCGATGGCCGAGGCTTGTACAGGCTGGGACCCAGCCTGGCGGCGCTTGGCATGACGGCAGCGCGAGATGTCGACCATTTCGAGCTAGTCCGCGTGGCGGCCGTGGAGTTGGCCGAAGAAACCGGGCTGGGCGTGGCCGTGGTCATTTGGAGTAACGGGCCCGTCATCCTGATCAATCAAGCGGCGGTGAGGGGGCGCATTTTCGACCTGCGCAACGGGCCGGTAGAAATGTTGCACACGGCTGCCGGCCATGTCTTCGCGGCGTACCTGCCTGCATCGGCGGTATTGCCGGTCCTGGTCCGGGAGCTGGAAACCGACGGCCTAGCCGTGACGCAGGCCGAGGCCCAGGCCAGGCTGGAGCGCATACGCCGGGCGGTGATCGATAGAGGATATTCGGTGGTCGAGCTGCGTACTTTGCCTACCTATGTTGCGGTGAGCGTGCCGATATGGAACACGCACGGCGAGGTGGCGTACGGGTTGACTATTACGGCCCCGATGTCGATGCTGGACACGAGTCCAGGCAGCGTCCAGATCCGCGCGCTGCGGGAGAAGGGACGCGAATTGTCGAGGTTGCTCGGGGCGCCTGCGGAGCGTTGGGCCGGCTAGCGGCAAAGCGCGCGAGCGCCGCCGCCACTTTCCGGCCCGGTTGCGGGACGTATCGGCCGCGGCGACGAAACTCGCACGATAGTCTTACAGGTTGTGGGGATACTCGAGCGGGCCGTCGACGCGATGGGCGGTGCGGTATTCCTCGAGTTCGCGTAGTACTTGCGCGCGGCTGACGGGCGCCCCCGAGGACTGGATGACCCGCTCGGGGTAGCCGTCGTCGGCGTAGACGATTCCGCCATTGGCCCGGGCTTGCTCCAGTTCGGCACGGACTTGATCGCGCGTCAGTTCGTACGTCGTGGAGATGGGCGGGGGCGGAAAGTCGTTCCCGATCTCGTTCTGGTCCGCATGCGCGACGGCACCCAGCAGGAAAGACGAAATCAACGCGGTGTAGGCAATGGTCTTCATGGCATTCTCTCCAAAGTGTTTGAAACGGGGCGATTGGGGGTGCAGACGCGACCGGAATCCAACCCACTCTCTCAACGATTGAGCAATCCCGGGCAATCCTGCGGGTTGTTGTGGACGCAATGGCCTCGGCAATGAACGCCGGTCAGTCAGTGCAGGGCGGACTCTCACCTTGTGCGGCGCCGATTGACCGGTAGCGTCGCAGCCTACCATCGAGTGGTTAGCCCCAGCTATGACCGATGGCCCGCCAGCGCGTGTTGGTCAACGAGTTGGCCCGACATCCGCTGGCGTGCAGTTCACGAATTGAATCGAGTAGTCAACCGCCGGAATGACCCTGACGGAGAAGACCATCGAGTCGAGCGACCTCGTTGCCGTTGGCTGTAATCTTCTGGCCATCGACCGTTTCGAGCGATTGCCCCTCTTTCAGGTTGATAGCCCGTCCGAACTTGTCTTCCAGCGCCGTCTTGCCGTCCTCGAATACATACAGGGTTCCACCGTCCTTGAGGAGGAACATTTTCTTGGCGCTGGCCGCTGCCGCGTCACCAGCGAACGATGGGGTTACGATGGCGCTCAGCACGGTGGCGGCGACAACAGCGGTAATCCTGGCTTTCATCTCTACACTCCTTTCAATCAAACGTGAAGGCATTTCTGTCAATGCCTTGTGCGACTGCACAGTATGTATTCTGCGAAGCCACCGCTGACGGGAAGATGAGACGGCCGTTACGTATATGTTAGATTCCATTCGGGATGGGATCGGGATTAATCGTGTGCCAATCTCAATGCATTCCTGCTCACCAAGGCGGGGCGCGGACTCATCGCCACATCGGTGCAAGTGCTTATGGCGATGCCGACTGGGCGCCAAGTGCGGTATCGGTGTGAGGCGGCTCAGGTGCCGTGGTCGAGAGCATTCCAGGCCTCGATAGGGATCAGGTGTCCAACGTCGGGTGGCAACCGATACGACAGACCCAGCGATCTGGGAGTGCAACCAGCACCCACCACGGCACGCGCGACGATCCTCGTGTTCAGACAAGACGGACGCCGCGCAAACGCAGCGCATTGCCGATCACCGATGCGGAGCTGAAACTCATCGCCAGGGCGGCGATCAACGGTGAAAGCAGCCAACCGGTGAGCGGATACAGCACGCCGGCCGCAATGGGAATGCCCAGTGCGTTGTAGAGAAAGGCGAACATCAGGTTCTGCTTCATGTTGCGGACCGTGGCCACTGACAAGGCGCGCGCCACCGCAATACCGCGCAGGTCACCCTTGACGAGCGTGATCTGTGCGCTGTTCATCGCCACGTCGGTGCCGGTGCCCATGGCGATACCGACGTCGGCCTTTGCCAAGGCCGGGGCATCATTGATGCCGTCACCAGCCATCGCAACGATACGCCCCTCGCGCTGCAGCCGCTCCACCAGTTGCAGTTTGTCGGCGGGCTTGACCTCGCCATGCACCTCATCGATGCCCAAGCGCGCCGCCACGGCCTTGGCCGTGGTCAGACCGTCGCCCGTGGCCATGACGACGCGCAAGCCCTCCGCGCGCAACGACGCCAGCGCTTGCGGTGTGGTCTTCTTCACCGGGTCGGCGACGGCCAGGACTGCGGCGAGCACGCCATCGACGGCCAGATGCATCACGCTGGCACCCTCACCGCGCAGCGCCTCCGCCCGCTCGGCCGATGGCCGCACGTCCACACCGAGCTGTTCCATCAGCGCGGTGTTGCCCAGTGCCACGGCATGTCCATCGACGCGCCCGCGCACGCCGATGCCTGAGTGCGAGTCGAACTCCTCGGCGCGTGAGAGCACCAGGCCCTGCTCGCGCGCGGCCGTGACGATGGCTTCCGCCAGCGGGTGCTCGCTGCCCTGGTCGAGGCTGGCAGCCAGTCGCAAGGCTTCGCCGGCGGTGAAGCCTTCGGCTGCGATCGTCGTCTGATAGCGCGGCCGGCCCTCGGTCAATGTGCCGGTCTTGTCGACGATCAGGGTATCGACCTGGCGCATTTTCTCGATCGCGGCGGCATCGCGAAACAGCACCCCCTGCGTAGCCCCTCGCCCGGTCGCCACCATGATCGACATGGGCGTGGCCAAGCCCAGCGCGCAGGGGCAGGCGATGATCAGCACAGCCACGGCGTTGATGAGGCCAAAAACCCAACGCGGTTCCGGCCCGAACAGGCCCCAGGCAAAAAAGGTCAGCACGGCGATGGACACCACCGCGACCACGAAATAGCCCGCCACGACATCGGCCATGCGCTGCATCGGCGCCTTGGACCGCTGCGCCTGCGCCACCATCTGCACAATCTGGGACAGCATGGTCGCCGAGCCGACACGTTCGGCGACCATGACGAGCGCGCCACTGGTATTGAGCGTCGCACCGATGACCTTGTCGCCCACCCGCTTGGTCACGGGCAGGGACTCCCCCGTCAGCATCGATTCGTCCACAGCGCTGCTGCCCTCGATTACCGTACCATCTACCGGAACCTTTTCGCCGGGTCGAATGCGCAGCCGATCGCCGACATGGATGTGCGTCAGGGGCACGTCCTCTTCCGTGCCATCGTCGCGAAGGCGCCGGGCGGTCTTGGGGGTCAGTCCGAGCAAGGACTTGATGGCGGCCGAGGTCTGCGAACGCGCCTTGAGTTCCAGTACCTGCCCCAGCAGGGTCAGGGAAATGATCACCGCCGCCGCCTCGAAGTACACCGCGACCCGTCCCATGGACACGAACGAGTCCGGGAACAGTTGTGGGGCCACGGTCGCCGCCACGCTGTAGACGAACGCCGCCCCGGTGCCCAGCCCGATCAGGGTCCACATGTTCGGGCTGCGATGGACCACGGACTGCCAGCCGCGCACGAAGAACGGCCGACCCGCCCACAGGACGATGGGCAGGGACAGAACGAGTTCGATCCAGGTCTGTGTGCGCGCCTCGAACCAATGCAACTGGTGGCCGAACATGGCAAGCACAGTGACCATGACGGTCAGCGGCAGGGTGCACCAGAAGCGGCGCTGGAAATCGCGCAGCTCGGGACTCTCTTCTCCTTCGAGATCCGGCAGCACCGGCTCCAGCGCCATGCCGCACTTCGGACAATAGCCGGGGTGATCCTGCCGGATCTCGGGGTGCATGGGGCAGGTGTAGATCGTGCCTGCCGCCAGCGCCGGCGCTTCGACAGACGAAGGCTCATGGCCGCTGTAGGCATAGCGCGCCGGCTCGGCGACGAACTTCGCCCGGCACTTGGCGCTGCAGAAGTAAAAGAGTCGGCCTGCGTGCTCGACGTGGTGCTCGGACTGCGCGGTCACGTCCATGCCGCAGACAGGGTCCTTCAGACCTTCGGCCCACTGCAGTGCGCTCGGGTGGTCGTGGGCGTGTCGGCGGTGTTCGTGGTCTGATCGCAGGTCCATGACTTCACGCCTCCCTGTTGGCGGGTTTGTCGGGCGGCGCACCATGCCCGCCATCGCCACCGTGGCCATGCAGCAGGTGCATCAGCGGGCACGCCAGCAGCAACAGGTACACCCAATTGCCTGCGACATGGACCCAGTGCTCGCGCAGCAGATAGAAGCCGCCGATGAGGGCAACCATCAGCAACGCGGTCCTCATGCGCCGATTCAGGCCGGACTGGCCGCGTGTCGAGGATCGGCGCGGTCGGCGCCGGCCTCCTGTTCCAGGTTGCAAGACCGCTGCTGCGCCTCATGGATCCAATCGGCACACGGTCAGTGCATGGTTTCTTCACGGATAAGAACCGAAAACTTGCGCTGCTCCGTCTTTCCCAACCAGCAAGACTTTGTAGGCATCACGGCGTCCTCCGTAGGCGACACCATCCATGCCGGGTGAACCAATGGGCATGCCCGGCACCGCCAAGCCCAGGGCTTGGGGCTTTTCCTTGAGCAGCCGCTGGATGTCCGTTGCGGGTACGTGGCCTTCGATCACATAGCCCTGGATCAGGGCCGTATGGCAGGAACCGAATTTCTGCGGCATCCCGAGGCGAGTGCGGGCTGCGCTGTTGCCCTGGTCGACGGCACTCACGCGGAATCCGCTTTTCTCCAGGTGGGTAATCCAGTCCTTGCAACACCCACAGTTCGGGTCCTTCCACACCTGCACGGCAAGCGTCTGCGGTGCGGCGGCTGGTGCCAGGGAGGGAAGACTCAGCGCAAGCACCGCCAGCAGCAGCCTGCGCCGCCGGGGGAACGGTTGATCAACGGTTTGGTGCATGACAAGGACTCCCGGTGACGCTGCTTATTCGACGACGATCTTGCCCGCCATGCCCGCTTCCATATGGCCGGGGACGAGGCAGGCGAAGTCCACCGTACCGGGCTGATCGAACTGCCAAACCAGCCCGCCGCGCTGGCCAGGCTGGAGCGTCACCATGTTCGGCTCGGCATGCTGCATCTGGGGCATCTTGCGCATCATCTCGGCGTGCGCCTTGAGTTCCTTCATTGAGCCGATCACCATTTCGTGCGGCACCTTGCCCGTGTTCTTGACGAAAAAGCGGATGGTCTCGCCCTTCTTGACCGCGATGTTCGCCGGCGTGAACCGCATCGAGTCGTCCATGACCACCTCGATGGTGCGGTCGACCTTGGCGGGATCGCCTGGTTTGCCGACTTCGGAGGGTGATGTGTCCCCGTGCATCGAACCGTGCATGCCCTGCATGTCATGCCCGGCCATGTCATGGCCGCCCTGATGGCCCCCACCGGCCAGCGCCAACACAGGCAAGGCGGTCAGCATCAAAACGCTCAGGGTTTTCTTCATCATCGGTTTCTCCTTAGGGTTGGTGAATAAGATCGGAGTTGCGCGTGGCGGCTTCTAGAACCACAGCCGCACACCCACCACATAACGCGTTTCCCGGGTACGCTGTCCTTCGGCGCGCGCAAAATCGGCGGTCTGTCCGAACTTGCCAGCCCATTCGACGCCGACGTAGGGCGCGAACTGGCGCGAGAACTCGTAACGCAGGCGCAGGCCTGCCGCCGCATCGGCCAGCCCACTTCCCAGGCCACGCGCTTCATCGCGCTGGCGATACAGATTGACTTCCATGCGGGGCTGCAGAATCAGGCGCTGGGTGAGCAGGAGTTCGTACTCGCCCGACAGGCGCAGTGCCGTGCGTCCCGAGCTGCCGACGTAGGCGGTGGCATCGACATTGAACCAGTACGGCGCGAGTCCCCGGATGCCGAAAGCGAGCCAGGTCCGGTCAGGCCCCGTGCCGCTGTCCTGCCGCACCCCGAGTTGGGTGTCCCAGTACGAGGCGATCGCATGGCCCCACAGGACCTCCGTGCGTGCCTCCTCCAGTTTGCCTTTGGCGACGTCACCCTCGGCCTTGAGGACCAGGCGGTCGTAGGTGCCGCCGAACCAGGCTTGCGCGTCATAGGCGGTCGCGTTCCCGTCCTTCGTGTAAACGCGCTCCAGGCGATCGAGGAGCACGCTGCCGAACGCATGTTCATCGGACAGCCGAAGTTGCCGTGGCCCGGGGAGTGCGTAAGGGCCCGACTCCAAAGTCAAGCCATTGGAATACGCGTGCGGATCACGGGCATCGGCGGGGGCGGGGCCGCCCTGCATGTTCATGCTGCCGTAGTCCATGGTGGCGCTCGCGGGCGATTCGGCTCGCGTTGGGGCTGGAGCCGTGCCCGGGTGCCCGGCATGGCCGCCGCCTTCCATCGTTGTTTGCGCCCAGACGGGTGCCGCACCGAGCAACACCAGCGCCGCAGTGAAGAGAGAACAGGGTTTCATGGCGAATCTTCTTTTGATCAGTTTCATGACACGACCACCTCGCGGAACATGCCCATGTCCATGTGCAACATCAGGTGGCAGTGCCAGGCCCAGCGACCCAGGGCGTCGGCGGTCACGAGGAAGCTGACGCGCTGCGCGGGTTGAACCGGGATGGTGTGGCGACGCACCAGGAACTGCCCGTCGGGCGTTTCCACCTCGCTCCACATCCCGTGCAAATGCATCGGGTGCGTCATCATCGTGTCGTTGTGCAGGATGACGCGCACCCGCTCGCCGTACTTCAGGTGCACCGGCGTGCTCTTGCCGAACTCGAGGCCGTCGAGCGACCAGGTATAGCGCTCCATGTTGCCGGTGAGGTGCAGCTCGATCTCGCGCTCGGCCCCGCGTGGGTCGAGAGGACCACCGATCGTCCTGAGATCCGCCAGCGTCAGCACGCGCCGGCCGTTGTTGCGCAGGCCAATGCCCGGATCGTCAAGATTGGTGCGCGGCATGTCCACCCGCATATCCGTGCTTGGGCCGTATTCCGTGCGTGCGTGACGGACCGTGGCGCTGGGCTTGGCCATCGCGCCGCCGGTCATGCCATGCATCGCGTGCTGGCCGTGATCCATGGCCATCGCGCCATGGTTCATGCCGGACATGTCGTGCTTCATGCCCGGCATGTCGTGGCCCATCGCCGCGTGGTCCATCGCGCCCATCATGTCGGCCATGGTGAGCCATTCGACGGGATCGAGCGCAGGCACGGCGGCGCTCAAGCCCTCGCGCACCGCGAGCGTGCCGCGGGCGAAGCCGGTTCGATCCATCGATTGCGCGAAGATCGTGTAGGCGTCCTCTCGGGGCGTGACGATCACGTCGTAGGTCTCGCCCGGCCCGAAGCGGAACTCATCGACGGTCACGGGCTCGACGTTCTGCCCGTCGCTTTGCACCACCGTCATCTTGAGCCCCGGGATGCGCACGTCGTAGAAGGTGTTGGCCGCGCCGTTGATGAACCGCAGACGCACGCGCTCGCCCGGCCGGAACAGGCCAGTCCAATTGCCGGCAGGGGTGACGCCGTTCATCAGGTAGGTCAATGTCGCCCCCGAGAGATCGGCCAGATCGGTCGGGTTCATCCGCATCTGGTTCCACATCGCACGCTTGTCGAGTGCGCGGGAAAGCCCCATGTCGGCGACGTCGCGGAAGAAGTCAATGGCCGTCGGCTGGTGGTAGTTGTAGTAGTCGCTCTGCACCTTGAGCTTGGCGAGCACCCGCATGGGGTCTTCGTCGGTCCAGTCGGACAGCTGCACCACGTAGTCCCGGTCGGCGCGGATAGGGTCTGCCTCACGCGGCTCGACGATCAACGCCCCGTACATGCCGGTCTGCTCCTGCATGCCGGAGTGCGAGTGATACCAGTAGGTGCCGGTTTGTTCGAGACGGAACTGGTAGGTGAAGGTTTCGCCCGGGGGGATGCCCTGAAAACTGATGCCGGGCACCCCGTCCATCTGGTAGGGCAGGATGATCCCGTGCCAGTGGATCGACGTGGCTTCGCGCAGGCGGTTGGTGACGCGGATGGTGACCGTGTCGCCTTCCCGAAGTTTGAGCGTCGGCGCCGGGATGGAGCCGTTGATGGTGGTCGCCATCCTTGGTGTGCCGGTGAAGTTGACCGGCGATTCGGCGACCACCAGGTCAATATTCGTGCCGCTGAGCACGGGCGCTGCACCCGTGCGCGTGTCGGCCAGCCCCTGTGCCGCAGCACGCACCCAGGGTGACAGGCCGACCATCACGCCGCCGGCGACCAAGCCGCGCACGAAACGCCGCCGCGAGGGCATCAACGGCAATGGCAAATGAAACGGACTCAAAGATGGCATGGGCTTCTCGCGATGAGTTACTGAAGTCGTGGGTGAGATGCTATGGAGCCACCCCTGTCAGGATGCTGTTCGTCCGATTACATTTTTGTTATCTTCATGTCAGGTGCACCCAAAATCGTCACACTAGCGGCTATTCGATATGGCCGAGCACCCTCATGAAGATACTGATCGTTGAAGATGAGCCCAAAACGGGCGACTACCTGCGTCAAGGCTTGAGCGAAGCGGGTTTCGTGGTCGATCTGGCGCAAGACGGCGCCGACGGTCTGCACCTGGCCTTGCAGGGCGAGTACGACCTGGTCATCCTGGATGTGATGCTGCCCGGCCTCGACGGCTGGCAGGTACTCCAGTCCTTGCGCCATCGCGGCCTGCAGATGCCGGTGCTGTTCCTGACCGCACGCGATCAGCTGGAAGACCGGGTCAAAGGCCTTGAACTCGGTGCGGACGACTATCTGGTCAAGCCTTTCTCCTTTGCCGAATTGCTGGCCCGCGTGCGCACGATCCTGCGTCGAGGGCGCAGCGGCAACGAGAGCACCGTGCTGCGCGTGGCCGACCTCGAACTGGACCTGCTGCGCCGACGCGTTTCACGCGGCGGGCGACGAATCAGCCTGACGGCCAAAGAGTTCGGCTTGCTGGAACTGCTGATGCGCCGTCATGGCGAGGTCCTGCCCCGCTCGCTGATCGCCTCGCAGGTCTGGGACATAAATTTCGACAGCGACACCAATGTGATCGAGGTGGCCATCTGGCGCTTGCGCGCGAAGATTGATGAGGGGCATGAGGTCAAGCTGATCCACACCGTACGTGGCATGGGTTACGTATTGGAAGCGCCGGAGGAGCACTGAATGTTTCGCTCCCTGTCACTGACGACCCGGCTCACCCTCTTCTTTACGTTGGCGGCTGCGGCTGTGGTGTTTGGATTGGCCTTGTTGGTCATCGCTGCATCCGAGCGGCATTTCATCGAGCTGGATCACATGGCGCTGCAGGACAAGCAGCACCTGATCGAGGATATTTTGGCGCGATCCAATTCGGCCGAGGACGCCAAGTGGCTGCTGCGTGAGGCATTGAGCCACCATCACGGGCTGTACGTCAGCGTCCATGATTCGAAAGGTGAAACGCTCTTCCAGTCCGAAGGATTTCGCCTCCCGCGCGAACTGTCACCGGCGGATGAAGGCAACGGCAACGACGCGCTGATCCATTGGGCCGACGAAGGGCAGGCGTTTCGCGGGATGCTTGTCCGGGTTATTCCAGCCTATGACGCAACGACGCGGCTGGACATCCTCGTTGCCATGGACACGGCGCATCACACACGGTTCATGCTGGAGTTGCGGCGCACCCTGATGACCTATGCCGTCGTGACGATCGTCATCTGTGGCTTGCTGAGCTGGTTTGCCGCGTACAAGGGGCTGGCGCCATTGCGTGCCATGAAATCCAGAGCCACCACGCTCACGAGCCAGCGGCTGCACCAGCGCATGCCCGTCGAGGCGGTACCCATCGAAATGGCCGATCTGGCTCACGAACTCAACAAGATGCTGGACCGGCTGGAAGACGCGTTCACGCGACTGTCGGAGTTCTCGTCGAATCTGGCGCATGAGCTGCGCACCCCCCTGAGCAACCTGCTGACCCAGACCCAGGTCGCGTTGGCTACCCGGCGGGATGCCGATACCTACCGGGAGATCCTGGCTTCCAATGCCGAGGAACTGCAGTGTCTGGGCCGCATGGTGTCCGATATGCTGTTCCTGGCCAAGGCCGAACGCGGGATGATGCTGCCGAACCGGGAACGTTTCTCGGCAGCCGAGGAAACGCACGCCCTGATCGAGTTCTATGAGGCGGTCGCCGAGGAGAAGGGCGTCAGACTGGCTCAGCGTGGTGAGGGCGAGATCGTCGGTGATCGCTTGATGTTCCGCCGTGCCCTGAGCAATCTGCTTTCGAACGCGCTGCGCCACACCCCGCCACATGGCGAGGTCACGATCGAGATCAGCCAGTCTTCCCAAGCCACCCGGGTGAGCGTCGAGAACACCGGCGAGGACATCGACCCGAGGGTACTGCCGCGCCTGTTCGATCGGTTTTACCGTGCTGACCCATCGCGGTCACATCCGGAAACCGACGGCGCAGGGCTGGGATTGGCGATTACCCGCGCCATTATGCAAACCCATGGAGGATCGATCAGCGTGACGTCCGCGCAGGGCAGGACCCGGTTCTGCCTGGAGTTCCCAGGCGGAACCTGATGAGGTGAAGCAGTTGGGGCGAGCCAGCCCAAGTGCCTTTGGTCTGTGCGCTTTCGCAGAGGCAATGGCCCCGATCGCTGTTGAACCGACCGGGCTGACGGCTCCCGATCACGGATCAGCGTGAGGTTGCCCCTGAAAACAGGAGTTCTTAACCCTTGTTGAAAATACCGACAAGGAGTTCAGAGATGAGTGACAAGCAGGTGCGTGCGCAGTACACGCGAGAGTTCAAGCAGGAGGCTGTTCGGCAGGTCCGCTCGGGTCAGGCGATTGCGGTGGTGGCCAAGGTGCTGGGCATTCCCAAAGCGAGCCTGGGCAACTGGGTACGGCTGTCAGCCAAGGGAGAATTGGACGGTGCGGGCGGTGGAGACAAGAGCATCCAGGTCTCGCCCGAGCAGATGGAGATAGCCCGGTTGCGTGCAGAGAATGCTCGCCTTCGCATGGAGCGCGACATCGCAAAAAAAGCCGCGGCGTACTTCGCGCAGGACACGCTGCGAGGTACGCCTGGATTCACCAAATGAGAAAGCTGTACCCGGTGAGTGTGTCCTGCGGGGTGCTGGAGGTCAGCGCAAGCGGGTACTTCAACTGGCTACGCCGGCGTGAGTCTGGCCACGGTGGACCTGCCCGGCGTCACAGCGACCAAGCCCTGCTGGCGTACATGCGCGCCATCCACGCCGAGGTGAAGGGGGAATACGGCTGGCCCCGCATGCACAAGGAACTGCTGGCCAGGGGCATCCGGGTGGGCAAGGACCGGGTGCGCAAGCTCATGCAGCAGCACGGCATCAGGGCCAAGACTAAACGCAAGTTCGTGGTGACTACCGACAGCCGCCACAGCCTGCCGGTGGCGCCCGACTTGGTACAGCGGCGCTTTAACCCCGAGGCGCCCAACCAGCTGTGGAGTGGCGACATCACCTACATCCAAACCGACGAGGGCTGGCTGTACCTGGCTGCGGTCATCGACCTGTTCAACCGTCAGGTGGTGGGTTGGAGCCTGCAGCCGCACATGCAGGCCAGCCTGGTCAAGGACGCGCTGGCCATGGCGTGGTGGCGCCGCAGGCCACCTCCTGGACTGATATTCCACAGCGACCGGGGCAGCCAGTATTGCAGCCATGAGTTCCAGGATGCCTTGAAGGACTGGGGCATGCGTTCATCGATGAGCAGAAAGGGGAACTGCTGGGACAACGCACCGACCGAGAGCTTCTGGGGTCGGCTGAAAACAGCCAGCGTACATGGGTGCAAATTCGCTACCCGTGAGCAGGCCAGGCAGGCGGTGATGGACTGGATGGCCTTCTACAATCACCGCAGGCTGCATTCGTCGCTGGGCTACCTCAGCCCGATGCAGTACGAGCAGCGCTGGTACGAGGCACAGCGTAAAAAGGCCGCGTGAACCGTGGGTTAAGAGCTACACGAAACAGGGGCAAGGTCACTCCGAAACGGCGTCGTTTGGCGGTGCAGCGCTCACGAGGCAACGGGCCGGAACCGCGCCAACACTGGCGCTCAGGGCAAAAAAATCCCAACCGATAAGGGTTGGGATTTCACATTAGCCGGTGCCAAACCATTGTTGAAAGTACGGAATCCAAGCGTTGCGGGTTGCTGAGAACCCTTGCGGATTCAATCGGAAGGGTCGGCAGACTGCCGCCCGCCAGCGGACGATCAAGCAGGTTTTTCTTCTGAACTGGTCACCGGAAAGACCGTTCAACGGCGCATGCTTTCCGGCGCCAGTTCGATTCCCAAACGCGGAATCGAACCCACGTCCGTCAGGTCGCCACCTTCCACGCCCGCAGCAGACCAACGGTCTGCGTGAGGCCCTGCTTGAGCAGCGTGTCCAGATACTCATCTGTCGTCTTCGGCGGGTTCTTGAGCGACCGGCGGTGATTGGCGGCCGCCTCGCACACCTGGCCCGGGTGCAGGTCGAGCAGGTCGAAGATGAAGTCGTCGGGATGCTGGGCTGCCAGGTTGTAGCGCTTGAGCTGCTCCGGCGGGAAGTCCTTCAGATTGAACGTCACGATCAGGCTGGCACCGCTGTGGATGGCGGCGGCTACCACATGGCGGTCGTCCTCGTCCGGCAGCTCGACGGACGGGATCAGATGCTCGAAGCCGGTGACGAGGCAGTCCCGCACGTGGGCGTTCATCAGCGTGCGGGTGCGATCCAGGTCTTCCGGCTTCAGGTCCGGCCGCTGCGCGAGGACGTTCCGTATCCACTCATCGTGGATCATGTCGGTCCAGCGTGCCCGGAACAGATCCGTCAGCGCCAAGCGCATCAGGAAGTCGCGCAGCGGTGCAGGGTAGAGCACGCACGCGTCGTAGACGACGGTGAAGTGCGAGCTCATTCATACCCCATCTTGAGTTCCTGGGCCTGCTCGGCCAGGGCATCGAGGGCCTTGTTGCGTTCGGTGTCGATGCGCTCCTTGTAGGCGACCATGTCCTGGTAGCGGATGCGGCGATGGGTGCCGATCTTGTGGAACGGGATCTCGCCGCGCTCCAGCAGCTGCACAAGGAACGGGCGCGAGACATTGAGCACGTCCGCCGCTTCCTGCGTCGTGAGCTCGGCGTGGATCGGGATGATGCTGACCGCGTTGCCCTCGCCAATCTCGGTCAGGATGTCCACGAGCAGACGCAGCGCCGACACCGGCATGCGAACCGAATGGGCTGAGCCCTTGTCGTCGAAGATCTCGATCTGCTGCGTCTCGGCGCGGGTCTGCAGATAGGCCGACAGTGCCCGGCCGCTCTCCCGGGCGAGAGCGATCTCTTCTGCCGTGGGCAGAGGGCGGGTGGGTGACAGGGTGGTCATAGCAGCCTCCTGGGAGCTTCAAACAGCGTCATGGGGGGAAGTATAACCGAAACAAACGAAGAATACGAAATATCCGAAACGCCGCAGACCGGAGGTCCGCACACCCAAGCCGACACCCATTTACGCAATTCGTCGTAAGCCTCCCTCTGCGCCTTGGCTCGCGGGCCGAACAGCGCCTTCATGGATTCCTGCCAACTCATGCGGAAGGAGACCAAGATGGATGTCGTTCACCTCAACCAGAAGCAACTGGCCGTCCGCTGGAACATCAGCGAGGCGAGCCTCGAACGCTGGCGCAGCGCGGGGCTAGGACCCACGTTTCTGAAGATCTGTGGCCGGGTGCTGTACCGCCAGATCGACATCGAGGCCTATGAAGAGTCCTGCTTGTCGGTGTCGACCAACCAGCGCGTCGACCGTCTTCGCGCCAACTGAAATTCCGGCCGCAGTTTTTCGGGGGCTGTTTGATAGTCAGCTCAGTCAGACACCGGGAACAGAATCCGGTGCCAGCCGCCCTCTGGCCAGCCCGCTCCCACAGGCGGGCTGCCACAAGGGGCCCAGTTGCGCCCAGCCAATCAGAGACAATGCAGTTGCATTGACATGGTAATGCGTCTGCATTACCCTTGGTTCATCGAACCTCGATTTTTGGGAGAGTGCCATGGCCGCCACCCTGGAAGCCGAATCTACCCTCACTGACCGCTACCAGACGACGGTGCCGGAAACAGTCCGTCGTGCGCTCAAACTCGGCAGGCGTGACAAGATTCACTACACCATCCGCCCGGGAGGTGAGGTGGTGCTTACACGCGCCGCCCCTCTCGAGGGCGACGATCCGGTGCTTGGGCAGTTTCTGGGCTTCCTGGCACGCGACATCGCCAGCCATCCCGAGCGGCTCCAGGCCGTGGATACTGGCCTTGTTCAGCGCATTCAGTCGCTGGTCGGCGGCATCGAAGTCGATCTGGATGCCCCCTTATCGGAAGATGACGAATGAGTGGGGGCGCGTCCGCCCCCTTGGTCGTCAACGGTTGGACAGTCTTTGCCCATCCGCTGTTTCTGGATCAGCTTGAAGTGCTCAGCCGGCAGGTCGAGGGTCTCAAGCAAAAAGACCCAAGTGGCTTCACGAAGAAGAACGTCAGTAAGCGGCTGGCCGCGGTCGCCAAGTTGGCCTTCGACGTTATCCCGCAGGACCCGGCAAGGCCGGAGTACCGGCAAGGCAACACCCTTGGTGAGGACTACAAGCACTGGTTCCGCGCCAAGTTCTTCCAGCAGTACCGACTATTCTTCCGCTATCACGCACCAAGCAAGGTGATCGTCTACGCCTGGGTGAATGACGAAGACACCAAGCGGGCCTACGAGAGCAACGATGATGCCTATCGGGTCTTTCGCAGGATGCTGGCCAGCGGACATCCCCCCGGCGATTGGGATCAGCTTCTGTCGGAGGCGCGTGCAGCGTCCGGTCGGTTGCAGGAAGTAGCCGCCCAAGCTGCGGCTGCTCAGTCCTAAGCTCTTCGGACACCGGACCATGGCCGCCGCGCGTCATGGTCTCGCATCGAAAGTCCGCAGTCCACAAGCGCGGACCGATCAAGCAGGTTGTTCAAAATCAAGGACCTACCATCAGACGGTGCGGGCTGGCGAGGGTTCTTGAGGGCTCTTGCAGAACGGTTCGGACTCCTGCGGGGAGTCGGTCAACCGCCGTGCTTTGAAGATAGGTGCGCAAGAATCCCTTTAAATACTCCAAAACTTGAAATGACTTTCTTGTTTTGGTGAACAATCGATATTTGCCTGGGCGTTACAAGGTGAGGGCTTCGGGGGATCGCTCGTCCTCCGCGAGCGCGCTGCAGGTTTTTTCCGGTGTGCTTTCCGCCGCGATCCGGTTCTTTCCCTGCCGTTTGGCTTCGTAAAGCTTCCTGTCGGCGCGGGCGAACAGGTCGTAGAGCGGTTCCTTCATGCGGGACTGGGCGATGCCGAAGCTCGCCGTCAGGGTGAACGTGCCGCGGGGAGTCATCACCCGCGTCTGCGCAAGAAGCATGCGCATCCGGTCGGCAGCCTGGGCGGCGCTGGTGCTGGAGGCGCCCGACATCAAGACCGCGAACTCGTCTCCCCCGAGGCGCCAGGCCAGGTCGCCGTGACGGACGCACTGGCGAATGATGCGTCCCACCTCGGCCAGCGCGGCGTCGCCGGCCATGTGCCCGTATGAGTCGTTGATCTGCTTGAAATGATCCAGGTCGAGCAGGATGAGCGCCGAGGGCCGGGCCGCATCGCGCTGTACGTCGCTATAGCCGGACTCCTCGAAGTTGCGGCGGTTCAGCAACGCCGTCTGGGGGTCGGTGATCCGTTCACGCTTGAGCGAGGTCACCACGTCAGCCCATGCCGCGGCCAGCTGCGTGCCGCCGAGCAAGACCAGCATGCCCAGTGATGCCAACATCGTGTCGGGGGATTGGGCGAGGCCGGCGCCGGGGAATACGCCTCCCGCCGTCCGCGCGGTCAGGGCGGTCCCGAGCAGGTGTCCCGCGATAAGGACCAAAAGGCCCCAATGGGCGATACGGTCTTCCAGGCCGGCAGGGCGCGTCGCGCTCAACCGCATCCAGGCCAGGAGCAACAGCGAACCGGTGCCCATGCCCAGCGTGTAGGCAAGGGCCGCGGCGTCTCGTTCGACGAGGTCGAAATAGGCCAGGAGCGCAAACAAGCCGATGCCGAGCGCGGTCAGCGGCGCGGCGTCGGTTTGCGCCTCGCCGCGCGCCAACATGCCCCGGGTGAGCGCGAGCACGCTTGCCACGTAGAGGGTGGCCGCGGCGAGGCGCAGCGGAAAAACAGGCGCCTGGGGTGCTGCCAGCAATGCCGCGCCGGCATACAGGCCGAACGCCAGGGCGTACAGTAGGAGGTAGCGGCGCGAGCGCGCGTGATTCCAGATGCAAAGCGCAAAGCCGGCGAACAGCAACGCGGCCGCCGCATGACCGAATACTATGAGTTGATCGACGGTGAACGGAGCGGGTAATTTCATCTTCGCACTCCTGAGCCCTGGTGCGAGGGGCTCTTCTGGGACCATGGCGTCATCATAGGTACGCCGGCCATGTCGGCAAATGCCTGACGGATAGTTGTTCACATTTGGTGCCCCCGCATCGGGAACGGCGTCTCCCGCGGGGCGGCCACTCGTGGACGGCGCGGCGGCGCGTTAAAGTCTCGTCTGTGATTAATCGCGAGGATGGGGTCGCCGTCCTCGAGCGCTAGAGGGATATCGTGTTTACCGGAATCGTCCAGGGCACCGCCAAGATCATCGCCATTGAAGACCGTGAGGGCTTGCGCACGTTCACGCTCGAATTTCCCCCGGGGTTCTGCGAGGACCTGGCCATTGGCGCCAGCGTGTCGGTGGATGGTGTGTGCCTGACGGTAACCGGCATTGCCAGCCCCACCGTCGCTTCGTTCGACGTCATCCTCCAGAGCCTGAACGTCACCACCTTGTCGGAATATGGCGTGGGCGCGCGGGTCAACGTGGAGCGGGCGGCCAAGGATGGCGCCGAGATCGGAGGGCACCCGCTGTCCGGTCACATCGATTTTTCCACTTCCATCCTGGAGAGCCGCTCCTCCGACACCAACCGTGTCCTGCGCATCGCGATTCCCGAGCCTTTCCGCAAGTACGTTTTTGCCAAGGGGTACATCGCCATCAATGGCGCCAGCCTGACGGTTTCCGAGGTCAATCGGGCCGAGGGCTGGTTCGAGGTCTGGCTGATTCCCGAAACGCGTCGCGTCACCACCTTTGAAGAGAAGACGGTCGGGGACCGGCTGAACGTCGAAATCGAGCGCAGCACGCAGGTCGTGGTGGACACGGTACGCGAAACGGTCCAAGAAAGCCTCGGGCGTCTCGTGCCGGTGCTCGAGGCACTGTTGAAAGAGAAGGGGATGACGCTGGAGGATTTCCTGCCAGCGCCCAAGGCTTCGGATTGAGCCGCCTGCCGTCCCGCCATGCGAGCGGGGCGGAACCGGGAGCGCGGGCTTGGCATGGGCGCATGCTGCGGTTATTATTTACCGAACGATCGGTAAATAAATAGCGCGGGCCCAGCCATGATGACGACGGCATCCTCTCCCAAAAAGCGCCGCCCCGGACGCCCGCCGGTGGTGGCCGACGCGCGCGAGCGCATCTTGCTCGAGGCTTCCAAGCTCTTCGCGCAAAGCGGGTATGAGAACAGCTCTATTCATGAGCTCGCTGCCGCCATCGGGATGACCAAACCGGCCATCTACCACTATTTCGCAACCAAGCAGGACATCTACGACGCCATCATCCTGCGTACGCTGGAGGGCTTGATCGCAGAAGTCTTTCCCGCGGTACAGGCGGAAACCTCCGCCGTGGACAAACTGCGGGTATTCATGACTGTTCACGCCGCGTATCTCGAGCGCAATTATTGGAGCTTCGTCGCCATGCTGGTGGGGTTCAGCGGCATGAGCCCGCATTATCGCGAGGATGCGGCGCGGTTGCGCGATGAGTACGAGCGTTTCTTGCGCCGCATCCTCGAGCAGGGCGTGAAGGAGGGCGTGTTCCGCGCCGGCCAGGTGGCCGTTTCGGGGCGCGCCGTCTTGTCACTGCTGAACTGGATGTCGCGCTGGTTCAAACCCGGCCATGGCAGTAAGGCCGAACACATCGCGCTCGAGTATTTCGAGCTTTTGTACGCCGGCCTGTGCGTGCGACCGGCTTCTTGAAGGGGATCATCATGTCATTAGACGCGGACACTTTGCGCATGCTGGTCGAGGCCACGCGCACCTTCGTCACGGAACGCCTAATGCCGCTCGAGGCCGAGGTGGCGGAAAGCGGTTCGATTCCGCCGCAAGTGCGGGAGGAAATGCAGGCGCTCGGCTTGTTCGGCTTGTCCATTGCGCCGGAGTATGGGGGGCTCGGCCTCAACATGGAGGAAGAGGCCCTGATCGCGATGGAGCTGGGGCGGACGTCGCCGGCGTTCCGGTCGCTGGCCGGCACCAACATCGGGATCGGCTCACAGGCGATCGTGCTGGCGGGTACGGATGAGCAGCGCAAGAAATACTTGCCCAAATTGGCGAGCGGGGAATTGATCGGGTCGTTCGCGCTCACCGAGCCGGAGGCGGGATCCGATGCGCTCTCCTTGCGCACGACGGCCCGGCGTGACGGCGACCATTACGTGCTCAACGGCACGAAGCGGTTCATCACCAATGCTCCGATAGCAGGGCTCTACACGGTGATGGCGCGTACCGCGGAAGGGCGCCGGGCCGATGCGATTTCCTGCTTCCTGGTGGAAGCCGGGACGCCGGGTATTACGCTTGGCAAGCCCGATCGCAAGATGGGACAGGCGGGCTCTCTGACCTGCGACATCATTTTTGAGGATTGCCGTGTGCCGGCCAGCGCCTTGCTCGGCGGTGAGGAGGGCAACGGTTTTCGGACCGCCATGCGCGTGCTGGACAAGGGCCGGCTGCACATTGCTGCCGTGTGCGTGGGCATGGCCGAGCGCCTCATCGCCGAATCCGTCCGTTATGCTACGGAACGCAAGCAGTTTGGAAAAGCCATTGCCGACTTCCAGCTTATCCAGGCCATGATCGCCGACAGCCAGACCGAGGCGTATGCTGCGCGCACGATGGTGCTCGACGCGGCGCGCAAGCGGGACCGCGGCGAGCCGACTACGCTGGAAGCCTCGTGTTGCAAGCTGTTTGCCACGGAGATGGTGGGGCGGGTGGCAGATCGCGCCGTGCAAATCCACGGTGGGTCGGGTTACATCGCGGAATACGCAGTCGAGCGGTTTTACCGAGACGTGCGCCTGTTCCGGCTGTACGAAGGCACTTCGCAGATCCAGCAGCTCGTCATCGCCCGGGAGACGATCAAGGCATATGCGGCCTGAAGGCCGGGAGGAGAAAATATCGATGAAGCAGATCCAGCACGTGGGCATCGTCGGCGCCGGCGCCATGGGGCGCGGCATTGCGCAGATCGCCGCCCAGGCGGGCCTCAGGGTGTCCATGTACGACGCTGCGCCGACCGCGCTTGCCTCCGCGCGCGAGTTCTTGCAGCAGACCTGGGAAAAGCTGGTCCAGCGTGGCAAGCTGGATGCCGCCCAGGCCGCGGCCGCCCTCGAGGCGATCGAGCCGTGCGAGGATCTTTCAGCGTTGCGGGAGTGCGACTTGGTGATCGAGGCCATCGTCGAGCGGCTCGATGCCAAGCAGAACCTCTTCCGGCAGCTCGAGGACATCGTCAGCAGCGAATGCATCCTGGCGTCGAACACGTCGTCGTTGTCCATTACTGCGATCGCTTCCGCCTGCGCGCGTCCTTCCCGCGTCGCGGGCTACCACTTCTTCAATCCCGTGCCGCTGATGAAAGTCGTGGAGGTCGTGGACGGCTTGCGCAGCGACCCGGCCGTCGGGGATGCCCTGGCGGAACTGGCACGTCGCATGGGGCACACGCCCGTGCGCGCGAAAGACATGCCCGGCTTCATCGTCAACCATGCGGGGCGAGGGTTGAATACCGAAGGGCTGCGCGTGCTGCAGGAAGGCGTGGCGACCTGCGCGCAGGTCGATGCCATCATGACCGAACAGGCCGGCTTCAAGATGGGGCCCTTCGAGTTGATGGACCTGACCGGCCTGGACGTCTCGCACCCCGTCATGGAGTCGATCTACACCCAGTTTTTCGACGAGCCGCGGTTCCGTCCTTCGCCCGTGACGACGGTGCGCTTGGCCGGAGGCTTGCTCGGGCGCAAGACCGGGCAGGGGTTTTATACCTATGTCGACGGCAAGAAACAGGTGCAGCCCGAAACGCCTCGACCATCCGTCACGCCCCTACCCGAAGTTTGGGTGTCGCCGGTGAGGCCAGATGCGCGGGCGGCGGTGGTCGAGCTGTTGCTGGGGATGGAGGCCCGGGTCCAGGATGGGCCGCACCCGGGGGATGATGCACTGATCGTGGTGACGCCGTACGGGGAGGACGCCACCACCGCGGCATGCGACCAGGGGCTGGATGCGCGCCGGACGGTCGCCGTGGACACCTTGCACGGGCTGCCGGTGGGGCGCAGGCGTACGCTGATGGCGACTCCCCTGACGGAGTCGAGGTGGCTCGATGCGGCTGCCGCCCAATTTTCCGCCGACGGTGCGCCGGTCACGGTGATCCAGGATTCCCCCGGGTTCGTGGCGCAGCGCATCGTTGCCACGATCGTCAACATTGCCTGCGAGATCGCGCAGCAGCGCATCGCAACTCCGGCGGACATCGACCAGGCAGTCAGGCTAGGCTTGGGCTATCCCCAGGGGCCGCTGGCCATGGGGGATGCCCTGGGTGCCGCCCGCATCGTCGAGATCCTGCGCAACCTGGTCCGGGTGACCGGCGACATGCGTTATCGGCCCAGCCTGTGGCTGCAACGCAGGGCCCAGCTGGGGATGTCTTTGCTGGCGGGCTAGCGGATCGGCGTCGCCCGCTGGTTTTCATGAGCGATCTTCTATCTTCTACAATGCGGCGCTGGTTTTGATGGAGGATGCTATGGGACTTTTCATGGACCCGCGGCGGCGGCCGGATGATACGCGCGGCAGCTATAACCGCCGCCGTGCCCCGTGGCTGGTGCTCGTCGCCATTGGCTGCACGGCCTATATGCTGTCCCGGGGTTATCCGAGTTCCACGGGCTGGATGGCCATGATGGTGCTCTGGCTGGCAGCCATTTTGTCGGTCACGTCGGCGGATTGGAGCGATTTACGCAAGAAATGACCCTTGCACGCCGCCGGCGCGTGCCGGCCCCCAAGCCTTAGTCGCGGCGCTGGGGGCGCAAGGGAGCAGCGGCGGAGGGCGGCTTTTTATCCTTTGTGGTGACACGGCTCGGCGTGCCGTGGGCGGAGGTCGGAAGGTTGCGCTGGTTGGCGGGTGGCAGCAAGGTCGTTCCTGCGGTGGCCCGTGCGGCAGGTGTTTTCGAAGCGGTCGTCATGACGGTCTCCCCAATCCGTAGGGTCCGGCGGCAACCGCCAAGCGCCGCAAGTATCATGCCGCCGGCCCTGGCGGGGCGGCCCGGGTCGCGCCCGGCGTCTATATTGGCGGCCCCAGATAGGTATCATTGAGCCTACCCATCCGCTTGGTCATTTTTCCACTCTTTCTCGCTTTTCCTATCCTTGACTGCCGCTGTTCAACATCCCCTGACCGCCGAGTTGGTCGCCGTGCTCGTGGCTGCAACCGACTCCGAGCCGCTGGTCTTGACGACGCACGATGGGAGCATGCTGCCGTCCGGGCCTTTTGAGTCGGGCCACCGTTCGCTGCAAGCCGGGCTGCGGGCTTGGGTCGAAGAGCAGACACATCATCCGCTGGGGTACGTCGAGCAGCTTTATACCTTTGCCGATCGCGACCGTACCGAGCAGAAGACTGAGCAGCGGGTCATCTCCATCAGTTACCTGGCTTTGACCCGGCAAGGACCTGTTTCCGGTGCGGACGCGGCATGGCATGGCTGGTATCGCTATTTCCCGTGGGAAGACCGGCGTTCGCCGTCTGCGGAGTTGGATGCTTTGATCGCGGGTGCATTGTGCGAGTGGGTGTCCTCGGCATCGGAACCGGCCCTGAAACGCGCACGCCAACAGCGTGTCGACCTGTGCTTTGGACTCGGATCCCGCTCGTGGAACGAAGAGCTCGTCCTGCAGCGCTATGAGCTGCTATTCGAAGCTGGCCTCGTCGAGGAGGCCGCCCGCAGGACGGGACGGCCGGGGCTTTCCCCGCTCGGTCAGCCCATGCGTCACGATCACCGGCGCATTCTCGCCACTGGCATCGCGCGCCTGCGCGCCAAGATTAAATACCGGCCCGTCGTGTTCGAATTGATGCCCCCAGCCTTCACCCTGCTGCAGCTGCAACAAGTGGTGGAGGCGTTGTCGGGGCGCTACCTGCACAAACAGAACTTCCGCCGCTTCATCGAACAGCAGCAGTTGGTCGAGGAGACCGGTGCCTTGTCGACCGAAACGCCGGGTCGTCCGGCCAAATTGTTCCGCTTCCGCGGAGACGTACTGCTGGAGCGCGCCCTGAGTGGTACCAAGCTTCCACTCGCGCGGAGCAATTGAGACGTTCTTCTTCCTTGGGCGCGGCTATCCCTATTGACAGTCTTTATGCTCATATCTAGCATAAAGGACGAGGCTAAAGCCGCCATTTTTTTCCACGGAAAATACTCAAAATGAGCATAAATATTATGGGCGCCTCCGGCAGGGGCGAGACCGAGCAGTGGGATGTCGCCCCGCTTCCGCAAGTCATGATTGAGCCGCTGGTTCGAACTGCCTTGTTGGAAGACCTGGGGCGCGCGGGAGATCTGACGACGAACGCCATCGTGCCGGCCAACCATCGCGGCAGGACGGCGCTGGTGGCGCGCCAACCGGGTGTGGTGGCCGGCATGGATGTGGCGCGCTTGGCGTTCCAGTTGGTCGACCCGGAAATCCGGGTCGACATACGCAAGCCCGACGGCAGCCGTATCCGGCCGGGCGACGTGATCGCCATGGTGGAGGGCAACTCCCGCGCCATGCTGATGGCAGAACGCACCGCGCTCAATTTCCTTTGTCATATGAGCGGCATCGCCTCGTCTACCGCGGCAGTGGTGGACGCCATCGGCGATGCGCGCGCGCGGGTGGTGTGCACGCGCAAGACCATGCCGGGCCTGCGCATCGTGCAGAAGTACGCCGTGCGTGTGGGCGGCGGCTCCAATCACCGGTTCGGCCTGGACGATGCGGTGTTGATCAAAGATAACCACGTGGCGATTGCGGGCGGCGTGGCGCAGGCGGTGCGGCGTGCCCGTGCAGGCGTGGGCCATTTGGTGAAAATAGAACTGGAAGTCGACACGCTGGAGCAGTTGGACGAAGCGCTCGAGCTGAAAGTCGACGCCATTCTGCTCGATAACATGAGCGTGGAGGCCATGGCCGAAGCCGTTCGCCGAGTGGATGGCCGGGCGGTGACGGAGGCGTCCGGCCGCATTACGCCGCAGACGGCGCCGGCGGTGGCCAAGACGGGCGTGGACCTGATCTCGATAGGGTGGCTGACCCACAGCGTGGGCGTGCTGGACATCGGCCTGGATCACGCACCTTCTTGATGCAGGCGCGGGCCCGAACGGCTCACGCGGTTACCCGCCGGAGCCGTTCCTTGGGATTGTCGGGCCCGGTTTGCACCCACCGGAAAAACCGTGCTATAGTTTCGTTCTCGATGCGAACGACGCAACGCAAGAGCGAAGCGGCGGTTGCGGCGAGTGAGATGACGGCCTTGTGCCAGCAGTTACGCCAGAAGGCGGGTGCGGTGGGGTAGTCGTCGAGAGAGGAGGTTTGCGGTGCCGGATGGGCACGGCGGCTTGATCGAATCGGGAGGTGAG
>Ga0182741_1001973_pt1 | contig 24921 bp, 19 predicted proteins | sample eDN5th37CBELigOP_FD_128874 | JGI IMG/M metagenome (GOLD analysis project Ga0182741, IMG submission 128874) | Enriched Organic Plus compost microbial communities from Emeryville, California, USA - eDNA 5th pass 37_C BE-Lig OP (version 2) (version 2) ... | reverse complement strand
GTCCGAGAATGTCATTCTCTGCGACACCAAGGGCGTGGTCCATCGCGGCCGCACCGAAGGCATGAACCAGTGGAAGGGCGCCCATGCGGTGGAGACCAAGGCGCGCAGCCTGGCCGACGCCATGGTGGGCTGCGATGTGTTCTTGGGATTGTCCGCCAAGGGAGCACTGACGCCCGACATGCTGCGCTCCATGGCGGCGAACCCCATCGTCTTCGCCATGGCCAATCCCGATCCCGAGATTCTGCCGGAAGAAGCCAAGGCGGTGCGCGGCGACGTCATCATCGCCACCGGGCGCAGCGACTATCCCAACCAGGTCAACAATGTGCTGGGCTTTCCTTACATCTTCCGCGGCGCGCTGGATGTGCGCGCCACCACCATCAACGAGGAGATGAAGATCGCCTGCGCCGAGGCCATCGCCGCTTTGGCGCGCGAGGATGTGCCCGACGAGGTCGCCGCCGCCTATCGCGGGGCGCGGCCCGCCTATGGCCCCGAATACATCATTCCGGTGCCGTTCGATCCGCGCCTGATTTCCCGCGTCTCGGCCGCCGTCGCCAAGGCGGCGATGGATTCGGGCGTCGCCAAGCGCCGGATCACCGACATGGTGGCCTATCAGTATGAGCTCTCCGCCCGCCTCGATCCCTCGGCGGGCCTGTTCCAGATGGTGACCAATGCGGTGAAGAGCGCCCCCAAGCGGGTGGTGTTCGCCGAGGGCGAGGAAGACAGCGTGATCCGCGCCGCCGCCGCCTTCCAGAATTCCGGCCTGGGCAAGGCGGTGCTGGTGGGCCGCATCGAGGAAGTGAAGGCGGGCATGCGCCGCGCCGGGCTGGACGACTGCTCGCTGGAAATCCGCGTGCCCCATTCGGCCGAGGACGCCAAGTCCTATATCGAGGCGCTCTATGCCCGGGTGCAGCGGCGCGGCGCACTCTGGCGCGACACGGTGCGCATGGTGACCAACGACCGCAACATCTATGCCGCCTGCATGCTCAAGGCGGGCGACGCCGACGCCATGGTGACGGGCGTGACGCGCAACTATGCCCGCGCCCTTTCCGATGTGCGCACGGTGCTGGACCCGCCGCCGGGCAAGCGGCCCATCGGCCTGCAGGCGATCTTCGCGCGCGGCCGGGTGGTGCTGGTGGCCGACACCTCGGTGACCGAGATGCCCACCGCCGACCAGTTGGCCGACATCGCCATCCAGGCGGCGGCGGCGGCGCGCCGCTTCGGCCTGGTGCCGCGCGTGGCGCTGCTGGCCTCCTCCACCTTCGGCTTTCCGCGCTCGGAGCGCAGCGAGCGCATCATCGAGGCGGTGCAGATCCTGGAGCAGCGCGGGGTGGATTTCGAGTATGACGGCGAGATGGCGATCGACGTGGCGCTGAACAAGGACAAGCTGGCGCTCTATCCCTTCGTCCGCCTGACCGACACCGCCAATGTGCTGATCATGCCGGCGATCCATTCCGCCTCCATCTCCACCAAGCTGCTGCAGGAGATGGGCGCGGCCAGCGTGATGGGGCCGATGCTGGTGGGGCTGGAAAAGCCGGTGCAGATCGCGCCCCTGGGCGCCAAGATGAGCGAAATCTACAACGCCGCGGTAATCGCGGCCTATGACATCAATCGCTGATGGACACGGGCGCGGCCTCTTCCGTCATCGACCGGCTGTGGGACGAGGAGGCCGTCCCCACCCTGTCCGACTATATCCGCATTCCCAACAAGAGCCCGGCCTTCGATCCCGAATGGGAGAAGAACGGGCACATGGACCGCGCGGTCGAGCTGTTCGCGGCCTGGGCGCGGGAAAAGCTCAAAGCCTTCGACAAGGCCAGCCTGGAAGTGCTGCGCCTGCCCGGGCGCACGCCCCTGATCTTCATCGAAATCCCGGGGCGGGGGCGCGATGGAGCGTCGGTGCGAGCCGGAGCGACCAAAGATAACCCCACCGTCCTGATGTACGGCCATCTGGACAAGCAGCCGGAAATGACCGGCTGGACCGGCAGCCCCTGGGAGCCGGCGATCCGCGACGGCCGCCTTTACGGGCGCGGCGGCGCCGATGACGGCTATGCGCTGTTCGCGGCGCTGTCGGCGCTGCTGGCGCTGAAAGAGCAAGGCATCGCCCCCTCGCGGACCGTCATCGTGATCGAGGCGTCGGAGGAATCGGGCTCGCCCGACCTGCCCGCCTACATAGATTACTACGCCTGCCGCATCGGCACGCCCGACCTGGTGGTGTGCCTGGATTCGGGCTGCGGCAATTACGAGCAGCTCTGGCTCACCACGTCCTTGCGCGGCATGGTGATCGGCACCTTGACGGTGCGGGTGCTGACCGAAGGCGTCCATTCGGGCACGGCCAGCGGCATCGTGCCATCCAGCTTCCGCATCGCGCGGCAGCTTTTGTCGCGCATCGAGGATGCCGAGACGGGCGAGATCGTCCTTCCCGAACTCAAGGTGGCGATTCCCGAAGAGCGGCGGACGCAGGCGGAAGCGGCGGCGGCGATCCTGGGCGACACGGTCATCACCGAAATGCCCTTCGCGGGCAAAACCAAATCCATGGCGTCCGGCAATGCGGACGCCATCATCCAGAAGACCTGGAAGGCGCAACTCGCGATCACCGCGGTGGACGGTTATCCCGCTCCCGCCCAGGGCGGCAATGTGCTTTTGCCCTATACGACGCTGAAGCTTTCGATCCGCGTGCCGCCCACCGGCGATGCCGAGGCGGCGCGGGCGGCGGTGAAGGCGGCGCTGGAGACGGACCCGCCCTATGGCGCGCAGGTGACGTTCGACGCCCCGCGCGGCGAGAATGGCTGGAACGCGCCCGCGCTGGCGCCCTGGCTGGCGGCGTCACTCGATAAAGCCAGCCAGGCGGCCTTCGGCAAACCTTTCGCGGCGATGGGCGAAGGCGGCTCCATCCCCTTCATGGGGATGCTGGGGCGGCGATACCCGGAAACCCAGTTCGTCATCACCGGCGTGCTGGGACCGCACTCCAATGCCCATGGGCCCAACGAGTTTCTGGACATCGCCTATGCCAAGAAACTCTCCACCGCCATCGCTTCACTGCTGGCGGATCACGCGGGGCGCTAGCTTCATGTCATGGCCCGCAACTGCGGGCCGTGACACCGGGCTAGCGCGGCACCAGAAGCTTGGTGATGACACGCCCGCGTCCCTGCCGCGTGTCCATCGCGTCCAGCGGCTTCAAGACCTGCTCCACCAGCGGCCAGAGCACCCTTGTGCGCGCCATATCGGCCATGGAGATGATCAGATGGCCGCCCGGCGCCAGCATGGCGGCATAGCGCGCCAGTACCCGTTCGGGGGCGGTGAGGTAATAAAGGCTCTGGTTGAAGATGACGGCGTCGAACGGCCGCCCGCTCTCGAAGCCATGCAGGTCGGCGACCTCGAAGCGGGTGCGCCCGTCGCCCAGGGCCGCCCGCGCCCGGGCGATGGCCTCCTGCGAGATGTCGAGGCCCAGATAGGCGTCATAGGCCAGCAGCTTGAGCTTGGCGGCCAGGAGGCCCTCGCCGCAGCCCGCATCCAGGATGGTGCGGGGGGCCAGGTGCTGGCAATAGCCCATCACCGCGGCCAGGCCCGCCACATTCTCGATCCCCGCCAGATAGTCCCAGGCGCCGGCGCGGTATTCCCGGTCCCACGTTTCGGCCGCCACCTGTTGCGGGCGATAGCCGATCAGGGGGAAAAGCATCGTCCCGGCCAGGCTTCTCAGGCGTTTCATCGCTATTCCCCCAAAGTCCCCCTTCCCGGCGGACCCAAGCCTGTGACAATGATTCTTAAATTCCCTGTAATGTAGGGCAAATCTATGGTGAGCCATGTTTTTTGACCGCAGCAGCGACCGGCCCAGCCCCTATCGCCCCCTGATGGGGCTGATGATCCTGACCCTGCTGGTGGGGGCGGCGGGCACCCTCTTCACCGAGCCCAGCATCCCCACCTGGTATGCCGCCCTGGCCAAGCCGGACTTCAGCCCGCCCAACTGGCTGTTCGCCCCGGTCTGGACCACGCTCTATATCCTGATGGCGATCGCCGCCTGGCGGGTGTGGCGGATCGTTGGACTGAGGCCCGCCTCCCCCTTGGCGCGCAGCGCCTCGAAGGGGGAGGTGGCCGTAGCCGGCTCTCGAGCCGGCGAAGGCCGGAGGGGGATCAACAAGGAAATGGCCGCCTGGGGTGTGCAGTTGCTGCTCAACTTCCTCTGGACGCCGCTCTTCTTCGGGGCGCACCTGATCCTGCTGGCACTGGTGGAGATGGCGCTGCTGTGGCTGGCGATCCTGGCCACCCTGATCCTGTTCTGGCGGAAGGACCGGATCGCGGGGCTGCTGTTCGTGCCCTATCTGGCCTGGGTCAGCTTCGCCTTCGCGCTGAATCTGGCGATCTGGCGGTTGAACGGCGCCTGATTCGCGGGCCGGGGTTGCAGCAAATCCACCCCCTCCCTATATACCCCGATAGGTCAGCATGGGCATTCTTCCGTCGCTGATTTTGTCAAATAATTCAATGGGATGGGAAAGAGGGACGCCGCCAGGGTCTTCTTCCATGCCCGTTAGAAGGAACAAGAGTAATGGCTAAAGTCATCGGCATCGACCTCGGCACCACCAACTCCTGTGTCGCTGTCATGGAAGGCGCCCAGCCCCGCGTCATCGAGAATGCGGAGGGCGCCCGCACCACCCCCTCCATCGTCGCCTTCGCCCCCGACGGCGAGCGGCTGGTGGGCCAGCCCGCCAAGCGCCAGGCCGTCACCAACCCCGAATACACCTTCTTCGCCATCAAGCGCCTGATCGGCCGCCGCTTCGACGACCCGATGACCCAGAAGGACATCGGCATGGTGCCCTACAAGATCGTCAAGGCCGACAATGGCGACGCCTGGGTGCAGGGCCGCGACGGCAAGAAGTTCAGCCCATCGGAAATCTCCGCCTTCACCCTGATGAAGATGAAGGAGACCGCCGAGGCCCATCTGGGCGAGAAGGTGACGCAGGCCGTCATCACCGTCCCGGCCTATTTCAACGACGCCCAGCGCCAGGCGACCAAGGACGCGGGCAAGATCGCGGGGCTGGAAGTCCTGCGCATCATCAACGAGCCCACCGCCGCGGCCCTGGCCTATGGCCTGGACAAGAAGGCCTCGGGCACCATCGCCGTCTATGACCTGGGCGGCGGCACCTTCGACGTTTCGGTGCTGGAGATCGGCGACGGCGTCTTCGAGGTGAAGTCCACCAATGGCGACACCTTCCTGGGCGGCGAGGATTTCGACACCCGCGTGGTCAACTTCCTGGCCGACGAGTTCAAGAAGGAGAACGGGATCGACCTGCGCTCCGACCGCCTGGCGCTGCAGCGCCTGAAGGACGCGGCGGAGAAGGCCAAGATCGAGCTGTCCTCCAGCCAGCAGACCGAGGTCAACCTGCCCTTCATCACCGCCGACGCCTCCGGCCCCAAGCATCTGGCCATCAAGATCACCCGCGCCAAGCTGGAGGCGCTGGTGGACGACCTGATCCAGAAGACGGTCGGCCCGGTGAAGCAGGCCCTGAAGGATGCGGGCGTCACCGCCAGCCAGATCGACGAGGTGATCCTGGTGGGCGGCATGACCCGCATGCCCAAGGTGCAGGAAGCGGTGAAGCAGCTTTTCGGCAAGGAGCCGCACAAGGGCGTCAACCCCGACGAGGTGGTGGCCATCGGCGCCGCCATCCAGGGCGGCGTGCTCAAGGGCGAGGTCAAGGACGTGCTCCTGCTCGACGACACGCCCCTGTCGCTGGGCATCGAGACCCTGGGCGGCGTCTTCACCCGCCTGATCGACCGCAACACCACCATCCCCACCAAGAAGAGCCAGATCTTCTCGACGGCCGAGGACAACCAGACCGCCGTGACGATCAACGTCTTCCAGGGCGAGCGCGAGATGGCGGCCGACAACAAGTCGCTGGGCCGCTTCGACCTCACCGGCATCCCGCCCGCCCCGCGCGGCGTGCCGCAGATCGAGGTCACGTTCGACATCGACGCCAACGGCATCGTCTCGGTGACGGCCAAGGACAAGGCCACCGGCAAGGAGCAGCAGATCCGCATCCAGGCGTCGGGCGGCCTGTCGGAGGCCGACATCCAGAAGATGGTGAAGGAAGCCGAGGAGCACGCCGCCGAAGACAAGAAGCGCAAGGAGCTGGTCGAGGCCCGCAACCAGGGCGACGCGCTGGTGCATTCGACCGAGAAGGCGCTGTCCGAGCATGGCGACAAGGTGGGCGCCGACGAGAAGTCCAACATCGAATCGGCCCTTGCCGCGCTCAAGGAGGCGCTGAAGAGCGACGATGCCGAGGACATCAAAGCCAAGACGAACAGCCTAGCCCAGGCTTCGATGAAGCTGGGCGAGGCCATGTACAAGGCCCAGCAGGGCGCGGGCGAAGGCGCCCAGCCCGAGGAGGGCGAGACCCCGAAGGCGGACGACAATGTCGTGGACGCCGATTTCGAGGAAGTGGACGAGAACAAGAAGTAATCTCAGGTCCGCCTCCCCCTTTCGCGCGCAGCGCGGCAAAGGGGGAGGTGGCCGAGACGACCGAGGGAGCGCAGCGGCCGACGGGTCGTCGAGGCCGGCGGGGGTTTGTGGAGTAGATTTGGGGCATGTCCGCGAAACGCTGCTATTACGAGACCCTGGAAGTCGCCAAAGGCTGTGACGGCAACGCGCTCAAATCCGCCTATCGCAAGCTGGCGATGAAATTCCACCCGGACCGCAATCCGGGCGACGCCAATGCCGAGATGCGGTTCAAGGAAATCAACGAGGCCTATGACGTCCTGAAGGACGAGCAGAAGCGCGCCGCCTATGACCGTTTCGGCCACGCCGCCTTCGAGGGCGGCATGGGCCGCGGGCCGGGCGGCGGCCATCCCTTCGGCGATTTCGCCGGCGGCTTCGGCGATGTCTTCGAGGATATCTTCAGCCAGATGATGGGCGGGGCGGGGCGCGGCAAGCGCAGCAACCGCGGCCAGGACCTGCGCTATGATTTGCAGATCACGCTGGAGGACGCCTTCACCGGCCGCGCCGCCGAGATCAGGGTGCCCACCCAGGTCGCCTGCGAGCCTTGCGGCGGCTCGGGCGCCGAGCCGGGCCATGCGCCGGAGACCTGTCCCAGTTGCGGCGGCCATGGCCGGGTGCGCGCCACCCAGGGCTTCTTCACGGTCGAGCGCACCTGCGGCCCCTGCCGCGGCAGCGGGCGGATCATCCGCCATCCCTGCGCCGCCTGCCGCGGCGCGGGCGTGGTGCAGAAGGAACGCACCCTGTCGGTGGACATCCCGCCGGGGGTGGAGGAAGGCACGCGCATCCGCCTGTCGGGCGAGGGCGCGGCGGGCGCCAATGGCGGGCCCAATGGCGACCTCTATATCTTCCTGAGCCTCAAGGAGCATCCGATCTTCCAGCGCGACGGCCACGACCTGCATTGCCGCGTGCCGGTGAGCTTCGTCACCGCCGCCCTGGGCGGGTCGGTCGAGGTGCCCACCCTGGACGGCGGGCGCGCCAAGGTCGCCATCCCCGAAGGCACCCAGCCGGGGCGGCAGTTCCGCCTGCGGGGCAAGGGCATGCCGGTGCTGCGCTCCTCCCAGAAGGGCGACCTCTATGTCGAGATCGCGGTCGAGACCCCGGTCAAGCTGACCCGGCGGCAGAAGGAACTGCTGCGGGAATTCGAGTGCGAAAGCCCCAGCGGCTGCCAGCCCGAGGCCGAAGGTTTCATGGCCCGGCTGAAAGAGTTCTGGAAAGGCGAGGCCTGATGGGTAAAGTCCCGGCGCCGGAGCGGCGCCGCCGCGCCCCAAGGAACGCCATGACCGACACCACCCTTCAGGACAATCTGCGCTTTTTCCGCGCCCTTCTGGCCCGGCCCCGCAAGGTGGGCGCCTTCGCCCCCTCCGGCCCGCACCTGGCCAGGGCGATGGCGGCCCAGATCCAGGTGGACGGCCCGGTGCTGGAACTGGGGCCGGGCAGCGGCAGCCTGACCGGGGCGATCCTGGAGCGGGTGCCCGCCAGCCAGTTCACCGCCATCGAATATGACCATGATCTCTGCCAGCTTCTGAAGACGCGCTTCCATGGCGCCAACATCATCCATGGCGACGCCTTCAACCTGGAGCACACGCTGGGCCATAGCGAGCCCTTCGCTGCCATCATCTCCGGCCTGCCGCTGCTGAACTTCCCCATGGCCGACCGCCAGCGCCTGCTGGAAACCGCCACCGCGCGGCTTCTGCCCGGCGGTGTCTTCGCGCAATTCTCCTATGGCCTGGGGCCTTCGGTGCCCGCCCCGCCCGGCCACAGCGTCAGCCGCGCCGCCACCGTCTGGGCCAATGTCCCGCCCGCGCGGGTGTGGGTGTATCGCAAGGCCGCCTGACGTCCTTGCTGCGGTTTGCTGCGCCCATGCTGCAGCAAAGGGCGCAGCATGGATCCTTATGCTGCACGCCATGCTGCGCGGTAAGTGCGTATTCTCAAAAGAAAAAGCCCGGCGCTGCCGCCGGGCTTCCGCCTGGGTGGCCCGCAGCCGCGGGGCCGTAACGCGGTTTACTCCGCAGCCTCGGCCAGGGCCGGGGCGGCGGCCAGCACATCGTCGCCGACATGGGCTTCGAACGTCTTGAAGTTCTCGCGGAACATGCCCGCCAGCCTGCGAGCCTGGGCGTCATAGGCCGCCTTGTCGGCCCAGGTCTCGCGCGGATTGAGGATGGCGGCCTCCACGCCCGGCACCGCCACCGGCACCCGGAAATGGAAATGCGGATCAATCCGCATCTCGGCATTGGCCAGGCTGCCGTCCAGCGCCGCATTGAGCAGGGCGCGGGTGGCCGCGATGGGCATGCGCCGGCCGGTGCCATAGGCCCCGCCGGTCCAGCCGGTGTTGACCAGCCAGCAATCGGCGCCATGGGCGGCGATCAGGTCGCGCAGCAGATTGCCATATTCGGACGGATGGCGCGGCATGAAGGGCGCGCCGAAGCAGGTGGAGAAGGTGGGCTGCGGCTCCTTCCCCAGGCCCTTCTCGGTCCCCGCCACCTTGGCGGTGAAGCCCGAAAGGAAATGATACATGGCCTGCGAAGGCGTCAGCCGGGCGATGGGCGGCAGCACGCCGAAGGCGTCGGCCGTCAGCATGATGACGTTCTTCGGATGACCCGCCCGACCGGTGGCCGAGGCGTTGGGGATGAAATGGATGGGATAGGCGGCGCGGGTGTTCTCGGCATGGCGCGCATCGTCAAGGTCGAGGGCGCGGGTGACCGGGTCCATCACCACATTCTCCAGGACCGTGCCGAAGCGTTCGGTGGTGGAGAAGATTTCCGGCTCGGCCGCCCGCGACAGGCGGATCACCTTGGCATAGCAGCCGCCTTCGATGTTGAAGACGCCATTCTCGCTCCAGCCATGCTCGTCATCGCCCACCAGCACGCGGCTGGCGTCGGCCGAGAGCGTGGTCTTGCCGGTGCCCGACAGGCCGAAGAAGATGGCGCTTTCGCCGTTCGCGCCGACATTGGCCGAGCAGTGCATGCTCATCACGCCCTTGGCCGGAAGCAGGTAATTCATGATGGTGAAGACCGACTTCTTCATCTCGCCCGCATAGGAGGTGCCGCCGATCAGCACCATCTTCCGCGTGAAGTTCACGGCGATCACCGTCTTGCTGGCGCAGCCGTGACGGGCGGGATCGGCCTCGAAGCCGGGCAGGTCGATGATGGTGAATTCGGGGTCGAAGCCCTGAAGCTCCTCCGCCGTGGGGCGGATCAGGAGATTGTGCACGAAGAGCGAATGCCAGGCATATTCGGTGATGACGCGCACGCGGATGCGGTGCGCCGGATCGGCGCCGCCGAACAGGTCCTTGGCGAACAATTCCCTGCCCTCGGCATGCTTGACCATGTCGGCGAAGAGGGCGTCGAAATGGGCGGGGGACATCGCCTTGTTGTTGTCCCACCAGATGGTTTTTTCGGTGCTGGCGTCGCGGACGGTGAACTTGTCGGAAGCCGAGCGGCCGGTGTGCTGGCCGGTCAGCACCACCAGGGGGCCGTCCGCCGCCAGATGGCCCTCGCCGCGGGCCAGCGCCTCTTCATAGAGCGCAGGCGCGGAGAGGTTGAAGCGCACGCCCTTGAGGTTGCGAAAGCCGTGACGCTCGAGGCCGAAAGCCGACATGGAAGACTCCCTGAAGGGTGGAGATGCCGGCGGAAAATAGAGAGCCCATGCAAATGTAACAACGCCGTGCAAATCATGTAAAAGCTTTGCAGATCAACTTATTAGCCGTGCAAATGATTTCATCTGCGACGCGGCCGGGCTATGCGCGATGCGCATAAGGAATGCTATAGGGCTTGCATGACCCTGAGCGACGAGGAATTGGAGCGGTATGCCCGCCATCTGGTGCTGCGCCAGATCGGCGGGCCGGGGCAGGCGCGCATCCGCGCCGCCCGGGTGCTGGTGATCGGCGCGGGCGGGCTGGGCAGCCCGGCGGCGCTCTATCTGGCCGCTGCGGGCGTGGGCACCATCGGACTGGCGGACGACGACATGGTGAGCCTGTCCAACCTGCAGCGGCAGATCCTGTTCCGCACCGCCGATGTGGGGCGGCCAAAGGTCGAGGCGGCGGCGGACGCGCTGGCGGCGCTCAATCCCGGCGTCGCCGTGAAGACGCATGCGCTGCGCCTGACGGCGCAGAACGCCGCTTCGCTGTTCGCCGATTACGACATCATCGCCGACGGATCGGACAATTTCGAGACCCGCTTTGCCGTCAACGACGCGGCCTTCGCGGCGCGGAAGACGCTGGTCTCGGCGGCGGTGACGGAGTTCGAGGGCCAGCTCGCCACCTTCAAGGCGCATGACGGCGTCTCGCCCTGCTATCGCTGCCTGTTTCCCGGCCCGCCGCCGCCCGGCACGGTGCGGAGCTGCTCGGAGACCGGCGTGCTGGGCGCGGCGGCGGGGGTGATGGGCAGCTTGCAGGCGCTGGAGGTGCTGAAGGAGATCACCGGCATCGGCGTGGGGCTGGCGGGGCGCCTGCTGATTTACGAAGCGTTAAAGGGGCAGTTCCGCACCGTCACCGTCCCGCGCGATCCGGGTTGTAATCTGCATCATTAAAGTGACCCCCTCCGGCCTTCGCACGCCGCGGGCGCCAAAGTTGGCGCCCTGCGTGCTACGGCCACCTCCCCCTCTTGGCGCTCCGCGCCGAAGGGGAGGCGGGCCTCTGGAATTCCATTAACAGCCTTAACTCGGTCTTAAAGCGGGTCCTGCCAACATCGCCGCATGGGGCAGAGCATCCACTACGAGCTTTTCAAGCGCGTCGGCGCCAAGGGCGGCTGGGCGCTGCACGATGTCCTGTCCTCGCGCGAGCGCGCCATCGATCTGGCGCAGGAGATGATGAAGGCCGAAAAGGCCACCGGCGTGAAGGTCGTCAAGGAAACCTATAACGACGACACCGGCGACTATCTCTCGCTCAAGATCTTCGAGGACGGCCACAACCAGGTGAAGATCGACCCCAAGCAGGAGGATGTGCCGCACGCCATTCCCTGCTTCAAGCCGCACGACCTCTATTCCTATCACGCGCGCGCCACCATGACGCGCCTCCTGACCGACTTCCTGTCGCGCAACAAGGTGACGATCACCGAGCTGATCCACCGCGCCGACCTGTTGGAAAAACTGGAAGCGACCGGCACGGTCTATCAGCATGCGATCCAGAAGGTGGCGGTGGCGCAGGCGGCCAGCACCACCACGCCGGTGCAGCAGATCGTCAAGAGCCTGAACGAGCTGACGACCAAGGCGGCGGCGCGCGTCTATCGCGACCAGCGCCGTGGCCTGTTCCCCGAATTGCAGGCGGAGCAGTTCGACAAGCTGGCGCGCAAGCTGGCGGGCCAGGGCGACGCGCACTACATCTTCAACGGCGCCCTGGCGCTGCATCTGGCCAAGGCCAGGGGCTGGGACGACAAGGTGCACCGGCTCCTCACCATCATGGAGCTGGCCCCCGCCGAGGAGGCACCGCGCAAGCTGGTGCTGGGATCGGTGGACGCCATCCTGGCCGAGACGCTGAGCGGCTCGGCGGCGCTGCACGAGCTGATGGGCGCGGCGGAGAATCTGGGCCAGGCGCTGCGCAACCTGGCCGAGCTCTTCCTGGGCAAGAGCTGCGACAGCGCGCGGGCGGGGCTTTCGGCGCTGGCGCATCACTTCGCCGCCGACACCTTGCCCGAGGCCAAGACGGCGCTGGGCGGGCGCATCGTGGCGGAGCTGAAGGCCAACCGGCGGCTCTGCCCCGATTCCATGGTGGACGAGCTCAAGGCGCTGCGCGGCCTGGCCAACAAGATCGTGATGGGCGTGGGCCGCTATCTGTCCCACGAGGACCTGGTGACGGCCTTCACCCTGCGGGCCAAGCGGCTGGTGACGCAGGAGACGCTGACGCCCTATATCGCCGACGCGGCGGTGGACGAGAAGGTGGAGCGGCTGCTCTTCGTCGAGGACAATATCATCGGGGCGGAGAACAAGCGGGCGCTGGCCGCCTTCGTGCTGCCGCTGATCGGGTCGGCCCCGTTCGACAATCATTTCCAGAATCCCAAGCTGCCGCTTCTGGCGCGGCTGCAAAGGCTGGCGCAGTTGCAGGCGCGGGTGCTGCGCTCGGGCTTCATCGAGATCAGCAAGGCGGAGATCGCCGAGAAGCTGGACGCGCTGGCCTGCCAGGTGGAGGCGCGCGGCAAGCTGTTCGATTCGGTGGAGGCGCGCACGGCGGGTCCGGTCGAGAAGGCCCAGACCCTGATCCGGCTGGCGGCGACCGGCATTTTCACCGAAGGCAAGCTGGCCGAAGCGGCGCGGGCGCGCATCCTGGGCTATCTGGGCAAGCCCGGCTTCCTGGCGGGCTATGCCGCCGCCACCGGCAAGGACGGCGAGACACCGGATGCGCAGGCGGCGATGGCCGAGCTGATCGCCACCCTGGGCAAGGTGGGCATCACCGCCGAGACGGGGCTGAAGAGCATCGCGGCTTAATTTTATTGACCCCCATCCGTCGCAACTCGGGTTTGCCTTCGGCAAACACCTCGGTGCGACACCTTCCCCCCTTCCTGGCGCTTCGCGCCGAAGGGGGAAGGAAGCTGGCGGATGCTGAAGGTCGCCGCGCGGCTGCGCTGCGCGGCTCGAGCATCCTGAAGTATCTCAGCTAATGCGCCGCGTCCCAATTGTCGGCGGCGCGGGCGTACACCACCAGCGGCACGGAAATCTCCACCGCGGGCAGCGCCGCCTTCTCCATCACCGCGACGATGATCTTCGACGCGTCCGCCACATCCTGCTCGGGCGCCTCGAAGATCAGCTCGTCATGCACCTGCAGCAGCATCCTGACCGACGCGGGCAGGCGGGGCGGCAGCCGCGCCATGGCGCGGCGGATGATGTCGGCGGCCGAGCCCTGGATGGGGGCGTTGATGGCGGCGCGCTCGGCCCCGCCGCGCAGGCCCGGCACCTTGGAATTGATCTCGCGCACATGCACGCGCCGGCCGAACAGCGTCTCGACATAGCCATGGGAGCGCGCCAGCTCCTTGGTCGCCTCCATATAATCGCGGATGCCGGGGAAGCGGGTGAAATAGCGCTTGATGTACTCGCTGGCCTCGGCCTGGGCGATGCCGAGCTGGTTGGCGAGGCCGAAGCCCGAAATGCCGTAGATGATGCCGAAATTGATCGCCTTGGCGCGGCGCCGCACCTCGGCGGGCATATCCTTGATCGGCACGCCGAAGATTTCCGAGGCGGTCATGGCGTGGATGTCCAGCCCGTCGGCGAAGGCTTTCTTCAGTTCGGGAATGTCGGCGATATGGGCCAGCAGCCGAAGCTCGATCTGGCTGTAATCGGCGCTGATCAGCTTGGCGCCCGCAGGCGCGATGAAGGCCTGGCGGATGCGGCGGCCTTCTTCCGTGCGCACCGGGATGTTCTGGAGGTTGGGATCGGTCGAGGCCAGCCGCCCGGTGGTGGTGGACGCCATCGCATAAGACGTGTGGACGCGCCCCGTCTTCGGGTTGATATGGCCGGGCAGCGCCTCGGTATAGGTGCCGCGCAGCTTGGCCAGCGCCCGCCATTCCAGCACCTTGGTGGCGATGGGATGGCCTTCGGCGGCCACATCCTCCAGCACGTCGCTGTCGGTGGACCAGGCGCCGGTCTTGGTCTTGCGCCCGCCCGCCAGGCCCATGCGCCCGAACAGGATGTCGCCCAACTGCTTGGGCGAGCCGATGTTGAAATTTTCGCCCGCCAGGGCGTGGATTTCGGTTTCCAGCGCCGCCTGCTGGGTGGCGAAATCATGGGAGAGCTTTTGCAGCAGGACGGGGTCGATGGTGATGCCCGCCGTCTCCATGTCCGCCAGCACCGGCACCAGCGGCCGTTCCAGCGTCTCATACACCGCCACCTTGTGCGCCGCGATCAGCCGGGGCTTGAGGATGTGATGCAGGCGCAAGGTGACGTCGGCATCCTCGGCGGAATATCTGGTCGCCTCGGCCACCGGCACGCAGTCGAAGGTGATCTTGTCCTTGCCCTTGCCCGCCACATCGGTGAAGGCGATGGGCTTGTGCGACAGATGCAGTTCGGAAAGCTCGTCCATGCCATGGCCGTGCAGCCCGCCCTCGATGACATAGGACATCAGCATCGTGTCGTCTATCGGATGAAGGCGGATGCCGCGCTGCAGGAAGATGGCGGCGTCGAATTTGAGGTTCTGGCCCACCTTCAGGATGGAATCGTCTTCCAGCAGCGGCTTGAGCTTCTTCAGCACCACATCCTCGGGCAATTGCGCGATGGGCTCGCCGCCTTCGAAGTCCAGGCCCTCGGCGCGGCGGTGGCCGCAGGGGATGTAGCAGGCCTCGCCCGGCTTCACCGCCAGCGCCACGCCGCAGAGCGACGCCTGGACCGGATCGAGGGAGTTGGTCTCGGTATCGACGCAGACCGTGCCCGCGGCGAAGGCGCGCGCGATCCAGGCGTCCAGCGTCTTTTCGTCCGTCACCGCGACATAAGCCGCATGGTCGATGGGCCTCCGCAGCGCCGCATCCTCGGGCGGCGCCTCGGCCAGGGTGAGGGGCGCAGGCTCGTCATGGCGCGGCCTGGCGGCGGCGGGCTGGGCGGCGATGGCCTCCACATCGGCGATTTCAAAATGCGCCGCCACGCGCTTGACGATGGAGGTGAACTCCATCGCCTTCAGGAAAGCGATCAGCGATGTGGGCTCGGGCTGGCGCACCGCGAAATCGCCGGGCGGCGGCGCATCGGGCACATGATCGTCCAGCGTTACCAGCCGCAGCGAGACGCGCGCATTCCCGGCATTCTCCAGGATGGTCTCGCGCCGCTTGGGCTGCTTGATCTCGCCCGCCCGCGCCAGCAGCGTTTCCAGATCGCCATAGGCGGTGATCAGCTCGGCGGCGGTCTTGACGCCGATGCCGCGCACGCCGGGGACATTGTCCACCGAATCGCCCGCCAGCGCCTGCACATGCACCACCTTGGCGGGCGGCACGCCGAAGCGCTCGATCACCTCGGCCGTGGCCAGCCGCTTGTTCTTCATGGTGTCGAGCAGCTCCACCTCGCCGTCCACCACGAGCTGCATCAGGTCCTTGTCGGAGGAGACGATGGTGCAGCGCGCCCCCGCCTCACGCGCCAGGCGCGCATAGGTGGCGATCAGGTCGTCGGCCTCATAGCCCGCCATCTCGATGCAGGCGACGCCGAAGGCGCGCGTCGCCTCGCGCACCAGGGGAAATTGCGGCACCAGGTCTTCGGGCGGCGGCGGCCGGTGCGCCTTGTATTCGGGGTAGAAGTCGTTGCGGAAGGTCTTTTCGCCCGCATCGAAGATCACCGCCAGATGGGTGGGCCGCTCCCCGCCATTGAGGTCGCCCAACAGCTTCCACAGCATGTTGCAATAGCCCGAGACCGCCCCGGTGGGCAGGCCGTCGGACTTGCGGGTGAGCGGCGGCAGCGCGTGATAGGCGCGGAACAGATAGCCCGAGCCGTCCACCAGATAGAGATGATCCCCCTTCTTCAGGGCGCTCAATGATGGCCGTCTTTATGCGAGGAGGGGCCGGGCTTGAGCGTGAAGCGCTTGTCGCAATAGGGGCAGTCGACGAAATCCTCGTCGCCCATCTCCAGCCACACCCGGGGATGGCCCAGCGCGCCGCCGCCCCCGTCGCAACAGACGCGGGTCTGGTCGGTTTCGGCGATTTCAGGGACGAAGGCAGGCATGGGAACGCTCGGAAAACGGATAGGTGGCCGGGATCATACAAGCTAAGATTTGGCGGGCAAGGCGGGATTTTCCATGGTGAAGCTGGACAAAATCTACACGCGCGCGGGCGATGGCGGGCAGAGCGGCCTCACCGGCGGCAGCCGCCGCTCCAAGGCCGACCCGCGCTTTGCCGCCATCGGCGCGGTGGACGAGGCCAACAGCAGCATCGGGGTGGCGCGCCTGCATGCGGGGGCGGACCCGGACGCCATGCTGGGGCGCATCCAGAACGACCTGTTCGACCTGGGGGCCGATCTTTCGACGCCGGGAGAGGGCCGCAAGGCCGAAGGGGCGCTGAGGATCGTGGCGGCGCAGGTGGCACGGCTGGAGGCGGAGATCGACGCCATGAATGCGGACCTTGCCCCCCTCACCTCCTTCGTGCTGCCGGGCGGCACGGCGCTTTCGGCGCATCTGCACCTGGCGCGGGCCATCGTGCGGCGGGCGGAGCGGGAGATGGTGGCGCTGGCGGCGGCGGAACGGGTGAACCCCGAGGCATTGGCCTATGTCAACCGCCTCTCCGACCACCTCTTCGTGATGGCGCGCCTGGCCAATGACGGCGGCGCGCGGGATGTTCTATGGGTGCCGGGGCAGACACGCGCGCCTTGATGGCCTATTCCGGCCCCAGCTTGCGGCCGAAGATGAAGGCCAGGATCACGCCGATCACGCCCGCGACCGACCAGGCGGGCAGCGCCAGGAAGGAATAGACGAAGGGCGCGGCGAAGGCGGCGTTGTTCTGCACCCAGCGCTTCACAGCGTCGAGCACGCCCTGGTTTAGAAGGCCCCAGACCGTGTCGAGGCTGCGCACCGTCACCTCGCCGCCCCTTTCCAGGCTGGTCACCGCATCGGCGCCCAGCAGCATCAGCGCGATGACGATCAGGATCAGGCTGACAAGGCGGAGGAGAACGGCCATGGCCGCGAACCTAGCGCGCGGGCGGCAGGCGGACAAGTTTGCCCAACCTGCTATTAACCATGGTCCGTCAATAGGGTTCGCCGTCGCGGTGCGTGTAGCGCCCTGCATCGAACAACAGGTCTATGTCGGGATAGACGGCGCTGTCGCCGCCCGAGCGGGTGCCCACCTCCAGCAGCACGGCGTCGCCGGGACCGCGATTGACCAGATGATGGCCGTCGCCGTCATTGGCAGGGAAGGCGGCGCAGTCGCCCGCACGCATCGGCGTTTCGCCCGCATCGGTGATCAGCACCACTTCCCCCGACAGGACATAGACGAACTCGTCCTCCTTCCGGTGCCAGTGCCGCTGGCTGGACCAGACGCCGGGTTTGAGCGTCAGCAGGTTGACGCCGAACTGGGTGAGGCCGCCCGCATCGCCCAGCTTGACGCGATGGCGGTCGCGGCAGGGCCTATCGTACGGCGCGGGATAGCCCGTGCCGGTGCGCACCGGCGCGGCGGCGAGGTCGATCTTGGGCATCACAGGTCCTGAAAAGAAAACACCCGCGAAGCCTAGGGCCTCGCGGGTGCCATGTAGAAGCGCCCTTCCCGCCTGAGGCGGGAATGGCAGGATTGCTTATTCCGCGGGCGTCTCGGGCGCCGGCTCGGCCTTGGCCTTCTTGGACAAATCCTCGCCCGTGGTCTGGTCCACCTGCTTCATGGAGAGGCGCACCTTGCCGCGGTCGTCGAAGCCCAGAAGCTTCACCTTCACCGTCTGGCCTTCCTTGACCACGTCGGAGGGCTTCTCCACCCGCTTGGGCGCGAGCTCGGAGACATGCACCAGCCCGTCCTTGGGACCGAAGAAATTCACGAAGGCGCCGAAATCCATCACCTTCACCACCTTGCCGTCATAGATCTCGCCCACCTCCGGCTCGGCGGTGAGGCTCTTGATCCATTTCAGCGCCGCCTTGATCGACTCGCCGTCGGCCGAGGCGACCTTCACCGTGCCGTCATCCTCGACATTGATCTTGGCGCCGGTCTTCTCGACGATCTCGCGGATCACCTTGCCGCCGGTGCCGATCACGTCGCGGATCTTGTCCACCGGGATCTTGATCTGCTCGATGCGCGGGGCGTGCTCGCCCAGCTCGGCGCGGGCGCCGGTCAGGGCCTTGTTCATCTCCGACAGGATGTGCAGGCGCCCGTCCTTGGCCTGGTCCAGCGCCACCTTCATGATTTCCTTGGTGATGCCGGAAATCTTGATGTCCATCTGCAGGGAGGTGACGCCGTCGGCGGTGCCCGCCACCTTGAAGTCCATGTCGCCCAGATGGTCCTCGTCGCCCAGAATGTCCGACAGCACCACATAGCGGTCGCCCTCCAGGATCAGGCCCATGGCGATGCCCGCGATGGGCTTGGCGATCGGCACGCCCGCATCCATCAGCGCCAGGCTGGTGCCGCAGACGCTGGCCATCGAGGAGGAGCCGTTGGACTCGGTGATCTCCGACACCACGCGGATGGTGTAGGGGAACTGGTCGGCGCTGGGCAGCATCGGATGGATGGCGCGCCAGGCCAGCTTGCCATGGCCGATCTCGCGGCGGCCGGGGGAGCCCATGCGGCCCGTCTCGCCCACCGAATAGGGCGGGAAGTTGTAATGCAGCATGAAGCTTTCTTTTTCGGTGCCCATCAGCCCGTCGATGAACTGCTCGTCCTCGGCCGTGCCCAGCGTGGCCACCACGATGGCCTGGGTCTCGCCGCGGGTGAAGAGCGCCGAGCCATGGGTGCGGGGCAAGACGCCCACTTCCGCCACGATGGGGCGCACGGTGGTGAGGTCGCGGCCGTCCACGCGCGTCTTGGTGTCGAGCACGGCGCTGCGCATCACATGGGCTTCCACCTCATGCATCAGGCCGGAATAGACATTGGCGGGCACCTGGCCCTCGCCCTCGCCCACAAAGGCGGCGGCATGGGCCTTGCGCACCGCGGCGATGGCGTCGCGGCGGGCATGCTTGTCGGCGATCTGGAACGCCCTGGCCAGCTCGGGCGAGGCCGCGGCCTTGAGCTTTTCCAGCACCGCGCCGGTGGTGTTCTCCGGCAGCGGGCGCGGGTCCTTGGCCGCCTTCTCCGCCAGGCGGATGATGGCGTCGATGGCGGTCTGCATCTGCTCATGGCCGAAGACCACGGCGCCCAGCATCACGTCCTCGGGCAGCTCCTGCGCCTCGGATTCCACCATCATCACCGCATCGCGGGTGCCGGCCACCACCAGGTCGAGCTTGGACTCCGGGTAGCTGTCGATGACGGGATTGAGGACATATTCGCCATTGATATAGCCGACGCGGGCGGCGGCGATGGGGCCCAGGAAGGGCAGGCCCGAAATGGTCAGCGCCGCGGAGACGGCGACCATGGCGACGATGTCGGGATCGTTCTCCTGATCGTGGGAGAGGACTTGCGCCACCACCAGCGTCTCGTTCCGGAAGCCTTCGGCGAAGAGCGGGCGGATGGGGCGGTCGATCAGGCGGGAGATCAGCGTCTCGCGCTCGGTGGGGGCGCGCTCGCGCTTGAAATAGCCGCCCGGAATCTTGCCGGCGGCATAATAGCGTTCCTGATAGTTGACGGTCAGCGGGAAGAAGTCCTGGCCTTCCTTGGCGGCGGCGGCGCCCACCACGGTGGCCAGCACCACGGTCTCGCCATAGGTCGCCAGCACCGCGCCATCGGCCTGGCGGGCGATCTTGCCGGTCTCAAGGGTCAGCGTGCGGCCGGCCCATTCAAAGCTTTCCTTATGGATGTTGAACATCGGGATTTTCTTTCGTCCTTGCCTGACGCCGTATTGCGGCAGGCCTTGCAAGTCCCCCTATGGGACCGCCCTGCGCGAGGCTCATCCCCGCGAAAGGCAAATCTTGGGCGCGTGGAGCGCGGCCCAAGCAAAAGCACGGCCTCACACGAAAGTGCGAGACCGTGCCGTTTCTGTCGGGCGCGCGATCAGCGGCGCAGGCCCAGCTTGGCGATGATCGCCTCATAGCGCTTGGCGTCCTTGGCCTTGACGTAATCCAGGAGGCCGCGGCGCTGCGACACCAGCTTGATCATGCCCCGGCGGGAATGATTGTCCTTCTGGTGCGTCTTGAAATGTTCGGTGAGGTTGGCGATGCGCTCGGACAGGATGGCGATCTGGACTTCCGGCGAGCCGGTGTCGTCCTTGTCCTTGCCATACTGGGCGATCACTTCCTTCTTGCGTTCAGGCGTAATCATGGTCGTCGGTCATCCGTGCGTGTCGAAGTTGAAGACGCGAAACGGCCGAAGCTCTCCTTCGGCGATCTCGGCCAGTGCCACGGGCGTGCCGTCTTCCCCATGGAGATAGACGGCCTGCCCCTGGAGTTCGCCGCCGGGAATATCCTTCAGCTTCGCAAACAGGTTTGCGCGGATGAGGATGGGGTTGCCCGAGCGCAGGCGAACCGTATCGGGGCCGCTGGCGGCCAGCGCCGGGATGCCGTCCAGCGCGGTCGAAAGGGGCTTCAGATACGCAAAAGCGCCGGGACTATGCATAAAAGGGGTGAGCGTATCCAGCGCCACGGCGTCTTTTTCTTCCCAAGGCCCCAGGCGGGTGCGGCGCAGGGCGGTGACATGGCCCAGCGTGCCCAGGGCCCGGGCGATGTCGCGCACCCAGGAGCGGACGTAAGTGCCTTTGCCGCAAAGGATTTCGAACTCGGCCGTGTCCCGGTCACTGTTCAGCAGCCGGGCCTGATAGACCTCGACCGGGCGGGGTTCCAGCACCACCTGCTCCCCGTCCCGGGCCAGGTCATAGGCCCGCTCGCCCCCCACCCGGACGGCGGAATAGGCCGGGGGCGTCTGCAGCAGGGTGCCGGTGAAGCGGGGCAGCATAGCCTCGATCTGCTCGCGGGCCGGGCGGACCTCGCTGGTGGCGGTGACGGCGCCTTCGGCATCGTCGCTGTCGCGGGCCTCGCCCCATCGGGCGGTGAAGCGGTAGGTCTTGTCCGAATCCATGGCGAAGGGGACGGTCTTGGTGGCCTCGCCCAGGGCGATGGCCAGGATGCCGGTCGCCATCGGGTCGAGGGTCCCGGCATGGCCCGCCTTCTGCGCCTGGAAGATGTGGCGCACCTTCGCCACCGCCTGGGTCGAGGTGATGCCGGCCGGCTTGTCCAGGATCAGCCAGCCATGAACGGGATTGCCTTTTTTCCTACGGGCCATCCTGGTGCCCCCCTCTGTCCGCCACGCGGGCAAGCACGCTAGAACGGTTCCAGGAAAAGTGTGCAGCGGTTTTCCGTCCGGAACCGCGACAAAACAAGGAGCTAGAGCATTTTCGCGATTCGGAGAAACGCGAAAATGCTCTAGCGGACATCTCCCCCCGCATGTGCTTCGCACGCGGGGGGAGAAAGCCTGTGTCTGCATCAAGCATCGGTATCGCCAGGTTCTTCATGGTCACCGTCATGCGCCCGCAGATCCCGCTGCACGTCCGGCGATTTGAGGATGGTCTCGATCTTCTGCGCCTCGGCGAAGGACTGGTCCTCGACAAAGCGCAGGTCGGGGGTGAACTTCATGGCGATGCGGTGGCCCATCTCGCCGCGCAGGAAGCCCTTGTGGCGGTTGAGGGCGGCGACCACTTCGCGCGCATTCTCCCCGCCCAGCGGTTCGCAATAGACGGTGGCATAGCGCATGTCGGGCGAGGGCTTGACCTGGGTGATGGTGACGGAGACGCCGTCCAGCGCCGGGTCGCGCACCTCGTTCTGGCGCAATATGTCGGCCAGGGCATGGCGCAGCATCTCGCCCACACGCAACTGACGCTGCGACGGACCCAGCGGCCCGTCCTGGCGCCCGGTGCGGCGGCCGCCGCGCGCGCCGCCGCCCGGTCCCCGGCCATGCCTCATGCCGTCTCTCCATAGCCATGGCGCGCCACCCAGGGCGCCAGCACCGGCAGAATCTCCTTCATCTGCGCGTCATAGCGCCGCCACTGGCCCACGCCGTCGCGCGAGAGGCCGCGCGCGATCTGCGCCCCGCTGGGCGTGTGGATGGCGCTCTGCCGCGCGCGGGCGGCGAAGCCGCGCATCTCCTCCCGCCAGGGGAGGCACAGGAAGGCGCAGAGCCGGCGGGTTTCGCCGTCGAAATCCGCCAGCAGGTCCTCATGCCGCGTGTCGGTCATGTCCAATCCCAGCAGCGGACGGTAGATTTCCGCCAGGCGCATCACCGCGTCGTAATAAGCGGCGGCGCCGTCCAGCGTGGTCAGCTCATACATCTGCCGCGTCATGGCGAAGCGGCGGCGGAAGCCCGACAGCACCACATCGCGCGGATCGCGCAGGGCGAACAGGACCTTCGCCCGCGGGAAGAGCCTGGCGATCAGGGGCAGCACCACCGTGTTGAGCGGCATCTTGTCGATAAAGACCGGCGCATCGGCGCGATGGCCGAATTCGCGCACCACCGTCCAATAGGCCTGGCGGTAGGGTTCCAGTTCGGCCTCGCCGGCGGCGGCCAGCCGGTCGAGGCCGCTGTCGGCCGAGAAGAAATCGCGGATGGCGGCGGCCAGCGTGTCGCGCTCCTCCATCGCCTCCACATCCGGATGGCTGGCCAGCACCTGTTCGAGCAGCGTGGTGCCCGAGCGCGGAAAGCCCAGCAGGAAGACATGGGTCTGCGCCGCCGCGCCGCCCGGCTTCGCCCGCCAGCGTCCGGGATCGGCCTTGGCGAAATAGGCGGCCAGGCGCTGCGCCCGGGCGAGCGCGCTTTCGCCCGCCAGCGTCTTCTCCGCGAACTGGCGGCGCATTTCCGCCTTGGCGGCGGCATAGTGCGCGAACGCTTCGTCCACACGGTCCTGCCCGTCCAGCGCATCGCCCAGCAGGCTCCGGGCGAAGGCGCGGTTGCGCGGCGACAGCGCGGCATCGGCCAGGAGCGCGGCCAGCCGCCGTTCGGCCTCGGCATGGTTCTTTTCGGCGAGGTCGGCGGCGGCCAGCGCCAGATGCGCGTCATGCAGCGAGGGGCTCAGCGCCAGCGCCCGGTTTGCATGATCGCGCGCCGTTTGCGTGTCGCCGCGCCCGTTCGCCAGGGTGGCGGCCCAGGCCAGCGCCTGGCTGTGGCGCGGCTCCAGCGCGATCACCTGCCGGAGTTCCTCCTCGGCCTTGTCCAGTTCGAGCAGCCGGTCATGGGCCTGCGCCTTGGCGTAATGCAGCGGCACCAGGCCGGGATGGGCGGCCAGTCCCGCCTCCAGCAGCGCCAGCGCCTCGCGCGGGCGCTCGGCCTCGGTCATCACCAGCGCCAGCACGCTGAGCGCGTCGGGGCTGTCGGGATCGGCGGCGCGGGCGCGGCTGGCCAGCGCCTCGGCGCGGGCGATGTCGCCCGCGCGCAGGCGGTGATGGGCGGCCATCACCAGCAACTGGGGATGGGCATGGCCTTCGGCGCAGGCGCTGTCGGCCAGCGCCAGCGCCCTGCCGTCATCGCCCGCGCGCAGGGCGGCGCCGATGTCCTGGAGATAGCGCGGCAATTGCCCGGCGGCGGACATCGGTCAGCGCCCTACAAAGCGCGCTGGATGGTCTCGACCTCGAAGCACTCGATGACGTCGCCCTTCTGCATGTCCTGGTAGTTGGCGAAGGCCATGCCGCATTCCTGGCCGGCCTGCACTTCCTTGACCTCGTCCTTGAAGCGCTTGAGCGTCGAGAGCTCGCCTTCATGGATCACGACATTGTCGCGGATCAGGCGCACCTTGGCGCCGCGGCGCACCACGCCCTCGGTGACCTTGCAGCCCGCCACCTTGCCGACCTTGGTGATGGTGAACACTTCCAGGATTTCGGCATTGCCCAGGAATTTCTCGCGCGTCTCGGGCGCCAGAAGGCCCGACAGCGCCGCCTTCACGTCATCCACCACATTGTAGATGATGTTGTAGTAGCGCAGTTCGACCCCGTCGCGCTTGGCGCGCTCGCGCGCCGTGGCGTTGGCGCGGACATTGAAGCCGATCACCGCCGCGCCCGAGGCATGGGCCAGGATCACGTCGCTTTCGGTGATGCCGCCCACGCCCGCCTGCAGGATCTGCACCCCCACCTCGTCGGTGTCGAGCTTCTGGAGGGCGCCCTGCAACGCCTCCGCCGAGCCCTGCACATCGGCCTTGAGCACGATGGGCAGCAGCTTCTTCTCGCCCGCCTCGCGGGTCTTGAGCAACTGGTCCAGCGTCTGGCGCGACTGGGTGGCCTGGCGCGCCTCGCGGCGCTTCCTGGCGCGGTATTCCACCACCTCGCGGGCGCGCGCCTCCGAATCCACCACCACCATCTCGTCGCCCGCATCCGGCGGGGCCGAAAGGCCCAGCACCTCGATGGGGGTGGCGGGACCGGCGCTCTTCACCGTCTCGCCGCGCTCGTTGGCGAGCAGGCGCACCCGGCCCCATTCCGCCCCGGCCACGACGATGTCGCCCACCTTGAGCGTGCCGCGCTGCACCAGCACGGTGGCGACGGGGCCGCGCCCCTTGTCGAGCTTGGCTTCCACCACCGCGCCTTCGGCGCTGCGGTTGGGGTTGGCCTTGAGGTCGAGGATTTCCGCCTGCAGCAGGATCGCCTCTTCCAGCTTGTCGAGATTGAGGCCCTTGGTGGCGGAGACTTCCACCGCCTGCACATCGCCGCCCATGTCCTCGACCTGAATCTCGTGCTGCAAAAGCTCGGTCTTGACGCGGGTGGGATTGGCGTCGCCCTTGTCGATCTTGTTCACCGCCACGATGATCGGAACCTTGGCGGCGCGGGCATGGGCGATGGCCTCCACCGTCTGGGGCATCACGCCGTCATCGGCGGCCACCACCAGCACCACGATGTCGGTGACCTTGGCGCCGCGCGCGCGCATCGCCGTGAAGGCGGCATGGCCGGGCGTGTCCAGGAAGGTGATCTTCTGGCCGGATTTGAGCTGCACCTGATAGGCGCCGATATG
>Ga0182741_1001971_pt1 | contig 24952 bp, 22 predicted proteins | sample eDN5th37CBELigOP_FD_128874 | JGI IMG/M metagenome (GOLD analysis project Ga0182741, IMG submission 128874) | Enriched Organic Plus compost microbial communities from Emeryville, California, USA - eDNA 5th pass 37_C BE-Lig OP (version 2) (version 2) ... | reverse complement strand
TCCGAGATGCGGAGGTTCGCAAGAACAAAACAACTTGTCGCGGGGTGGAGCAGCCCGGTAGCTCGCGAGGCTCATAACCTCGAGGTCGTCGGTTCAAATCCGGCCCCCGCAACTTGTTTTTCCAGTAGCGAAACTGGAAGACCGCAGAGTTATAGAAAAGGCCGACGCCGAGGGGCGTCGGCCTTTTCGCGCTCTACGGCCAGTCCTGGCAACGATTTGCGACCACGGCGGGAGTCTCAAAGTCTCACTCTCTGGCCCACGCGCGCGTCGCCAAGTGCGCCCTGGCGACGCCCCGCCCACCCGATCTCGGCCGAAACTCTCGGTTGTCTCCCTGTCTCGCGCCGCCTGGGTTAACGGGTTGTCGCTTCCGCTCAATCGCTCCGAATTGGCGTGGTTGCTTTCGGTGTGTTCGACGCTTCCGTTTTCGAGAACGCCGAAGTCTCACCGGTGTCGCGACGAGAGACCGGCCTGGGTTAACCAGCGTTCCCCGCAGACGCCAAGCGGAGGGATATTCGCCTCACCTGCAATCAAGGCGTCAGCACTGATCTCCGCGAACCACAAGATCGTGCCAGCCAACAAGGAACAAAAGAACGTTCCGCAGTCGCCGATTCTACTCTTGACCCTGTAGTATGGTACGGGCTGTAAACTTAGCAGTGGAGGCAAGTCATGCAGACATTTACGATCGGTCAGGTTGCTCGGGAAGCGGGCATTGGCGTGGAAACTGTGCGGTTTTATGAACGCGAGGGGTTGCTTGAAGAACCACAACGCCGACAGTCGGGATATCGGCAGTTTCAACCGGAAGCCATCGACCGCCTGCGATTCATCAAGCAAGCCCAGCGTCTCGGATTCACTTTGCGCGAGGTCAAGGAGCTTCTGGCACTCAAGCTCGATCCGCGGGCTTCTCGCTCGGAGATTCGAGAACGCGCCGTCGCCAAGGTTGCCGACATCGACAAACGAATCGCGGAGCTAAGACGCATGAAGAAGGCGCTCGCACCGCTCATTGAGGCATGTGACGGCCGCGGAACGCTCGAAGGTTGTCCCATCCTGGCTGCCATCGAAGAACCGTGTCGGCATCACTTGTCAGCAACACCCCGCTAAGCCGCCAGGAGCCGTTTATCATGTCTCATCAGCATCGCCACGATCACGACACAGATGCTTCGCCGACAACCGTCATCGACCCTGTTTGCGGGATGACGGTTGACCCCCATCAGGCCGCGGCTTCCTCGAACTACGAAGGAACCGCCTATCACTTTTGCAGCACGCACTGCCAACATAAGTTTGAAGCCAATCCCCGGCGGTTCGTAAAGCAGCCGGCAGCGACCACCATCGATCCGGTATGCGGAATGAAGGTTGATCCCCGCCACTCGGCTGGTTCGCATACGCATCGAGACACGACCTATCATTTTTGCAGCACGAATTGCCTGGAGAAATTCACGGCGCATCCCGAGCAGTATCTCGACGAAGCGCGTAAGGGGAAAGTCGAAACGAAGCCACCAGCAGTCGAGGGCAAATACACCTGCCCCATGCATCCTGAGATAGTTCAAGACGGCCCCGGCACGTGCCCCAAGTGCGGCATGGCCCTGGAGCCGATGCAGCCGTCGGCGGATGAAGGCCCCGATCCAGAGTTGTTGTCGATGCAGCGCCGGTTTTGGATTGGGGCTGTCTTGACAGTGCCCATTTTCGTTATCGCAATGGCCGGCTTACTGCCCTCCGACGCATTGATGGCTTATCTGCACGAAAACATGGCCGTGCTGAACTGGATACAGCTAGTGCTCGCCACGCCGGTCGTTCTGTGGTGCGGCTGGCCATTCTTCGAGAGGGCATGGCTGTCGGTTCTGAACCGCAGTCCCAACATGTTCACGCTGATCGCATTAGGCGTGGGGGCGGCATATTTCTACAGCCTTGCAGCGACGATTGCGCCGGGCATATTTCCGGCTGGCTTTCGCAATGCCGCTGGCGCGATTGAGCCCTACTTCGATAGCGCGGCCGTCATTGTTGTCCTGGTATTGCTCGGCCAAGTGCTGGAATTGCGGGCGCGCTCGCAAACCGGTGCCGCGATTCGCGCACTACTCGGTTTGGCCCCGAAGACAGCGCGGGTCGTGAGACCAGACGGACACGAGGAAGACATTCCGCTCGGCCACGTTCACGTTGGCGACCGTCTGCGTATCCGTCCAGGCGAGAGGGTGCCAGTCGACGGCGTCGTGTTGGAGGGTCAGAGCAACGTGGATGAGTCGATGGTCAGTGGCGAACCAATTCCGGTGGAAAAAACCGCCGGCAGCAACGTCGTAGGCGGCACTGTGAACGGCACGGGCGGGTTGCTGATGCAGGCGGATCGTGTCGGCGGCGATACTCTGCTGTCACAGATTGTCCGCATGGTGGGCGAAGCGCAGCGGAGTCGGGCTCCCATCGAGAAGCTCGTGAACAAAGTTGCGATGGTGTTTGTACCTGTTGTGCTCATCATCGCGATTCTGGCGTTTGCCGGCTGGGCGATGTGGGGTTCCGAGCCACGGTTGGCCCATGCCCTTGTAAATGCTGTCGCTGTGCTGATCATCGCCTGCCCTTGCGCCCTGGGGCTGGCAACGCCAATGGCAATCATGGTGGGAACAGGGCGCGCAGCGAATGCAGGAGTGCTGTTCCGCGACGCAGAGGCACTGGAAACATTGCGCAACGCCGACACGCTGGTGGTCGACAAAACGGGCACGTTGACTGAAGGCAAGCCAAAATTGGTTACTGTGGAGCCAGCGATAGGATTCAGCGAGGCGGAGCTTTTGGCCATTGCGGCGGGGCTGGAAGTGAGCAGCGAACATCCGTTGGCTTCGGCCATCGTGCAAGGGGCCAAAGATCGTGGCGTTTCGGCGTCGGGAGTCCGAGATTTTCAGTCGGTCACCGGTAAGGGCGTTCGCGGCGAGTATCAGGGCCACCGCGTCGCAGTTGGGAACGCTGCAATGATGAAGGAGGAGAGCATCGATGCTGGCGTGATTGCCGAGAGGCTCGAGGAGTTGCGGAGCGAAGGGCAGACGGTGATGTTGGTTGGTGTTGATGGAAAGGTCGCTGGCCTAATCGGCGTCGCGGACCCCATCAAGGCAACGACGCCCGAGGCGCTCCAGATGCTGCATGCCGAAGGCTTCCGAATCATCATGCTTACCGGGGACAGCCGCGCCACTGCCGAGGCGGTCGCGCGAAAGCTCGGTATCGACGAAGTCATTGCCGAAGTGCTCCCTGAAGAAAAAGGCGAAGTCGTTGCGCGGTTGCAGCGTGAGGGGCGTCGGGTCGCGATGGCGGGTGACGGCATCAATGACGCTCCAGCGCTGGCCAAAGCGGATGTCGGCGTAGCGATGGGGACGGGCACCGATGTGGCGATGGAAAGCGCCGCGGTCACCCTGGTCAAAGGCGATCTACGTGGCATCGTTAGAGCCAAGCGCCTCAGTCGCGCCATTTCGGCCGGCATTCGCCAGAATCTGTTCCTGGCGTTTATCTACAACGCCCTGAGTCTGCCCTTGGCCGCATTCGGACTAGTAACGCCGATGCTCGCAAGTGCCGCGATGAGCCTAAGTTCGGTGAGCGTAATCGGCAATTCACTAAGGTTACGGAGTCTCAAGCTTTAACGAATACAGGGTTGTTCCCGCGACGACTTGGAAGTGTCGCGTCGATGACTGAAATCATCTAAAGCGGCACCCGCGAGGTTAGAATCAAGTTTGGGTTTCCGTCGATTTAACCTTCAATGCCGCGAGAGGTAACACCATGAGCCAAGAATCAACGCGCCGGAATTTTCTGCACGGCAGTGCCTTAGCGACCGTGGGGCTGCTGGCTGGTACGGCACACGCCGCTTCCGGGCAAGATAAGCCGGCAGAGAACACCAATGACTCCGGTAATCACAAAGACTTTCCGAGAGACCATCCAGCTTCCAGCGGCCCAGTCGGCAGCCCCGCGGATCGCGGGAAATTGGTGGCCGGACTTCGTGGAGCCGATCCGAAGCCCGTGCCGATCACCAACCCAGATTTGACGAAACTTTCTTGGGAGATGAAAGACGGGTTCAAGGAGTTCCATCTTCACTGTCGCCATACGCGCCGCGAGTTTTTGCCAGACATGTGGTTTGATGTGTGGGGCTTTAACGACAGCATGCCCGGCCCGACGATTGAGGCAGTCGAGGGGGACCGCGTGCGGATCGTCGTCCACAACGAGCTGCCGGAATCGACCACAATGCACTGGCACGGGCTGGAAGTACCCAATCGCATGGACGGAGTGCATGGCCTCACTCAGGAACCTATCAAGCCGGGCGCAACCTACATCTACCAGTTCGACCTGCATCAGAACGGCACGTTCTTTTATCACTCGCACGGCCCGATGCAGGAGGGAATGGGAATGGCTGGGCTATTCATCATCCATCCACGCGAGGCTTACCAGCCGGTTGTTGATTACGACTTCGCACTGATGATCCAGGAATGGGCAATTCTTCCGCAGTCCACCATCCCGAACACGATGTCGATGGAGTTCAACTTCTTCACGATCAACGGCCGGTCCGCGCCTTTCATCACGCCGTTAGTCGTGCCGCTGGGAAGCCGGGTGCGCATTCGTTTCGTCAACATGAGTGCCATAGACCATCATCCGATGCACATGCATGGCCACACTTTCTGGATCACGGGAACGGAAGCGGGCCGCATTCCTGAAACGGCATGGATCCCCAGCAACAACGTCCTGGTCGGGGTCGCCCAGGCCCGCGACGTGGAGTTCATTGCCAACAACCCCGGCGACTGGATGATCCATTGCCATATGTTTCACCACATGATGAATCACATGGTCTCGATGACGGGGCCAATGGCCATGCACGGGGAAATGGATATGGGCAGCAGCGGACGGCGCAGCGGCTCGCGGCTTTTCGCATTCGAGACTCCGGCCGGCGGCGATATGTCGAATAGCCTGGGGATGATTACGCGCGGTCCGGCCTTGTCGGAGGAACATGGGGCGCATCTCGGGCGCGGCATGGGCGAGCAAACGGCCTCAGAGCGCGAAGTCCGAAACGGTTTTCGTCCCACTAACTCGCAACCCAACCATGCCCAGCACGGTGGGCAGCACGCTCAACCGTCAGGACAGGCTGGGCCGCACGCCGGCCACGGCGCGATGCCAAGTATGCAGCGGCCGGGCGAAATGGCCGCCCCTGTGCCGGGTTACCCGCAAGACATGATGGACATGCACGGCATGCACCCAGAGTCTCATATCAAGAGATTCAACAAGCCTGAAACGCGGGGCATGCGCGCCAACTGGTACACCGGTGTCGAAGGACTGATGACCGTTGTACGAGTGCTGCCCCAGGAGTTGTACGACCAGGTGATGTCCGGCGAGGGACAGATACTGCCGGGCGCGAGTGTGCCTGGCGACTCGTCGCACCAGGCACACGAGCACGGCAAGTGAGTGCACTACATTAAGCCGCGACGCCAGCCATTTTGCGGCATTCTTCTGCGCACTTTTCGCAGGCGTCCGCGCACCGCTGGCAGTGCTCCACCTGATGCTTGCGACATTCCGCGCCGCAGGCGTCGCAGATTTCGGCACAGAGGCGACACACTTCATGGGCGAACTGCGAACCGCGACTCATAAAGGCTGCCGCCCCCCAGCAGGCCTCGGCGCAGTCACGGTCCAGCCGGATGCAGTGAGCCATCTTGGCCACATCCCGCTCACTCAGACAGGCATTTGCGCAGTGCTCGCATTCCTGGGCACAGGCCACGCAGGCGTCAATACATTGCTTGAATTCGTGATGAGCCATTCCGATTCTCCTTTATTCGGGTGCATTCAGCGCACGGTTTCGCCCGCGTCACCGCGTAACACAGCAAAAACCGAGCCATGCAATCGCGGTGGTTTCAGAATCCGGCGTCCGCAGAATACGCCGCCGACACCGCGAGTTGTCGCGGGCGTACCTAAAGGAGTCTTGCCAGCTTCTTTATCGCGGCCGTGGCGTCGATTCCCGGTGGCCTTGCGGCTCCGGTGTGGGGGGAGCATCCAGGCCGTCGCCCAGAAACATCCCGGTAATCTCGGCTTCGGCGTCGCGTAGCTCCAGAATCGCTTCCAAATACTCGTCGGTCAGTTGAAAATACTCCCGCTGGGCAACAAGTACCTGGGGCCAGGCCGCCCGGCGATTCTTGAACGCCGCCAGATAACTTTCGTAGGCTTCGCGGGCCTTGGGCATTGCCAAAGTCTGAAGCGTCTCTGCTCGCTCCAGCCGCTTCATAGTCGCCGAACCGCTCGCCGAATTTGCGCCGCAAGGTCAGGTCAATGCGGGCGACTTCCGCCTCCGCGCGGGCCAGTTCGGCCCTGGCCTGCATGATCGAACCCTGGTTCTTGTCAAAAATCGGCAAACGCATCCCGACGCTGATCCCGGCTACGGCATCGCGGGCTTCAAAGTTATAGCCGGTTTCGCCCCGCACCAAAATGTTCGGGATCGGCTCGACCATTTCCCGCCGCAGAGCGAGCCGGTCGCGCTCAATTTCCGCCCAGGCCACCTGCAACTCCGGCGTGGTCTGGAGCAACTCATGCAGGACCGTGTCGCCATCCAACTTATCCGCCTCGCTGACCTCCAGACGCCCTGCAAGTGGCGTGGGGGCAAGGTCTGAGATTCCCGCATAGGCCGCCAGCGCCCGCCAGTGTCCGCGGTACTGCCGCTCGGCTGCGCGCAACTCCGCGTCAATGCGGTGCTTTTGGACCTCAGCCTGGAGCAAGTCGGGCCGGTTCGCCTGGCCGACATTGACCAGACCGCGCGTCGTGGTCAACGCCTCGTCCGCATTCTTGACCAGCTCTTTACGGACCAGCACCTGCTGTTGAGTCACCAGCGCCTGGTAGAAAGCGCGGCGCACGCTCGACAAAACGCGGAATCTCTGCGCCTCCCATTGCAGGCGGGCCTGTTGCGCTTCGCTGACGTACTTGGCCCGACTTAGCCGCAGCTTGCCGGCGGTGACGAATTCCTGCTCTACGAACATTCCTTGAAATTCGCCGGCTGTCCCTTCCGCCCCGATCTGCTCGGCGACGTAGCCGGCGGAAGGGTTCGGGTATAGCCCGGCCCCCAACGCCCGGCCTTGAGAAATCCTGATCTGCGCGGCTGCCTGGGCGAGTGTGGGATTGCGCTCCAAAGCCCACTGCTCCAGCGTTTCGATCGTCAGCGGCGAATGCTGGGGTTCGACCGCCGGAAGCATCTCGGGATGCGGCGGTTCGTGGGGATGGCCTTGAGGCTGGGCTAGCAGATCGTGACGAACAGCAAGAGTCAGAACACCGAACATCGCGATCTTCAATATTCTTTTGGCCAGCTTCTGCATGGCGTTCCCCTCACAGTTGGTGGCCAAGAATCTGGCAACACACATCAGAAGTATCGGCCGCCATGAGGGTGAGCAAATAGCCGAATTTGACGGTCAGTCGTCAATGCGGTAAGCGGGGCAATTAACGTCGCCTTCATCCCTGAAAAAACGCGGCCACTGATAGCCCACGACATTCCTTCTTCAGTTTGGCCTCGGTTAAGCCGATTACTTGGTCTGGGTTTGCAAAACGTCGAGCGTTACTTGAGGCAAATCGGAATTGCTTCGCAATGAAGTGCCTCGTATGATCCGCCGCCTCGCGTTGGACCGATGGGAGCAGCATGGGCCATAGCATCATCTCGCTCGTCCTCGTGGCTGTGCTGCCGATTAACTCGGTTGCCGCCGCCCTGCTGCCTTGCTGCTGCGCCACACGAATGATCGGTGAGCAGCCCGCATGCTGTGCTGCTCAGGAAGCGGTATCCAAGTGCTGCACGGTTCAGGAACGAGCATCCACATGCCCCCGGTGCCGCTGTCAGCACTCATCGTCCAATGGCTGTGATGGTTCCAAAGGCTGCTGTTGCGTCAAGAGCGTTCCGCCGCTGGCCGTCTCACCCGCCGCACCTGAAATCGAGCGGCCACAGGACCACTTCCTATGTCCGCTCGGCGACGAGACTGCGCTCTCGATTCGCCTCCTTGCAGGCTCCCGGCCATCGGAGTTGATGCCAGGGCAATACTGGCCTGCTCATCCGTCCCTCATGGTCCTGTTCTGTTCGTGGTTGAAATGATTCATCCGAGCCTCGACTTTCTGTCTCTGGCGAGTTCTGTGTGAATCAATGGATGGACCCGGCGGTGGCACTGTGCCGTCTGCGGGCCACTCACTTCAACTACCAAGGAAATTGACCATGAAACGTGCATCTGTCATCGTCGCTGCTCTGGCCCTCATGATTGGTCTGGCTTGGACCTTAACCGCAATGGCGCGGAGCACCGCCAAGACCAGCGGCTGCGGCTGTGTCGAGTGCGCCTGCCCGGACTGCAATGGCGAGTTCTGCACCTGCGAAACGTGCGAATGCGAGGGCTGCGGCTGTCTCGCCAACGCCGCCTCCAAGGGGACGCATCAAACGGCTGAGGCCAAGCCCTCGTGCTGTCAGGCGAAGAAGACCGCCGCCGCTTCCGAATTGTGCCTTTGCGAAGGCTGCGAATGCTCGGACTGCGACGGCGAGCTCTGCACCTGCAAATCGTGCGAGTGCAGCAAGTAAGCGTGCGCTGATCTGATGAACTTCGAGGGGGCGTCCGCAAGGACGTCCCCTCTTTCGTTCCGCAAATATCTCTAAATCGCTGGCGATGCGTGCATGCTATTTAGGGCGAACTGACATTAGCCCTGCTTTAGTTTGGCCAGGTGTTTGTCAGGATTTGCGAGAAGCTCGTCACGGCAACCGTCACAGCAAATCCATACCTGCTGTCCATTCACGTCAACCTTCTTCGGCGGCCCCATCGTGCCGAGCATTTCGCCCGTGACTGGGCAGATGTGTTGACTCTCTGCCGATGCTTTGTCTTCAGGCGAAAGCTTGGCAAGTTCCGCCTTCGCCTTCTCCATGTCGGCTGCGCTATGCTCGTGTCCGGCGTGGCCGTGGTCGTCCGCCGCTTGTCCGACAGGCGGGGCGGCCGTGTTGTCGGAAACAGAGCTGTTGCAGCCATTCAAGCCAAGGGCCAAAGCGGCTACTGCTGTAATCACAACGCAACCAAGATAACGCTTCATCGTTCAATTCCTTACGTTCGAGAGTTTGAAAAACGGGTCCACTTTCTACTTTGCGATTACCTGACACTGAATCATGTAGTTCTTGCCGTCCCGACGTTCCCAGGCGGCGACTACCGGTCCGCGACCGTTCGGACCGGCCGCGATGACCGGATCGGCGGCATGGCTCGCCAATTCGATCGGCGATTTGCTTTTGGGCACAAGCAGATAGGCCACGTCGCCTCGTTTCTTGAGCCAAACGACGAATGGGCCGGCGTCCGTCGTGGCGATCCACGGCTGCTCGCCAACCCCGAGACGCTGTTCCTTTTGCTCGCCTTCGAGCGATAGGAATACCGTTTTGTCTCGACGCCAAGCGGAAGCTATCTTGCCGCCCGCGCCAGCGGCAATCGCGCCCCCATCCATCGGGCAAGCGTCGAGCGGCCATGTTCCCGTGCCAAGTTTGGATGCCTTGCCGAACGATTTGCACCCGTCCGCAGAGGATGCAACGTAGGTGTCGCGAGCACCATCGACTGAGTTACGCCATTGCACATGGATGCGGCCGCGACTATCGATGGCAACGCTTGGATGACAACACTCGCATACGCTTCCATCTGGTGACTTGTAGACCAGGACATTCTTGCTCCACGTTACGCCTCCATCAGCGGAAAGCGACGCCATCACTTCTGTTTTGCCGTTGCGAAGATCAAGCCAAACGCAGCACAACTCACCATTTGGACCGGCACTCATGGCATGAAGTCCTTCGCGCGCAGAATCGGCGGCGTCGTTGACCTGCACAGGGGCGGCCCAGAACTTGCCGCCATCAACCGATCGCATGGCCAACAGGTCACCATCCCTGCCTTTACCTTGTTTGCCGCCGATGACAGTGACGCAGATCGCGTTGTCGGAGACGGCAATTCGCGGCCCGCGGCGCATGCCGAGCGACATATCATGAGCAGCCGGCAGTTCGACCGCCTTACTGAAACTCTTGCCGCCGTCATCAGACCGCCGATACCGTGCGAGATCGCCGATGCCATAGACAACATGGATAGACCCTTGAGCGTCCACAGCCACCTGCGGTTGCTGAGGATTGTGGGGAGCCGCCCCGCGGTCCAACTCGACTGGCTCTGAAGACCAACCCATCGCGGGAGAGATTGCGCATAAGAGCGCAGTCCCAACTACGGTCCAGCAATGATGTCGAAAGTTAGGCATGGGCGGCCTCCAAAGTCACGGGATTAGACGCTTCATCAGTTCGATCATCACGAGGAGCAAGGCTCAACTTCATTTCCATGTAGCCGCAGTAGAGCACCGGAACCACGAATAGTGACACCAGTTCCACGAACATGCCGAAGAAGACCGGCAGGGCCATTGCTCGCGCCACGTCGGAGCCTCGCCCAGTTGCGAGCATGACAGGGAGCAGGGCGGCGAAGGTGGTGAACGCTGTCATTAAGCAGGGGCGAATGCGGCGACGGCCTGCTTCCACGGTGGCGTTGCGAATATCCGCGACCGTCCGCATTGGCCGCTTGGCGAATAACTGCTCCATGTAAGTGGCGATGACCACGCCGTCGTCTTCCGCAATGCCGATTAGCGCGATCAGACCAATCCAGATCGCGGTATTCATTTCGATTCCATATATCCCCAGGCCAATCATTCCACCGAAAATCGCAATCGGGATCTGCGAAAATATAATTAACGTCAGAGGCAAATTGCGAAAATTCAAATATATGATCAAGAGATCAAGCAGGATGACGACGGGGATAATCACCATCAGCCGCCGATTCGCTTCGATCTGGTTCTCGAACGAACCGACGGGGAGCAGCGCGTACCCAGCCGGCAGAGTTAGCGTTCCGTCGGTCTGAGCCTGGCGAAGCTGGCTTTCAACCGCCTCGACGGTTTCCAGGTCGCCGACCATACCCGACGGAGCAAAAGCGATGTGAGCGACCAAGCGGGCGTCCTCGCTGCTGATCATTCCAGGCCCCCAGGTGGTGGTCATCTTCGCGAGGACTTCCAGCGGCACCACCTCACCCGATTCCGTCACGACCGGGAGCTGGGACAGGTCGTCGATTCGTTCCCGCAGGTCTCGCTGGTAGCGGATGCGGATTGGATAGCGTTCTCGGCCTTCCACGGTTTGAGTCAGATTCATTCCGCCAAGCGCCGTTTCGATGACTTGATTGACAGCCATCGTCGTCATTCCAAAACGGGCCGCTGTCTCACGATCTACCTCAAATTCAACGTAAGGTGCGCCCAACACAATGTCCGGATTGACCGTCGCTGCGTTGACTTGGGGAATCTGTCGTAGATGCTGTGCCACGTTGCGAGCGGCCTCAGCCAAACCATCGAGATTGTCGCCATAGACTCGGATGGCCATAGGAGCCTTAATGCCGCTCTGCAGCATGACCACGCGACCCTCGATAGGCTGGAGAGGGGAAGCGGGCGTCACGCCGGGCAGCGTTGCAACGGCATTGATTTGGTCCCAGATGCTCTCAATAGTGACCCCCTCACGCCACTCCGATTCCGGCTTGAGGATGACATACGTTTCAATCATTTCACGTGGTGCAGGGTCGAGTGCCGATTCGATTCGGCCAATTTTGCCTAGAACATTTTCGACTTCCGGTATCTCGCGAATGAGAGCGTCCTGAGTCTGAATGACCTCAATGCCCTGCGAAAAGCTGGCAGCTGGATAGAGGGTAGGCATGTAGAACCAGGTCCCCTCGTCGAGCGCAATCCAGTCGTCGGTGCGCAGCCCCGGAAAACGATGTTTGAGATCGACATAACCTGGGAGCGAGTTCGGCTCTGCGCCTAGCCCGCGGGCGAATTGTTCAAGCGGAAACAGAACGGTGGGCAAGCCGAACCATGCCCCAGCGCCGAGCAGAATAATCAGCAGTGGCACAGCAATGAAGCTGAATTTATGAGCCAAGAGAAACCGCAATGTTGGTTCATATGCCCAAAGGATCAGGCGGCTAGTAGGATTCTCTTCGATCGGCCGCAGTCGCTCTCGCGTCATAAAGAACGCGAGCGATCCCACCAGCAATCCGAAAGCCGGGGCCGTTGCCCAGAGAGGAAAGGGAGAAACCTCATCCACCCAGGGGTGCCAGAAGAGGATGCTGCCCAAGGCTGCGGCGCAACTCGCGACGGCAGCCGCGACCAATCCGCGCCTGACGGGCCATCGCGAACTGTGCAGAAGGAGCCGGCAAAGCGCAGGCACAAGGAAGACGGCTACTAGCAGCGCGGCGACCATTGCGAAGGTCTTTGTCCAGGCCAGCGGCCCAAAAAGCTTGAGGTCTCGCCCAGTGAGAAAGAATACCGGCAGAAAGCTGACGATTGTCGTCGAGACGCCGGTCATCACGGCAGGAGCAACCTCGTAGGTGGCATCAATGATCACCTGGGTGCGACTTCGCGGGTCTGGCTGTCTTTGGGTTCCGTCGGGAAGCCGACTGATTCCGGCTTGATTGGCCTCCCATTCAACGAGGTGCTGGTAGATATTCTCCGAAATGATAATTCCCAGGTCCGCTACTTCTCCAATGGCAATGGCAATTCCCGCCAGCGACATAATGTTGGCGTCGACGCGAAACCATTGCATGCCGATAAAAGCCATCAGCACCGCCATTGGCAAGGTGACGGCGACAATCAGGCTGGCGCGGAAGTGCAACAGAAACAACACAATGACGACGGCTGTGATAATCAACTCCTCGCGCAATGATTCGGTGAGCGTCGCCACGGTTTCATCGATTAATCCCGTCCGGTCATAGATTGCCTTGATTTTCACGCCACCCAAGCTGGGCTCGATCTGCTCGATTTTCTCGCGCACGCGCTCGATAACCGCGCGTGGGTTCTCACCAAACCTCATCACCACGACGCCGCCGACGGCCTCCGAACCGTTCAGGTCAATTGCACCGCTGCGAAGATCCGGACCCAATTGGATTTGAGCCAGGTCGCGAATCCGCACCGGCACGCCATCCCGCGAAAGAACAACCGTTTTCTCAATGTCGGAGAGCGCCTGCGCTGTGTCCTTGTTTTGTCCGATGAATCCCCTGCCGCGAATGATGTACTCCATGCCGCCCGATTCGACCGTCTTCGCGCCCACGTCGATATTCGACTCTTCGACGGCGGCAATCAGGCGTTCTAGCGGAATGTCGTGGAACCGCAGCGCGTCTGGATTGACCTCGATCTGGTATTGCCGCACGTATCCGCCGACGCTGGCCACTTCACTAACGCCCTGCACCGACTGGAGTTCGTACCTGACGACGTAATCCTGTAGCGTGCGTAGCTCCGCGAGGTTCATTCCAGGCGGACCTTCCAGCACGTAATAGAAGATTTGTCCTAGGGCCGTCGCGTCGGGGCCCAGAGTCGGCGTCACTCCTTCCGGCAGCGTGGCAATGGCGGTGCCCAAACGCTCTAACACCCGCGTGCGAGCCCAGTAGAAATCGGTGCCGTCGGCAAATGTGATTTGAACGAAGCTGTAGCCGAACATGCTCTTGCCGCGCACGCTTTCGGCGTGCGGTACGGTAAGCAGCGCGACCGATAGCGGGTAAGTCACCTGGTCCTCTACATCCTTCGGCGAGCGCCCCGGCCACTCGGTAAAGACGATGACTTGATTTTCGCCGACGTTGGGAATCGCATCGACAGGAACGACCATCGCACAGTAGCCACCAATTGCGGCAACGACGATGGCTCCCAGCAGCGCCAGTAGCGGCTGCCGAACGCAGAATTCAATGAGCGTTCGCAGCATGTTTATGCTTCCCCTTTGTCGTCAGCCGGCGCGTCAGGTTTCTTCAGAGGCGCGGCTTCAATGACCGGTTTGCCCTGCGGCGGAAACTCCTGCACTTTCTCGCCACAGCGGAGCATTTCGCTGCCGAAGTAAGGATTCAGCAGTTCGCCATTCGCTTGAAGCCAATCGCCACCCCCTCCCTTGACCATCGGGCAATAGAAGTGCGTGAATGAATCCTGCGCTCCTTCGCTGCGCACCTGAGCAGCAAGCGTCACGACGGCGTGGCTAATTGGCTTGAAGTCTCTCCGAGCGCCAGTCAGATCCATATGATGCAAGTGCTCCGACTTCGTGGCGATTTGCTGCGCGAGCTTGGCAGCACTTTCAGGAAGCGCGGCGTCACTCGCCAGCGCAAGAGCTGCCTTGTGCAGCGACTGAGAAGGGCCAGCTGGCGGCTTCTTATCAGCTGCGAGCGATTTTTGCACGTCAAAGTAGGCCGCGTATAGGTATTCGAGCTGCTTGCCCGTTTCGCCGCCGACCGGAGTCACCGCGACTTCATTGAATACGAGCGGGCCTTTGCGCTCCTTGCTCTTGGCAATCGCTTTAGTCGGGTCAATTAGGCTAGGCTTGCCTGCCAATTGCATCTGCGAATCGATCAGAAAATTTCCGGCCGTGGCAACGCTTTCACCGGCCTTGAGACCTTCGAGGATGACGATCTTGTCGCGCAGGATTGGTCCCACGGTAACCGGCCGAATCTCAAACTCGCCTGGCTTGGTTTCGACGTAGACGACGCTATTCCCGCCTGCGAGCAATACGGCGGTGCGTGGCACATAAAGGGATTCAGGATGGGGAAGCGGCTGCTCGGCAAACCCGTAGTTCGACGTGGGCACGAGGTCCATGCCGCAAATCGGGCACTGGCCCGGTTCCTCTCGAACGATTTGCGGGTGCATGGGACTGATCCACTTACCGGCAAGGTCGGCGTCATAGACTTTCCCTTGAGGACCAATGGGCAGGGTAACTCGCGCCTCGGCATAATCACCAGGACGCAGGCGGCCATCCTCGTTGAGTAGCTCAACGCGAACTCCCACGGTTCTGGTCTTGGGGTCAACCGTCGGGTCGATAAAGGCGACTCGCCCTATCAACGTTTCGCCCGGCAGCGACTGAACGATGGCTTCCACGCGCTGCCCGAAGCGAATGCGCGCAGCATCCTCGGGAAACAATTTGAGCATAAGCCAGACCGTAGAAAGCTCGGCGATGCGGTAAATCGGGTCGCCCGACTTGACGTAGTTCCCCTCGACGGCCAGCTTCTCGACCACCGTTCCGCCTTGCGGCGCGTAGATCGTGAGGCGCGATTGAGCCTTGCCTGTCCGTTCCAATTCGGTGATCTGCTCTTCTGTCATTCCAAACTCGCGCAGTCGCTGTCGCGTATTGGCGGCGAGCGCTTCCTGGGCTTGACGAACCGCGGCTAAGCCGCCCGCCGCGCTTAACGCTCGTCGAGCCTCGACGTATTCCACCTGAGCCGAGTAAAGCTGGGGACTGTAGATAACCGCGAGATGGTCTCCCTTCGCAATGTCAACGCCCGTGTAGTCAGCGAACAGCCGTTCCAGGCGGCCGTCGATATAGGCGGCAATCGTGGCTTGACGGCTCTCGTCGATTGCGATCACGCCCACCGTCTGAAGCGTGGCTTCCAAAGTGCCAACCTCCGCTTTGGCAGTCTGGATGTTGGCGAGTCGCCGCTGGGCCGGTTCGATTTTGACGGAGAACTCATTCAGATCCGCAGCTCCGCTCGAAGCCGGTACTAGCTCCATGCCGCAGATCGGACATCGTCCTGGAGCGGGCTGGCGAATCTGAGGGTGCATCGGGCAGGTAAAGATCGTGCCCGCCGCAGCCGATACGGCATTCGACGTCGTTTCGACTACTCGCAACCACCCAACTCGTTGGGCGAGCCCAACTACCACGATGAGCGATATGCCGGCCACAAGGAACAATCCCACAGGAAGCAGCTTCCGTCCGATCCAGGCGATCCGCTTACGAAATGGTGGTGTGGGCGGATGTGCGGGTGACGCGCTCGTCGCTGAAGCATTCGTTGACATGATGCGACCTTTATGAATTCCTGAGCTCAGACCGAGCCAACTTAGAATCGCCGCTCCGGCGTAGCCAGCAGCGGTGCTGGATTGATCACGACAATGCGGCGGTCGCCCTTCAGGGTTGCCCAGGGAGATCGGCGCGCAGCGGTAGCCAGAAAGCGATCAAATCCGCCAGACACAGAGCAGCGACTGGATAGTTCGCTGGAAAGGCGTAAAGAAGCTGCGCGGCGGCAAGGGATTCGACTGCTCCGGATGAGCGATCCCCAGATCGCTCAACGGCGCATCGATCCACGGCGTCCACTTGAGGGTACGGCCGGTGTCATTCGGAGCTGCGGGTGGCGGTTGAGAGGGCGTATCGTTCTGGCGGCAGCAACACGCCCGAGCCTCAGGCGATGTTCCGCAGCAACACCGTGTGGCCGTGGCGCAAGCCGCCGGCTTCACGCCATCCTGTACCACGCATGGTTCTGCCAGTGCAACTGGGACAAACCCTGTTGCGGCAATGGCCACCAGCATGAGGAGCGTGGTCGCGATCTTCAGGATTTTAAATTGCCTGAACATAGCTTCCATCCAGGGGACAATCCTTCATCTATTGTCCGCCGCCACGCCCCTACTGTCTAGGCCCGCCGTGGAAAGTGAACTGGACAAAAATGCGACGACGTTAGCCTTCTAACGTCGCGCATTCAGCGATGAGTCGATCTACTTCTTAGGGTTAGGGGCCGTCGGTTTAGGAGTGAGCTTTTTCTGAAGTGCTTCCAGCTCATCGGCCGCCTTTGTCAAGTGGTCTGACAACGCCGAGCAGCAGGCCATCGTGGCCTTTGAATCGATAGTGTCCTTAGCGCATTCGGCATCAAAGGTTTCGTGCTCCTTCTCGGCTGCCGTGAGATGCTTCTCAATCGAAGTCACCGCCGACAACAGCTCCTTGTCGCGGGCGGCCTGCGCCTTTAGATAGGTTACTTCGGCCTTAGCGGCAGCAACATTCCGGCCCACCTCAGCCGCGTCGGCTCGCAAATATTGAGGGCTGGCCTTCGGAGTGGCTTGAATGTATTCACGGGCTCCCTGCGAGTAGTCGCGGGCATGGCGAACACTGCGGTTGGCTGACCTGGTTGACCAGAACGTGCCGCTGTAGTCGCCCCGCGCCTTCGCGCCGGCATCGCGCTGCGCGAATGCTTCAGGAGTCAGGACGAGCAGGGCGACGAGAGTCAATCCTGTGAGCATTAAGCGAGGTGTCGTTGTCATTGCAAAAAATGAAATTCGGTCTGAATGAACTCTTCGGTCCTGAATGAAGCGAGCGTCCCGGATCGGGACGCTCGCGATGGAAGACTGCCTGGCTAGTACTTCAGGGTTGCCTTGCTCGGATAGTCGCCTCCGTAGCCAGTGTGGCCGCGCCCGGCACGGTTGTTCCAGCTACGATAAGCAGGCGAAGGTGCGACAGGCTCATAGCTGAACCGGCGCGTCCCTCCGTAATTCCGAGGTGCTTGGGCCGTCATGCCCTGGCTGATGCAGCCATGCGGCTGGTTAGCCGTTGCGGATGCCTGTGGCTCATACGAGAACGCCTGCCGGCCCGCCACAGGCGCGGTCCAACTCGGTGCGGCATAGACGCGCATCGCGTTACCGCGGTCTGGCGGTTTCATGCCGCGTGCCTTGAATCCCGCGTCATATGGCGGCCCTGCCAAGGTCGTCGCGGCCATGCCAAACACTAGGGCAAATGCTGCTCCCAGCGTCGCAAATTGGTAAGAGGTCTTCATCGTACATTTCCTTCTGCAAGGGGTCACCACGATTAACCGTTGTGGCCCAAATTACGGGATGAACTCGGTGTCACTCTCGATCCGTCTCAGCAAACATCCTTAAAACTCTGGAATACTTATAAGGCATAGCGCATGCCAAAGCGGTGAAATCTTGTCGATTCGCCCTAAGTCCAGACTCCGATGCCGGTTAGGTGGTTTGACTCACCGCGTGAAAGTCGGTGTGCCGACAGGATATGTGCGCACGAGCACGATTACCTGTGCTTAATCGCACGCTAGGTGAGCGACTGCGCGCTATAGCGCTCTGTCTCAAGCATGCCGTCAAAGACAGTGCTCTGACCAATCAAATGGTCAAGCACATATACAAGATGGTTCTATCCGGCTGGGGCAGATGAAGAGTCTGCTCGATGAGCATCGCTTTCGGCGCGACAGGAAGGCAGCTTGCTGCTGAAAGCGCTGTACAGGCGTGCTTAGCCGACCAGTGACTTTCAATTTCACTCGCCTTGAAGATCGTTCCCTGGGAAACGTCATGCACGCAGTAGCAGGTTCCGTCAGGCTCGTGAACGCCGCCGCCCAGTTCATCCTTCGGCGAATGCCGACAGTGCGGGCACTGACGGGGCGTGCTGGTCACATTCCCACAGCAGCAATGACGCGGAACGACCGATTCTAGGCCGTTGTTCGAGCAGCGGCAGGCCGAAACTGGTCCGCCCATTAGAAGGACTAATGGCAGCGCGAGCCAAGTAATCGGCCGGCGGATCTTTTGGACCAGAACCCAGTGCATCGCAAGTCCAGGGCTAAGTCGTGGGAGCTTGGCGACCGAATTATCGGCTGGACCGCGATCCGCGTCAATAATTTCGGAACGGGTTTCGGGTGCAAGCAGTGCGATTATTCTTTGCAGCTGCTGCCCGTTCATTGTGCAGATCTACCCTTTTTTAAGATGCGAGCGGTTTGCGCGAAAGTGACATAAAGGCATTCCTTTGTAGGGATTGCGCCAAAACCAAACAGGCTTGCCAGGACCGGAACAATAAATGATTAAGGCAAAGCCCTTGGCCGTAACCGCCTTGGAGCTTTATCTGTGCTTACGACTATTCTGGGACTCCTGATCCTCTCCGCCGCCTCAGCCTGCCCGTGCCAGGGTTGCGAAAGAAATGATGCCCAGAGTTCCACACCGACCGTGGCGATGGTTCGCCATCAATCTGAAAACTTCTCAATCTGGTCGTATGACACGCGATGGCCGGCCACGAAGGTTGGAACTCTGGCAGAAGATCAGCGTCATCACCTTTATTGGCATTGGCAGGAGAATCGGGAGCCGGGAAGTTGGACGCCGACATGCATCTTAGTTGTCCATAATTCGCGGGAGAGCTATGTCGCGGCCGTCGGGGCTGGTGGAAAGCAATCCTTCGGATCAAGTCTCCTCGATATGCGCAAGGGAAAGTGTCACGGTCGCCGAATCGATCTTCTAGCCGACAAGGATGGCAAGCTGAGCGCACTGCCCCACGAGCTAACACACGTCGTCGTCGCTGATCTACTCGGCAATCGCGAGATTCCACGTTGGCTAGACGAAGGAATGGCGGTGCTTGCCGACTCCGCGGCCAAACAGCAGGCGCACGCGCAGGATTTGCACCGAGCACGCCTACGCAACGAAACATATCCCGTCGCGGAGTTGCTGCTTATGGACAGCTATCCGACGGCATCGAGGATTCCAGCCTACTATGCGCAAAGTGCTTCATTGACGGCCATGCTTGTACGCCGTGGCAAGCCGAAGGAGTTGCTCGCGTTTGTCGACGCTGCTCTGGATGACGGTTATGAACAGGCGTTGAACGACGTGTACAGCATTAAAGGGATAGCGGAGCTTGATCGCCTATGGCGAACCGATAAAAAGACGGCCATGATCTACGCAAGCAGTGTTTCCAGAAATGGTTTTCGACTGGACCGCTAAGACAGCGCGTTAGCGCCGCGGAGACGGCTCCGGCGAAGCCAGCAGGTCAACGCCCGCCGCCTGACGAATGCGGGCCAGCGTCGTCGCCAGTTGCCCCAACGCCTTGTGGTAGCCTAACTCGAGATTCAAAAGTGTGCGGTAGTCTCGAATTACTCGGTCGAACGTCACCGTATTGTTGATGAGAGACTTTTGGTCTGCCTCGAAGGTCTGCCGAGCCTGTGGCAGGATTGACGTTTCATAGAGTTCGACGGTTTTCTGGCTGGCGCGAGCTTGTTCCCAGAGATCCCGAAGCAATGCGTCCAAGCGCAGCGCAATTTCGTCTTCTGAGGCATGTGCGGCATAGTGCTCGCGCGAAGCCTCCGACACCATCGCGTCATACTTGCGATGCCAAATCGGGATATTGCCTGATACGCCCAACGTCAGGGAATCCATTCCCGCGTCCGGCGTCATTGCGCCGGGAGCATCCATGATCATCCAGCCAAGTCCGAAAGTCAGATCGGGGCGTCGTTTCAATCGCGCCACTTCAATGCCCCACCTAGTAGCGGCCGTGCGCAGCCGAGCAGCATTAAGTTCCGGTTGATTCTCCATTGCAATTTGACGCAACAGCTCGTGATTCCATTCAGGAAACTGAACGTCGAGCTTTGCAGGGAGAACGATTGGGGTATTGGAATCCCGACCAGCCAAACGGTTGAGTTCAGCCGTAGCCGCCGCGACTTGCTGGCGGTAGCTGAGAAGTTGCTCTTGAAGGCTACTCAATTCTAATGTCGCCATGAGAACGTCGCCAGGCTGAGCATCGCCTGTCCGGACTCGCGCATTTGCAGTCTTGATCAGCGACTCGAGTTGCGCCTGGTCGGCCCGTGTTGTTTCGATTTGCTTGCGAAGCACATACAGCTTGAACCAGCTGGCGCGAATGTCCCCGATGACGCGAAGTTGTTCGGCCTGATACTGAGTCTCGGCTATGAGCGCTTCCATATGAGCGCGCTGGCCTTCTGCTTTGAGCCGGTCGAGCCAAGGAATCATCTGCATCACCTGCACTTCCGCCAACTGGCGATCTGGTTCGTAGTGCATCGGTGGCGTGAAAAACATAGTCGAGAGCGTCGGGTCAGGAAGCTTGCTCACATAACCCGTTTTCGCCCAAGCTGCGCCCGCCTCGTGCTGCATACGCCGCAGAGTGGGATTATTTGCTAGGGCGAAGGCTTCAAGGTCCGGCAGCGTCTCTACCAACTCGGGCGGAGGTGTCACAAGAGGTTCAGGATCGCGGCGTTCAGGCGACGGCAGTTGTTGGAGAACTTCCTCCTGCTGCGGATGCGATGCAAGGCGCACATTCGATTCGACACCAGCGGATGCAAGCGGTGGAGCCGGAACTGCGTGGATCTGTGTTAGCGGCGGCTTGGAATGGATTTGTTGTTGCTTCGAGGTCTCGCAGCCCAGGCAGCAGACAAATCCCGCCCATATGAGCGTTGCGTATCTGGCGAATCCTAGTGATTGATTCATATCCACGATCCATCGCCCCCGGTGTACTAGAAACGCCACCATGCGACCTCAAGCACAGCCGCTACCGGCCGCTGTGCAGAGGAGGTACGGAATCATCGTCTCTTTCGGCATTTTCCTGACGTAAGTTGCAAGCATTACAAAACGGACCCGAAGTCCCGTCTTGGCGGCGTCCGGTTGTATCGATTAGTGAAGGAGGAACGGCCTTCCGCCGCTCAGACCACTACTTCGCGTGACATGCAGTAAGTGAGAATTTCGCAGATCCTTGCTCAGCCGCTACCCAAGGCGTGCGGTGGTTTGTCCGATACCAGTCGGGTGTCCGGCCGTTTTCGCCCTGCTCATAGCCGATGTTTTGAATGCGGCTGAGCGTTGGGAACACCTCGCGGCGAGTGCGACGGTAGTGCTGCTTGAACTGGCAGGTGAAGCACTTCTTGTTGCGAGTGCACCAGTTAGCGATCATCCAGACGAGGCGGCGGCGATCAACGGCCCAGCCCCAGGGCGACCAGATCGGGCGCGTGGCACACGAGTGGCTTTGCTCGGGACGGGGTTCCGACTTCGGCTTGTTGTAGCCCGATGCCAGCAGAATCTGGTGCCCGTCGGACGACTTCACGTCGGGGATCAGCAGCTCCCGCACCGCCCATTCGAAATACCGCAGGGCGTCGGGGCTGGGCACGGTGTCGTCTTCGAGGTGGACGATTACATCGGCCCGCACCTGGAACGCGCGGAACAGCGCGTCGTGCGTGTTCTTGTTCAGTCCGAGCCGGTTTCGGTTGACAAGCAGCCGCGACTCGCAAGCAGTCCAGTCACGAAAAGCCGCGATCACTTCCTCGTGGCCCGGCTCGACGTTGGGCAGCAGAATCCAGTCGGCGATGCCGTCACACTTCGCGAGCGCGTCGAGCACTTCGCGGGTATAGGCTGGCCGGCGGTACGCGGTCATGGTGATCACGCGGAGCATGGCTTTTCATCCTTGTGAACGTAGATGACGTCCTGGTGCGTGGCGTGGCGGTTGTATTCGGCCACGCGCTTGTACCCGCTGTCACAGAGGAAGGCGTCAAGCTCGGCGGGGTCGCACCAGCCTTCCGCAGGCCGATGGCCGGCGCGGCGCTCTTCGAGGTTGATCCAACGCACTCGCCCCGATGCCAGGAGGCGTGGCCCGCTGCGAAACGCCGCGAGCTCGCTCCCTTCGATGTCGATCCACAGCAAGATGCGATCAGGCTGGCCCATCTGTTCGTCGAAGCGATCCAGCGTCCAGACCTTCACTTCGCACGTCTTGTTGGCATATGCAACCGGAAACAGGCTGCAGCACTTCAGATCGTGCGTCGGCACATGGAGCGTCGCGACGCCTTCGGCCTCACCGATCGCGACCTGGGCCAAGGGGCCAGGGAACTTCTCCTTCAACAACCGGGCGTGCTGTTCGGGATGCGGCTCACAACCGTAGATGCGCATCGCTGGGAACTTGGCCGCGAGCGTCTGCCATTCGGGTTTCATGCCCACGCCGATGTCGTATATGGCGTCGGGCGTCCCGCGAATGAAGCGAGAGATATAGGTCTCATTGAGCGCTTGAATGTTCATGCGTTTCCTCCGTCTGTGAGGGCGAAGCGGCGGCGTGCAAGGCGAACCAATCCTGCGACCAGCGCGGCGTGATCGTGGCGGCGCGGCCGGCGGCGAGGCGGCCGAGCCGTTCGTAACCGTCCTTACCCAGTGCCGAGATGTGGTGCGAATGGGCCGTGTACCAGCGATAAACGTAGCTGGGACGTGGGTCATGTTGGATCGGATCGGCGCGGCGCAGCTTGGCGTCCTTGAACCTTCGCAATAGCCCCTGGTCTTGGCCGCTCTGCATGAAGGGATAGCCGCAGACGCGGTCGAACGCCTCGCGACGGAACGCCCACGCGCCGTGGAACAGGTATTGATGGCCCTTCCGTTCGAGGCGACTGCGTTTGTCGCTGTAGATGACAGTCGGGATCGAGTAGTCGGCCTCGGTCAGCGCGGCGGCGGCGGCGCTCATGTGCCAGGGAAGATAGATGTCGTCATCGTCCCAAACGCAGTAGGCATCCACGTCGGGCGCAACGAGCGCCGCCGAAGCATTCCGCTTCTCGCCCAGCGTGCGGAAACGCATCGGCAGCGAAACGACGCGCCAGCCGTCGCCCCGCTGGTTTCCGTACTGGCCGGCGTCATCGAGCACGATCAGTTCGCGCAGCTCGGCTGGGTAGTCCTGGCGCACGAAGCATTCGATGGCTTCGGCCAGAAGCGTCGGACGCTTATACGTGCAGCAGATCGCGGCAATCTTCATGCGATTCTCCTTTCAGCCAGGCTTCGCAGGCCCGCATCAGCCGGCTGCGATGAGCCAGATGTGCGGACCAGTTGCGGCCGTGGATGGAATGCGGCGCGGGTAGCTCGGTAACCGGCAAGCGATGCACACGATTCATGCGGCCGGTGTACCGCATCGCCGTGTAGCTGAAGAGGATGTCCTCGCCGTTGCCGACGGGCTTTCCCTCGCGCTGGATCAACTCGAACTCGGAGGCAACGTCGAAGAAGTCGGCGGCGTAGCGCCGCGACGCTGCGAGCGCGCGCGTTAACACCACCGGCACGTCGCCGCTGGCCACGTTCCGCGCGTCGTAGGCACCGTCGGCCTTGGGGCGACGTCCGAAGATGCCGTGCAACACGTCGGGGTCTAGCCGCCAAGCTTCGTACAGGCCTCGTAGCGTTTCGGCAGGCAATTCCAGATCGTCGTCTTGAATAAGGACGCACTGGTGCCGCGCGAGGCACGCCGCCGCGAAGCGGGTATAGAGGCCCAGATCCTGCTCGGCGTTGATCACCTTGGCCCAGTCGTGGGGTAACCGCTCGGCCGGATTGTTGTTCCAGACGATGGCCTCGGTGACGATGCCGCCGGCGCGCCAGCCATCCACGATGCGAGCGACATTCGCCGGGCGTTTCCAGTTGAGAATGACAGCGGTGATCATGCGGCGGCCTTCCGTTCAACGACGAGTGAATCAAACAGGCGTTGCCAGCCGGACCAGATCACTTCGGGGCTGGCGAGTTCGTTGACGAGCCGTTCGCGGGCTGCGTGAACGATCCGCATCCGAAGGTCTTCGTCGTAAGCGAGCATCGCGGTGTAGTGGGCGAGCTCCTCGTCGCACTTGCCGAGAAACCCGGTGACGCCGTGCTGGATCATTTCGCGCCAGCCCCATTCGTTCTGCGTGACGACCGGGACGCCCATCGCCATCGCTTCGAGGCCGACGCGGGGCCAGTTCTCGCGAGCGCCGCCGTTCACCGGCAGCGTGCAATGCAGCTGGCGGAAGAAATCCTGCGCCGTGATCGCCATCGGCTTGAGGCAATCCGACCACGCCGGCGCTTTGCCGAGCTTGGCGTGCGTCTTCTCGTCCATGCCGAGCATCAACGCACGCTTGGGGCGATATTGGATGCGTTCGTAGATCGGCCAGGTGTTGCTCGACCATTTGTCGCCGTCGGGCCGGGCGGCGCGGCCGACGACGAACGCTTCGCCGGGAGCGTGCGGTCGCGGGCCGAAGGGCCACTCGTCGGCGTCAAATGCGCCGCGGATCAAATGCCCCTGCGCGGGCTGATACCCGAACTCGGCCAGCTGTGGTTCGAGCTGCCCGCGCTGGAATTCGCTCTGGAACACGAAGGCATCGAAGGGGCCACAACTCCGGTAGAAGTCTCGCTCGGCATTGAACAGCCAGGTCATGCAATTGACCCAGACCATGCGGCTACTGCCGCTCGATGAATCGCAACAGACCGGCACGGTGCAGGGCGAGCCGGGTTGCACGCTCCGCAGTTGCCCGCAGACGAATGACCAGCGCTCGGTCGGGAACGTGATCGAGTCTTCCATTCATCGACCGTCCGGCCGCGGCCTTCGGTCTTCACGCGGTATTCGGATGTGAGGTGCTCGGCGAACAGGCGATGCTGTTCGGCGCTGTCACCAAACAGCGACAGGCAGCCGCGGTCGCCCATTGGCACTGCAAGTCGT
>Ga0182741_1001970_pt1 | contig 24954 bp, 26 predicted proteins | sample eDN5th37CBELigOP_FD_128874 | JGI IMG/M metagenome (GOLD analysis project Ga0182741, IMG submission 128874) | Enriched Organic Plus compost microbial communities from Emeryville, California, USA - eDNA 5th pass 37_C BE-Lig OP (version 2) (version 2) ... | reverse complement strand
GCGTGGTCTGTGAGAAGCAGCCACCAGCATCAGGGAAGGAAGCGCAGCACGAAGCTACAATGCCGGACTGGATGTATCGGTAAAAGAGACCGCGATCTGCATCCTCGACGAGGTGGCCGGATCTGTCGGGAGTTCAAAGTCCTTAGCCACCCGGAGGACATCTCTCGCGCCTTGAATGGCGTGGGTGCCCGGCTTGAGAGGGTCGGGCCGGAAGCGGGCCCGTTATCCCAATGGCTGTCCGAGGGCCTGGCCAAGGCCGGCCTTCCGGCGATCTGCATCGAGACGCGCCACGCCAAGGCTTTCCTCAAGGCGCAGGTGGACAAGATCGACCGCAACGACGCGCGCGGGATCGCCCAGATGATGCGTGTCAATCTGTATCGCCCGTTGCATGTGAAGACCGTAGCCAGCCAGAAGCACCGCGCCCTGTTGCGCAACTTTGGCCTCAAGGTGGGCACTGTTGATGCGGGACGGTTTGAAGCGCGAGTGAAGGATCTCATCGAGGCCCTGCCGGACCTGGAAGAGGTGTTCAGCGTCTTGCCGGCCGCAAGACGGAAGGTCCGGGAGGCCTTCTCCCAGCTGCACCGCAAGGTGATGGATATTGTCAGGGACGACACCGTCTGCCTGCGCCTGATGTCGATCCCTGGTGTTGGGCCGGTGACATCACTTGCCTTTCTCAGCACGATTGACATCCCGGCACGCTTTCGCAGATCCCGGGCCGTCGGGCCTTGCAGTTCAAAGGGGGCGCGGACGGCTGATCGGGTGCACCAGAGGCGGGCTGAGCTTCGAAGCTGCGCGTCCTGGCCGATGCCAGGGGTCGCCCGATCCGGATGCTTCTGTCGGCTGGCCAGGCCTCCGGCTACATCGGCGCAAGGGCGCCGCTCTCGCAGATCCTGCAGGCCGGGGCGCTGCTCGCAGACCGCGGCTACGATGCCGGCTGGTTTCGCAATGCCCTGATCGAAAGAGGCATTGCGCCATCCATCCCCTCCCGCATCGGCCGGAAAGCCCCGATCCCGCACGACGCCAGCCTCTATCGCCTGCGCCGCCGGATCGAAATCATCTTCGCACGTCTCAAGGACTGGCGTCGGATCGCAACCCGCTACGATCGCCGCCCCATCCTGTTTCTCTCGGCCTGCGCCCTCGCCGCGACCGTCATCTATTGGTTGTGAGACCTGGCCGTAGCGCCCTTTCGCTCGCCCGGTCGAAACGGGCCTGGGCATCATGGATCGCGCCGATATTCGCCATCGCCCATTCCGCCAGCGCGCAGACCGGCTTGCGCAGCGAGCGGCCAAGCTCGGTCAATTCGTAATCCACGCGCGGCGGAATGCTGGGCGTCACCGTGCGCGACACCAGCCCGTCGCGCTCCAGCCCGCGCAGGGTCAGCGTCAGCATGCGCTGGGAAATGCTGGGGATCTCGCGGCGCAATTCGCTGAACCGCCTGGGCCCCTCGGCCAGGACCGAAACGATCAGCAGGCTCCATTTGTCGCCGATCCGCTGCAGGACGGCGGCAAAGGCGCGGCAGCCGAAACTGTTGGGGTCATGCATCTGGTTTCTCCGGGTTCCTGGCCGTGACCGGGTCACAGCCATGTAACTGCGGCACAGGATTGTGCCTTCTTGCGGGGGTCTTGCCGATGGTTATCTAAGCAGCCTCAGTATAAATTCCATACCTAGGAGGCAAAAGTGACCATCCTGCATATCGACAGCAGCATCACCGGCGACAACAGCGTCAGCCGCATCGTCAGCCAGGCGATCATCGACCGGCTCGCCGAGGCCCGGCCCGGCACCCCCGTCATCCGCCGCGACCTTGCTGTCGCGCCGCTGCCGCATCTGACGCTGGATGCGCTGGCCGACACATCGGTCCTGGACGAGTTCCTGGCCGCCGAGACGGTGGTGATCGGGGCGCCGATGTACAACTTCACCCTGCCGAGCCAGCTCAAGGCCTGGATCGACCGCATCGTCGTGGCCGGCAAGACCTTCCGCTATACCGCCGAGGGGCCGGAGGGGCTGGCCGGCGGCAAGCGGGTGATCGTCGCCCTGGCGCGCGGCGGCTTTTACAGCGACGACGCGCGGGTGGCGCTGGAGCATCTGGAAAGCTACCTGCGCTCGGTCTTTGCCTTCATCGGCATCGAGGCCGAATTCGTGATGGCTGATGGCGTCAGCATCGGCCCCGATCAGCGCCAGGCTGCCATTGACCAGGCGCTTGGCCAGACCCGGATGCTTGCCGCCTGAAGGCTGCGCCGCCCGCCCCTTAGGGCAGGCGGCGTATCGCCGGCCAGTAATCGGCCAGCCACAGCAGGAAGGCCGCCGCCCAGAACAGCGCCGCGAGCAGATGCAGCGGGCCGGGCGGCCAGGGCATCAGCCCCATCTCGGGCAGGGCGCGCAGCAGTACCGCCGCGCCGGCCAGCACGAAGGCCGCGCGGGTCTGCCAGTTCAGGCCCAGCCCCTGCCCGGTATGGAACCGCCCGGCGATCGCCAGCACCGCCAGCACGCCCAGGCCCAAGCCCCCCATCAGCGCCAGGTGCAACGGCCCGGCCTCGGCCCAGGGTGCGCCCAGGGCTGCGGCGCCCAGCCCCAGCAGACCCGCCCCGGAAAATCCCGCCGCCGCCATCAACACCATGATCTCGGCGCGAAACGCCTCGGGACCGACAAAGCCCTCGGCCATCCGGTCCATGAAGGCGGCGCCGGCAGCGATCCAAAGAAAGCCCGCAACCGCCGGCGACAGGCCCGCGACCTGCCCGATCAGCGCCAGCGCCACCAGCCCGGCCGACAGGTTCAGCCGCCCCGGATGCGGCCGGAAGGGCGAGGTGCTTTCGCTGGGATCCAGCACGATATTCGTCACCGGCACGGTGATGCGCGCCAGCGCCAGGGAAAGCAGCCCCAGAAACACCAGCCCCGCGATGCGCAGCCATTCCGCCGCCGGTTCCGCCTGCCCCGCCAGCATGGCCATGCGCGCCATCAGCCCGGCCAGCGTCAGAGCGAAAAGCCAGCCGGCAAAGCTGAGCAGCCGGGTGCTGCGCTGCTCCAGCGAGACTTTCAGGAAATAGGCCAGCAGCAGCACCAGCCAGGCCAGCTCCGCCGCCGTCGCCGGCAGGATCAACGCATCCGCCCCCAGGAGCCCGGCGATCCGCGCCAGGCCCCAAAGCCCCGCCAGCACCCAAAGCGGCCGCCCGCGCAGGCGCGGCGTGTCGGTCCATTCCGGCGCGGCGGTGGTCAGAAAGCCCAGCAGCGCCGCGCCCCAGGCGCCAAAGATCATCTCGTTCGCATGCCAGATCCCGGGCGGGATCTGCCGCGCAAAGGGCAGGTCGAAGGACCAGAGCGCCACCCAGAGCAGCGGCCACAGCGCCGCATGCAGCGCCGCAAGCGGAAAGAACAGCCGGAAGCCTTCGTCGGCCAGCACGCGATGCAAAGAGGGCTTCATGGGCGCAGCCGTTCGTCTATGTCGTGGATATGCGCAAACAGCGGGTCGGCGGTCAGGTAATGCTGGCGCAGGGCAAAGATCGCCGCCTCGTCGCGGGTTCCGGGACTGCCGGGCGGCAGGCGCTCGCCCGCGATGCCGCGCCCGCCGGCGTCCAGCACCAGGATGCGGTGGCTGATGCGGATCGCCTCCAGCAGGTCATGGGTGATGAACAGCGCGGCAAAGCGCGCCGAGGCGGCGGCCTCGATCACCAGATCCTGCATCCGCCGCTTCAGCGCCACGTCCAGCGCGGTGAAGGGCTCGTCGAAATAGATGAAATCCGGGTCCGTCACCAGGGCGCGGGCGATGGCGGCGCGCTGGCGCATGCCGCCCGAAAGCTCGGACGGGTATTTCCCCAGATCCTCGGGCAGCAGGCCGGCGCGCAGGGCAGCATCGGCGATCATCTGCCGCCGCATCCGGCGCGGCGCGCGCGACAGGCGCAACGGAAAGCCGATATTGCCGGCCGCCGTCGCCCAGGGCATCAGCCGCGGCTCCTGGAAGATCATCGCGTGGCGCAGGTAGTTGCGCGCGATGCGCCCCTCGCGCGGCTCGACCAGCCCGGCGGCGATATGCGCAAGCGTGGACTTGCCCGAGCCCGACGGCCCGACCAGCGCCACGATCTCTTGCCGGGCAACGCCCAGCGTGATGCCCTCCAGCACGGTGCGGCCGAAAAAGGCATGGCCGATGCGGTTCAGTTCCAGCAGGCTCATCGCTTGACGCCCCAGGGCGCGGCGGCCTCGCGCCAGCGTTCCAGCTCGGCCCGGACCGGGCGGATCAGCACATATTCGACCGCGATCAGCGCGGCGACGGCCAGGCTGACCCAGGCCAGCGCCTCGGCGATGTCCAGCATGGCCCGCGCCCGCGCCAGCGCGCCGCCGATGCCGCCGGCATTGGCCAGCAACTCGGCCATGATCGCGACCTTGAAGGCCGAGCCGAGCGCCAGGATCAGCGCCGGGAACAGCTGCGCCGAAATCTGCCGGGCCGAGACGAACAGGAAGCGCCGCAGCGGGCCGGCGCCAACGACCCGCGCCATGTCGTCCAGGCCGCGGTCGCGCGTCACCACGCCCTCGACCGCGCCGACGAAGACCACCGGCGTCGCCGAGATCAGGATCGTCACAGCTACGGTCAGGTCGGAGGGACCGAACCAGATCATCGCCAGCACGATCCAGGCGATCGGCGGCACGCCCAGAAGCAGGGTCAGGATCGGCCGCGACAGCCGCAGCGTAGCCGGGGAATAGCCCGCCACCACCCCGAAAAGCGTGCCGATCAGCGTGCAAAGCCCGAAACCGGCCAGCGCGCGGGCGGTGGTCAGCGCCAGCAGTTCCTGCGCCCTGCCCTCGCGCAACAGCCGCGCCGCGGCGGCCAGCGTGTCCAGCGGCGCGGTCAGGATGAAATCGCCATAGGCCTCGTGCCCGGCCTGCCACAGCGCGCCGATCAGCGCCAGGCCCGCCAGCCCGGCCCAGGCCGACCACAGGAACCGGCCCAGCCGCGCCAGCCGGTCCAGACAGGCCGAAAGCAGGCTCACAGCAGATAGAACCCGTCGTCGGGCAGCTTGCCGCCGATGATCGCGGCATCGGTTTCCGCCATCAGCGACAGGATCGCCTCGATGGCCGGGCGCGCCTCGCCGGCCGGGCGCACGGCCAGCCGGGAATGCGGCACCGACAGCGCCAGGATCGGGGCGGGCATGTCCAGGGCGCCGGCGGCTTCGGTCGCGGCCCGCACCGGATCGGCCAGCACCTCGGCATTGGCCCGCGCCAGCGCGGCCTGCAACGGCGCCAGCAGCTCGGCGCCGCCGGCCATGAAGGCGTCGGTCGCGGCCAGCCCGGCCTGCGGCAGCAGCGGGCCGACATCGCCCTGCCTGCCCCATTCCTCTTGCAGGTCGATCACCCGCGCGAAAGCCTTGCCCGCCGCCCTGCCGCGCATGATCGCGACGCTGGAGGCCGGCTCGCTGAGCAGCGCCGCCTCGATCTGGCCGGCCAGAAGCATCTGCGCCGCCTCGATGGGGCTGCCGACGGGCAGCAGGTCCACCTTATCGGCGATGCCCTGCCGCGCCAGCAGCGCGCGCAACACGAAATCGGGCGTGTCGTTGACAAAGGGCACGGCCAGGCGCCTGCCCTCCAGCCCGGCCAGATCCGCGACCGCGCCGGATTGCGCCACGATGAACAGCAGCCCGTCGGTCATGGTGTTGACCAGCCGCAGCCCCATGCCGCGGTTGTAAAGGTTCGCCGCGACCTGCACCGGCACCACCGACAGGTCGATGGTCCCCGAGGTCAGGCCGGCGCGCAACTCGTCCGGGCTGCGCCATACGGTCAGCGATACCTCGGCCGACAGATCCTTCAGCGCGCCGCTGGCGACGGCATGGGCCAGGGTGATGCTGGGCCCGGCGGGGGGGCCGAACAGCGCCAGGCGCGCCAGGGGTGCTGCGCGCAGGACGGCGGGCGCCGCCAGCGCGGCGGCAAGCGCGCCCGCCCCGGCAAGCAGGGCGCGGCGCGAGGGATGGCGAGGGATTGGGGACATGTCTGCCCTCCTGGCAGGCGCAAGATGAACGGGGATCGCTGGCGGAGGGCTGGCGCGGGATTGGCGATAGCATAGGCGGCCGGGATCGGGCTGCCTTGACTTAGATCAGGTCGGCGCCGGGCAATCCCCCGGCCGGGCGCAGAACTCGACGAAAAACCGCACCGGGCCCGCGGCCGCGACCTCGTGCAGCCGCTCGGGATGGATCAGCGGATGGATGCCCGGCCCCAGCAGCATCTCGGTGCCGCCGACCAGGTCGCGAAAGACCAGCCGGCCCTCCAGCACATGCAGCCGCGCCCAGGTGCCGGGCCGGGTCGCATGGGCACGCAACAGGCCCTTGGGCACGGTGGTTTCGGTGAATTCCGGCGTGCGCCGATAGGGCGCGGCGTCACCGGGCCAGGCCGGGCGGCTCATGACGCGGGCCAGTCGTAGAGATGGATCAGCTTGGGGTCGTCGGCCGCCGCCAGCATCCGCCGCACCCGGTCCTGGAACAGCGCCGCGAAGCGGGCCAGTTCGGCCGGATCGGCCCGCCCCGCGACCGCGCGCGGCATCAGCCCGGCCATGGCGGGATCATGCGGCACATGGCCGGTGTCGATGTCCACCACCACCCCCTCGCCATTGTCGCGCCGGCGCAGCGCCATGACCCCGTCGATCGGCGCCTCGAAGCGCAAGAGCCCGCGGCGCGCGAACAGCTGCCCCGCGCCGATGCCGTGAAAGCCGCCCTCGGCCGCGGCACCCGTGACCAGCGTCGCGACCGAGGCGACAACGCCGGTCGTGCCCTGCCCGACGCCCTCCCGCATATGCACCTCGATGCCGCCGCGCTCGGGCAGGTCGTCGCCGTAAAGCCATTCCAGCCCGGCCAGCACCATCAGCCAGGCCCCGGCGACCACCGGGCAGGAATGGCCGCAAAGCCGCACCGCATCGACATAGCGATAGGTCATCACCCCGTCCTCGGCCGAGCCCAGGAAACCCGCCAGGGGATCGCGGAGCCGGATCGCCGGCGCATCGTCGAAGAAGGCGGGAAAAACCATGGCTCACTCCTGTTCCTCGGCCAGCAGGTCGGCCAGCGTGCGGTGGTCCATCACCTGCAGGAAGGCGGCCAGCGCATCGCGGATCGCCGCGTCCAGCGCGCCGGGCCGGTTCGGGGCGCGGATCTCCTCGGGGCCAAAGCATTCGGCGGCGGCCATGTCCGGCTCGGTCACGCGCAGCACCTCGCCCAGGGACAGCGCGGCCGGGTTGCGGCCCAGCTCCAGCCCGCCCGAGCGGCCGCGGACCGAGTTCAGGAACCCCGCCCGCGTCAGCACGTTCGCCACCTTGGTCAGGTGGCTGCGCGAGATGTCATAGGCCAAGGCCGCCTCCTCGATGGTGATCAGCCGGTCGGGATGCCGCGCCGCATAGATCAGCAGGCGCAGGGCGTAATCCGAAAAGCTGGTCAGTCGCATGCGGGGGGCTTCCTCGATCCGCCCGCACAAAAGCACGGCCCGCGCCAGGCGGTCAATGGCGCCCGCCAGGGCGCGGCGCGGCGCGGTCTGGGGGCACAGGGACAGGCGGGACGGCGGCGCGGAAAGGAAGGCGGCGGCGGGCATGGTCAGAACCGCAGCCGCGTGCCCAGGTAGAAGGCGCGTCCCTCGCCGGGGATGAAGGCCGCCTGTCCGGCCATGGCCTGATCCACGACCAGCGTCGAGGCGGCATAGCGTTCGTCGGTCAGGTTGGTGACTTGGACATGGACCGCGGCGTTCGGCGTCAGCGCATATTCGGCCCCCAGGTCCAGCAGCGCATAGGAATCGTTGAAGACCGTGTTCATGTTGTCCACCGGCGTCCGGCCCGGCACCCAATGCAGCTTGCCGGTCAGCACCAGCCGTTCGACCGGGCGCCAGTCCAGCACCAGCGAGATGACGTTGCGCGGCGCGCCGGCGATGCGGTTGTCGCCGCGCAGGGGATCGTCGTCGAAGCGGAAATCCTGCCAGGTCCAGGCCAGCCGCGCCGCCAGCGTTTCCGTCAGCGCCCCCGACAGGCCAAGCTCGACCCCGCTGTGCCGTGTCCGCCCGGCATTGACCGAGGCCAGCGTGGCGCCGGTCACGTCGCGCAGCGACAGCAGTTCGTTCTTCAGCCGCGCGTGATAGAGGGTCGCGTCCCAGGACAGGCGCTGCCATGTCCCGCGCCAGCCCAGCTCCAGCGTGGTCGAGGTCTGCGCCTCCAGGTCCGGCGTCGCGAACATGGCCGCAGGCGCCGCGGGATCGGCAGGGTTCGGCCGGCCCGGCCCGCTGTTCGGCGTGCCGCCAACCGTCCCCAGCAGGTCGTCATGGGTCGGCGGCTCGAAGCCGCGCGCCAGCGAAATCCAGGCAAACTGCCCCTCGACCGGGGTCCAGGACAGGGCCAGCGCCGGGGTGAAGCCGCTATAGCTGCGGTCGTAGCTGGTCGAGACCGCCGGCACCGCGCCATCGGGCAGGCGCATGCCGGGATTCATCGGGCTGTAGCCCACCGTCGGCCGGGTCGCCGCCCCCCAGCGATCCTCGCTTTCGCGGCTGGCATGGTTGAAGGCGATCGAGGGCGACAGGGTGAACCCGCCCAAGGGCAGGTTCCCCCCGGCAAAGATCGACAGGGTATCGGCCGTCAGCCGGTTGCGGCCGAAGGCCGGGCCGCGCGCGCCGCCCAGGTTGTGGAAATAATCGCGGTCGGCCTTGCCGAAGGACCAGGTCAGCCCGGTCTCGAACAGCGGCAACTCCCCTTCGCCCATCCGGCTGTAGCGCGCGGTCAGCGTGGCGTCGCTGCCCTCGGTATCGCGGAACCCGGATGAGATCGGAAAGGCGAAACTGTCGTCGGTCCGCGACAGGCTCAGGCCGAAATCATAGATGTCCGCGCCGCGCTCCAGCGTCGTGCGGGCGCCGGCCAGGGTCTGCCGGGTGTCGCGCCGCGGCCGGTCGCGCGGCACGTTCGGCCCCGGCCCCACCGGCGTGCCGCCGACGATCACCGGGCCGGCATGGTTGCTTTCGGGATCGTTCCGGACCGCATCCCAGGTCAGAGGCCCGGCCACGTCGAATTCCAGGTCGGTATGGCTGAAGAACAACCGCGTCACCGCCTCGCCGGTCTGCAGGGTGACATTGCCGCCGATGCCGCTGCGGCGCGAGCCGTTATGGTCGCGATAGCCGTCCTTCTGCGCATGTTCGAAGCGCAGCAGCACATCGGCCCGCTCGCCGTCGATGCCATAGCTGCCCGCGACCTCGCCCCGCCCGAAACTGCCGCCGCCGAAGCTGAGCCGCAGCCCCGGCGCCGTTACGCCCGAGGGCGAGGCGAAGTTGATCGCGCCGCCCAGCACGTTGGCGCCGATGCGATTGGCCGCGGCGCCGCGAAACACCTCGATGCTCTCGGCCTGGCCCGGCGCGGCAAGGCCCACGACATAGGAGCCGTCGGCGCGGTTCACCGGCATGCCGTCCTGAAGGATCAGCAAGCCGCGCTCGGCCGGGTTCTGCTGCAGGCCCGCGCCGCGGATCTGGATGCGCGGCTGGTCGTTGCCGCCGAAGAACTCCTGCACCACGACGCCGGGCACCTCGGACAGCGTGTCGGCCAGCGTCGGCGCGGCCTCGCCCACGGGCTCGCTGCGGTCGATCAGCGTCACCGCACCGGGCGTCGCCTCGAACCGGCGGGCGGTGGTGTCGGCGCGGATCTCGATCTCGTCCAGCACGATCACCGCGCCGGGCGCGGCCGATTGCGCCAGCGCCGCCCCCGCCTGCAAGGACAGCCCGGCCGCCAGCCCGGACAAGACCGGGATCATTCGCGCAAGGGGTTTCGTTTTGTCGTCAGCGTCCATGTCGGCACGTCCTTCATCTTCCCGCAAGGGACAGCGCCGGCGGCGATGTGCGGCGCGAGGGTGGCAATGAAACGGCTGGCACAGGGCTTGCGATGCGGCATAGCGGCGGCGGGCATGGGCTGCGGGCACGCCGGAATGACCCCGCCTGCATAGGTCAGCAAAACATGAATGTGAAGGTCATATTTTAGACAGGTCGCTTTTGCCGCAGCCTGCCGCCGCGGGCGGCGCGCTGGACAGCCGGGTTGCCGGCAAGCTACACAGGGACGGCAAAAAACACCCCGAACACGCGCGAAAGACGGAAAAGCCAACCCATGTCGAACCAGGGCCGGAAACTGGAGCAAGCGGCCAAGGCGGCGTGGCTTTCCTATGTCGCGGGCAAGACCCAGGACGAGATCGCGGGGATCATGGGCATCTCGCGCCAGACCGCGCAGCGCCTGGTGGCGCAGGCCATGGCCGAGGGCATCGTCAAGATCCGCATCGACCATCCCTTTGCCCATTGCATGGACCTGGCCGCAGGATTGCAGCGCAAGTACGGGCTGGCGTTCTGCCAGATCGCCCCTTCGGATGCGCCCGAGGCCGGGGTGGCGCTGATGCTGGCCGATGTGATCGAGCAATGGCTGCGCCGGGCCGAGCCGATGACCATGGCGATCGGCACCGGGCGCACCCTGCGCAGCGCCATCGCGCAATTGCCGCATATCGACTGCCCGCAGCACCGCATCGTCTCGCTGACCGGCAATATCGCGCCGGACGGCTCGACCGCCTATTACAACGTGCTGTTCACGCTGTCGGACCTGGTGACGGCGCGCAGCTTTCCCCTGCCGCTGCCGGTCATCGCCCCCAGCGTGCGCGAGCGGCAGGCGGTCAACAGCCAGCCCAGCATCGAGCGGCTGATCCGCATGTCGGCCGAGGCCGCGGTGGCCTTTGTCGGCATCGGCACGGTGGGCGCGGGCGCGCCGCTGATGCTGGACGGCTTCCTGTCGCAGCCCGACCTGGACGCGCTGGTCGCGGCCGGCGCGGTGGGCGAGATCACCGGCTGGGCCTATGACGCGCGGGGCGCACTGGTGGCGGGGCTCAGCAACGACCGCGTGGCTTCGGCCCCGGTCCCGCCGCGCGAGACGACGCTGGTGATCGGCGCCGCCCATGGCGCCGAAAAGGTGCCGGCGATCCGCGGCGCGCTGCGCGGCGGTCTGATCAGCGGGCTGATCACCGATGCCGCGACCGGCGCGGCGCTGCTGGCCGACTGACCCCTACATCGCGGCGATCTCGGCGCGCTGCTGCTGCATGCGCAGGAAGATGCGCCAGTCCCGCTCGCGCCGGGCGCGGGCGGCGGGCTCGGGGCGGGTCACCTCGGCCGGCCGGGCAAAGCGCGCCCGCGCCGCGCGGATCCCGCCCAGCAGCGGCGCGGCGGCGGCGATGGCGGTGCCGCGCAGCACCGCGTCCTGCGGCTGCCAGTGGATCTCGGCCCCTGTCGCATCGGCATAAAGCTGGCGCAGCAGGGCCGAGCGCGCCTGCCCCCCGGCCATGGCCAGCGCAGCGGGCGCCAGCCCCATATGCGCGATGACCTGCCGCGTTCCCAGCGCGATGCCGACCGCCGCGCGCCAGTAAAGCGCGTCCAGCGCCTGCGCGCTGCGCTCCAGCGTCAGGCCGTGGATCACGCCGCGCAGCAGCGGATCGGCAAAGGGCGTGCGGCTGCCCTTGATGTCGGGCAGGACATGCAGGTCGGGCGCAGGCTCGGGATTGGCGGCGATGCGGGCCAGGATCTCGTCGTGGCTGGCCGGCTGCGGGAAAAGCCCGCGCACCCGCTCCAGCAACGCGCCGGTCGCGGACTGGCCGCCCTCGCTGACGCTTTCGCCGGGCAGGATGGCGCCGGGATAGGGCCCCCAAAGCGCCGCGCGCGGCGCCAGCCCCGTCGCCATGACGCAATTCGAGGTGCCGGCGATCAGCGCCGGCATGTCCGGCGCCGCGCCAAGCGCCCCGGCAAAGGCGTCGATCAGCCCGGCGGCGACCAGCGTGCCGGGCTCCAGCCCCAGTTCCGCCGCACCCCGCGGCGACAGCGGCCCGATACGCGCGCCGGGCGGCAGGACCGGGCCGGGGCGCGGGAAATCGGCGATCCCCGCCCGTTCCAGCAAGTCCCGCTGCCAGCCGCCGCGGTCGGGCAGCCAGGGCCATTTCGCCGCCGCCGCGCAAAGCGAACGCGCCTCGGTCCCGGTGGCGCGGAAGGCCAGGTGGTCGCAAAGGTCGCGCACCCCTTGCAGCGCCGCCCAGACCTCGGGCCGGTGGCGGCGCAGCCACATCAGCTTCGGCGTCTGCATCTCGGGCGAGACCGAGCCCCCGGCCCGCGTGACGATCTCATGCGGGATGCGGCTGAGTTCCGCCGCCTCGGCCACGGCGCGGTGGTCGTGCCAGGCGATCACGTCGGGGGCAAAGCCCGGCGCTTCGACCACCAGCGAGCAGGTGGCGTCAAAGGCCAGCGCCCCGACCTGCGCGGGATCGGCGCCGGCCTGCCGCAGCGCCTCGGCCAGCGCCTCGGCCACGGCCTGCCAGATCTCGGCGAAATCGTGCATGGCCTGCCGGTCGGGGCCCGGAATGGTGGCGAACCCCCGGCTCGCGCGGGCGACCAGCCGGCCTTCGGGGGTGAAAATCCCCGCTCGCGCGCGGGCCGAGCCCACATCCACGGCCCCGATCAGCACGCCGATTCCCCTTCCCTAGCCCAGTCCGGCCAAAGTCTTGGGCAAATCCCGCGCGTGGTCAATCAGCGCATCGGGAGCCAGCGCCGCCAGCTTGTCGGCCAGCCGGGCGGGTGCGGCATGGCTGCCGCCCAGAAAGCCGATCACCCGCATGCCTGCCGCGCGGGCGGCGCGCAGGCCGGCCGGGCTGTCCTCGATCACCACGCAATCGGCCGGTGCGATGCCCAGGTGCCGGGCGGCGAACAGGAACAGGTCGGGCGCGGGCTTGCCGCGCGCCACCTGCGTCGCGGAATAGACATGCGGCCCGAAGAGCGGTGCCAGCCCGGTCAGCGACAAGGACAGCCGCAACCGCTCGGGCGCGCTGGAGGAGGCCACGGCGCGCGGCCCGGACAGTTGCGCCAGCGCCTCGGCCATGCCCGGCACCGGGCGCAATTCGCGGCGAAAGCGCAGGGCCAGCGCCTCGGCATAGCCGGGCACGGCAGGGCGCAGATCGACGCCCTGCCCCTCTGCCGCCTCGACGATGGTCGAAAACGAACGGCCAAGGAACTCGTCATAGATGCGGGCGCGGGCGATCGGCGCGCCCAGCCTTTGCAGCAGCGCCTCGATCTCGGCCACGGCGAGGGGTTCGGAATCCACCAGCACCCCGTCGCAGTCGAAGATCAGCCCGCGCACCACCGCCTAGCCCTTGAGATAGGCGTCGAGCGTCGCGCGCGTGCCCCTGTCCCACAGCATGGCCAGCCAGCGCGCGAAGGGTTCGGCAAAGCGCGGATCGCGGCCGGTCGCGCCATAGATCTCGGCCATGTCCAGCCAGGCCGAGGGATCGGTCCGGGCCGCCTGCGCCACCTGCGTCAGGTGGTCCCAGTTCGGATCGTTCGGCTCGATCACCGCGCCGCTGTCGCTGGTGCCGGCGCAATAGCGGCACCACAGCGCCGATTCCAGCGCCAGCCCGTCCACGGGCAGGTCGCGCTCCCGCCGGTGGGCGATGGTCGGCACGATGAATTTCGGCTGCCGGTTCGAACCGTCGAGGCAAAGCCTGCGCACCGTGTCGCCGATCTTGGGATTGGCGCAGCGTTCGGCCACCTTGGCGAAATAGGCCTGCAGGTCGGTGCCGGGCACCGGCGGCACGGCGGGGATGATCTCGTCCGCCTCGACCTTTCCCAGGAAGGCGCGGACCTGGGCGTCGGCCATCGCCTCATGCACGAAATGGATGTCCAGCAGCCCGGCCGGATAGGCGATCACCGCATGGCCGCCGTTGAGGATGCGGATCTTCATCAGTTCCCAGGGCGTCACGTCGGCGACGAATTCGACGCCGGCCTTCTCAAGCGGCGGGCGGCCGGCGGGGAAGTTATCTTCGAGCACCCATTGGATGAAATCCTCGCAGAAGACCGGGGCGTCGTCATGGATGCCGAAATCCTCGCGCACCATGCGGCGTTCGCGGTCGCTGGTGGCGGGGGTGATGCGGTCCACCATGGCGTTCGGGAAGGCGACATTCGCCGTGATCCAGTCGGCCAGCTCCGGGTCCGAGAGCCGCGCGGTTTCGGCCACCGCCTCGCAGGTGACCTTGCCGTTATGCGGGATGTTGTCGCAGCACATGACGGTGAAGGGCGCATGGCCCGCCGCCCGCCGCGCCTTCAGCCCCGCGACGATCAGGCCGAACACGGTCCGCGGCGCGTCGGGGTTTTGCGCGTCCGCCGCGATGGCGGGATGGGCCGGGTCGAAATGCCCGGTGGCGGCATCGATGAAGTAGCCGCCCTCGGTGATGGTCAGCGCCACGATGCGGATCGCCGGATCGGCCAGCGCGGCGATGACCCGCCCGTGATCGCCCGGCGCGATATAGTCCATGATCGGCCCCAGCACGCGGGCGTCCGAGCGGTCGGCCGATTGCTCGACCAGCGTATAGAGATAGTCCTGCGCCGCCAGCGTGTCGCGCATCCGCGCATCGCCCGGCATGACGCCGGCGCCGATGATGGCGAAATCCTGCGCCAGCCCCATGTTCATCAGCCGGTCCAGATAGGCGGCCTGATGGGCACGGAAGAAATTGCCGACGCCGAAATGCAGGATGCCGGGGCGCAGGGCGGCGCGGTTATAGCCCGGCACCGGCTGGCCGAGGCGGTCGAGGGTCTGGTTGGAAAGCCTGTCCATCCGAATTCATCCCGGTTCTGATCTGTAAAGACGGGGCCGCGGCAGCGACCCCGACGCGGCTGCCGTCAAAGCGCAAGGCCGTTCTGGTCGAAGCGATAGACCCGGCCGTCCTGCGGGGTCAGCCAGATGCGGTCGCCGTGATCCACCGGGAACTCGCCCGCCGCCCGCGCGACGATGGGGGTGCCGCCGTCCAGCTCGACATGCAGGAAGGTGTCCGAGCCCAGATGCTCGGCCACGCCCACCGTGCCGGCGAACTGGCCGCCGGTGGTGGACATGGTGAAATGCTCGGGGCGCACGCCGATGGCATGGGCCCCCATGGCGGCGGCCGCCTCGCCCTCGATGAAATTCATGTTCGGGCTGCCGATGAAACCGGCAACGAAGCGGTTCGCGGGCTTGCGGTAAAGCTCGAGCGGCGAACCCACCTGCTCGACCCGGCCGGCGCGCAGCACGACGATCTTGTCGGCCATGGTCATCGCCTCGACCTGGTCATGGGTGACATAGACCATGGTCGTCGCCAGCTTCTTGTGCAGCTCGGAAATCTCGACCCGCATGTTCACCCGCAAGGCCGCGTCGAGGTTCGACAAGGGCTCGTCGAACAGGAAGGCCGAGGGCTCGCGCACGATGGCGCGGCCGATCGCGACGCGCTGGCGCTGGCCGCCCGACAGCTGGCCGGGACGGCGGTCCAGGTAATCGGTCAGGTTCAGGATGCCGGCGGCGTGCTGGACGCGCCGCTCCTGCTCATCCGCCGCCATGCCCGCCATCTTCAGCGGAAAGGCGATGTTCTTCCTGACCGACATATGCGGGTAAAGCGCATAGGACTGGAACACCATGGCCAGCTTGCGCTGCGAGGGCGGCGCCTGGGTCACGTCCCGCCCGTCGATGACGATCCGGCCCGAGGTCACATCCTCGAGCCCCGCGATCAGGCGCAGGAGCGTGGACTTGCCGCAGCCCGAGGGGCCGACGAAGACCACGAATTCGCCGTCGTGGATCTCCAGATCGACGCCCGGAATGACCTCGACCTCGCCAAAGCTCTTGCGGACCTGTTGAAGCGTGATGCTACCCATCATTCCCCCCTTTCATTTCACCGCGCCGAAGGTCAGGCCGCGCACGAGTTGCTTCTGGCTGAACCAGCCAAGGATCAGGATCGGGGCGATGGCCATGGTGCTCGCCGCCGAGAGTTTCGCGTAGAAAAGCCCTTCGGGACTGGAATAGCTGGCGATGAAGGTCGTCAGCGGTGCCGCCTTGGACGTGGTCAGGTTCAGCGTCCAGAACGCCTCGTTCCAGGCCAGGATGACGTTCAGAAGCAGGGTCGAGGCGATGCCGGGCACCGCCATCGGCGTCAGCACGTGCAGGATCTCGTTCTTGAGGCTCGCCCCGTCCATCCGCGCCGCCTCGAGGATCTCGGAGGGAATCTCGCGGAAATAGGTATAGAGCATCCAGGTGATGATCGGCAGGTTGATCAGCATCAGGACGACGGTGATGCCCAGCCGCGTATCCAGAAGGCCCCAGGACCGGAACAGCAGATACATCGGGATCAGCACGCCCGCGGCCGGCATCATCTTGGTCGACAGCATCCACATCAGCAGATCCTTGGTGCGCTTGGCCGGCTGGAAGGCCATTGACCAGGCGGCCGGGATGGCGATCAAGAGGCCCAAGAGCGTCGAGCCGACCGAGATGATGACCGAGTTCATGAAATGCCGGAAATAGGGCGAGCGGGACTGCACCTCGGCATAGTTCTGGGTCGTCCAGTCGAAGAACAGGAATTTCGGCGGGGATGCTATGGCGTCGGCCTCGGACTTGAAGCTGGTCAGGATCGTCCACAGGATCGGAAAGAAGATCAGCAGCGCCACGCCCCAGGCCAGGATGGTGAAGCCCCAGCGGCGGGTATCGGAAATCTTGCGGGCCATGGTTCTTACTCCAGCGTCTTGCCGATCATCCGCATCAGGAAGATCGCGACGATATTGGCAAGGATGACGGCGATGATGCCCCCGGCGGATGCGCCGCCCACGTCGAACTGCAGCAGCGCCTGCGAAAAGACCAGATAGGTCAGGTTGGTGGACTGGTAGCCCGGCCCGCCATTGGTGGTGACCAGGATCTCGGCGAAGACCGAAAGCAGGAAGATGGTCTCGATCAGGATCACCACGGTGATGGCGCGCGACAGGTGCGGCAGGATCAGGTGGGTGAATTTGGCCCAAGCACCGGCGCCGTCCATCTCGGCCGCCTCCATCTGCTCGCTGTCGAGCGATTGCAGCGCGGTCAGCAGGATCAGCGTGGCGAAGGGCAGCCATTGCCAGGCGACGATCAGGATGATCGACATCAGCGGATATTGCGCCAGGAAGTCGATGGGCTGCGCGCCCACCGCCTTGGCGAGCCAGGCGAAAAGCCCGCTCACCGGGTTCATGAACATGTTCTTCCACACCAGCGCCGAGACGGTGGGCATGATGAAGAAGGGCGCGATCACCAGGATGCGCACCACGCCCTGCCCGAACATCGGCTGGTCCAGCAGCAGGGCCAGCAGGATGCCGCCCCCCACGGTGATGACCAGCACGCCCCCGACCAGCAGCAGCGTGTTCTGCATCGCGGTCCAGAAGGCGGGATCGGACAGGAAATACTGGTAATTGGCCCAGCCGATGAAGCGTTCCATGCCGGGCGAGAGCAGGTTGTAGCTCTGGAAGCTGAACCACAGCGTCATGGCCAGCGGCACGATCATCCAGCCCAGCAGCAGCAGGACCGAGGGCGCGACCATCAGGCGCGCGAGTGTTTTCTGATGTCGGGTAGCCATCGGCGCGCCTCCCACGCGAGCGATGAGGGTTCGGATTGCGGCAGGGGCCGGGCTTGCCGCCCCCCGCCCGGTTCGCGGCCGTCAGGCCGGATCGGCGGTCACTTCGGATAGCCGGCCCGGGCCATTTCGCGCTCGGCGATCTGCTGGGCCATCTGCAACGCCTGCTCGACGCTGGCCTGCCCGGCCAGCGCGGCCGAGAATTGCTGGCCGACCGCGGTGCCAAGCGCCTGGAACTCGGAGATGCCCACCCATTGCGTGCCGATATAGGGCACTTCCACGGTGGTCGGGTTCGCAAGATCGGCCGACATGATGCTGTCGAGCGTCGGCTTGGCGAAGGGCGCGGCCTCAAGATAGGCCGGATTTTCGTAAAGCGAGGTCCGGGTGCCGGGCGGCACGTTCGCCCAGCCCTCGGCGGCCGCGACCTGTTCGGTATAGGCTTTCGAGGTCGCCCAGGCGACGAACTTCTTGGCCGCATCCGGCGCATCGGTCGAGGACGGGATCGCCAGCGTCCAGGCCCAGAGCCACATCTGCGGCTTCTCGCCCTCGGGGGCCAGCGCATAGCCGACCTTGTCGGCCACGGTCGAATCCTTGGGGTTCGACACGAAGCTGGCCGCCACGGTGGCGTCGATCCACATGCCGCATTTGCCGATCTGGAACAGCGCCAGGTTCTCGTTGAAGCCGTTCGACGAGGCGCCGGGCGGGCCGGCCTCGTTCATGATCGCGACGTAATCGGTCAGCGCCTTCTTCCAGGCCTCGCCCGAGAATTGCGGCTTCCATTCCATGTCGAACCAGGGCGCGCCGTAGCTTGCGCCCATCGAGGTCAGGAAGGCCATGTTCTCGCCCCAGCCGGCCTTGCCGCGCAGGCAGATGCCATAGACCTCGGCCGATTTGTCGGTCATCTTGCGCGCCGCGTCATAGACGAAGTCCCAGGTCGGGCGCTCGGGCATTTCCAGCCCGGCCTTCTCCATCAGGTCGGTGCGATACATGATCATCGCGGATTCGCCGTAGAAGGGCGCGGCATAAAGCTTGCCGTCCAGCGACAGCCCCTCGGCGATGGGCGGCAGGATGTCGGCGGCGTCGTAATCCTCGCCCATGTCCTCGAGCGGCGTCAGCCAGCCTTGCTTGGCCCAGATCGGCACCTCGTAATTGCCGACGGTCACGATGTCGTATTGCCCGCCCTTGGTGGCGATGTCGGTGGTGACGCGCTGGCGCAGCACGTTCTCTTCCAGCGTCACCCATTCCAGCTGGATGTCCGGGTTCGCGTCGGTGAACGGCTTGGTCATCTTCTGCATGCGGATCATGTCGCCGTTGTTCACGGTGGCGATGGTCAGCGTCTCGGCCAAGGCGGGCGCCGCCAGTGCCGTCATGGCGCAAGCCCCCATCAGGCCGCGCAGCATCATGCTCATTCGATTGTCCTCCCCTGCGGATCAGCATTTGCTAATGTGATGGGCAAATGCTCACATACTCGCCGCCGGGCTGTCAAGCGAAATCGGCGCGGCCCGATACTCCGGGACCGCGCCGACCGATAGTTTCTTGCAGGGATGGGCGGGGTTCAGCCGCGGCCGCGATAGGGCGGCACGCCCTGGTCGGGGATCCAGACCGCCTCGGGCACGGGTCCGGTCTGCCAGAACACGTCGATGGGCATGCCGCCGCGCGGATACCAGTAGCCGCCGATGCGCAGCCAGCGCGGCGCTAGAAACCCCGCCAGCCGCCGGCCGATCGAGACGGTGCAGTCTTCGTGGAAAGCGCCGTGATTCCGGAAGCTTCCAAGGTAAAGCTTCAGCGATTTCGATTCGACCAGCCAGTCTCCGGGCACATAGTCGATGACCAGATGCGCGAAATCCGGCTGCCCGGTCATCGGGCAGAGCGAGGTGAACTCGGGCGCGGTAAAGCGCACGTTGTAGGACACGTCGGCCTGCGGGTTCTGCACCCGCTCCAGCTCGGCCTTGTCGGGGCTTTCGGGCAGCCGGGTGGCGCCGCCCAGCTGCTTGAGGCCGCTGTAGATCGTCTCGGTCATGCTTCTCTCCGAATGTCAGACGCCGCGCCGGTTGCCCCAGATCAGGACATGCAGCTGCGGCAGGATGCGCGGTTTCAGCCAGCCACGGCCGACCGTGTTCTCGACCAGCCAGAGCAGCCGGTCGGCCAAGGCCTGCGGATCGACCGGCTGGGCGGGATCGGTCTCGGGATTGCCGGGTTGCAGGTAAAGCGGCAGGCCGGGATGGCGGTCGGCGACCGCGCGCGCCCAGTCCAGGTCGCGCCGGTCGAAGATCACGATCTTCAGCACCCGCTGGCCGGCACCCTCGCCGGCCTTGAGGCAGCGGTCGAAGGCGTCCCAATCGACCACCTGCCCGCTGGAGGGCGGTTTCGGCGACAGCACCAGCGTAGACAGGTCCGCGAACCAGGGCTGCGCGACCGAGCCCTGCGTCTCGCAGGCGAAGCGGTAGCCTGCGGCGCGTCCCAGCGCGATCAGCGGGGCGAAATCCTGGATCGCCGGATTGCCGCCGGACAGCGAGACGGTCAGCGGCTGGCCGCCGGACAGGCGCCGCACATCGGCCCAGATCGCCTCGGCGCTCATCGGCCGCCATTCGTGGCGGTGGCGGCTGTCCACCGCGTGCAGGCTGTCGCACCAGAGGCAGCGGTAGTCGCAGCCGCCGGCGCGCACAAAGACCGTGGGCTCGCCGATCAGCGCGCCCTCGCCCTGGATGGTCGGGCCGAAGATTTCGGCAATGCGCAGGGTCATGGCCGATACTCGGCCCAGGTCTTGGGTGTCTCGGACACCCGGACCGCCACCGTCTCGGGCCAGCGCGCCTTGCACCAGTCGTGGAAATGCCGCGCCATGTTCTCGGCGGTCGAGGGGCCGTCCAGCACGTCGTTCAGGTGGCGATGGTCGAAATGCGTGTCGATATAATGCTTCAGCGGCGCAAGCTCGTGATAGTCGCGCACGAAGCCGTCGGCATTCAGCTCGGCCGCGGCCAGTTCCACCACGACGACATAATTGTGCCCGTGCAGCCGGGCGCATTGGTGATCCGGCGGCAGATGCGCCAGCTGGTGCGAGGCCGAGAAATGGAACTCCTTCGCGATGCGGAACATCAGGCCCGCCCCCGTTCCGCGATGGCCTGCCGCCAGAAATCCGCGTCCTCATAGGCGGTCGGGTCGGGGATGCCGGCCAGGTGGAAGGCCTCGCGCCGCTCGACGCAGGTGCCGCAGCGGCCGCAATGCAGGGTGCCGCCCTTGTAGCAGGACCAGGTCTCGGCAAAGGGCGTGCCGTGGCGGGCGCCCTCGGTCACGATATCGGCCTTGCTCCGATGCACGAAGGGGGTCAGCAGCCGCACCTGCGCATAGCCGTCCAGCGCCGCGTCCTGCATGTGCTGGAAGGCCTCGGTGAAGGCGGGGCGGCAATCGGGATAGATGAAATGATCGCCGCCATGCACGGCGGTCGCCACCGCCCGGTCGCCCATCGCCGCCGCCATGCCGAAGGCCACGGTCAGCATGATGGCGTTGCGGTTCGGGACCACGGTGATGCGCATGGTCTCCTCGGCATAATGCCCGTCCGGCACCTCGGCGCCGCCGGTCAGGGCCGAGCCGGTCAGCACCGCCCCCGCCCCGCACATGTCGATGACGTGATGCGGCACGCCCAGCCGCCGGGCGGCGGCGGCGGCGAAATCCAGCTCCTTGCGGTGGCGCTGGCCGTAGTCAAAGGAAATCAGGCGCGAAAGCCCGCCCTGCGCCGCGATCATATGCGCCAGCGATACGGAATCGAGTCCGCCCGAGCAGACAACTGTCGTCTTCATCATGTGACCCTTGTTTTGATGACCGGGTAGGCTGCGACCGGTATGGGCGCCCGACATAGCGGGCTTTGGCCGGCGGCGCAACCGCCCGTCCCTTCCCGTCCCGTCAGTCGGACAGATCCAGCGCCGGGGTTTCGCCGCTCTCCTCCAGGTGCCAGACCGCCTGCCAGCGCCCGTCCTGGCGGGCCAGGATCAGGTAGTTCCGCTGCGCCACGTAGCGGTGGCGCTGGCCGGGCAGCGGGTGGATGCGGATCGGGTGGCCGGGCAAGGGCGCCTCGCCCAAGCCGGCGAACAGCCCCAGCGCGCGGGCATAGGCCTGCGGCGGCGCGCGATGCGAAATGCCCGAGGCGACCAGTTGATGCACCTTCTGCGCATCCGGCCCCATCACGGCGCGGGTCGCCAGGTGGATCTCGCCCGACAGCGCGGTGACATGGGCACGGGCGCGCCATTTCAGCACCTCGGCCAGCAAGCGCCGCCATTCGGCACGATGCACCCGGCTTTGCCACTGGTCGCGCAGGTCGTCCTCGTAATGCTGCATGCGCGGAATCGCCATCATCACCCGCTCCAGGAGCGACAGGCGCGGGCCCAGCAGCGGCACGCTGGAGACCAGGAACACATGTTCGCCCTGCGGCGCCAGCGCCTCGACCGCTTGCCAGCCCGCGGGCCCCATGATGCGGTGGCGGTGGCGCTCGGACCGCAGGTCGGGCGCGGCGATGGTCAGGCCGGGCAGTTCGCGCTTCCAGCCGAGGCTTTCGCCCGAGGCATCCAGGAACAGCTCGGGAATGTCGCCTTCCGCCGCACCGTGCTGGAACAGCAGGTAGGTCTCGCGCGCCACGCCGAACAGGGTCCGGCCCACGGCCGAGCGGCTGCGCTGTTCCGGCAGCGAGCCCCAGCCGTCGCAAATGTCATGGTCGTCCCAGACCGACAGCGCCGGCACCTGCGCCGCCATCGCGGCATAGCCCGGCGCCTGCAAGACATGCAGATAGCGCGCGACGAAGCGGCGGCGCAGGTGTTCCGCCAGATCGGCAAGCTGCGCGGGGTCGTCCACCTCGGGCACCTTGTCGGGCCAGTCCCGGCTCAGCGGGTGGCCCTGCGTCGCCTCGTCGGCATAGATCTGGTCGCCGCCCTGCAGCAGCAGCGCAAAGGGCGCGCGGGCATGGTCGCGCGCCAGCCGCCTCCACATCAGGTTGCGCTCGGCGCCGTCGCGGTCCAGATCGCCGTTCTCCTCGCCGTTGCAGGAAACGAAGGCCAGGCGCAGGTCGCCCGACAGATCCGTCGCGACCGCGTGAAAGGTGCCCTCGAATTCATAGCCGCCATCCGCCGGGGTCAGGGTGAAATCGTGCCGCCAGACGGCGATGCCGGCGATCTGGGCGATGCGGCGCGGCGCGATCTCGGCCTCTGACAGGCGGATCGGCGGCGGGGCCGGTTCGTCCTTCGGCCGGATGACGATGGCCGCCAGCCGGATGCCCTGCCCCGCCATGCCGCGGAAATGCAGGATCGGCCCTGCCCGGCCGGGTCGCTGCGCCTCGTCCATCATCCTGCCTGTCCCTTTCGCATTGCAGCGAGGGATATAGGTGCGGCGCGGCCAAGCGCAAATCCGGCCGGCGGCGAACCGCGACCCCGCCGCCGGCGTTGGTCCCCAAAGGCAGCGCAGGAGCCGGTGATGACCGAGCGGATCGAAGGCGTGACCATCTCGCATCCCGAGCGGGTGATCTTTGCCGATGCCGGACCGGGCAAGGCGGGGCTGACCAAGGCGGGGCTGGCGCGCTATTACCAGCAGATCGCGCCGCTGATGCTGGAGGAGGCCGCCGACCGCCCGCTGTCGCTGCTGCGCCTGCCCGACGGGATGGCGGGCGAGCGGTTCTTCCAGAAGCATCCCGGCAAGGGCTTTCCCAAGGCGATCCGGCAGATGCGGATCACCGAAAGCGACGGCGAGGATGCGGCCTATGCCTATGTCGCCGACGCGGCCGGGCTGGTCGCCGCGGTGCAGATGGGCACGGTCGAGTTCCACATCTGGCCCGCCCGCCGCGACCGGCTGGAGCGGCCCGACCGGCTGGTCTTCGACCTAGACCCCGACGAGGGGCTGGGCTTCGACGCCGTGCGTGCCGCCGCCCTGTCGCTGCGCGGCCGGCTGCTGGACCTGGGGCTTGAGCCCTGGGCGATGCTGACCGGCGGCAAGGGCGTGCATCTGGTCGTGCCCCTGCGCCGCAGCCTCGGCTGGGGCGATCTCAAGCGTTTCGCCCGCGACTTTGCGACGCTTTGCGCGCAGGACGAACCGGACCGCTATACGGTGGAGCTGGCCAAGGCCAGCCGCAAGGGCCGGATCTTCATCGACTGGCTGCGCAACGAGCGCGGCTCGACGGCGGTTGCGCCCTTTTCGGTGCGCGCCCGGCCCGGCGCCCCGGTGGCGGCGCCGGTCGGCTGGGACGAGCTGGCCGGGATCGCCAGCGCCCGTGCCTTCGGCACCCAGGCGGCGCGGGAACGCGGCTGGGCCGGCATAAGGCGGGTGCGGCAAAGCCTGACCCGGCCGATCTTCGCGGCGCTGGACAGGGCGCTGACCGGTTGACCCCCGTTCAGCCCTCGATGCGCCGGCCGTCTTGCGCATCGAAGACATGCAGGTGCCCCGGATCGGGCACCACGTCGACCCGGTCGCCGCGCGCCAGCCCGCTGGTGCCGGGCAGGCGCAACACCAGCGGCACCTCCGAGCCCTCGATCATGCCATAGCCGAAGGCATCGGCGCCCAGCCGCTCGACCGAACGCAGCAGGACCGGGATCGCCGCCTCGCCCGGCGCGGCGGGCCGCAGATGCTCGGGGCGCAGGCCAAGCCGCAGATCGCCGCCGCGCGGCAGGCCCGGCAGCGGCAGCACCGCCCCGCCGGGCAGGGTCACGCGGCCCTCGGCCGCCGAGACGGTGAAGATGTTCATGGCGGGCGAGCCGATGAAACCGGCGACGAATTCGCTGGCCGGGCGCTGATAGACTTCCAAGGGCGTCGCGATCTGCTCGGCCACGCCCTTGTTCATCACGATCAGCCGGTCCGCCAGCGTCATCGCCTCGACCTGGTCATGGGTGACGTAAAGCGTGGTCTGGCCGGTGCGCAGGTGCATCTCCTTGATCTGCAGGCGCATCTGCACCCGCAGCTTGGCGTCGAGGTTCGACAGCGGCTCGTCCAGCAGCAGCGCGGCGGGCTCGCGCACCAGCGCCCGGCCCATGGCGACGCGCTGGCGCTGGCCGCCCGACAGCGCGCGCGGCTTGCGGTCCAGATAGGGCTCCAGCTCCAGCATGGTCGCGGCCTTGGCGACGCGGGCCTCGATCTCGGCTTTCGACATCCGGGCGATCTTGAGCCCGTAGGCCATGTTCTCGCGCACCGACATATGCGGATAAAGCGCGTAGTTCTGGAACACCATGGCGATGTCGCGCTGGCGCGGCTCCAGGTCGTTGACCACCTTGCCGCCGATCTCGACCGTGCCGGCGCTGATCGCCTCCAGCCCGGCCACCATGCGCAGAAGCGTGGACTTGCCGCAGCCCGAAGGTCCGACAATGACCACGAATTCGCCGTCGGCGATCTCCATGGTGATGCCGTGGATGACCTGGTTTCCCGCATAGCTCTTGCGGACATCGTTAAGCAGGATGCGGGCCATCTATTTCTCCGTCTCGACCAGGCCCTTGACGAACCAGCGCTGCATCAGCACCACCACCAGGATCGGCGGCAGGATGGCCAGCACGCTTGTGACCATCACGAGGTTCCAGGGCGTATCGGCATCGGCGAATGAGATCATCTTCTT
>Ga0182741_1001969_pt1 | contig 24958 bp, 19 predicted proteins | sample eDN5th37CBELigOP_FD_128874 | JGI IMG/M metagenome (GOLD analysis project Ga0182741, IMG submission 128874) | Enriched Organic Plus compost microbial communities from Emeryville, California, USA - eDNA 5th pass 37_C BE-Lig OP (version 2) (version 2) ... | reverse complement strand
GCGCCCCAAAAGCTAACGGCCCCGAGTACGCCTCGGGGCCGGAAGTGGCACCGGTCTCGACCACCGGTGCGGGGCTCGCGCGCTGACCCATCAGATCAAGGTGCGGGCGGGAGTCATCGTACTTCCGCCCGCTTCTTGTACTCCAGCTCCGCGGCCGTCGAGTGCTGCGATCCCTTCCGCCGGTGATCCCCGGGACTCAGCTGAGTCCTATCCCGCTTCGCCGGTCAACGGGGCCCGGGGCTGCCGCGGCCACCGCACGGTCGTGCTCCTCTCGCGCCCGTCCAGCCGGGTCAAGACTGCGGCGCAGTTCCCGCTCGGCGACGACGCGGGCGAGGTTCGCCTCAGCCTCGGCCAGACCCGCCTCTGCCGTGGTGAGCTCTGCCGCCCGGGCGATGCGACGCTCCCGCAGTGCTGCCGCAGTGTCATCGGCATCGATCTCGATGAGACTGCGCCCGTGCGTATCCGCAACGGTCATCGCATCTTCAGCCTCAAGCTGGGCGACGAGCAGCTCGGTGCCGGCGAGCCACTCCTGAATCGGATCCGCGTGCTCCCGTCGCCGGGCGATGTCGTCACGCATCATCGCCTCGAGCCGATCGATGCCGTCTACCGCGCCGTAGGGCCGGGCGTCACGGTCCCCCCACGCGGCCGTGTCCTCCGGTGGGAGGGCGGCGCGGCGGAGTTCCGTCAGCGCTGCTCGGCGCGCGTCGTCGATCGTGACTTCGATCGTCCCGCGCATCATGCTGTCGGCAATCGCGTCCCGCGCGAGGGCATCGGTGCGCGCGATCGCGATCACCTCGTTGCTGCGCCGGCCACGCGTCATCCCGACGTACAGTCCGGAGGCGTCGACGCCCGGCCCCACGATCGAGGCATCCGTCGTCTCACCCTGGATGCCATGCACCGTCGACGCATACGCAAGGTGGACGTGATCTGCGACGTAGTCCGCAGACACCGTCCGCACGTCGGCGGAGTCCGCGAGGCTCGCGAGCACGACTCCAGCGGGCGTGATGCAGCGCACCGTCCACAGGGCCCGGTTCTCGACATCCGCCGTGCGATCGTTGCGTCGCGTCTGCACGATGTCGCCCTCGAGGATCCGCTCCTCCCCCTGGCCGACGGCGATGCGCTCCATGGTCAGCTGACCGAGTTCGAGACGTCGCTCCTGGATCGCGTCGTTGATCGCATCCGCTTCATCGTTCGTGCCGGTGACCAGTGCCACCCGCTTGTGATCGGCGCTCCACCGGAAGTACCCCTCGACCATCGCGTCGCGCGCGGCGAGCGAGTCCGTGACGCGGGTGACAAGCCCCCGCGCGGCGAGGTCATCGGCCACCCCGAGCGCCGCCTCGCGTGAACCCGGTTCGCGCAGTCGCAGAGTGAGCTCGGCGTACTCCGGGTCGCGGAAGCGATGGACCGCAGTCAGCTCGACGACGGCGTTGCTGCGCCTTGCCATACAGGCCATCGCGCCCGAGTGCCCGACGGGCATTGCCTGCAGGTGGTCGCCGACCATCGCGATGCCCGCACCCGTCTCGCCGGCGAGCGTTGCGAGTGCCGTCGCGGTGTGGAGGTCGACCATTCCGGCCTCGTCCACGACGATCCGGTCGTCGGCAGCGAGGAGATACTTCGTCGGACCGCGGTACTGCACGGCCGTGGCGGCATCCGTCTCCCCTATCTGCAGGCGCTCCCACCGCTCGGCGCCGGCCGTGTCGCGGCTCCACCGCCATCCGTGATCGGCCAGGAGCGCGTGCAGGCTCGACGCCGTCGTACCGACCTCTCGCGCGGCGACCGAGGCCGCCTTCTTCGTCGGCGCCACCACGACCATCTGACGTCCCTGCAGCGCGAGCGCGTGCCGAGCTACTCGCAGCGTCATCGTCTTGCCCGTGCCCGCGGGCCCCGTGACCGTGACGAGGCGGTCGGTGCCGGCGATTGCCCCCGCAGCGCTCGCCTGCCCCGCCTCGAGCGCGATATCCGCGCCGAGCGCCGATCCCGCGACGAGCTGCATTGCCTCAGGTGACAGCGCGACTCCGGCACAGTGCAGGGCATCGAAGCGCGCTGCGAGCTCGACTTTGAGCGATGCGGTCGATGCAGCCATGTGTCCTTTCACGTGTGCGGGCCGATAGCCGTCGATCAGATCGACCGTGTGGGCCATCGCACGCTCGACGATGTCGTCGATGCGGTCTTGGAGCTCCTCACGAGTCGCGGCAATGCCCGATGCGGCGAGCGCGCGCGTCGCACCGGCGCGCACGTCGAACAGGCTGAACCGTCCCCCCGAGGCCGCCGCTCGCATGTCGGCATCGACGACTGCACGTGCGGCGAGCAGGTCGACGTCCACATCGGGCTGCGCCGTCGTTGCGAGCATCGGCTGACGGGGCGCGGCGAGAGCCGGATCAATATCCGCGAGTTCGTCGAGGATGAGCTGCTCCCAAGCGTCCTCGTCGAAATGCGTCGGCTTCGCCGGCCTTCCCCGCGCCCACGCCTGTCGGTCGATCTGTTGCAGGACGTCTCGCCCCGGCTCTTGTCCCGGATGCTCCTGACGCCACCGTGCGAGCAGCACCGCGCGGTTCTTCTCGATCTGGTTGGACCGCCGCGACATTGGCCGCACGGCGTGCGCAACCTCGCCGACCTCGCCGGACTCGTTGAGGCTGTACCCGTGGCGAGCGAGCGCCGCGATCCATTCGGGATCGGTGTGCGCCGCAAGCTCTCCCTCGGCGTTGATGAGCGTGTGCATCTTCATCGCCACGCGCGAGTCGACGTTCGACCACTGCCCATCACACCCCTGCACGCGCACGTTCAGCCACAGGTGCCGATGGATGTGTGGGTCGAGCGCGCGGGACCGCCGGTGCTTGAGTTCGACGACCTCGACCTGCACCAGGTCCTCTCGTATCCGACCGCCCGCGCCACGTCGGGCGTTCAACTCCCGCTGCCACATGACGATCACTCGGTCGCGGAGCCGGTCCTGCAGAGCCTCGTACTCTCGCGCGAGTTCCGGGTGGAGGAGTGTCACGAGGCTGTATGACTTCGGTGCGTTTAGCGTTCCGTCGAGCACCAGATCCGCGTCAGGCGAGGCGAGCAGTCGGCCGCGCCGCTCCCCAGTGATCGGATCGGATCCGTCTACCCAGCTGCAGAGCTGATCGCGGTCCAGTTCATCCATCGCGATCTGCCCGTTCCGAACCGTGAAGCGGGTGATGGTAGGGCTGTCGGCGGAGTAGTCCGCGAGCGCCGCCGTCCCGCTCGTGAGCCGGGTCGCCGCGTCGCACTCGCCGTCGAGGGCATATGCGATCGCCGCGCGAACGCCGTGGGAATCGACGCCTCGCTTCCACCGCTCAAGACCCCCGCGCATATCGCTGAGGATACTCGCCCCTGCTTATCTATGGTGTGTATTCACAGAAAGTGCCTGCGTGCGTCGGTGTTCCTGGGTCGGTGTTCCTGGGTCGGTGCTCCTGGTGCTCTGGGGGGTCGTGGGCCCTGTGGAGCCGCTGGTGGCCTGCGCCGCCCTTCGATTTCATGACGCCGCCAGGGGCTTCGCAGCACGTCGCGGCGTCCATGTCGCGTGATCAGATAGGGGCCCCGCTCAGCGCTCCGGAATGGGCGGGTCCTACGAACACGACTCGGCCGCGACCTCGCGCCAGCCCCGCGCCGCCGACGGACTGCGCGCTCAACGACCGGCTTACGGGCGCGGGGACACCTCTCCTGAGCCGCGCCGCAACGGGAAGTCCCAGGCTCAATCAGCGATATACGGTTTCCAACTGATAGGTCAGTCGGGTTGCGTCGGGCCATCCTGCGGTCACGAGAGTGTCTAGGACGTCAACGAGCGCGCGCCGCGAGTCAGGGTCGGACTGGAAGATACTGCGATGCTCCGTTAGGTAGCGCTGGACTACTGCGACCATGAAAGAAGCGCCGATGCGGTCGTACTCGTACCCGCCCCCGCGCCCTCGAGCGAGGACCTCGGCGATGTCCGCAAAGACCTCCGCAGGAGCGACGGGCGTCAGGTAATCGAGCGTCTGCAGATTGTGGTGAATGATCGACGGGTGCGGCATCGAGGAGAGTCTTCGAATGAGTTCCCGTGTGTCGTTATAGAAGGACTCCTCGGGGCTGCGTCGAGGACCTTCCTCGGCCCGCCCGTAGGCTCCGGATGCGAAATAGACGTCGCTGGAGATTCCGTCAATCACGTGCCAAAGCTTCTGAGAGATATCGGCTTGCGCCGCCGAGTTCTCTTCTTCTACGGCTCTGCGGAGAGACTGCTGGACATGATCAAGCACTGCGAGAGCGAGCCAGACCCCGCGCTGTCGAATCTCACGGCCGTCAGCACCGGTCGCTTCCAGGGCGCTACGAAGTTCTGACTGAATGGCTTCGGCAACCGTGGCATCGTCGGACTGCGAAAGGCAATCTAGGACGAAGTCACGCGTGAGGTTGTCGTCTCGCCACATCCACAACCATGAAGTCACAGCGATGCAGGCTTTGCGAGGATTCTCACCTCGAGGCCCCAAACTCGCAGCCCGCATGAAGGCGGTGGCGACCCTATCCAGCAGGGCGCTCGAATCGTTGATGAGTAGGCGGGCCTCGAGATTGATCACCGCCGTCCGCACTGCGCCGGACGGATCGCCCTCTAAGAGATCGATCAGTTCCCACATGAAGGCGTGCTCGCTACCGCTGATTGCGGGGAGCATGCGGGCGATTGCGAAGCGAAGTTCGACGTCTGCGTTGCTCGCAAGAGTGCGAACGGGCTCAACAAGCGCATCGGTCCGGAGCCCCATGCGAATTAGCCGCATCATCGATTCGGCGCAATCAACGCGGCCCGAGGCTGACCATGCGGGAGTCTCGTCAAACGATTCCAGATTGGAGTCACTTGACTCATCCGACTCGGTCGCAATGGAAACCACCAGGTCGACAAGGCGGTCCAAGTCGGAGGAATCAAACGTCGCCGGCAGGTCGGACTTGCAGATCAGCGCCAGGGTGCGGCCCAGGTCACTGCGAGTCCACTCGACCAGTTTCGGCGCCGTGCGCGACCCGTGCTCCGCGAGTAGATCGTCGAGTCCCACAGCGCCGTCCCACGCCTGCCTCGCGACATCGGGATCGACCGTCGCGCCATGGTCGTCGTCCACGAGCGCCCGTAAGGGCTTCACCATCGCGCTCACCATCGCGTTGGTGGGGTCGGTCAGGTCGACTCCGTTGTCGCGTAGCCACCAATCATCATCATCTGAGTCCTCGACAACCACCAACCCTGGGGCCGAGTTGACTGGCCCTAGGCCGCCTGCATGGAGCGCCTTCAAGTGCGCTCGAGTGCGGGGTGTGACTTGTGCGTCCGCGGGTATGCACGCAAGGAGCCGATCCCGCGTGCGGTTGTCGAGTTCGCTAGCCTCGCGACCGTCGCCGATCGCCCAGATCGATTCCTCGATTGCCGCCTTGCTCGCTGAAGGGAGCGCAGCAAAGCCGATTCGGATTGCCTCTCCGAGCGGCTGCGACAATCCACTCGACATCAAGGCGCGGTGTGCCGTAAGGAGAGGGAGAAGCTTGTTGAGGCGCTCAGGGTTGGACGAAGAAGAGCGCAGCACGATCCGCCACAGTGCGGCCGGCGCCTCAAGTCTCAGAACATTTCCCAGGACCCTGCCGAACGCGTCGTCAGCAGTTCCTCTCGAGAGCTCAAGCTGGTCGTCGAACCACGTTTCGAACGCTTTCTGCATCTGGACCTCGTCGTCGTGCTCACGATCCATCGCCCAGAAGCGGTGACTCTCGACGAGCCGGACAGTTTTCCCTTCCCAATCGAGTTCGATCGTCTCGTCACTCCCTCCCCGGCGCCGTGAGTACGCTCGCAGGATCCTTGAGAGCGCGGAGGTAGCATCGAGCTCTGCGATCGCGATGAAGTCGGGAAAACTTTGCGTAAGGGAGTAGTGCGCGGACTCGTAGTCCTGCCTCCGATTCGATGTGAGTCCCAGTACCCCAGAAGTTAGCGTTGTTGATTCTCTGGACGTTTCCTCATGTTCGAAGATGGCCGCGTATACGTCCTGTACAAGCTTGGGCGCAGTCCGCGCCAGTTGGACTATCTCTCCAGCGAGCGCAGGGGCCTCAATGTAGCCGGAGCGGGCAAGTCGATCAGGCTCGATGAGTCCCCGAAGTAGACTTTCGTTCTCGGCCGGCGCGGCTTCAAACGCGATGATGATGGCGGGGATGGCCACCTGCATGTAGAAGCGATCACCTCGCCCGTTCGCCTCGCACCAACTCATCAACGCTCGTGCCGCTGTTCCAATCCGTTCCGCGACAACGGGATCCGCCCTCCAGGTGCTAGTCGTTGACTCATGCATCAGCGCTCTCACCAGCGGGGCTAGGCTGTGGTCGATTCGGAGCGCAACATCCGCGCAGATTGCCGCCCACGCCTGCGCCTGCGCAAGGGTCTTCGGTGATCCCTGATCGTCAGCGAGGTGCGCTCCGACCATGTGCCGGAGCACCAGCACTGCGCCATCCCGATCGTGCTCGCGGTCGAGATGCGCGAACAATTTAAACCAATCCGGCTCATGGCGAAGGAGCCGCGCGGCGACGGCCGGAGCTATTACCCGCGCGATCTCGGGAACCTTCGCCTGGGAGACTTCGACAGCCATGTCCCAGAACGCGTGATGGTCAGCGCTGGCGACCCAGAGATACTCAAAGTGCATCCGGAAGCTGGGCCTCGCGAGTAGCAGCGCTCGGGCATTGTCACCTGCCATCAGTGCACCAATATCAGCGCTGTGGCGAACAACGACGCGGGAAACTGCGTAGTCGAACAGAATGTGATGGGAAAATCCGAGCGCGACGCTTGGTCCGCCCGGTCCCGAGACTTCGGCCAGGACACCATCCCGAAGCAGATCCGCTAGCGCCTCGACGTGGCCAGCTAGGCCCGCTCCGAGCCGGTCAACCGTGAGAGCTCCACTCGCGATCATCAGGTCGCAAAGAACGCGTAGAGCAAGCTCATTTCGCGTAGCTAGCGCCCCAGCCCTTCTCACCCGCCAAATCCAGTAGGCGTCGAGCAGCTCGAGCGCAGTCGATATGGGATGCTCCGGCAATGCTTCGTTTTCAACCAGCTGAGCGAAGAGCCGCAGGCAGAAGGCGTTGAGCAGGAGAGCACGCAGTGCCGGCGACGCGCTGGTCATCGCCATCTCGAGCTTGGGCGCTCGCTCGCAGGCTTGAGCAACCTCCAGCTCAGTCAGCGGTGGCACAACGAAGTGCCGGATCCGGCTTAGTTCGGGGAACTGATGGATGCGATCGGTCGAGACTGGTCGGCCCACGAATAGCTCGCCGAGCGCTGCATTTACGCGGAGGTCGAAGGTCCGAATAGACGCAATGACCTTGAACCTTCCCTTCTGCTGGATGACTTCGCGGATCAGGTCGGTCAGCGCGTCCTGCGTGCGCGACCCGCGACCGGCGTCGAGTGCGTCGATTACGAGGTATCCGGGGCGGTCGCTGTACCAACCCGCGAGCACTTCAGCGAAAGGATGGTCGAGTTGGAACTCCGACCGTAGATCGTTCGTTGTACTCGCTGCGACGGCATCTGCCGAAAGGAAGACCACGTCAGCGTCTACGCGGAGAACTTCGATGAGCTCCGCCAGCGCTGCCGATTTTCCGCTCCCCGGTTCACCCGTGATGAGCAGTGATTCTGACGCGGCCGCGACCAGCTGTGGGGCAGCGTCACGAATAATGCGCAGGTCGTCGGTGTTGTCGTCGAGGAGGCCCCGAAACTGATTCAGGCGTGACAGCGCCGACTGGGTCATGAGCTGGAGCTGACGCGCGTCCCGCCTGTAATCCGTAAGCACTCCGAGCCGAAAGCCGTGGTCGGATAGCCGCTCCGCGAGCCACGCTTGCGTGATACCGGTCTGGAGGATCGCCGTTTCACTCGCGGACGAGACCACATCCAACCATGCAGCCCGAGCCTGAGCCGGGTCGGCAAGGATGCCGCGAAGGTACCCTTCCGCTTCGATAGCCCCAGGTTGATCCGAATCCAGGTCCACGGTGACGATGTACAACTTCCGGAGGATCGGGAGTAGGTCGGCATCTTCCGGGGGCCGATGAGCTGCTTCCTCCCATGCCTCGGCAAGGTGTTTGAAGGTCGCGCGATAGATGGTGCGCTCACGGGCATTCCGGCAGGAGTCCACTTCTTGGATCGACTGCTCTCGCCGGATCCGATCGAGCACGCGCGGCAGGTCGCGCGTGACGCTCAGGCTGCTTTCCGACGTGGTGACGATTACGAAGCGGTCGTTCTCCTTTGCAGTCGAAGTCTGGCGCACAAACTGATCGAGCGACTTCCGGAGCGGGGAGTTCTCAGAACGACCTCCGTCCACCCGATGCTTGACCTGTATGTACGCCCGGTCGTCTTGGTCTGTCTCCAGGCGAATGTCATCGACCGCATCTGACGTTTCAAGACATAGTCGCCTGATCACAGAGTCCTGTGGCCAGTTCCACAGCACCGGTGCGGCGTTCGCTGCCAGAGCGCGAATGGCGAGCCATGCCGCGACCCGGCCCTGATACTCGGCACCGAGGACCATCGCCGCCCCGCCACTACGCCCACCAGGCATCTACTCTCCTCTACATCAATTCCCGTAGAACGGGCAGCGCTAGATGCGCAGTTCTTCGAGTACCGCCGCTGGCGATCAGCATGCGCGCGTCCCTAGCATGCACCGAGGTCAACGCGCATGACCTCATTTGAGGGCGTCGATGCGGCCTCGACTACAGCTGACTGACACGACGATGCGAGCTCGGCACCCGAGTAGCCCGATAGGACGTCGCTTCGAGAACGGCGGCCAAGTCGCACGAAGGCTCAACCCTCCTCAGCTGAACGGTTACCCCAGAACGGCCACGGATTCCTGCGCTCTGCAGGGCCCGCAAGCGGGCGACGCCCGCCGTGTTGAAGCCGCTAGGCGGGCGGCTGTGACGCTGTCGGCTTCGATTCGAGGCGCTCGACGTCGGCGATCAGCTCCCGGACGTTCGGGTAGCGTGCGGACAGATCGTGGGCGGCGCACTTCTGAACGATCCGGCTCGCCTCGTCGCCGACCGAGCTCAGAGACTCCTTTCCTGTGAAGATGTAGGAGAGAACCCAGCCGATCGAGTACATCTCGTTGGCGACGTCGTAGTTCTTGAAGTTGTCGAGGAGCGGGTCGCGGATGGTTCCTCGCATCTCGGTCTGAGTGCGGGTGAACTGTGATGTCTTGTCCTTTACGAGCCCGAAGTCGCTGAGCTTGACCAGGACGGCGCCGTCGTCGAAGACCTTCAGAAGTACGTTCTGCAGGCTGATGTCGCGGTGCAATAAGCCCTTCGCGTGCAGGTAATTGAGCCCGTAGAGGAACTGCAGTGCGATCCGCTTCCGAGAGGCGAATAGCAGGCTGCCGTTGCGCTTCGAGATGAACGAGCGCAACGTCTCGTCGCAGAATTCCATGCGGTACTCGTTCCGCTCGTCGTCGTACTTGTAGACCTGCACGACGTACGGGAAGCGCAGCGCCTTCATCACCTCGAACTCTTGCTTGAAGCGGACGAGGTCACGCTCGGCGATTCCGCGCTTTGCGCGCTTCACGGCGAACTTGATTCCGTAGTCGGGATCGACGTAGGAGTGGACGGTGGCGTAGGAGCCTTCACCGACCATTTTCAGCTCGACCCGCGTCTGCTGCTTCTTCAGCTTCACCGAAGCCGCCGGCCGCGTGAACACCGGCTCGTACTTGATGACGTCGATCAGCTCGAAATCGTCGGGCACCGTGCTTCCGCCGCTCGGCGCAAGCCACGGTTCGCACCGCTCAATCGACGCCTGGTACGTGTCGACTAGCTGCACCTGGACCCCGGCGCGCCCTAGGTCGTGGAGGTCCTGGTTGATCTCTCTGATCAGCCCGAGCATCTCGCGGCTGTTGTCAGCCCAGTAGTGATTGGTGGTCGTCGCGCGGCCGTTGATCTCGTCGAAGTGCCGGTTAAGGCGTTGGTGGAGCACGGCGAACATGTGGCCGAACTCCGGATCGTCATAGATCCGAGCGAACGCTGGCGATGCCGCCTGGCTCGCGTACTTCTCCTTTAGGTCAGCGAGCGCGAACTCTGAGGGGCTTGCCACCGGACCGCCTTCCGTCAGGGATGAGATCCCCTCAGGCTACGACGAGCCGCCGGACACTCGACGCACCTACGCGCGCAGTGTGATGCGAAAGGCCGGTCGAATCTGAGCGCTCGGAACTGCTGCACGGAATGGTGCCGTTCACACGGGCCAGCGCGCTAGCGACCCCGTTCGCACCCCCTCAGCACTGCCCGCGACGCCCCGGTTGCGGGCAGTGCCCGAACGGGGATGCGACTGATCGTCGATTCCACTGTCGTTACTTGCCGATACCTTCAGCAAATGGGGAATGGGCACGTGAAGGGCGTCGCGTCGTTCACATCCGGTGATCCGCGGTTCATCTACGCGGCCCGTCGTGACGGCTCAGGTGTGATGCTGCTCCCAGATGGCGAGGCGCTACAGCATCGTGAGATTGCGAGGACGCAACTCATGTGCCCGGTCCGTGGATGCCCTGCACCAGAGATCACAACGGTTGGAGGGGAACGCCGACACCACTTCCGGCATCTGGTCAAGGATGCCGCTACGGACCACGGTGCGGAAACGTGGTACCACCTCGAGGCGAAGCAAGTGCTCGCCGCTTGGGCCGCAGAGCAGCATCCGCACGCTGTCGTCGAAATCGAAAAGGTACTCGGATCCCGCGACCGCATAGCGGACGTGTTCGCAACCCTTCCCGATGGCACCCAGTATGCGATCGAGGTGCAGTTCTCGTCGCTGACGCCCGACCTGTTCGCGGAACGCCATCGCTGGTACCGCGGCGCCGGGATAGTCGACATCTGGCTGTTCATCCACGCCGGCGTACACCTCCGAACTGGATGGAACGACACTCGCAACGTCACTTACTCACCTACCCACCGTGCTGTGCGGGAATCGGACGTTCGAGTGCTCTGGGTGAACCCGCAACAACGGACGATTGGGTACGCGACGCGGACCCTCAGTATCGGGAATCGCATATACCGTACTCACGCTCAGGACGAAGGCGAGTTCGCCGTTGAACGGCTTGAGCAGTTCAGGCTCGATGCAATTGGGATGACAAGCGTTGCGCTGACAGCGATCGACCGGGACACCGCCGCCGCGAACGACGCGATAGACAGCGCAGAGCGGGCACGCCTAGCGGCCGAGCAACGTTGGCAAGACGAAGTCGCGCGTCGAACCCGTGCCGCCCAGTCCGTATCAGCAACGGCTCAGGTCGAGGCGGGCACACGCGAAAAGTTGCATGCCGCGATCGTTGCCCGTTGGGAGTCCAGTCCAGAGGGTCGGGCTGCGTTCGCACAGTTCGGGAGGCTCTTTCTGCCGCCATGGTTGCTCGACGACGGCGATCTGGATATCACGATCCCTGGGCGTGTCTGGAAGTGGCGCCTCATTCGGGAAATCGTGCTCCCGCTCCGCAACGGCCAGCGGCTCACCTCATCGATGCTTCTACACGAGCTCGGACGCACCTACCCGCAAGTGTTCCCCGCGAGAGCAACCGAACGAGAGATCCGGAGCATGCTCCGCGAACTGGAAGCCGAAGGCCTTCTCAGCCGCGTTCTCGGACAACCTGGCTACTACACCACCGTCACCGCGGTGGATGCTGTCAAGCCCGTCAAACACGACGTTCCTGAAGGCATCTGTCCGGTCTGCGAAGGGCCCCTCTCCAAGGAGATCCCCCGAATGAAAGTGCACTTCGGGGACTGTGAACGGCGGGCAGCGAGACTGTTCCGAGGCTGATCGTCGCTAACGTTCGCACGCCTGCGTCCCGCTTTCGCGCAGTGCCCGTATGAGGATCCAGCCGCCCACGTCCGCGGGTTTCGATCGCCCCACGCTTGCGGAGGGGTGCTAGGACGTCGCGGAAACTAGCGCGGACGCGGCGAGGAGGATTGCGATGGCGGAGAACACGGCAGTCGAGCCTGCGTCCGCGCTTGCGACGCCGACCACAACCGGGAGCGTGGATTGGGCGAATCGGTTTGAGGTGAGCCGCCATCCGAGCAGTCTGCCGCGCGCGGATCGAGTGATTCCGGTAATGAGCCACGTCACGGTGAGTGGTTGAGGCACGCCCAGAGCGATGCCGATGACGAGCATTACGGCGACCGCGCCCCAAACTGGCAGCCACGGCAGAGCTGCGAAGGCTATGCCGCCAGCGAGGAGTGGGACTGTCAGTACGAGTTTGCGTCCGAACCGAGCGGTCAACCGCCCGAGTCCGATCCGACTGACGATGCTGGCGACCGCCCTCGTTGAGAGCAGGGCACCGACGATTGCCGGGCTATATCCGTGCTCTTCGCCCCAGAGCGGCATGAAGGTGTACATGAGGTCGACGGCCGCAAGGACGATTCCGCTGACCAGGAGTGAACGCCATAGCACGGCCCACGGAGGCGTTCGCTGGTCTCGTTCGTCCGTCGCGCCTGTGCGATCGCCTCGTCGGTGATCGCGAAGCAGCAGGAGGCTGAGGCCGGTAGCGAGGATTGTCATCACGATGGATGACGCCAGGCCGATGCGGATCCCTGCCTCGATGCCGTTCGCCGCGGAGAGTGATGCCGCAGCGACAAGCGGGCCCACGAGCTGGCCGACGGAGGATGCCGCTGTCAGGTTGCCGAAGGCGGAATCCGCGTGGGCATCAGCGACTCGGTGAGCAACGAGAGTTTGCTGGCCGATCAAGCATGCGACATGTCCAACTCCCAGCGCGCAACAGCACGCGAGGAGCAGAAGGAGGCTGTCGGCCCAGAATGACCCGATCAGACCGCCCAGGTTGATGAGGGTGCCGATCAGGATCGCTCTGGCGCCGCCTGCTATGTCGGCGAATCGGCCGAGCGGGTAGGCGCCGACGAGTGACGGGATGGCGAATGACGCGGCGACGAGCCCCAGTTCGGTTGGGCCGGCACCCATGGTGATTGCGGCGTAGCCGATGATCACCCGAGCGGAGACACCGGTGGCGTGAGACAGGACCGCCTGGCCGGAGATCCAGGTCTGCCAGGCCGGTCTCTCCATCAGGAGACGGCTGCTCCGATCATCGCGCGCTTGGCGATCTCGCCTTCGAATACCGCACGTGCCCTCTCCGCAACCGCATCCGCGATCTCGATTGGGACGACGACGACGCCGTCCTCGTCGCCGATGACTATGTCCCCGGGGCGCACGACAACCCCGCCGATGCTCACGGGAACTTCGAGGTGGCCGGGACCGAACTTGTAGGGTCCCGCCGGCGTCACGGTGCGCGCGAAGACCGGAAGACCGAGTTCACGGAGGGCTGGTGCATCCCGAACGGCACCATCGATGATGAATCCCGCGATGCCTTGCGCCTGGGCGCGGGCGCCGATCAGGTCACCCATCAGGGCACGGGACTCGTCCCCTCCGCCATCGACGACCATCACCTGGCCGGGCTCGATCTGCTTCATCGCTTCGTGGATGTAGAGGTTGTCTCCGGCTCGGGTGAGAACGGTGTAGGCGCGGCCGGCGACTTTGGCGCCGTCCCAGGTGGGAAGGACTCCTCGGGGGCAGCCGAATCGGTCCATTGAATCGGCGATGTTCGCTGTGGGCAGGTCGCGCAGTCGGTCGACAATGTCCATCGTGGTTTGCTTCTTCCTGTCTTGTGTCTTAGGCGCTGAATTGTGCGCGCTGGTAGAGCGCTCGGGCGTTGCCGCGCAGGATCTGATCGATTTCGGCATCGGAGAGTCCGGGGGCGGTGCGGACGTCAGCCATGTTGTCGTCGAAGGTCGTTCCGGTGTCCGGGTCGATGGCTTTGGCGGTGCCGAAGGGTTCCGATGCGTAGAGCACGTTGCCCGGCCCGACACGATCGATGAGCATGTGCGTGGCAGCTCGGTCGTAGATCGCGGTGTCGTAGAAGAGGCGGCGGATGCGTGAGTCGAAGTCGGTGACTCCGGCTGCAACGTTCAGCGCCTTGAACCGTCCGTAGTAGAAGGGAAGTCCTCCGCCGCCGTGCGGGACGATGAGTTTCAGGGTGGGGAACCGGTCGAACAGATCTGAGTAGGTGAGTTCCCAGGCTGCGGCGATGTCGACGCGGAGGTAGTGACTTCCGTTGAGGTGCAACGCGGGGTCGTGTGTGGAGGACGCGTGGATGAGCCCGGGGACGTCGAGTTCGACCATGGTCTCCCAGAGCGGGTTCCACCACTCGCTCGACAGTGGCGGTGTGAATGGCTGTCCCCCGCCGGCGACATCGGGGTTGATGATGCATCCGACGAATCCCTCTTCCAAGACGCGGCGACGAAGCTCATCCGCGGATGAGTGGAGCGGGTGTCCGGGTGACTGGGGAAGCTGCGCCACGGGAATGAGGCGTGGGTAGAGCGAGTGGACTCGTCCGATGAGGTCGTTGTTCACGCCGATCCATTGGGCGCTGATCTCCGGTGATCCAAACTCGTGGCCCGCACCGGATCCGCGAGGGGAGAAGAGGCTGTGCGTGATGCCTCGTTCATCCATCTGCCGAATGTGCTTGGCGATGGTGGTGTGGATCTGTTCGTCTGAGATCTTCGGTTTGCCGCTCGATGGCCGATTGAAGTAGGTGATCTGGCGTCCGCGGAATGCGTCGAGTTCGGCGGGTGCGTTTGTGTAATGGGCGTGGGACTCGATAGCCAAGGCAGCTCCTAGATCGATATCTGGCTGATCGGGCGGGCACCGAGTGCGCGGTGCCCGCCCGCGGTGGTCAGCCTGCGAGGATCGGTTCGACGACGTCGGCCAGTTCGGCCCACAGTGCAGCCAGGTCGGCGGGGTCGAGGTAGTTGGGTTCGAATCCGGATGTTGCGATCGTCGACACGAACTCGTCGGACTCGGTTGCGGCCAGTGTGGCTTCCGTGATGGCAGCGACGACGTTGTCGGGCAGCCCGGCTGGGCCGGAGATGTTCAGGGTTCCTGACACGACGACGTCGTAGCCGGCCTCGGCGAACGTGGGGACGTCCTCGAGGAGTGCGCTCGGCTCTTCGGTGGCGGATGCAAGCAGTCGGATGTCGCCGTTAGCGACCTGGGGCAGGAAGCCGCCCGCGCTGCCCATGATTGCCTCGACGTTGCCGCCCAGGAGTGCCGTCACCTTGTCTGCACTGCCGCCCTCGAAGGTGACGATGTTGAGGTCGACGTCACCGGCGCGTTCCAGTTCGATGGATGCGAGGTAGTCGTCGCTTGCGCCGCTTCCGCCGCTGCCGAGCGTGATCTCGCCGGGTGCGTCGGCCGCTGCTTCCACGTAGTCCTCGAGGGTCTCGTACGGGCTGTCGGCGGCGACCGCGATGACGGTCGGGCTCAGGGCGACTCCCGCAATCGGTGTGAAGGAGGTTTCGTCGTAGGCGGCCTGCCGAGCGGGGTCCAGGTACGCCAGGGCAGATGGCAGGTTCGTGAATCCGATGGTGTAGCCATCGGCCTCGCTGGACATCAGTTGGGTGAGACCGATCTGGCCTCCGGCGCCGGGAACGTTCTCGACGCGGACGGTTGTGCCGAGTGCTTCTTCCAGTTCGGGGGCGAACAGTCGGGCGAAGACGTCGGTGATTCCGCCAGCGTCGAACGGGACGATCAGGGTGACGACTTCGCCGCTCTCCGGGAACGAGTTCTCCGACGCGGTGTCGGTCGATCCGGTGGAGGTGGCGCCCCCGCTGCAGCTGGCGAGCGCCAGGACTGAGACGAGTGCTGCGGACGAAAGAATGAGCTTCTTCATGTCTCTCCTTTGAGGTGTGCAAGGAAGCTTGCTGGTACTGCCGTTGCATTCAAAGCAACTTGCAGATGACTCGATGATGCATGTGATCTTGCACCTTGTCAACAGGATTTCGGGCCTCATCGAACGCATCGTTTGCCGTCCGTGTCAACATGTGCAAGGCTTCTTGCAATCTCAACGGAGAGAGAGGATTGACTGATGAGTCTCCGTGACATCCTTGCGGCCACCGATAAGCCGCTCAGCAATGGCGACATGCAGGTCATTGAGGTCCTGCTCGCGAACCCCCAGCGGGCCGTGTTCATGCCCGCGTCGGAAGTCGCGTCACGCGCCTCGGTGCACGAGTCGACAGTCACGCGTCTGGCGCAGAAACTCGGCTTCGCCGGCTACCCGCAGATGCGTGAAAGCCTGCGCGAGGACGCGCTCGCAACGGGCGGACTGTCGTCGAGAATCGTGGATGCTGCCAGCTCCCGCCGCCACGAGCTGCGCGCGCTTGTGCAGAACGATGCCGACGCGCTGCTGCAACTGCCCGCGTACGTGAGCCAAGACGAGCTGACGCGGGCAGCGGAGATGATCTTCGCCGCACGCACCGTCTTCATGACAGGCAACCCCTACGCGTATCCGGTGAGGGCCTATCTGGAACGACGGCTGCGCCGGTATGGCGTGCAGGTCGTCGGACTTCCCGACTCGGACTACGAGGCTTCCGAGCTCCTTCAGACCATGCGCGACGGCGACCTGCTAATCACATTCGCATTCCGCCGTCCCCCCAGCCGTCTGAGCAAGCTCCTCGCGCTGACTCATGGGCGCGGGGCGCGATCACTCGTCATCGCGGACGTGGTCGGGATGCAACTCCGGCCCTCGCCCACTCAGATCATCGCGGCCCCACGGGGTAGCGACGACGTCTTCCGCACACCGATCGTGCCGATGATGATCGTCTACGCACTGCAGTTGTCTCTCCTTCACGTGGATCCGCATCGGTGCACGGAAGCGCTCGACCAACTCGACGACGTCATGGCGCTGCTCGACGCCGAAGGGCCCGCGAACCTCTACACGAACTACGTCGCCCAGGAGATCCTGGGTGACGGAGTGGGGGAACGGTCATGACGTACGAGACCATCCCCCCGGACGAGACCCACCCGGTCTCTAATAGAACCTACAAACTCGCGAACCTCGCGACCGCGATTGCGGTCACCGTGATCGGGATCGCCCTGGTCTTCACCGGCCTCGGGTATGGGCTTTGGGACACTGACCGACCAGGTCCTGGATTCTTCCCGTTCGGCGTCGGCGTGGTCCTCATGCTGCTCGGGGCAATATGGATCTGGCAGTCCGCGACGAACAATCTGCTGCGCGAGGGCGAATCATCGACGCCAGATCGCCGCGGCTGGCGACACATGGTGCTGGCGATCGCGGCGATCATCTTCTTCGCCATGACAGTCGAGCTGCTGGGCTTCGTGATCGCCTTCTCCGCGATGCTGCTCGTCTTGTTCTGGCTGGTCGCTGAGCTGCGTTGGTGGCGAGCGATCATCGCCGCCACCGTCATGACCGCTTTCGTGTGGGTCGTGTTCCAGGTGCTGCTCAGCGTGCCGCTTCCGACCTCGAGCATCATCTTCCTCGAGAGCTGGGGGATCTGACATGGATGCATGGTCCTGGCTGCTCCAGGGGTTCGCCACAGTCTTCCAGCCCGAGAACCTGCTCCTGGCACTCATCGGCTGCGTTCTCGGCATGCTCGTCGGCGTCCTCCCGGGATTCGGTCCCGCAGCCGCCACGTCGCTGCTCCTGCCCATCACGTTCACGCTCGGCCCGACCGCGGCGATCATCGTGCTCGCAGCGATCTTCTACGGCTCCGCATACGGCGGCACCATCACCGCCGTCCTTCTGAACGTTCCCGGCGAAGCATCGTCAGTTGCCACGACACTCGACGGGTACAAAATGGCCCGCCAAGGACGTGGCGGCCAAGCACTCGCAATTGCAGCCGTTGGTTCGTTCATCGGCGCACTCGTCGGACTCCTCGGCTTCGTGCTCGCCGTACCACTCAGCCAATTCGCGCTCGCCTTTGGCCCTCCGGAGTTCTTCGCACTCACCATCTTCGGGCTTGCGCTCGTTGCCGGGTTGGGTGGCCGGTCCATCGTGAAGGCCCTCATCGCTGGAGCCATCGGACTCGTCGTGGGATTCGTCGGAATCGACTACATCTCCGGCGTACCCCGCTACACCTTCGGGATGCCGGAGCTGCTCGACGGCATCAATCTCATCCCGGTGATCATGGGCCTCTTCGGAATCTCCGAACTCCTCGTGAGCATCGAGCGCAGAAGCAAGAGCCCGCAGCCGATCAAGGTCTCCACGATCTGGCCGACGAAGACGGACTTCCGCCGATCGGCGCTGCCGATCGCGCGTGGCTCGATCATCGGATTCTTCATGGGGCTGCTGCCCGGGTCTCCCGGGGCGGCAACCTCATTCACCTCCTACGTTGTGGAACGCAAACTCTCCAAGCACCCAGAGCAATTCGGAAAGGGAGCGATCGAAGGAGTCGCCGGCCCCGAGACAGCAAACAACTCACTGTCGATCTCGGGAATGATCCCGCTGTTCACACTCGGCATCCCGACATCCGCGACGATGGCGATCATGATGGGCGCGTTCACCGTCAACGGGCTCATTCCGGGACCGCTGCTGTTCGAAGACCACCCCGACGTGGCGTGGGCGATCATCGCCAGCATGTTCGTCGGCAACGTGATCCTCCTGATCCTGAACCTTCCCCTCGCCAAGGTCTGGATCGCCTTCCTTCGAATCCCGTACCCGATGATCTTCGCGTTCGTCCTCGGCTTCATGGTCATCGGGGCGTACACGATCGAGAACAGCGCGTTCAATATCTACGTGATGCTCATCGCCGGCCTCATCGGCTACGGGCTACGCAAGATCGATGTGCCGCTCGCCCCGATCGCGCTCACCATCGTGCTCGCGCCGATCATGGAACAGGCGCTCCGGACGTCCCTCACGATCTCGCGCGGCGATCCCTCCATCCTCGTCCGGAATCCGCTCACGACGGTGCTGCTGCTCGCCTCACTCGCCGCGATCGCGCTCTTCGCCTGGCGAGGCATCCGTGACACCCGCAGGCAATCTGCATCGCGACGCGCAGCCGCTGCAACCATCGATCGCGCAATCAACCACAAGGAGCACGCCAAGTGATCTCAGCCGTTGACCACATCGACCTCAAGGTCCCCGACCTCAGAGCTGCAAGCGAGTTCCTCCAGGTGCTCGGATTCGAAGTCCTTCGAGACAGCGGGGACTCCGTCGAGCTAGCTCTGCCGGGCGAAGATCAGGTAAAGATCGAAGTGCGCGAAGACCCCTCGCTCTCCGCCACCCAGGTCGACCACATCGCCTTCCGCGTCGACGACGGACTCGCAGCGTTGGCCGACTTGAAAGCGCGCGGAGTGGTGTTCGATCGCGAACGCGCCACGATCGCTCGCACCGGACGTGTGGTGAGCAACTTCAGAGACCCCGCTGGCGGAAAGTGGCAGCTCGCTGAGGCGTGATCGCTGCTGTTGTTGATCACGCGGACTCATTTCGCTGCACGACTCGGCAACTAGCCTCATCCTGCACGCGAGGTCCCATCAACGTGCAATGCCCGCAACAGGATCGGGTGCGAGTACTCGGTGTCGCCGCCGTGCCGGAGATCACTCTCGGGAAGCAGACCCGCGCCGCTAACCGCCGACGAGCGATGAGTAGGTGTTGACGGCGAGCGTGGCGGCGACCGCCATGACGCCGGCCATCATCGTCATCCCCCAGAGCACGCGCACACGTCGCGCGGTGCCGACCTCGCGATAAAGCGCGGCGAAGGCTGCCAGGTCTGTTTCTGGTGCAGGAGCAGAGGATGCGGTCCAGTGCTCTCGCCGTGCCATCGCAGTGACGATGTGGTCTCGCACGTGAGCGTCGAGTGCGTTCGGGAGGCGGTTCAGCCAGCGGACCAGCTCGGTGTCACGGAGGACCGCGACGTCCTTGGGCCGCTCCCGCACCGTGATGCTGCGAATGCCCACCAGAACGATCACGGGGTGAGCGTCGATCGGAGTCCCTGTGATCACTGTGAGCGTTCGTGCCACGCGCTGCGCCTCGAACCGTGAGTTGCGGAGGTGGTCGGTCTTCTGGCCGTTGACGAGCAGTCGCTTGCTGCCGACCCAGATCCGGGCAGCCTCGTGAAACTTCGTGTTGATCGTGAAAACACCCGCCGCACCGACGACGACGTGATCGATGTCGCTGCCGCGCTCGCCGATGGGCACGGAATGCAGCACCGTCCAGGCAGGACCGAGCTTGGCCAGTTCCTCTGCAACTCGCAGTTCACCCAGAGCGCCGAGATACCACGGTCGCGAATCGTCAGAGAGTGGCGATCGACCGAAGAGACGCGCGACACCTGATCGCGGCGGAGCGCTGGCCTGAGCCTGTAAGCAGGCCGCGATCACCGCAGCGGCGGGGATGCTTCCGAACTGCTCCGCCGGGTCTGTCCTCGTCATCGGCGCCGACGCCGCCCTACCGGGGCGAGCTGGAGCCAGAGCGCGCCCACGACGATTCCCGCGAACAGAAGAGTTACCAACGGGTTCGCCGCGAGCGCTGCCCACAGCATGCCGAATCCCGTGGCGAAGCCGTCCCCAACGACTACCCCAGAGTCGATCATGCGGTCAGCATAGGGACTGCTGGCGACGCCGCACCTCGGTACGCGCGACCGGCAACGCCCCTATCGCGCACGCACACACTCTCCGGGGCAACCGCGCCCGCGCGATCGTCGAGTGCCGGACTGAGCAGAGCCGCTGGCATCCCTCGGGTCCGCAACGTCCCCGGCCTACGGCCAGCACCCTCAAGCGGATCGACCGGGCGCGATGCGGGGCTGGTCGAGGCGCTAGTCGTCTGCCACGCGGGGGAGTATGCCGCTCACGTGCCCGTCTGCATCGAGCACGTAGAGCCGGTCGCCCTTCGCGACCCCGGTGACGGCGGGCCCGCGCAGGTCCGTGTCTCGGGGAGGGCACGCCATCAGGCTCGTCACCATGTCGGAGAACTTGACGACCCCGCCGGTGAGGGACCAGGTTCCGCTGAAGCCGTTGCATCCGTCGCTGCCTGTGACGGTTCCATCCTCGAGGATCGTCAGGTAGGCCGATCGCTCGCCGATCTCCCCCCACTGCCCCACCGGGTCATCGGTCGGCGGCGCGGGGGCGGCAACGGCGAGGGTGAACCCGGGACTCCATGCCACCGCAAGGTAGGTGACGACGAGAGCGAGGGCGAGGAGCACCACTCCCGCCACCACGAGCGTGCGTGCGCGGCGCCACACAAACGCGACGGCGATAGTGAGGGCCCAGATTCCGACGGTGACGTTCGTCGCGACCAGGCCGCTTCCGGCCCGGTAGGACGATCGGCAGTGCGTCGGCGGCGGATCTATCGCCGGGCAGATCCCGGTTCCGACCGGGACGGCGGCGAGCCAGATGAGCGCGATGGTCGCGAACAGGAGAAGGGTCGCGGCGGTCATCAGCCGCCATGGCACAGACACGGACGTGCCCGCGGCACTCAATGCCGAGGGCTCGGTCTCCATCTTGTGACAGTACCGGCTGCCACCTTAGCTAAGCGGCGAGGCCCACAAGGGGATCGCACCTTCGTGCTGAACCGTGTCACGCGCGACGGTGACGCCACTCTGAACCGCTTTGTGCTCCCACCATGGCGGCTGAGACTCCGATCACGTAGCCAGGACAGCCTCTCGGAACCTCAGTCCGTTCCTAGCCATGGTCGATGCGCTACTGCTCGTCGACATCGGCTTGGCGTCGGATGAAGCGGTCCATGTTAGGCACCGTGAAGCTCACGTATCCCCGACGCTCGGCGTAAATGATGCCCTTCTCGATGAGCGACTTCCGCACTGGACTGAGCGAGGTCGCCGCGGTGGACAGGTGGTCGGCGATCGCGGATGTGCTGACCATGTTCCCGCCGCCTACGTCCACCATTGCACCGAGGTACTGTCGCTCTCCGGGCGTGGTTCGGTCCCACCGCGCGGGGAAGAAGCTCTGGTCGAGGTCGGCGTTTCCTTCCGCTATGCCTGCGATCGCGATCTCTCGGTCGATGTTCCGGTCCGGGGCGATATCCCATACCGCTTTGCCGAAAGTCTGGAGGAAGAACGGGTAGCCCTGAGCTTCCGAGATGATCGCGTCGAGCGCGTCGTCGGTAAACCTGGCACCGAGCGCTGTGGCAGGGTTTCGGACGGCGGCAATCGCTTGCTCGCGTGGGAGCGCGCCCACCTCGCGAACCGTGAATCGTTCGGCGTAGGAGCGGGCTTCGGCGAGGGTACGTCGGAGTGTAGAGAGCCCGGCGCCGATGATGTAGAACGGCCAGTCCGACTGCACCGCACGGTGTTGCACCGCGAGAAGCGCAGTGAGCAGGTCGACGTCGAGATCCTGCATCTCATCGACGAAGATCGCCAACGCGCTGTCGTTTCGCGCGAGGGGTTTCGCGAGGTCGGCCACAAGCTCTTCAAGATCGACCTCGAGGAGTCCGGAGTTGGCGCGATGGTCCGACCGATCGACGCCGAGGTTCATGGAAACACCGGCGACCGTAAAGGAGAACGAAGCGACGGTGGCGATTGCATTCTTGACGTCGTCGATCGCTGTTCGGAACCGCGCCATCTGCCGGCCCGCCATTGCGATCCCACGGCCGAGCGACTGCCGAGCAGCCAGCTCGCCCGGTTTGCCCGGGCGAGCTTCTAGCTGGACCGTGACCCAGCCCGCTCGCTCGACCAGCTGCTGCAACTCATTGAGGAGCACGGTCTTTCCGACGCCACGAAGACCGTACATGATGAGGCCTCCGTCGTTGCGCCGACGACGGCTCTTGGCGATCATGAGATCCACGAAATCGATCTCGGACTGACGGCCTACGAGTTCTGGAGGACGAACCCCTGCCCCGGGTCGGAACGGATTGAGCGCGGGCTGCATGGCTTCAATCTATCGCTTTATTCGCAATTATTGCCTTCTCGCAATAATTTCCCCACCTCGCGGCTCCGCGATGAGCCTATGCCCGGGTCGGAGCGCGCCCGACGCCGGCACCCGAGCTGAAGCTCACGACTCACGCTCGGTACACTCGCCATGGGAGGCCGAAATGACTGGGAGGGCCGCCGCGTGGCACGCGTCGGATGTCGCCTCATTCGACGTGGCAGTCGAGTTGTCCCATGCCCTGACGGCTCACCTGGTGAAGCGGGGGGCCGCATCTGGAGATGATTTCACGGCAGAGATCCTCGCGATTCGCCGCAGGATCGCGACGACCGATCCGAGCGACTCGGCTGCCGTGGTAGCCGCTACGAGGTCGATCACCGATCGGATCGCGGAGCTCGAGTCGTGAGTTCCTCAACGGATGTCGACCTGGCATTCGATCGGCATGTCGCCCCGATCGTATTCGCGTCGTCGGCTTTCCGCGAGGAGGCGCCCGAAATCACGGTCGTGGCCGGCCAGCCCGGAGCAGGAAAGTCAGCGGCTGTCGCTCGTCTCGTGCGCGCTGTCGCAGATCCGCCGGCTGTCATCAGCGCCGAGGGCCTTGCCGCGTTTCACCCGGACTACCTCGAGCAGCGACGATGGCGGCCCCTCGAGGCTCAGAGCGCGATGGCTCCGCTGGTCGCTGAGTGGCTCTCCCAGTCCTTGGACTTCGCTCGCGCGAATCACCACTCGCTCATTCTCGAGGGCTCGTTCAGCAATCCGGCGGCAATGTTCGGCACGGTCGACGCCTTTGCCGCCGAGGGGTTCTTGACCCGCGTTCTTGTGGTCGCCGCTCGCCGTTCGGAGAGCCTTCTGACCGCAGCATCCCGCTACTTGGAAGCGCGGCGGCGCGGCGCGCCCGCGCTCTTCACCGATCGCGATTCTCACGAGCGCGGCTGGGTGGGCACGCAGGATCTCGTCCGCGTCGCGGAAGAGACGACGCCAGTCGACCGGCTCACGATTGTTGGACGCAGAGGGAAGGTGCTCTTCGACGCGGCCCGCAACGAGGGCTTCTCCGGCGCAACTGCGGCCATGACCGTGTCCGAGAGCGCACCCGTCACGACGTTGCAGGCAGCGGAGTGGTTCGGCGAGCTGCGACGGGTCACTGAGTACGCGCGCGACGCGCGCGAGCTTTCGCCGCCCGTTGCCAGCGTGCTCGTGGACCTGCACGAACTCGCACTTAACGAGGTGCTGCCCCAGATGAAGGTGCGTAGGCAGTCGTCCTTCTATATCGAGCAGGAGGCCCGCCTCACCCGCGAACTGGTGAGTCTCCGCCGCGCCGCGACTGTCGACCTAGAGACCCCCTTGCAGCCAGCGCCGGTCTTCGTCCCGCCCGCCCCGTCGCCGCGCGGTCCGTCGCTGTGAGCGACATCGTCGGCTACTCGCGGTTGAGTTCTGCTTCAGCGCGGGACGAGATCGAGGCACAACTTCACTCAGCCGGGGCCTCTCAGGTGTTCTGGGAGCAGCCTGCGCCGTCTCTTACGGTTCTCGAGTCCGTGATCGCTTCTGCCTCTCGGGGTGACACGATCGTCGTCGTCGCGAGCGATCATCTGTCGCCGAGCGTCGACCACTTCATCCGGACGATCGGGGTGTTCGACGAGAGCGGTATCGGCTTGCGCTCTCTCGCTGAGCCGGCCCTCAGCACGGACAGCGCGCCTGCACCTCCTAGTGAAGTCCTGCGCGCGCTCGTGGACTTGCGTCGTCGCTTAGTCGCGGCTCAGACGGCAACGCTCACGAAGGCCACACCCGCTCCGCGGCGACCTGGGAGGCCCTCGGTAATGACCGAGGAGAAGCTCGCGATGGCGCTTGAGCTGCGACGCCAGAATCGGTCAATTGCGCAGATCGCCCGCGTGATCGGGGTCAGCGCGAGTGCTGTTCGTCGCGCCATCCAGCCTTCGCGGTCTTAATCCCACCCCTCCGCTTCCCGAACAATCAGCGGCCCGTGCGCGCGGAGGCTGCGCAGTGCCGGGGTCGTCGGGAGTAGCGGAGCGAGCGCAGAGAGTGAGCATACGCCGACGACCCCGGAACGGAGCGGACGGAGTGCGCGACAATCGGGCTGGTCGGGAGCGGGGCTATCGCGTCACGTGCGTGCGAGCGCGGCGACCTCACGAATAAATGCCTGGCGGTCGATCGTGGGGTCGGTGATGGCTGCGCGCACGCGCTCTCGCAGCGCGGCGAGTTCGATCGGGTCGAGGTCGCGCACCGGCTGGATGGCCCAGTCGATGTCTTCGTCGACGTGGTAGCCCGGCTCGACGTCCGCTTTGTCTGCGTAGTAGGTGAAGGCGGCGAGTGCGACTCGATAGATGACCTCGTCGGTCT
>Ga0182741_1001968_pt1 | contig 24969 bp, 17 predicted proteins | sample eDN5th37CBELigOP_FD_128874 | JGI IMG/M metagenome (GOLD analysis project Ga0182741, IMG submission 128874) | Enriched Organic Plus compost microbial communities from Emeryville, California, USA - eDNA 5th pass 37_C BE-Lig OP (version 2) (version 2) ... | reverse complement strand
TATTGAGCCATGAGTTTTTTGAGTTCAGTAGCACGCGCTTCGGCCTTCGATTTATTCAGCATCGACTAATAACTCCCGATACAAACTATAAAGATATGTGTGCACTACACCAACAGCGAGCACGCTCATCACAAAAAATACAAACGGAGCGGCTGGCGCATACAATACAATAACCGGCACCAGTATGCAGGCGAGTGCGAGCAGTAACACAAAAACGAGAAACAGCAACTTACGTAGCACCGACCAGCGACGGTGTAGCACCAAGCCACGAGCCGAACGTAGCGCCTTCATAGGAGCCATGTCCGGCAGCGTTGCAATATATAACGCAAATAATGATGAGCAAATCATATATACGCTTAAAGTACCGAAGATCGCAAAAATAATCACCCAGAACGCTTGCTCTACTACCTTGACCGCAATACTGTTCGCAACTACAGTCTGGTAGAGCCACGCGCCGATAAGCAGTGGGATTGTCTGCAGCATAATCACCGTCAACACCAACACAAACGGCACGAGCGGATACATGCCTTTATAGTACGCATCCCTGGCACGCACCGTGTGCCCTGCTAAAACCTGCCTGAGTGTCCAAATCACTGCGAGGCTGACGACCAATAGCAGTAGCGACTGGTAGACGCTCGCCTCGGCGGTATCAGTTTGCCCGGCCGAGCTTACGAGATACGAAAACAGTGTCAAACCACTGGCAAGCCCATTCCACTGACTACCAAGCGTTTCTTCAACAATCTGGCTTGTCTCGGTAAAGTTGGCTCTCAGCACACCCTGCACGAGCAGCAGCTGCAACAGGGCATATATAAATAACACCCCGCCAAATAACACTTTGTGCTGCCATAACAATATGAGACTACCACGCAGCAATCGCCATGCCGACGGCAGCGGCCTTCCGGGGTGCTTGATTGGCTTGCTCAGGCGAAACGATTTATACGTAGGCTGCTTTATCTTGCGCGGCCTTGCGGTAACATTTGAATTCGCTACAGGAGTTTTTGCTTTTTTCTTGCGAGATACATTAGACCTCGCTCCGTTTGACTTTGTATTCTTTACCGGGTTTTTGGCAGATTTTTTAGGCATGGCTCCCCATGTCCCTCAGTCGTTTCACGCGTTCCTCAATCGGTGGGTGTGTGCTAAACAAGCCAGCCAGACTGCCACTTTTGAGCGGGTTCGCGAAAAACAGATGGGCGGTTGCGGTGTTCTGCTTTTTTGTGACGCTCGAATTTTGCCCGATCTTCTCCAGCGCACGTGCCAGTCCTTCCGGATAGCGCGTCGTCAGCGCACCAGTTGCATCAGCTAAATACTCTCGCCGTCGGGAAATCGCCAATTGAATCATAGTAGCAACAATTGGCGCAATGATCGCCGCGACAATACCGGCAAGCAGTATATATGGCGAGGCGTTGCGGTTATCGCGTAGAAATACCACGTGAAAAATCAGATCTGCTACCAGCGAAATGACCATTGTGAGTGCAAACGCGATCATTGATACACGAATGTCATAATTCTTAATGTGCCCCATTTCGTGCGCCAACACTCCTTCGAGTTCCTGATCGTCCATTACTTCGAGTAGGCCCGACGTAACGCAGACTGAGGAATGATTTGGATCACGGCCGGTTGCAAACGCATTCAGCGCAGCATCTTCCATAATGTAGACTTTCGGCATTGGCAGCCCCTCGGTGATGGCTAAGTTCTCAACCATGCGATACACACGCGGATTGTCACGTTTGGCTATTTCCTTGGCGCCATTCACGGCAAGTGCCATACGGCTGCCGGAAAAATAACAGAAGATGGCATAGATAAACGAACCGATGATCGCACCGACAGTGATGTACAGCACGTCACCAATCAACATTCCGAATAAGTACGCCACCGCGGCCACGAATACGATAAACCCAACCAGAATATAAAAGGTTTTACGCTTGTTTGCGGCTATTTCTTTGTACACGTAGACTTGTCCTCAAGTATTAAAACTTGACGTCGACAGGCTTAGATGCGGTTGCCATTTCGGCTTCCTCGAGTTCAAAGAACACCTTATCCTTGCGGAAGCCTAGCACTGACGCTACCAGGTTGACCGGGAACGTCTGGCGATAGGTGTTAAAGTCACGAACTACCCCGTTATAAAAGCGACGAGCTGCCTGGATTTTATCTTCGGTATCAACCAGCTCCTCCTGCAGGTGTCTGTAGTTGTCATTCGCTTTGAGATCAGGATATGCTTCAGCAACTGCAAACAGGCTCTTGAGTGCATTCTCAAACATGTTCTCAGATTTTGCTGTTTCTTCAACACCCTTCGCATTGAGTGCATTGGCACGAGCTTTGGTAACCTCTTCGAATACACCTCGTTCGTGCTTGGCGTACCCTTTGACGGTTTCAACTAGGTTCGGAATAAGATCAAGGCGACGCTTCAGTTGCACTGTAATATCACTCCATGCTTCTTCAGAGCGCACGTTGAGCCGTACTAACTTGTTGTAAATGACAATTAGACCAATACCGACAACTGCTGCAACGACGAGGATGCCTATGACTAACGGGCTCATGTGAAATTACTCCTTATAGTTTACGTTTGTAGTATAGCATAAGCTACGGTGTTTTTGCGGTATGATTAGACTATGAAATCGTACGCTTACCGTCCGGCTCGTAAGCGCCGCTCCCGACCGCGCGCTGCCTGGGGTGCTGCTATTTTTTCTGTGATAACCGTGTACGTTACTACTCTGTTACTCTGGCCACTTCCGGCAGTCGAGGCTACCCTTACACCGCTCCCGCCGATTACTACCGAAGCGAAGCCGCTAGCCTGGCCAGGCCAAGGCAGCGCCGCCATCGGTAGCACCAGGGACGGCGTTCTCACAACTCAAACAAACCCAGAAACAGCCGTCTCAATGGCTAGCATTACTAAGGTTATAACCGCCCTCACAGTACTCGACGCCAAGCCACTCGCCGCCGGAGAGTCTGGCCCGGTCATTACGCTATCAGCAGCAGACGCTACAAGGTATAACGAGTATGTCGCCATGAACGGCAGTGTTGCGCGGGCATCTGAAGGCCAGCAAATTACTCAGCGCCAGATAATTGAAGCGATGCTTATCGCGTCAGCCAATAACTACGCCGACACGCTGGCACTGTGGGCTTATAGCACCCCGGAAGCATATCTTGCTGCAGCGAATGACTTCCTGCAGAAACATGGCCTCTCGGACACAACCATTATGGACATGACGGGATTTTCTCCTGAGAATAAAAGCACCCCTAGTGACCTGATAAAGCTTGGTGCACTTGCACTAAAACACCCGGTCATTTCTGAGATTGTGTCGCAAAAAAACGTAACCATACCAGATGTCGGTACGTTACAAAACACAAATATCCTTCTCGGCACAAATGGCATCAACGGCATTAAAACCGGTACGACCGACGAGGCTGGTAGCTGCTTGCTTTTTAGTGCCGAACACAATGTTGGCGGTGAAACTATCACTCTCATTGGCGTCATACTAGGTGCGCCAAATCATCCAACCCTTTTCAATCAAGTACAAAGTTTGCTCGCAAGTGCCCAAGCCAACTTTCAGCAAGTAACAACTCTCGAGGCGAACCAAAAAGTTGGCAAGTACACCACATCGTGGGGAGCGAGCGCAGAAGCGGTCGCTAAAAATTCGCAAACACACACTGCCTGGGCTGAAACAAAAATCTCACGCCAAGTGGCACTGAAAGATGTTATTCCTAGCAAAACTATCGATTCTGCTGGCGCAATCACCACAAAATTGGGCGACCAAACTTACACAACAGAAGTCAGACTCACTAAGCCCCTCACCGGACCAAGCTGGCACTGGCGCCTTACTCATCCACTTGAAATATTCTAAACTCGTGTAATGCGGTGATACATGCCGTGGTCACGGAAACGATGGTGGAAGCTGCGACCAATGAAATAACCGCCGAGCAACACTGGTAATATCCAGCCCACATCCCAGAAATAGAATGTACGGATAGCTGGACCAGCCGGGTCGATTATCGTGCCGTTCCTCTTGCCGTCATCATCATTATCACCACCGTCGCGTAAACTATATTGCACCGTTGAGACGTCACGGTTGCCAATTGGCTGCGCAAGCTGCTGAAGCGACGCGAGCTCCGTAAACTGCTCACTACTAGGATTGAACTTGCGCCACCGAGCAATATCATCGTACTGCTTATTGTAGTAGATCGTGACATGCGCGTTCTGGCCGGCTTCATCACATGAAAGCGTGTAGTCCACTAGGCCGTACGGATACCTAAACCGCTTATCCTGTTTATCCAACTTCTGCTCAGGAACAACCGCAAACTTCTTGATTGTCGTACATTCGCCCCATACCTCCAGTGTCACCGGCTGTTTAGTGACAGCTGATATTACCGAAGCCACGTTCGCTTGCTTTGTATCTGGGATGCCGTCACCATTACCGTCACCACGGTTATGAGCTTTCTGCTCCTCCTCATCAGGCACACCGTCGCCATCAAGATCCTGCTTGACCTGATCAGCAGGTTGTGGCTGCTGTTCAACCGGAGACTCTACTGGAGTCTCCACTATTAATTCAGGGGCAGCCGGCACATACACGGTTGTACTACTCGGCGGTGTTCGCTGCCGAGGTGTAGATGAGCCTGACGAAGGCTGCGGATCATCGTCAGCAATTGTTACTGTTGCCTGGTTTGGGCTGCCAATTGTTACCACACCGATATTCGCACCCGTCAGCGTTATCACCACTGTTTCATCACCTTCAAACAACGCGTCATCATAACCATTGGTATTTACGATAATGGTGGTTTTCGACTGACCGCTAGCAATCATTGCATGGCCAGACAGCGCCTCATAGTCCTGTCCGCCCGTTGCCGTGCCGTTGATACTATACGTAAACTCAATCGGTACACCGCGCATATTTGGCTTGCTGAGTATAATTTCGAATGCACCATTGTCGCTCGGATTTTCAGTAGCCAAAGCGTCGCTTGCGATAATGGTTGCCGTGGCGGTATCATCGTCGGCAATCGTAGCAGTAGCACTGGCGATACCGATAGCACCTTCACTCGGATTACTTAGCACAGCTTCGACACTTTCTGTTCCTTCAAGATCATCGTCATCTTTCACCGCGACGGTATATGTCGTACTTTGTTGACCATCGGCAATTGATACTGTTCCGCCAAACGCCTCATAGTCATCACCACTACTAGCCGTCCCGTTTCCACTGTCACTAATGGTTGCGGTAATGGCACTTCCGGTATCATTAACGTGGTTGAGCGTCACAGTATAGATAATGTCGACCGGTCCGTTTTCGTCACCATTCGTTGTGGTCGTGAGGTTCATTGCGAAACTATCGTCATCGGCAATCGTCACCGTCGCTTGGCCTGGGCTGCCGACTGACACGAGCTGATGACTTGCTCCATCAAGCGTCACAATCACCGTCTCATTATCTTCTACAGTATCGTCATCGAATCCAGAGGTATTTACTGTAATAGTTGCAGTACTCTCTCCGTTACCGATCGAGACCGATCCACTCAGCGCTTGATAATCTTCGCCAGCCGTTGCCGTACCGCTGACACTATAGTCAACTATAATCACCCCACCAGTGTGGTTTACCTTGTCAAGATACACCGTAAATGTGCCGTTATCACTTGGATTTTCGTGCGCCGCCGCATCGGTAGCAATAATAGTGGCAGCTGCGGTGTCGTCATCAGTAATAGTAGCAGTTGCCGAAGCGGCACCAATCGTAACCACACCAAGACTCGGATCTGAAATCGTGCCCTGTACCGTTTCGTCCCCTTCGAGTAAGCTATCGTCCACCACCGCAACATTCGCAGTACCAGTAGTCGCTCCGTTTGCGATAGACACGGTAGTTAACGCAAAATTAGCATAATCCGCCGTCACCGTAGCGGTGCCGCCGCTCGGGTTTAATGTCACCGTTATTGGTGCGCCTGTGTTGTTAGTTTTGCTGAGTGTGACGGTATATTCGATATCGCTCGGACCTGTCTCATCGCCGTCTGCTGCACTCAGATCCGCCGTAGCGGTGTCGTTATCAGCGATCGATACACTCAGTATTGGTAGCGGCTCCTCGTAGTTGAGATAGTCGGGATCATCTGTCTCGTCAAGGTCGATAGTGTACGTAATGTCCGCACTATGATCAGCTTCGAGCAGGGAGTCGTCGACTGCAGACACCGTCACCGTCTGGGCTTCGTTCCAATTTTCATCCGTGAAGGTACGTTCAACTGAATTGCCCGGGCCAGCTCCCAAATCCAGTTGGTTGTTTTCTGGTGTCGCTACAATAACCACCTTAGTACCTTCAGCTGGTTGCGTACCGATTTCAATGGTCTGTTCATCGGTTGTGCCGTCCTCACTCACTACGGTCGTACCATCGGTTGCAGTTATGGTCACACTCGGCGTATCGTCATCGATAATAGTCACCGTAGCGTTATCCGGATTGCCGACAGTCACCAGCTGGTGGTTTGTTGCGTTCAGCGTCACAATTACCGTCTCACTCCCTTCGACACTATCGTCGTTATAGCCACTTGTATTGACTGTGATAGTTGTAGTGCTTTGTCCGCTTGCGATGCTTGCTGTACCTGACAGCGCCGCATAGTCCTCGTCGGGTGTTGCAGTGCCAGTGACACTATAGTCAACCGTAATTGCATCGCCGGTATTATTAGTCTTGCCAAGCGTTATCGTGAACTCTCCGTTGCCGCTGGGGTTCTCGTGTGCTGTTGCGTCAGTAGCCGTAATCGTTACGGTCGTATTATCGTTATCACTGATGGTTGCTTCATCTGTAGCAGTGCCGATGGTTACTGCACCAAGACTTGGGTCCGATATTTCGCCTATAACAGTCTCTTCGCCCTCGAGCAGACTATCATCAACTATATCGACATCTGCGACGCCAGTGGTTTCCCCATCTGCCACCGACACTGTCGTTCCGGTGAAATCACCATAATCTTCAACCACCGTTGCAGTTCCTCCGTCAGGATTCAGCGTGAATGTGATCGGGCTACCAGTATTGTTGGTTTTGCTGAGTGTTATGGTGAAGGTTATGTCGTCCGGGCCCTCCTCGCTACCATCTTCTGTACTCAGATTCGCCGTAGCCGTATCATTATCGGTAATTGACACACCAAGCGTAGGCAATGGTTCATCGTACTCAGCGTATGCTGTCTCAGTTGTCTGTTCTGTATCGATTGTATACGTCACAGATGCGCTATGATTCGCTTCAAGCAACGAGTCGTCTACCGCCTCGATTGTCACACTTTGGGCTTCATTCCAGTTTGCATTGGTGAAGACCAACTCGACCGGCTCGCCGGCACCTTCGCCCAGGTCAATCTGATTATTCGACGGGGTGGCGATAATCACTACCTCGTTGCCTGATGCTGGCTGGGTGCCGATTTGCACCGTTTGCGTATCGGTCGCGTCGCCTTCTGTAACCTCGGTCGTGCCGTCGGTTGCAGCGATCGTCACGCTGGGCTCATCATCGTCGAGATTACTGAGTGATGGATTTTCGACATCATCTGCACCTAGGTCGTCATATATCTCGTCGCTCGATGTCGGATTACCTGTCACCAGTAGGTAGTTGATGGTACCGTCCGTCAGGTAATCATCGACGCCTGTCACAACCACTTCATTTGCCGTGAAATCATCCCAATCCTCAGCTGCAATGACGATTTCACTAACCTCACCTAGTGTACCTTCTGTGACATCGGAAACACTGAGCGGGATTGTCACGCTGCTCGTCGGCTGGCTCGTCAAACGGAACTGCACAGTCGCAGTATCGCCAGTCTCACTGGTCTGATTGTCGCCATCGACCATCTGGACTTCAATAGCAGCCGTATCGTTGTCGGCATGATGTATCGTTACATCCTCCACGTCACCGCCAGTTAATCCATCATAAAACGCGTCATTCGAAGTCACATCACCAGTTACAATCGTCACGTCCTGGGTGCCTGTTGCAACAGGCGGATCATCATCATGTCCAGTTGCAGTGATACAGTTATCGTCTGCGTCCCAGTCCGTCGCAAGAATTGTGACCGAAGCCGGCACACTAACTTTGCTGCTGTCAGCCGAACTCAGCGCTACGGTAACGTTATCGCTTGGTTCAGAGGTCAGCTCAAAGCAAATTTGCGCTGTGTCGCCATCCTCGCTTGTCGTGTCATCCGGTACCGAAACCACGACATTTGCACCCTCGTCATCGGTGATTGTCACCGTCGCCGATGAATCATCACCAACTGTAATCCGCCCGTCCAGGTTTGTCGTCAAGTTAGATAGTGTGACCGTTTCATTACCCTCCTGACTTGAATCATTGTATCCTTCTGTATCTACGGTGACCTTTACCGAACTTTGGCCGTTCTGGATTATCGCCTGGCCACTAAGCTCATCGTAGTCTTCGTCCGGTGTTGCCGTACCGCCCACCTCATATTCAACCGTGATATCAGCGCCGGTGTTATTCACCTTATTTAAACTAATCGTAAATTCACCCGGGCTTGGCGGATTTTCGGCCGCTGTATCATCCGTGGCTATCACGCCAATGACGGCCACATCGTCATCGGCAATGGTTGCAGATGCTTCAGCAGCTTCCGGATCGATGCTTACGGCCGCAAGCGACGGACTTGAAATTGCCGCCACTACGCTTTCGGTCGCAGCCTCAAACAGGTCATCATCTGTAACTGTTACGGTAAACGTACTGGTTGTTTCACCGTCAGGGATACTAATCGATGATCCGGCAAAGTTCGTATAGTCACTACCGACCGTCGCGGTGCCGCCAGCCGGACTGATCGTAAAGGTAATTGGCTCACCAGTGTTATTGGTCTTGTCGAGCGTCACGGTATATTCGATATTAACCGGTCCGTCCTCATCACCATTTTGAGTTGTCGACAAGCTCGCCGTCGCCGTCTCGTCGTCAAAGATAACTAGCAGTGCGCTGTCGTCAGTTTCGCTGATAACTGCGCTCGGACTCGTGCTCCCAGTCAGGGTTACGATAACCGTTTTATTGCCTTCGAGTAGTTCATTATCGTACTCGTCTACATCAACACTGATCTCCGCCTCGGTCTGTCCGTTTCCAATCGCAACGCTTCCAGCCAACGCGTCGTAGTGCGTATCTGCAACTGCTGTACCGTCCACCGAATAGTTTATGACGATGTCACCGCCCGTATTATTTTGACTGTTGAGCGAGACCATGAAAATACCAGCATCATCACTACCTTCTGTCGTATCATCAGCTACTGCAATTGAGGCAGTTGCAATGTCGTTATCAGTGATTGCTACCGTCACTACCTCTGGCGGCAAGCTTTCATAGGGCGCCTCTGTCGTGTTTGCATGGACCGAAAACGTCACGCTGCCAGTATGGTCGCCCTCGACACTCGAATCATTGTTCGCGCTGACTGTCACTGTTTGGGGTGTGTTCCAGTTTTCAGCGGTAAATGTTAGGGTAGTCGCAACGCCAGCCCCACCACCGGTGCTCAGCTGTGCGTTTGGTTGTACCGAAACCACCACCTCATTGCTGTCCGCTGGCTCAGTCTCTAGTACCACATCAATTATGTCAGTATTACCGCCTTCTGTAACAGTAGTTGTACCGTCTGACTCAGTAATCGTAATCGCGGCCGTATCATCATCAACATTTGTAAATACCGGGTCAGCTATATCATCAGCACCAAGCTCATCCCATACCGTATCCGCCGCGGTCGGGTTGCCAGTCTGGATAGTATACTGAATGTCGCCATCGTCGATATCATCATCTTCACCCGTAATCGTGACACAGTTGTCATCCGCGTCCCAATCTGCGGCTGCGATCACGAGCGAACTCGACGCTAAGCTTGCCTCACTCGGATCCGATACCGTCAGTGGGATTGTCACACTGCCGCTGCTGGGCCGGGCGCTCAGCTCCACACAGATTTCTGCGGTACCACCAGCTTCGGTAGTCTCGGCGGGGTCAGAGGTTGTCACTGTAAAGCTCGCCGTATCATTATCCTGGTTCGTTACTGTAAAAGCCTCGAGCTCACCAACATCAATATTGCCAAAATTCGGGTCATCACTCTCCACCGCCGTCACGCTAATTGCGACTTCCTGCGGGCCATCAGTCGTGTCATCATCCTGGCCGATCGCTGTGATGCAGTTCTCCTCGCCATCCCAATCTTCTGGTTCAATCAGGATCGAGTCATCCGATAATGTCACCTCGCCAGTATCGGATGACTCTAGTTCAAGTGTTACATCATGCGTCGGTCGTGAAGTCAGGCTAATACAAATCTCTGCGGTGTCACCAGATTCTGTCGTCAAGCTATCGCCACTCCAGCTGATATCAGCCGTGTCGTTGTCAGTCCAACCAACAGTCACTACATCCTCTTCACCCGTCTCGTCATAGTTTGGATCCGACGAAGCCGTCGCATACGACAGCGTGAAAGAGTTCTCGCCTGCAATGCTATCGTTATCAATCGGCTCAAGCAGTACTAGCTGTGGCTCATCCCAGTCACTCTCAGTAAAGGTCAATGGATCCAACACTTCGATACGTCCGCCCACGCTCGGCGTCAGTGTAACCGTCACGGTATGGGTCGGCTGCGCGTTCAGTCGCACTGATACCTGGTCAGTTAGCCCAGCCTCGGTAACTGCCGTGCTACCGTCTGTCTCACCTACCGTCACACCCGGGAATGCTCGACTAATGCCGCCGATACTCTCATCACTAACATCGCTAATAACCCAGTACAGTGCATTCTCAATTTCTTCTACTGCGACACCAGTGTCGTTCGCGGTGTATGTCACCGCATTGTCACAGGTCAGCGTCACCTCTTCCAGCGCGTCTGCACCTGGACAAAGCGTCACTGCCTTGTCCCCGGACTCACGTGGCACATACAACGTCATCGGCCCAACGGCTCCTGGCGCCCCAACGATACCGCTAATAAACATCTTGTGCTCACCGAGGTCGCTATCACCAGCGGCGGTTGACCAGTCCCGATCTTCAGTAAGATCAGCAGAAATTGTTGCGAGCAATGTCGTGTCATCACCGTCGTCAAGTATATACACAAGCGGATTTGGGTCGCCCGTTCCCTCGCTACTCAAATTCACACCATTTTCATCCTCAAACGTTAGACCGCTTGCGTCAGTAATTTTGTATGTTCCAGGCACATCTCTGGTACGCATGATGAAGGCGTCGCTGTTGCCGGCGCTCTCTTTTTCATCTGACCCAGCCGAGTAATCATTTGCAAAATCTACGGTACCTGCAAACTTGCCAACCGCGTATGCAATGTCGTTGCCATCTACTGCCAGACCAAGTACTGCATCGTCGCCATTGGCACCGATCGTAGCAGTCCAGCCATACGATCCGTTAGCACCTAGATATGTCACAAAACCGTCGCTCGTGCTGCTGCCGGCATTGGATTTGTTGTCAGTGCCGCCCCAGCCAGCCCGGAAATTTACGCTATCCGACGTGAAACTGCCGCCGATATAAATATTACTGCCCGAATCCAGCCCGACACTCGTTATCTCGTCAGTCCCCGAGCCCCCGATAGTCCGTGTCCAGCCGTAACTATCATCATTCTCCACCATCGTCAGGAAGCCATCGGCGCCACCAAAAGTCACCTTCGTATCAGGCGACCCAGACCATGCCTCCGCAAAATCCATGCCGCTGGAGGCAAAGTCACCTGCCAGATACACGCTCCCGTCCGCAGCGACTGCAACATCCATCACGTGTTCATCGCTCGTCCCGCCAAAGACCTTCATAGATGAAATCGCGCCGTTCATACCTAAACGCATCAAAAATACATCTGTGCCGCCGGCACTTGTATATTCAAACGAACCGTCCCCGGGTATAGTGAATGCCTCAAAATCAACCGTACCGGTGAAGTCACCGGCTACTGCCAGATCATCTTCGTCCAAGACAGCAACCGCTGTGACAGTATCATCGGTAGTGCCGCCAAACACTACGCTCTGCAGCCATGCACCATCCTCATCAAGCTGCAGCACAAAGCCGTCTGTACCGCCTTCCGACAGCCTGTTATCACTGCCAAGTCCGGTATCTTCATCGAAGATTACCGAGTCACTGAACCAGCCGCCAATATATAGCTGTCCGATATCGTCAACCGCGATACTAGCCATGACGTCAGCCCCCTCGCCGCCGACTCGCTGCGTATACTCATAGTCACCGGACGCGTTTATCTTGGTTACAAACCCGTCGGTACCACCGGCACTTTCCTTTTCATCGGTACCGTCCCAGTCTTCCTCAAAGTCGACCGTATCCGTAAATGCACCGACAACATACACACTATCCTCTCCGTCGACCGCCACATCATACACCGTATCCGTGCCGCTGCCGCCAATCCGCTTCGTCCAGCCGTACGTGCCATTCGCGTTGGTCTTGGTGATAAAAATATCCTGACTACCTGAATTTGAGGTTTGTTCATCATCGGATTCTTCCAGAGAAGTAACTTCTATATCGTCATAGTAGAAAGTGCCTGTTCGGTTCAACGTATTGCCCAAGTTTATCTGTTCATACGGGTCCGGCCCTGTATTACCCGTGAGTCCTGCAACCTCAACATCATCAACGAATGCTTTGAGTGAACCATCACCAATACCCGACTGAAGCCGAAATTCTAGTTTCAGCCACGTATCGTCAGGTAATATGCCATTGTCTGAGCAAGACGAGCCTGCGCTGTAGCCGTTGTATATACACAACGCGTTATTGCCAGACTGCCGAAATACTGTGTAGACGTGACTGTCAGTCTGCACGATAAATATGTCAATATCCTCTGCGGTTGAATCGATATACACCTGTGAGGTCAGGGACAAGGCACCCGTCGGTGTTATGGCTTTATTTGCATACGACGGCGCAGCTGCTGAATCAGCCTTGAGGCTATAGTCGCCCGATACGCTCTGTTCGGTCGATGCGGTGACGCTTGTCGTCGTATCCCAGCCGCCCAAATTGCCAGCTTCAAAATCATCAGCGTACAGCACCTGAGGTCCGGTGCCACCCCAATCTTCAGCAAAGTCAACTGTGCCTGAAAAATTTCCGACTGTATACGAGTTACCTTCGCTATCTATTGCAACTTTTTGGGCTTCGTCGTTGCCGCTACCGCCAAATCGATACGCACCGCCATAACCAGGCGCTGCCCCTGCCGGGAACATCGCAAATACTAATACCGCAATTAAAGCCACGGGTAGTGCCGCATGGCGGATCCGCCTGACCTTGGCTGGTACTACCACCTTGACTTTGCGCGGAATAATTTTCGGGGCAATCGGCACATAAAACGCCAGGTTTCCATCATTTGCCGCACGGTTCTCGCGCAAGCGCTGCCTCGCACTCTCAGGTACTGCCCGCTTGGCTGTTCGCACTACTACAGCATCAGCCTTTCTGTAACCCCGACCCACCGCAATCGAAGCGGCCACACCCTTTGTCTGCAGCACTTTGATGTGCTTGACGGCGTGTTCTTTTATTACTTTAGGTTTTGTACGCCTTCGAGTCGGGGTTGTGGCTTCAGGCACTGGCGCACCGGGCAATACTGGTGCGGTTGATGGTTCATTCTTCGCGAATTCAGGCTTTTTTGTTTTGACTTTTTGAGTCTCCAATTTTCCGGGTACAGGGATAGAGCGTGCCTTACCGGCCGCTTTCTTTTGCCGCTTTTGAACTGTTTTCTTTGCTGGCATAAGCCCCTAGTTTTACCCTCTGGAAACAGTCGTCTCTGACTCCTACAATCATACTGCTTTAGCTTGGATTCCACAAGAGTTATCTAAGTGTTTTGCTAAAAAAATGCCGAGTGGTTTTTCCCACGAGGACTATATGTGAAATTGAGGCTCTTAGCTTGTATGTGGGTAACCTGAGGGTGGGCGTGAGGGACTTCGACTCACCTTCGGCGAGCCCGGAACTTCACGACGGCAAGCCAGCTCGCCCCGGAAGATTCCCTTGCGAACAGCCACCGGCTGTTCTCACCCCGACCCTTTGGCGTCGTGAGCTCGAGCCAAGTCAGCATAATAGAAAAAGACCTCGCGAGCTGCGAAGTCTTTTTCTATGGTGGGTGATGAGGGACTCGAACCCCCGACCCTCTCGGTGTAAACGAGATGCTCTAGCCAACTGAGCTAATCACCCCTGTAATTAACTCGAGCTAGTATAGCAAACAAACACCTCCTATGCAATGCTTCCGTTGCTAAGCTGCTTGATCTGCCTCGTCCTGCTGAGCGCCAGCCAAAGCAGCCTCACCTGCACCAGCGGCCAGAGTAGCTCCCCGTTCTGCAGCTTCTGCAGCATTATGGGATGCCTCGACAAGCGAAGCCGCGCCTAAAGCCTGCGTAACTCTGTCGGGGTGAGCACCAAACTCAACTTTTGGCGGGACTTCACGTACCTTTGGCACAACATATACATGCCCTATTGCAGGCCTCCTACTATTTTCTGCAAGTAATGTCGTCATCCTTGGTCTCCCTCTTTGTTTTATTAAATAACTCTACATTTAGTATAGCGCTGCGCCATAAGCACTTCAACATTTTGTAAGATTTTTCACAATATTTTTATTTCTTTTAGTGTCCAAGTTTGATGAAATACTTAATAAATGCGCTGGCTAGTCATATTCCAACAAACGTGTAAAGCCATATCCTTTCCCTACAAAACAACAGGACGACCACAAGGATCGTCCAGTTGTTTTGGTGCGCGAGAGAGGACTTGAACCTCCACAGGATTGCTCCCACTACGACCTCAACGTAGCGCGTCTACCAATTCCGCCACCCGCGCAAAAGGGGATGAGATAAACCAAGGGCTTTCTCTTCGTACAGTGCCTTGAATTACTCAAAGTTCCAACTGCTCTTTCCCCTGAAAGACCAACGTATTGTATCGTTTTTTAGTGTTATTTTCAAGCGCTACACAATAGCAGCAGCGCACCAAACTTGACAAAGAGCTAATGTTTATGATACAATAAAAAGATAGACTTATGACCGTGGTAGGTGGTCATACAAATGATCCATACTGTAGCTGGTACGCAATTGCTGTTTCACGTCATCAAGTGACACATTAATCTTCACACCAGGGTTCATCGTACCATACGGATCAAAAATCTGTTTTACCTGCTGGAAGAGCTGGTAGGCTTGCTTGCCATACAGCTTCTCTAAGTATGGTGCGCGCAAGCGACCATCATTGTGCTGGCCCGACGTCGAACCGCCCAAAGAAATCACCAAATTGTAATATTCATCAATCAAACGTAGTGCCGTTTGACGGTCGCCAACCTGGCTTAAGTCCAAAAACGGCTGCATGTGCAGCTGGGCATCGCCGGCATGACCCCAGAGCGCGGCTGGCAACCGGTGCTTCTTGAACAATGCGTAGACTGATTCGACATATTCCTGGAACTTCTCCGGCGGCACAATACCGTCTTCGATAATCGGCAGCGCACGGCGGCCGCCTTCGCTATGAGCCGCCAAAGTAGCCGACGAATGGCGAATTCGCCACAGCTGCTCTTGACGCAACGGATCCTGCTCAATCTCAAAATCTGCACCGTGTTTTTCGAGAATCTTGACTGCCTTCTTGGTCAACTTCTTCTGTGAACGTTCACTTTCGTCAAACTCAATCAGTAGCGTCAGCTTCGGGAACGGCTTGTCGAGCACACCCTTCAGTAGGTTCGGGTTGATCGTATCGACCATCTGTAACAAATGGTCATCCACCATCTCCATCGCGCTCGGTGACTCAGGCAGGCTACGCAGTTCTTCAATCGCCTTGGCGGCCTGTTGCAGCTCATTGAAGTACGCCACCACCAACGTGCTTGACGGAGTATGCTCCTCAGTTTGGAGTGTAATCTGGGTGATAATACCGAGCGTACCCTGGGCACCAACGAACAACGGCGTCAGGTCAAATGAGCCGTCCTTCAATTTCACGTCGGCAAGCGCATAGCCAGCAGTGTTCTTGGTCGTCTGCAGCTGCATTTGGTTGAGTAGCTCGTGGTTTTCCTCGATGAGCGAATCGAGCTGTCGATAAATTTCGCCTTCGAGCGTCGATAGGCCAAGCTTTTTGTTTAGTTCACGCTTATTGAGCCGCTTGGTTTCGATGACCTCGCCGTTCGCAAGCACAACACGCAGCCCCTGCACGTAGTCAATGGTTGAACCATATTTCAGACTTTTCTCGCCGCTCGCGTTATTAGCAACTGCACCACCGAGCGTCGAGTATTCAATTGACGCTGGATATGGCGGCAGAAACCTGTCGTGCGTCAGCAATGTCTGCTGCAATTTGCCGTAATTAATACCAGGCTCGACTGTAACCGTGCCGGACTTACCATCAAATTCAATGACACGGTGCAAATGTGCCGGGAATACCAGCAAAATACCGCTACCGAGTGCTGCACCTGATTGGTCAGTCCCAGCTCCTCGCGCAGTCACAGGGATGACTCGCCCACGTTCAGCCAATTGCCAGGTAAAACGTGCTACTTTACGCACATCACTCTCGACACGCGGATAGACTATCACGCCCGGTGTCACGGTAAAAATACTGCCGTCAGTCGAAAAATACTTGCGCGCATCGGTCGAGGTCATCACCTCACCCTGCACGTGCTCCTGCAAATAATGTGCAACCTTGCTCATCCCTCAAGTATACCTCTAATTTTGTCTTCGTCCATCATAGCACAAAACCCCCACATGACGCTTGTGGTTTATTATTTATCAAAACGCCTGTGCTACTATTTCAAGTATTGGTAACCATAATACCGTAAGCATAAGGGGACCTAAAAATGGGCGGAGCGACAGAATCAGAATCAGCAGGGTATGTACTTCTTGGCATTATTTTCATTATTAGCATAGTTGCTATTAGCGGTACACTTATCTGGCGTTTTGGTCGTTCGACAAGCCCAGTTAAAAAACTCTTTGCCATTCTTATCCTGATCATAACCATAGCGTTTTTCGCAAATTGGATTATCCAGTGGGCAATGAGCCATAATTATCTATAAACTATCAACACACCATACAGGAGACGGCTGCTACGAAAATGTCTGAAAATTTTGCCGAGCCCATTTCTTGGTGCGGATGAGAGGACTTGAACCTCCACGAACTTGCGTTCACTAGTACCTGAAACTAGCGCGTCTACCAATTCCGCCACATCCGCTTATTTGGTAATGAGACAAACCTTACGGTTTTTCTCATCGCGCCGGGCAATGAAATGAATTCATTGTCTCGGGCTGCTCTTTTCCCTAAACGTGACAGGGCAATTGTAGCGTAAGTGTATCTGTTAATCAACTGTGGTTTTGACTTGGCGGATCATCCACTCGTGCACATTCGAAAGTCGATCGGTTGCATTGTTAACTTCATGCGGGCTGAGACCATGTACTGTCAGCCGAGTCACATACAAAAATGCTGGCTGGTACAGACCAAGTGCCGGCGCATCGTCACGCCATGTATCCAAAAATGGCTTGTACTTTGCGGCCCGGAGCTGCTCGTCTGTCCGCGTACGCGCCTGGCTCAACGCGTCATCTGCGACGCTGGATTTGTACTCGGACAGGTTCAACCGGCTACGCGAACCAATGTCAGCCTGACTACTATGCCAATACACAAACACATCCGGGTCAGGTCCGATCGAAATGCCTCTCAGGAGTGCGTCATAGGTATGTTGCGACAATGTCACCTGGAACTCGTCTGCACTCTGCAGCTCCACGCGGGCATTGGCCCCAATTTTACGCCACTGTTGCTGTAGGGCGCGAGTTATACGGGCGTTTTCGTTGTTACTTTCGGCATACAAGGTAAACTCTAGCTTTTGACCTTCCTTTTGACGCACGTCACCAGGTTTTGCTTGCGTCCAGCCGGCATCTGTCAGAAGCTTCTCGGCAGCCGCGACATCGTGCGGCAACTGACTGGCAGTTTCGTCATAACCAATTTGACCTTCCAAAATAGGTCCGACTACTTGTTTAGCTGCGTACGGCAGCTGGCCCCGTACAGCCTTCACGTCAACCGCTTGTACGAGCGCTTGGCGCACTGGTTTTTCGGCCAAAATTCCTTCGCTTATTCTGAAGAACGTCATCATTGCCGCCGTCTGAGGAAAGTATTGCGTCGTAGCAACTTCTAGATTCGACGGCGCCTCGAGCAAGCCAACCATAGCCTGGATTTTGTTCTGCTTGTAGCTTTCGATCATCTGTGCTTCGGTACGATATGTCTGCACGGTGAATGTGTCGAGCTTTGGCTGTCCTCTATGGTATTGGTCATGCGCACTGAGCGTAACACGTTCCTGGCGCGCCTCGGGTGTACCGCCAGAAACGGACAAATCTTCCCACTTAAATGGGCCCGTGCCGACCGGCTGGGTACTATTAAACGGCACTGAGCGCATATCTGCCATCGCCACACGGCTAAGCTTATGCTGCGGCAAAATGCCTACGGTTAACGAATGTGGGAATGAAGCCAGTGGACTACCGAGCGCAAACGTCACCGTGTGACTATCTGGTGCTTTGACCGTAACCCCCTGCCAGCTCGCATTGAGCGGCGAACGGGCATCGGGGTTTTGAATCACACTGATAGTAAATACCACGTCATCCGCAGTCACCGGCTTGCCATCATGCCAGGTCAGATTTGGCCGCAACTTTACCGTGTAATTCTGGCCGCGTGCATCGGCCTGCCAACTTTCTGCCAGGTCTCCGACCAGCTTGTTGTCTGTGTTGTATGTCAAAAGCCCACTAAAGACCAACTTCGACACTGTTCGGTCGGCTGCAGTCGTCGCGTAAATCGGGTTCGCATTAGTAAACGCCCCGAGTACTCCTTCGGTATACATGCCACCTGCTGCAGGTTTTAGCTCCTGGTAATAGCCGCTCAGTGAGTAAATCTGTACCGCAGAACTGCCCACCAGCACAAAAATGAGCACCACCCACATGACAATAAAACGCCGTACCGGTACCATGTTATCGAGCCGGCGAAAAAAATACTGGTCAGCACCAGCACCCATATCTTCAAGCTGGTGCTTGTGCATGCGAATCTGACGACGTAAGCGAAGTCGACGGGCGCGACTAATCATAGTACTGTGGCCTTACGCAATAATGCCCATGATTAACGACAGTGCAAAAACCATTGTCGTAATAATCGCGATCTGAAAAATGGATTTTTCGGTACCGCGGCGTGTGGTGTTCATTTCACCGCTACCACCCAGACCCGCACCGATTGAAGCGCCCCGAGTCTGTACCAAAATCAAAAGTATAATAAAGCAAGCCGATGCAATTGCTACGTAATTCCAAACTGACATATTCCTATCTATCCTCCAAAATGGCTGTTACCAGATAGTTTACCAGTCCGATGACCACTCCGGCAAGCATAGCCGACCAAATACTCGAGACTTCGAGCGGATCATACAGAGCACTCGCGAGCATCACCATCAGCCCATTGATAACCAGCATGAACAATCCGAGCGTAAATAAAATTGCCGGAAGTGACAGAATTACGACAATCGGCTTGATGATGGCATTGATGAGCGCCAGGATAAGCCCCCCAATCACTATCACGCCGAGCCGGTCATCGTACGTTATCCTCTCTCCACCGAGCAACCCGGCAGCAATCCATAAACCGAGACTACACACGAGCCAGCGTACCCCAAAGCGATACAACAGATGAGGTGGTTTGTAAGCCATGTTAGAAAGTATTGTAAGCTAAACCAATTTCGCGGGCAAGGTGCTGCTGAGAACTTCTACGCCACTTTCGGTAATGCGCACATCGTCTTCAATCCGTATCCCGATCGACTCCTCAGGAATATAAATGCCCGGCTCGACGGTCAGTACCATATTTTCTTCGAGCGGCGCCGTACGGTCGCTCACATCGTGCACCTGCAGCCCGAGATGATGTGAGGTTGCGTGCGGATAGTATCGTCGGACTGCGTCACGGTCAATCGACTGAATGAGACCAAGTTCACGCAGCTTCTCGCCCATGAAATGCTCAACTTTCTCTTCGTATGTTTTCATGGTGACGCCCGGCCTCAAGAGTGTGTAGGCATACGACTGCACCTCTTTAATCGCATCAAATACTTGCTGCTGACGACGCGAGGGCTGGCCGATTGCGACTGTCCGTGAAATATCTGCTGCATATCCTTCACTCTCGGCACCGACATCAAAAAGTAACAGCTCGCTGGCCGAAAGTGCACCATCCATATTGGTATTGTGTAGCGTACACGCTCGTGGGCCACCCGCAACGATTGGGTCAAACGCATGCCGTGAGCCTGAGCGCCGGAACAGCCGGGTCAAGTCCGCCTCTGCCTCGTACTCGTACTGGTATTTCTTGAGGTTCGCAGGACGGATAATTTGCTTGAGGTTGTCGGCGGTAATATCTATCGCCCGCTGAATTGCTGCCAGTTCTGGCGGCTGTTTGACGGTACGCATTTTCACTAGGTGCGGTGCAATATCGAGCAGCTCAAGTTTGTTATTGTGCTCGCGTAGCGTCCGCGTCAGCACCCAGCGAGCTGGATTAGTGTACATCCCATATACCTCCACGTACTGTGGTGGCGGGGCGATAGTAGCCACATGTTTGACGCGTTTCAATCGCGCAGCCAACCGTTTCCAGCCTTCGTCACAACCCAGCACCTCTTCTACGCCTGACCGTCTGGTGAGCTCACGGTCGTCAACCTGTCCGTCAAACACATCCTGATACTCACTACGCTTCTGTCGAATGAGATATTCTTTGTCTTTATCGAGCACCAATACCATATCCGGCTCGTTTATGCCTGTCAGGTACCAAAAATTTGCGTCCTGCTGGAACGGATACGTGCTATCGCCGCTGCGCTGCAATTGCCCGTTCGCGGTAATAACAATCGGTGCCGTGCCGGTAAACAGCTCGCGCAACCGCCGTCTATTGCCAGTAAAAAATCGATAGTTAAGTTCTGCCTCCATAGAATATGTAGTATATCATCTGTAACTATTGGTATTTTCGGATAAAGTGCTATCATCTGTGTATGCAAATAACTCCTGGATACAATGGTAAGGCAAAAGTAACATTTGAAACCCCTGACGAGCTTGCAGATTTTGGGATGTACGCGCCGCCATGCAGCAGAGCCAGGCTGCGCGGTATGTTTGCAGTATTGCCAGGCCGATACAGAGAAGAGGATTTCCCAAAGACGGTACCAGAGCGTCCCACGACGCTTGGACATGTATTGGGCAACTTGGCGCTTATTCCACCTATCACGGAGAAAGATTTGGAGCTTCCAGCCTGGAAATTACAACATCGGCAAACGCTGGTGGGCATCGCCGGAGCAATTAGAGCATACTTTGAGACTCCTGGGCCTGGGTTTGATACTACCGTTCACGTTGAAGTGGGCGGAGATACTGCTTGAGGATAGTAGCTTTTTTGGTACCGACAACTTTTTCAAGTTCCCAGTCGCGCGCCTGCATCACACCGCGCACCGAGCCAAATGTCTTGATCAACTTCTTGCGCGTTGCCGGACCGATAGTCGGGATGTCGTCAAGCACGCTCGCGGTTTGGCGCTTGGTTTTGAGCACCGAGTGGTAGCTCACCGCAAACCGATGCGATTCATCGCGGATGCGTTGCAGCAGCTTCACGAGATTGGTATTGTGCGGCACATTCACCAGAATAAAATCCTCACTCTCGCTGCAAAATCCGCCAAGCTTGTTGAGCATGTTCATGTTCAGCTCCACGTTTGAGCGGTTTTTTGCAATCACGATCTGCTCTTCGCGTTTGGCAAGACCAATAAACGGCAACTTTTCGCAGCCCATCTCGTCCCGCGCTTTAATTGCCGCATCCAACTGGCCTTTGCCGCCGTCAATCAGCACCAGACTCGGCTTACCCCACGCTTTTATGTTCTTCTCGCTTAGTCTCCGCCGAATTGTCTCGTTCATGTTATAAAAATCGTTGTTATGATCTTTCTTGGTTTTGAACTTGCGGTACTCACCCTTATTACTCACACCGTTCGTAAACACTACCATACTCGCAACCACATCCGTGCCTTGCATGTGACTGATGTCGTAACCCTCGATCCGCTTTGGGAACGCAGGCAAACTCAACAAATCAACCAATTCGCTCAGTGCGTGGTCCTTGCTTATATCCATAAACTCTTTGTCGCTGAAAATAATCTGACGGTTTAAGTTTTGCAGCCAGCGCAGCTGGTTGCGCAGGCGTGCGGCTTTTTCAAACTCCTGCTGTTTGGCCGCCGCTTTCATTTCACGCTCAATCTCTTTTGTCACGCCCACGCGTTTGCCCTGGATCACGCTTATAAGTTTGCGTAGGTTGGCACGGTAATCTTCCAGGCTCGTGCGACCCTCCTCCAGGCCCGGATCAAGACCAAGATGATAATATAGGCTCGCCCGTTTCTGTCCAGTCGGCTTTTTAACCGCATACGGGAAAATTTTGCGCAGTAACTTCAGGGCTTGTCGCACGCTCTGCGTGCTAAAGTACGGCCCGAAATATTTCGCACCATCATCAAGCGGCCGGCGCGTCGTGGTCACCGTCGGGTAGTCACTATCATAATCAATCCGGATGTAGCTCATCGCTTTGTCGTCGCGCAACAAAATGTTATAGCGCGGCATATAACGCCGGATCATCTCGGCTTCTAAAAACAGCGCCTCCATCTCGCTCTCAACCACCATCCAGTCGGTGTCATGGATCTCCGCCACCAACACCTCGGTCTTTGGATCACGATTACGCGACTTCTGAAAATACTGTCGCACCCGATTTTTCAACACCGCCGCCTTGCCAACATAAATAATCTCACCCTGGTTATCCTTATGGAAATAAACCCCAGGTGAGTTCGGTAACTCCTTCAACTTATCTTTCAATGCTTCCGTCACACCTCTATTATAGCCCGCTTGGTGCGTGAACTACAGAGCATCAATAGCACCTGCCAGCTGGTCTATATCTGTTATATGAACAGTCGCATCTGGTGAAGGCACAGACGATACCTGCACGCAGCGCATTCCGGCATTTTTGGCTGCGAGTACATCGTACTCCATGTCACCGACATACAGCACTTCATCGGGCGAAAGATCGAGACGTTGCAGTATCAGCAATAGCGGCTCGGGGTCGGGTTTATGTGCCTTGGTATCTTCGTATGTCACAACCTGCTCAAATAAATGCTCGACATGATGTGCGTCAAAGAAATCAACCACTCCACTCTTAAATCGTCCTGTAACGATGCCTAATCTATAGCGTTTTGCTAGTGCCTCCAGAACCGCACGTATATTCTTTGGGTACATCACTAGATTTGCTTGCGTAGCATTAGGCTCGAGCAATATATCTCTTACTCTAGTTATTTCATCATAATCGTCTATCCCTAGTAGTTGCTTGACCCCTTCCCATAGCGGCAAATGTACAACGGTAGCGATCTTTTCATCTTCAGGCACCGCATATCCGGCCGCATGCAGCATGCGCTTATACTGTTTCATGTCAGCCATCCGTACTTGTGCAAGCACGCCGTCAATATCAAAAACTACTGCTTTGAGCATGTGTTGATCATAGCAAATTTGACTTTTATATACAGTTATTTTACAATATAGATTATGAATCTGGTACACGTGGGCGGTCCGCCAGCCGCCGGGAAAACCACTGTTTGCGATATGCTTCGCGAGTCTGGTTTTACTGCCTTTGATATTGATAGGGATAATCTTGCTGTACCCGCACAAGATAACCCGTTACACTGGGAGCTGAACGTCTCTGAAATAGCCCATATAAAAGAGGCCCGGACAGAAGCCGCGAGCGACAACGCATTTACCTTCATTTGCGGCACTGTCACGAACGACGAAAAGTACCGAAGCCTGTTCGACACCAGAATAACACTGGTTGCCGGTCTGGCTGTGACTGCGTATAGACTCGAAAGCCGACCCGATCCAACCCAGGGGCGCGCCTTCGGAAAAGATCCACTTGAGCGAACGATAGTACTTGAACGCTATGCTACTCGTGTCACGCGGGCAAAACTACACGACACAATCTTAATTGACAGCACTCAGCCACCAAAGACTGTTGCAGACCTTGTCGTAGCGTCTGCATTCTTGCATGGCAATGGCATGCCCGCTACTCGCATCAATGCCGCGCTACGGCACTACGTGCACGCCAATGACTAAATACACAGTCATGTCGCTGGTTTGCGTCTTTTATTTTACGCGTATGTAACTAGTATCTTCACCGAGCATTGTAAGAGCCATTGTATATGCTTCTATGACATTGTCGATTCCATCCTCATAACAGGTCATGTGCTCTGCATCATCTAGTACACCAACCTTATCCGGGGGCAGAGGCAGAGATGCTCTCGTTTTACCCGCAGGAAAAAGCGCGTCTTTACCCGCCAGTACTATAGCAATCGGCAAAAGTTTTGAGAGATATACATACTCGAACGGCCCCTCGCTCTCTATAAATGAATTTGTCCCCGCGCCAAGCTTATCGCTTAATTCACGCCTCAGTGGCTTGGGTAGCTTAGGACGCCTCAGCGCCTCCTGTAGTAGTCCGCCTCTAAGCTCATCTGGGTACTGGAACATAGCACCAAAAGGCGATAAAAAGATCCCCCATTTCCAACGATGAGGATACTTAGTCAGACCAAGCATGGCTTCAGCTGAGCCACCAGAATTCGCGGCAGCACCTAGCTGCGCATCTAGCGAAAGTCCTGTAAGTTTCAATACAGCCTGTCGCACGGCATCAATGCTTTCGGCAATCGCTTCGCGATACTGACCAGGATCGGTGTGTATACCCTCTGTAGGTATACGTAGATTTGTCACAGCCAACCTAAGCCCTGCCCTCCCCAGATACCCCGCTATTCGGCCAACATCCACTTCACCAAAGCCAGTGAAAAATATAGCTTCTGGAGCTTCTTGTTCGTTCGTAAATGCAAACGGAATTTCTACCGTTTTTTCACCGTATGGCGTCCAGAGCGCGGTATGCATGGTCGGTACGCTCTCAACTTGTGTCGCACGAGTCATTAGAAGAGAATGTATCGCAACATACTTTAAATCTCAAGTAATTACTTCTGGCGCCCAATATATAAACTGGTATACTGCGTGGACATGAAACCGTTTTTACTCATCCAATCGCGCCCAGAGACTGTTGCTTCGGATAACGAGTATGAGTCTTTTTTGCGGTTCAGTGGCTTG
>Ga0182741_1001967_pt1 | contig 24995 bp, 33 predicted proteins | sample eDN5th37CBELigOP_FD_128874 | JGI IMG/M metagenome (GOLD analysis project Ga0182741, IMG submission 128874) | Enriched Organic Plus compost microbial communities from Emeryville, California, USA - eDNA 5th pass 37_C BE-Lig OP (version 2) (version 2) ... | reverse complement strand
CTGCGCACCTTTGTAACGCTTGCGAACCTCTGGAAGCTCAATGGGGATCAGCGGCGCAAGATCCTAGGGTCACCGGCTCGTTCGACCTACCAGAACTGGGTCAAAACAGTTCAAGAGCATCGGGAAATCACCCTTGATTACGATGTTCTGGTTCGAATTTCTGCGGTTCTCGGCATTTATAAGGCACTCCACATCCTCCTCGATACAGAGGAGCAGGGAGTTGCATGGCTTCGCGGTCCCCACAAAGGCCGTGTCTTTGGCAACAGGCCTCCGCTCGAACTCATAACGAGCGGAACTCAGGACGCTCTCCTGACAACGCGCCGGTTCTTGGATGCGGCTTGCGGAGGCTTCTATATGGAGCCTACCGAGATCGACGAAAACTTCAAACCTTACACCGATAAGGACATCGTCATTTCGTGACCGACAAGTTTCCAAATCTTCCGGCACCTGCTTATCGAAGCATGCCGTCCAAGTATCCTCCGATCGGCGCCTTCGACACAATCTCGACCGCGGCCGATCTTTTGAAGATCATGGAACTTGAGGACTGAAGCAACGACCGCCTTATTCTTGAACGTCTTGCACGTCTTGAACAAAGCAAATGGATCTATAGCCAGCCCAATTCGGGTATCATCATGGCTGCGTTACTCCATGACCCGCCCGGTGGCATTCGCTTCAACTCTGACGACGATTTGGGCGCTTGGTATGCGGCTGCGTCCCTAAATATCCTCACGTTTCATCATCACGCGTGCCTTGGCCTCAAGTGACAAGGGACGGGTTTCCGGATCTAGCTCGGCGGCGGCAAGTGCACGCTCGATGTCCTTCGGCCGAGTGTTATACCCTTCGAGCAGATTCGAGTAGTAGGAGTTCATCATTCGCAAGATAGAGCGCCTGTTATGGTGAGCTGTTACTTCTTGCGATATGGCAGAAATTGCCAGCTTGCAGCACTCCGGATATGAGCCTGCCCCTTCACGTCTAAGAACATCACGTCGATATCGTTCGGATTGACGACCTTCGGATCAGGCTCGTAAGCATCGATGACAACACAGACGGGCGGCTCACCAGCGCCAACATCGATATCACCGTAAACCGCAGCCCGACACTCGTGCAGTGGCACAACGAAGTCGTCGACATTGTAAAAGCGACCCGACCTGTAACGGCGAGAAAGCTGGAGGAGGGTGCCAAGCCTGTCCTCGTCGCTCGTCGCAACGGATGGCGGCATGGTCCCCGGTGCAAAGCGAGCAGCCGGCGTTGAAGACGGGACTGGTGCTCTCCTCGGAGCCACATCGGGCGCTGAGAGCGGAGCGGAAACAGCAGAAGCTGCGTGAGCGGCGGGCGGTGGAGAAGATAGTTGAGGTTGAGAAACGGATTTTGGCGGTGAAGGTGGCATTTTCGGTTTTCGAAGCGATATAGGCCCGCGATGACTTGAAGCCGGAGCGGAGTTCGTTTCGGACTGCAAAGAGAGGCTCCCGACGGAATCGTGCAACTCCGCGGCTGCCGACGCGGTAAACCGAAAATCCCCCTTTCCTAAATTTTCGACAAGTCCACGCTTTACCGCGGAGTTCAGGGATCCTCTTGCATTCTGGAGGTAGTCCAATTCAGGAAAATGCTCGAGGGCCAGTTTCGAAGTGAAGATTGTCGGATGCGGAAAGACGAGCGACATTCTATACCAACGATGGGTTCGCTCTTGCTCGGTCAGGCGCTCAGGCAGCTTCCGTCCCTTCTTGCCACCTTCCTTCTGTGCCAATGCAGGTTGGCCGGTGGAGCGACGTGCAAGACCGGCCTTTGATGGGCGACCCCGTCTCCGCTTCGGCGGCTCCGTCTGATAGGGTAGTTCTTGTGGGGGTTGAGCCTTGTCATCTCCAACCAGGGATAATTGCTCGCCCGTCAATCCATCGGCTTCCGACGGCCTGCCCCTGCCGCGTTTCTCGCTTCCAGACTGAGCATTTCGGAAATCCGGCGGTACAGCACCCAACATAAACCCGATCCTCGATTGCAGTCATTTTTGGCTAAAAAGCCTGATTTAAACACGATATTACAATTGGACACTCGTGCGCATTTTGCGCAGATCGGTAAGCCAATTCAACGTGCCTAAGCGGCCAATGGCGATTTAAATCCCTATTTCCATAATTTCCAACGGATCCTGCACAATCAAGTGAGGTTTGGCAAATTTTTGAGCAAGGTACTTAGAAGAAATATTGGGCAATTATATCCCGAAAGAGGAACTGAATCTCCGGGGCCAAGCATAAATGGCCAAGGAAATGACCAAGGAAATTGCGTCGCGTTCGATGATGTGCCGGCCTAGTCCTCGATTAATTTTTTTAACGAAATCTTGATGCAGAGGGTCCGGCGCGCCGGACAGTGAGTGTGCACTAACGCATGAGGCTCGCGCGCCCGGTAGGCCCCGACATTTGGCAAATTTGCATTTGAACACACGGGGTGGTGCGGATTATCTGGGATTGGCCTCGGCCGCCATAGTTTCGCAAGGCCACTGTCCAACTTACAACTAGGCTTTCGAGTCGGCTTCCGGGGCGACAATTGCTTCGGCTCAGACGGCAGGTTCCATGAGCGTGGCGTGACTGCCCTGTGCTAGCTGCGATTAATGGAACGCTAGGCCTGTCCTGTAGGATGATCGGGTCTCTCAGCGCTAAGTCTTTGAAGTACAGCGCACAAACTGTCACTTGTGCGTTCCGGCCCGGAATTCGGGGCTGCCCGGTGCGCTTTACCTATGTCGCAATGGCTTCCCGGCGCACCCTCACGGGCTGTGCTGGGACATAGACGAGGCGCCGGTGCCAGTCGCACCAACTTGATCCTTCGGGCGTCGGAGTTCCGCAGCAGACGGCGCTTCGCAGGTCCTCCGAAACGATAAAACGGCATTGCCGCGTTCCGATCTTGAGGAGTTTTGTCCGTTGTCTGGGATCTGGCTCTTGCATGACGGGTACCTATGGCACAGCGGGGCGGGTCACCGGAAGTCCCTCATCGTGATCCGGATGGCAGGAACCTCGATCCGCTGCTCTAGGGCCACAACGGGCGGCGCGTTGATAGTCTCCTTCGGGCCCTCGCGCAGGCGGTCGCGCGTGCCGGCCTTGGCCTCATCGCCGCGGCCGTGCTCAGCGTGGAATGGCTGATCCCGCTCGCCGACGCTGCGTAAGAGGTGCGATAGGTCGAGGAGGTGCTCGGCTATAATGTGGGTCACACCTCCCTCACGCTGGAGACGTCCTCGGCAGCCGATCATTGCTGAGGAAAGAATCAGCCGGCGCTGCTTCTCAAATAGCGAGGGCCAGATCACCAAATTGGCCACATCAGTCTCATCTTCGATCGTCATAAACATCACGCCCTTGGCTGACCCCGGTTTCTGTCGCACCAAAACCATGCCAGCCACTGTCAGCCGGCGGCCGTCGCGCGCCAAGTGAATGGCCGAGCACCGATGAATTCGACGCCCCCGCAATTCCTCCCGGAGGAACGACATTGGATGCTGTCTGAGCGTCAGGCCCTTCGATCGGTAGTCCTCAACAACCTCCCGACCTTCGGTCATTAGCGTGAGCTCGACAGGAGGCTCATAACCTTCCGGCCGGATTTGGCTGTCACGCTCATCGGCTGCTGCAAAGAGGGGTAGGGGTTCATCCGAAAGACCTCTGATTGCCCAGAGTGCATCGCGTCGACTGACTCGGATGGATCCGTAGGCATCCGCATCCGCCAGCCGCTCGAGAGCAGCGACAGAAATTCCAGCCCGGCGCCAGAGGTCCTCAATTGAGGTGAATGGACGGTCAGCTTGAGCCAGCGGGATCATGGCTGCCTCGGAATTCTTTAATCCGGCGACAAGCCTAAGTCCCAGACGGACCGCCAACCGCTTTGGGTTGCGGGTTGGTTCCAATGTACAGTCCCAGCGGGAGTGATTGATATCCACCGGCCTGATTTCGATGCCGTGGTTGCGTGCATCCCGCACGATCTGGGCCGGGGCATAGAAGCCCATCGGCCAGGAATTGAGCAGCGCGCAGCAGAACGCGTCGGGATGATGGCACTTTATCCACGCCGAGGCATAGGCGATCTTGGCAAAAGATGCGGCATGGCTCTCCGGAAAACCGTATGACCCGAAGCCCTCGAGCTGCTTGAATGTCCGCTCGGCGAAATCTTGGCCATAGCCTCGAGCCGTCATTCCCTGCACGAGCTTGTCGCGGAATTTGGTGACGCCGGCCGTCAGCTTGAACGTCGCCATGGCTCGCCTGAGTTGATCCGCCTCGGACGGCGTGAAGCCGGCACATTCAATGGCAACTCGCATGGCCTGCTCCTGGAACAGGGGTACGCCAAGTGTCTTCTCCAGAACCCGTTGGAGCTCAGGCTTCGGATACTCTGGCTTCTCATGACCTTCCCGGCGCCGGAGATAGGGATGGACCATGTCGCCCTGGATCGGTCCCGGCCGAACGATCGCCACCTGGATCACGATGTCATAGAACTTCCCCGGCTTGATCCGCGGCAACATTGCCATCTGGGCCCGGCTCTCGATCTGGAAAACACCGACCGTATCCGCCTTCTGAATCATGCGATAGGTTCGGCGGTCATCCATCGGAATCGTAGCAATCTCCCTGTCCTCGCCTTTATGCTCCCGTAGCAGATCGAAGGCGCGGCGCATGCAGCCGAGCATGCCGAGACCTAGAACATCCACCTTCATGAATTTCAGAGTGTCGATATCGTTTTTGTCCCATTCGATCACCTGTCGGTTTTCCATCGCGGCCGGTTCGATCGGCACCAGATCATCGAGGCGCTCTTGTGTGAGGACAATGCCGCCGGGATGTTGAGACAGGTGGCGAGGCGCCCCAATCAACTCAGCGGCCAATTCGAGCGTCATCCGCAAGCGCGGATCCTTGAGATTGAGGTTCAGCTCCTGAGCCTCTTTTTCGGTCACACCGTCGTTGCCCCAGCCCCAGACGAGACCCGAAAGGCCAGCGGTCACGTCCTCAGGCAGGCCCATGACCTTACCGACTTCACGAACTGCACCACGGGCGCGATAGGTGATAATGACGCCGGTCAGTGCGGCCCGATGCCGGCCATAGGTATCGTAAATCCATTGAATCACCTCCTCCCGGCGTTCATGCTCGAAATCGACGTCGATATCCGGTGGCTCCCGTCTCTCCTCGGACACGAACCGCTCGAACAGGAGGTCGTGCTCAGTCGGATTGATGGAGGTGATGCCGAGCACATAGCAGACGGTAGAATTCGCTGCCGACCCGCGCCCTTGACATAGAATGCCTCGCGTCCGCGCGAACTGAACGATTGCATTGACCGTCAGAAAATACGGCGCGTATTCGAGCTTCTCGATAAGATGGAGCTCGTGCCGGATCGTCCCTGCTACAATGTCAGGGACACCGTCGGGGTAGCGGCGGCTCGCACCATCCCAAGTCAGATGCTCCAACTTCTCCTGAGCGGTCTCACCCAGATTGGTCTCGGTCGGATATTGATAGCGCAATTCGTCGAGCGAGAATGTGCAGCGATCGAGGACCGCCTGGATCCGCTGAAAGGCTCCGGGATGCCGCTCGAACAGACGCTGCATCTCCGCAGGATCCTTCAGGTGCCGATCCGAATTTCGCTCCAGGCGATATCCGGCTGTGTCGATCGTGCAGCCTTCCCGGATGCAGGTCACCACATCCTGCAGTCGGCGCCGATCTGGATGATGGTAGAGGATATCTCCCAGAGCGATCGTCGGCACTTTCGCGAATTGTGCCGCCTGCTCGACATAGTGGAGTCTAAGATGCTCGTTTTGGGCGAACCGGCGGATTAGGGCCATGTAGCCGCGATTCCCGAAGGTGGATTTTAGGCGCGACAGATTGGCTTTGAGTGTGTCATTGGCATCATCCCCCAGGAGAATTCCAAGGAGGCCCTCGTTCCATTGGACAACGTCATCCCAGGCAAGGAAACACTTTCCCTTGCCTCCGCGGCTCTTCCCAATGCTGAGCAGTCGACACAGACAGGAATAGGCTGGGCGATCCATCGGGTAGACCAGCAGTGAGGTGCCGTCCGTCAGATCGAGCCGGCATCCAATCACCAGGCGAACGCCCGTTTCCCGTGAGGCTTCATATGCTCGCACGATCCCTGCGAGAGAGTTCCGATCAGTAATTCCCAGCGCAGAAATTCCCAGCAATTTCGCCTGTTCGAACAATTCGGCTGGGCTAGAGGCCCCACGCAGAAACGAGAAATGGGTTGTAACCTGAAGATCGGCGTACGCGGTCATGCAAAAAACCCGTGCATCCACCAGCGGCCGCCCTCGGTCATCGGCGCATCACGGAAAATCCAGAAACGAGCGCCTTTGTCAGCCTCGAGCCTGTAATAATCCCGGATTAGTTTCTGTTGGTCACCGAGCCACCACTCAGATGTGATCCGCTCTGGCCCATCGGCCTTGATCACCTTGTAACGAACCCGACGCCAAATAAAGAATGCCGGTGGATGATCTGGCAGCAGGGCTGTCGTCACGATCGTCTCTGGCGGATCGAGGAGGCGAGTTGGACGCTCCAGCCTCTCAGGCCACATCGATCCGGACGGGGGCGAGAGCGGCGAAACCCTCCTAATCATTCTCTCTGGTATGAGGGATTGAACTGGGGCAAGCCGATAGACCTTATCGGCGCCAACGCGAGCAGTTAGCCGGTCGACAAGCTGGCTCAGTTCGACAGCGCCTTCCTCGTTATCTATCTCCTTTGCAACTGTCTGCTTTTCAGAAAGTGGCTCGGCCCGGTTGGCGACGAGAACGATCTCCTCAATGCCAAAGCCCGGGTCGACGGTCTCGATTTTCTCGTCGAACAACTTTGCCAGATGAGCATGATCCCGGCTGGCTTTGGCTGTCCCGATCCGAAGCGATGCGCCCTTCTGATCCACTCGGCGAAAAATCAAATCCAGCCGGCGGACACCCTCTCCACGCTTTTCTAATGAATGGCACAGTTCCTCCGATAGCCGTCGCACCACTAACTTCAGGTCTTCCAACCTACCGATCGGCTCCGCGAAGGCGCGGGATGCGATCACCGCCTCTTCCGGAATGATCGGAGTGATCGGCTCGAAGGCATGCCCCAGCGCCTGGTCCAAGCGCAGACTTGCCTCGCGTCCGAAGCGACGCACCATCGGTGCTCGCGGCATGGCGGCAAGCTGGCCAACACGCTCGACGCCCAGGCGATGCATCGCACTCACCGTCTCATAAGAGAGCCGGAGAGCTTGCACGGGCAAAGTGGAAACAGCATCGACAGACCGGCCGGGCGGAACAATCCCGCCCTTGCCGAACCGCGCAACGGCCCATGCTGCTCCCGGCACGTCTGCGATCGCTGCGCGGGCATGAATGCCGTTCTTCGCAACATGATCGATCAGCTTCCTGAGCAGAGCTTCTTCGCCACCGAAAAGGTGTTCAACGCCAGCGATGTCAATCCAGATGCCGTCCGGTGGATCGGGCGCGACGACGGGTGAAAAGCGGATGGCCCATTCCGCCAGTTGGCGAAGCGAAGCATTCTCCCCTTCAGGATCGGCATCGATAATGTGCAGATCGGGAACCATAGCCTGTGCTTTGGCAGCGGCCATTCCCTCGATCAGCCCGGCTCTTTGAGCCGCCGGACAGGCAGACGCGATCACCCGGCGCGAACCCTGCTTGGTCACGGTCACGAGAGGCTTATCCCGGGGCGGGTCTCCGAATCTTCTGCGGATTCGATCGGTCGGCCAGGTCGGCAGGTAGAGCGAGACGACCCTTCGCATCGCAAGCCTCCAAAATCCAGGAACGGGGTTCCGCACCCCGGCAGCGCACGAGTTCAACCTCCCAGCGGCCGCGTTTGAGGCCACCAGCAGGGACAGCCTCAGATGGGACCGGCGACACGCGCCAGCGCGTCGAGGCAGCAGTGGGAAGCTTGGTCAGATCCTTCTGGGCGCCCGTCCACCAGCGCCGTATGACGAGGGCAGGGACGCCTGAAGCCTCTGCGGCCACCTGCAGGCGGCGGGAGGCGGTGAGGCCGAGCCGGGAGACTTCCCCAATGACGGCGCCCAGGCCTTTCTGATGGAGACCCTCTTCAATGAGGGGCAGCACGTCGGCATCACGGCAAGTCTCGGCGTAGATGACACGATCCGGATGAAGACCGACCTGGATGAGGCCGGGTGCAAACAGATCGCGCCGGGTTAGGCACCAGAGCACCGGCCCTTTGAGGCGAGCGGCAATACCGGCCGTGAAGAACGTGGCGCTTCCAGCAAACTCCGAAGCGGGTCCCTCCTCCATCACCTCGTGAAGCGCTCCGAGAGTAAGGCCCTTGCTGGGCAGATGCCGGTCGAGTGCCGAGACGCCAAAGGGCAGGGACTTGCGGGAGCCATAAACCGCGCCGAGCCTCTCGATCTGGCGCCTTAAGTCGTCGATGACTTCGCGCCCTATAGCCATAACTCAAGCTCACCTCCCTCCTGCGACAATATGGAACAAAACAGGAACACGGTCCAACGCTGGGAGTCAATGCGAGGTTCAGCCGCCAGCCTGTGGATATCGGGGAGGAGGCAATTGAATCGGTCTTAGGAGTGTGGATGGCGGCTCGAACCGAGCGGAACCGCCGCAGATCAGGCGCGCTAAGCCCAGCCTACGGCGCGTGGAGATCTATGAGAATGAGGCCGGAGCTCTCGCGGCTATGGAGACCCAACTCAAGCGGCGCCAGAAACGCGGCTACATTCTGCGCTGCGCCTGAAATCAGCGGCCGCTAGGAGTAGACTGCTTGGTTCCGTTAGGTCGAGCTCTCAATCCTGATCGTTCCCTCCGGGCCGCTTCGCAGCACAGGCTAGAGTCGATCTTTGCCGCGGATTCCTGCATTCCCGCCGAATAGGAGGCCGAGCGCCGCAGTATCAAGCGCGAATTAAACCGTCTCCCCTTCTTTGAACTTTTCGACGATTGCGACCGGATCGGACCGTTTGTATTCCGGATCCTATCGGATCAACACGTCATCGAGCTCAGCCGAGCGCTTCGCGAAATCTGGATACCACACCTGGTCAAACACTCGCCGGGCCTCTTCAGTGAGTTCGATATCGATGAGGTCTGACCGGCGCCGGCTTTCGACGCCTGCGGCCGCGTAGAGAGCATTGCCTTTGACCTGCTGCCGCAGCTGCTCAGGGAGGCCAGGCCCTTTCGGAGCCGGTCCCTCAATCAGGAAAACGAAGGGTGCGTTCACCAGGGATTTGGGAACCAATCTATTGGCTATTCGGGTTCCGGTGTGGAAGCGACGACTTGACGATGTTCAACAAAAACCTAACTTTGTTGAATAGGAGCATTGCACGATGACCGTAGTGCGCGACCCAAAGAGCCAGCCTAAACATTCGGCAAGTGAGATGCCACGCCGTCGCCGCCAGCTCGTCATTGATACGGCCAAGATGGCAGGTTTGCTCAATGGCGAGAACGGGCGTATTGCGGGACGGGTCCGTGAGAACCTGATCAAGTCTGCAAAGGAGCGGACAGGTATTTCCTCCGACACTGAACTCCTCGAGTACGCGCTGGCCAAAGTCGCTCTGGAAGATGACTTTGGTCCCAAGATCCTTGCTCGGAAAGGACGTGTTTCCAGGGACTTGGATCTTGAGTTTTGACCTTCCCGGCGCACTGCGACGGATTAAAGTACAGCGCATATCCGGAACCCTCTCCGTCGCAATGAAGATCAGCTTCCGTTTTTGACCGAACCAATCATCGCTGGTCCAGAGCTAATGCTCGATACCTGCGCTTATATCGACATTTTACAGGGAACGGCGCTGCAGGTGGTCGAGGACCTGCTCAATGTTAGGATCTCAAACCACTCCTCAATTTGCCTTGCTGAGCTCACCCATCTCTTCGGGCGCCTTGATCCCGGACACCCGAAAACGCCGAGCACATTGAGAGAGCTAAGGGATGTCATTGGGCATGACATACCCGCTCATCGGCTCACCAAGCCGTCGACTCGAGTGCTTGGCGAAGCCGGAATGCTCGCAGGGCTCACGATGCGGCTTAGCGGGCACGCCAAGGATCAGGTGCTCCTGAATGACGCTATTCTCTATCTGCACGCCCAAGAGCGAGGCTACGTCGTGCTGACCCGAAACCTAGCCGATTTCGACTTCTTCCATCAGTTGATGCCATCAGGCCGTATACTCTTTTATCGCAAAGTGTAGCCATTCCACACCAAAGTTCCGATAGTCAAAAATCCGACGCTCCCAAAGCGCAATCGAAAACGCCCGTTCGCTGAAGCGGGCAGGGGAGGGCAGGTCAAGTTTGCCCTCCAAACGATCGTAGGAGTCCATCCAGCGGCTCCTTTATTTATGAGCCGCTTATTTTTTGCCTGGCCTCAAAAATCCAGTGACAAGGCTATCTCTCCGAATTTTGAATTTCAAGAAATCAACGAAATTCATAATCCCAAGAAGAACGAAGCGCACCGTTGCGGCGTAAAAAATAGCCATTCCAATGGCTTAACGAAAGTTGAGCGTCGTTTGCGCACCACACTTACCGGTGTCCTCGGGCTGAAACTCGGAAAGGAAAACGGGACCAAAGCATGTGCGGAGGAAGGTCCCGGCGGCGATCATAACGGTCCATAATCGCAGTCCCCCCGATCATGAGACACAACATCACTTTTCCCTTAAAATTGTCCGTAAAATCCGTAAATTAACAGGAGTAAGAACGATGGCTGTCGATCTAGAAGTTGCGGCGACCAAGTTTACGAAGAACTTCGGACGTTACCGGGATGAGGCCCAATCCAGCCGGGAACCGGTCCGTGTCACGAGCCATGGCCGCGTGATCGGCGGCTGGCTGTCGGCTCAGGAGCTTGAGCATTTCGAGCGCCTGAAGCGACAGGAACGTCAGGTTCACATCGTTGGCGCACTGCCCGACAACATTCGTGCTGCCATTGAGGACGCAGAATACGGCGTTGCTCCTTAATGAGTATCCCGGCTCCAGTTCCAGGCCTTGTCATTAGGTATTCATTCCTTTGGAGCAAAGATAGAGCCGCTGGTGCCGTCGAGGGGTCGAAGGAACGCCCTTGTGCCGTTGTAGTTGCCGTCAAGACGGAAGATGGTGGGCTTAGAGCCATCGTTGTGCCGATCACCCATACGCCCCCTGAAGACCGGGAGGATTCCATTGAGGTCCCTTTCGCCGTTTGCAAGGCGCTGGGGCTAGACGGCGAACAGCAATGGGTTCGGCTGGATGAGCTGAACAGCTTCGGCTGGCCCGGATTCGACATCAGGCCGGTCCTGGGCAAGGAAGGCAAATACGACTGCGGGATGCTTCCGAAGGAACTCTACAGAAAAATCGGCTATTCGGATTTTAGTGTGGAGCCGGAACTCCGTTGCTCCGTGCGAGTGAGCAAAGCTGACGCACACATACACTTGAATGAGCCACTTGAATGACCGCCACAGAACGCTTATCTTACCAGCGTCTTACCGCGGGATGCACCATGACGGGATCTAAGCCCCTCACGACGATTGTTTCCACGAAAGGCCAAGTTATCTTGCCTAAATCGATCAGGCAGCACCGGCACTGGGACGCTGGAACCCGGCTTGTCGTCGAGGACACGGCCGACGGTGTGCTGCTGAAGGCAGCCCCTTTGTTTGCCGCGACCCGGCCAGAAGACGTCTATGGATCACTGCCACATAAAGGCACCCCCAAGAGCCTCGAGGACATGGAAGCCAGCATCGTCACTGAAGCGATCCGGCGCCATGCTCGCGATTGATACCAACTTGATCGTCCGGTATCTGACGGGCGACCACCCTGAGCAATCCCCGAAGGCAAGATCTCTGATCGATGCGGAGGATGTCTTCGTCTGCACGACAGTTCTCCTGGAGACTGAGTGGGTGTTGCGCAGCGCTTATGGCTATACCCCAGCTCAGATCGGTACTGCATTGACCGCCTTTGCGGGCCTGCCTCAAGTGACATTGGAAGATGCGCCATTAGCCGCAACGGCTCTCGCTTGGATGGCCAATGGGCTCGATTTTGCGGATGCACTCCATCTGGCTAAGGCTGCAGGATGTGCTGCCTTCATTAGCTTTGACCAGCGCTTTGCCAAGGCAGCAAACCGGATCAGTGATGTGAAAGTTCGGGCTCCCTAGCCAGGTGAAACAGGCCCTTGCCAGGGCGGGAAAGCCCGGGCGGCTTCCACGCTAGAATCCGAATAGCCGAAAAATCCAGAAGGGCATTCTCAAGCGGGACGCCGCCAAGAAGGCCAAAACGACCTCCCGCGACGACTGAGGGGCAGCTGCTCCGCCAGACTCATCCAGAGGTGACGAGGGCTGCCGCCTAATCCGAATTCAAATCGATTTTCGAGGAAGCTGGGATTGCACCCTAAAGGGTTCGAAATCCCACAGAAGGAACATCCCATGACGAACGCTTCCGAAGCGATGCACCATCTGCGTCCCGGTGATGGTTCCCAGTCCAACGTAGCCTACACCCACGAACGCAAGTTCCATCCACGATACGGTTGGTACTATTCTTGCCGGTTCGGACAGGTCGAGTTCGCCAAGATCCGCTTCGAGCGCGACCACAGGCTGCGGACGGCTCGATCGTCGGAGGCTGGAATGTGCGCTGCGACGATGACGATCTCGAGCGCACCATCCGCGCTCGCCTCCTGATAGAATCGATGTCCTCGATTTTCGGGTAAAACCACAAAAATCGCCCACCCCGTACCTAGGTAAAATCAATGCGAAAGTTTTTCTCCGTCGCCGTCGCTGTGGCAGCGCTCGCGGCTCCTTTGCTGATCGCAGCGTCAGCCGGTGCCATGTACAATGGCCCTGAAGACCCGGCCGCCTATCGCGAACCGCAGCTCATGTGGTGCAATGGCGTTCCCGATTTCCCAACCGGTTACAAAGCCGAAGTGCAGGCGGACATGATCGGCAACCTTGTCGATGGCTACACCTATGTCGAGCTCGGCGGAAAAGTAGCGCTGTACTATTTCGAGCTGATCCAGGAATCCAAGGATCCGAACCGGCTCGAAGCCCACTACACGAAAATCTCGACCCTCGATTGGAAGCGCGAGGAAGGCAAAGGATATTGCACCGTCAAGAAGTGGAAGCCTCTCCGGAAGCGCTGACTTTGTAGTCGGCACTCGCCGACAAGATGAAATATCTGCCGCGTCCTAGCGAAATAGCGAACGGCGCGGCAGTTGGGACAGGTTCTCCGGCTTCCTCTCGGCAGCCATCGTTGTCTCCGGCTTTGACGCCAGGTGGCCAACGTCGGCCATGATCGTGTCAGGCCGAATGCTGAGTTCCTCATGGATTTTCTTGAGCAACTCATCGTCCTTCGTGACGTAGTCCAGCACCCCCAGCAGGAAGTGCGAGGACTTGGCGGATTCCCGCAAGGTCTCGGGCTGCAGGCCCGTGACGTTCAGGAACTGGATGATCCGATCAACGTCAGCAACGATCCACTCGAAGACCCTAATCGCGAGATCTTCAGAGTCTCCTCGACCTCTGGTTTCGTGGGTTGAGGATAGCTCAGTCATTCAAAGGGCTCTGGTCTTAACTGCTATAGTTGCTCGCGTTTTACCATATGAGACAGTGCCTTGCGATGCGGCAGGTGGCCCTCGATGCTGAAAAACGAAAGGCTCTTTAGGCCGCCTTCAGGCGGCCTTTTTCGTTTTGCCAGCCTGATGGGATGAACCCCCAGATTGACCGAAATCCCGGGAAAGGACGAGCGCCATGACGTTGCTGACGATCACGTCGCTGACAGCGGCGAAACGCCATAAGCGTAACTCCGATGCGGTGCTCACCTTTGAGGATCCCCGCACGCGGCCTAATGACCGTCTGCGCTTTAACAAGCGCCCGGCGCCGGACCACCTGGTGCTCCGGTTCGAGGACCGCGACGAGGACCCGGAACACCTGACCCTCCCAACGCTCGCCGACGCCGAGACGATCCTCGCGTTCGGGAGGAAGCATGCTCAGAGCACGATCCTCTGTCACTGGGTTGCAGGAATCGGGCGCAGTGGCGCTGCGGGACTGGCAATCCTCGCCGATGGGCTTGGACCCGGAAACGAGGCTGACGCACTCGCTCAGCTCCTCACGATCCGCCCTCAGGCGGTGCCGAACCTCCATCTCACGGCTGCCGCCGATGAGGCCCTTGGTCGGGGCGGTCGGCTGACTGCGGCTGTGCTCGCCGAGAACGACCGCCGCTCCGAATGGCGCGAGCTTCGCTCCCGCAAGGCGAAGCTTCCTCAGGATCAACCATACCGGTTCTCCTAGGGGCAGGTTATGGACACGTCTAAGAATGGTGTAACACTGATCTGGACAACTTGAACAAGTTGGCTATATTGAGCAATAAGGAGGTGCGTCATGGCACAGACCGCTCAGAACCGTAAGGATACCCGCTCCAGCGCCCCGCGCAGCGAAAAGCGTGCGAAGCTTCTGCGGGAGATCAATGATAAGGTTGCTCATCTCAGCGATAGCCGCCTGAAGAAGCTGGCTGCGGAACTGGAGATTGATGGAACAAAGCTCAAGACGCAACCAGTCGAGGTTGTTAAAGGCTCAGGCTTGGGGCCTCTGGTGAGCTTGGCCGAAGGCAAGGCGCTTCTGGCTGAGATCACAGTTGACGACAACACGACTGACTGGGCCGCGTCTGAGCTTTTAGGGGCTGGCGAAATGGCGGCCCGTCTTGATGTAGCCCGCACAACGCTCGACAATTGGCGCACCCAGAACAAGGTCATTGCTTTCCGCAAAGGACCTCGGAACTTCGTCTACCCTGAGCGTCAGTTCGGTAGACTGGGACCGGTCGAGGGGCTGGCTGAGATCGTCGAATTCTTCCCTTCGCCCGAAGAGGCTTGGGAATGGCTGGTCACGCCAAACCGATACACGGAGAACGAGGCTCCGATCGACCGCTTGAAAAAGGGTCAGGTCAATGAAGTCGCCCGCGCGGCAGAAGGTGCGAACGACTTCACATGAAGTTCAGCCTCAAGCGGATACAGAACCGCACCATCCAGTATGCGTTCGACGAATGGCCAAGGATCATCCAAGCCCACTACGCGGCAAGTCCGCTCGGGGCTGGATACGGCTCCAGCCGTTTTTCCAGTCCCAACCAATCGTTCAAGGTGCTCTATGCGGCGTTCGACTTCTCGACAGCCCTTGCAGAAGCCGTCATCCGAGATCGCTTCCAAGGGAAGCAACGTCGTTTCTCTACGAGCCACACCTTGATGCCAAGGTGGTGACTACTATTAAAACGATCTCGAATCTGACTCTTCTGGATCTTAGAGGGAGTGGTGCCTATGAGCTCGGCGTGGATACCGACGCCAATCGTGCGAAAGCGCATCGCACCGGGCAGGGTCTATCCGAAGCTCTTCATCGACAGACTAAGATCGACGGAATTCTCTACGATTCCCGGTTCACGGCAAAACCGTGTGCTGTGATCTACGACCGGGCCTTTCATTACCTGGAGGCAACCAAACCAATTGGATTGCTTCATGTCGGCGCCCTGTCGCCTGAACTTAAGCGCCTACACGTCACGGTTCGTCGCCAACGAGCAATTTGAAGAACCCGCCTTCGGATATTCACCCCAACTCTCCATACATAGTTTGTTGGGTTTCGCCCCTGAGCTTCCACAAAGCCCCTCGCTGCAGGGCCTTTGTTTGAGGTGCGCAATTGGAGGCCTGACCATAAAGATACATCAGATGGTTCGGGGGGGCCATGCTGCGGCCCTCCTTCCGAACGATGTATTACGATGCATGCATACATCGTAAGCCGGCCTGCAGCTGGCAGGGTGTCAGTCGCCGATCATCCCGTAAGTCCCATTCAGAGGGAGATCCAGACCGCACGGCTTGTTGGTCGTCTTGCTCACGACAAGGTCGTTGTCTCGATTGAAGCCAATCTCGACTGGCTGGCCGTCATCAAGAGTTCCCACCAGGCGTTTTCCCTGCCGGGTGAGGGTTCCCTTGATTTTGCAAAGTTGGGTGTTCGTAGCCCAATTCTCTGCCTCGAACCGGACAGAGTACGTCTTGCCGCCCTTATTGGGGTCGATGATCCAGTTGCAATTGATCTGCTTAGGGCAACCGCTAACGCTGCCAGCATAATCGCCGGCGAAAATATCTCTGGCAAGGGCAGGGGAGGCGAGGGTAAGGGCGGCTAATGCGAGGCCGATTTCCAGTTTCATAGTGAGTGCTTTCTTCGCTCTGTTTTGCTCCGTCGCCTCCTCGCTGGGAAGCTGGAGTACGGGCAATCCTTGAGCCTAAACCTTGCTTGCTGTGAAGATCACATGGACAGTAGCTCGCAAGGATTCCATAGCCATGAACCGGCATCACAAAATTTCAAAATGCTTCCCGCACTACCGCTAACGCCCTTTAATTGCGGCTTTCCTGCTTGAACGGGTTGGCGATTATCAGGTTTAGGCCAATCCTCTGGCCGTCCTGCAGGTCTTCGGAGTAGAGGGTGGTGCAGCCTGCGCCTGCGGCGGCTGCGATGATCCCGCTGTCATAGATCGAGAAGCTGTAGCGACGCATGATTTCGAGGGCGTGGTCGTGCATCTCGATCGTGACCGGCTGGACATCACAGGCATACCGGATCCCGGTAAGGACGTCGCACACCTCGTCCAAGCCCATCTTGAGTTTCTTTGTCATGACATTCACGGCCTCATTGAGGACCAGAACACTGATCGTGCCGCCCTCCGCGAGAAGAGCCTCAGCCCGGTTGGCCTTCGTCGTATCTGCGGAGAGCAAGTACAAAATGACATTGGTGTCGAGGAACGGCTTAGCGCTCATTGGCCTCGAGCCGGTCGAACTTGAATCCTTCGGGAAGGCGCCCGCGGTATTTGCGCAACTTGGCCAGCACTTCAGCCACCCCAGGTTTTTTCGAGACCTCGAAAGCTCGGGATCCTGCGACTGTAATCTCAATATGGTCGCCTTCCTTAAGCTCCAAGGCCTCAACGACGGCTGCAGGGAGACGAACCGCAAGGGAATTGCCCCATTTCGCGACTTGCATCGGATCCTCCATGATACACATCACAGATAATGTATATCTAAGCCGTTGCCCGGAGGGCGCAAGCCTGCTCTCGGCGTAATCTTGATCCAGAATGGCCGCGGCCGTTTCAGGCTCGCAGGTTATCAATCTCCGGCTCGATCATGAGCATGCTGCCGAACCGGCGCTCGATTTCGGCAGTAGCTATCTCTGAGGCCTCGATCCTGATGCGATTGGGGTCGCTCCTGCCAAGGATCCACACTCCTGGAATTTCCCGGACATGGTCCTCCGCTGTCAGTGAGCTTGCCTCGGCCTCTTGGCGGGCAGCAACTACATAAATGCCCATTTACACCTCCATCCAAGCATAGCTAAAAAAGAACGTAGGGCGAACGTCGACATCCTGCAACAAGGCCATCTTTTTGAGACCACCACGATAGGGCGAGTTATGATCCGGCTGCCGTTTCTGATTTTGGGGATTTTCTCGGTCGCAGGAATTGCCTCGGCCCAATCACCGGCCGTCGCACCCAGCGAAGTTTGTCGGGCGACTATCGCTTCGGTCAATGGTCGGGATCTCGAGGCTATGGCCGTTTACACCTCGGCCGAGCCCGATTGGTTCTGCATCAGCGTCCCGGCCTCCGACCTAAAGGCGAAAGCCGAACAGCGCCTCGAAATCCAGCCCGATTCCGACACCCGGGCGCTGCTTGCCGTCGCCACCTTCGCCCTCCAGAAGGGCGGCTTAGAGGCCGCCATCTCGGCAGCCTGATCGATACAAAGGGACAGGTCCAAACCGGCCTGTCCCATTTTTTTTGCCGAGGCCGCCAAACCCCGAACTGGAAAAGGGCAGGGGGCTTACGCCCGCCTGCCCTCATTTATGCCCCATCAGGGGAGGCGTCCCCCTAAAGGCCCGCCTTTATTTTTGCGCCAGAGACCGGCGTCGGAAATATTCCTCTGCCACCCGCTTCCTCTCTTCGGCTTGGAGAACCCGGTTCTCCGCCTCCTCCTTCATGAAGGCGCGAAGTTCCTCGATGGTAGGCGGGGTATATTCAACATGTCGGGCCCACTCCTCGCGGTCGTGCTCGTCTCGCCCAGCCATCACGAAGCCATGAAGCCGCTCCGGATAAAGCCAATAGGGGAACCGTTCATGGGTCCGGTTCCAATGCGGAATTGACAGATCGGCTCCGGCCCACTTCGCCATATCAAGACGCGAGAAACCCTCCACCCAGGTCATCGCATCGATCACCCGGTAAAAGATCGCCTGCTCCGCATCCGACAAAAGGCCCGTGTTCTGATAGTCCCGGTGAGCGACACGAACCAGGGCCAAGTCCAGGTCACCGTGATACGTCTTGTAATCGTCATAGTGACGCTCGACGTACCTCAACCTGGATTCGACCGCACGCCACACCTTGAGGCGCATACGCTCCTCTTCTATCGACGGCTCAATCGTCCGCTTGAACGTCTTATAGATCCCTCTCGGGCCGCGATATTGAAAGAGACAGCGTTCGAGCTCTTCCCCATCCTTGTCGTCAGCAAAGGTCGTGACTTTCAGCCACTCAAGCAGATCCTCCTCCTTCATCCCATTCTCGGGATTCTCCCGGTCATAGGTCGGCGAATGGGTCGACAGGCCAAAGCCAGGGAACAGAGACACGACCTCGTCCCCGGCTCCCTCCCTGGAATAGGGATCCGAAAAGTCATACTTGTGCTTAAAAGCTCCGCCGTCGCCCCGATACCATTCCTTCGGATTGAGGTTGCTCAGGAAATGCTGCTGAAGAGCCTCCTCTAATTCAGCTGCATCGAGCTCATCCTGGAATTCCTGGTCGAAGCCCGTGTTCTGGAAGAACGACGGAAGCGGACGCTCGGCAGGCAAAGCCTTCTCACTTTCCGGCGTTTCCTGGGCTTCGACGATCACAGGAAGGCTCGGCTCGACCGAAGTCTCGACCGTAATCGACGTATCGTTGACCGAAACCTCAATCCGGATCGCCTCAGGCGTAATGGCATCGACCGCCTGGCTTCCGGCGATCGTCGACTCCAAGAGCGCCCGGCCGATCTCAGGAGAGATCTTCGGCACGAAAGTACGCGCCGAAGAGGATGTCACGGACGAGACGGTCCCTGATGCCTCACGGGGCGCGGCCTTCCGAGGTGAACGCGCTGCTGCAAACTGGCTCGATGCCGCCCTAAGGCGCCCCGCGGACGTCTTTGCCCGAGAAGGACGGGGAGGGCGCTGATCGCTCGGGCCGTATTTCCGCGGCCTGCCCGGGCCACGCTTCACAGGCGCGCCGTCAGCCACAATGCCGAATTTCGTGGCAACGCTTATTGCAATTTCGCTGTTGTAGCGGCCACCCGGCGTCGACAGCCGAACGAGCTCAAGCTCCTTCTTTTCCTCTTCGACATCCTCTTCGACCGCCGCAAGCGCATCCTCATAGGCCTTGCGTAGAGCAGCACGGCGCGCCTCGGCCGCCTCCGTAATGTTACGAAGGTGGCGCGTCTCTTTCACTTTCGGACGCTCAGTGCCCCAAGTGTACTTAAAAACGGCCATAGCCACTTCCCAGAAGGTCGATTGAGTTCGAGCAGAAACCCAATTGCACGAATTTTCTGCCCCGAATGTTGCAGACGCATTGTACCGGATCAGGCGAGCGCAGGCCAAGAGGCAAGGCATCAAAAATTGCACTTTTAAATGACCGAGAAATTCCATGCCTTTCGATAGCCTGGATCACTGATGGGCTCGGCCTATCGAAGTGCATTGCAGAATTATTGTGCCCCAAATTCTGCACTGACTTTTTCCTCATCCATCGCAACCGGAAACCCATCCGGCCGGACCGGTCGATATTGAGAGTGCAATCAAATGCGCCCTCAAAAAATGCAATTCCGGCCTGGCCGGTTTTACGGGACCTGCAATTTATACAGCCCCGAAAATTGCACTCTTTAAAATGCCTCGCTGGTTGCCTCGGCACTGCCGATTATTGATGCCTCAAAAATTGCAGTTATTTTGATGCCTTGATCTGCCGCCAGCCGTGCGCAATTCGAAACCTCCGCCAAACTTGCACTTTCGAAATCGTAAGATGCTGGTCCTATTGGGAATTTAGCGATCCGAGGCACAATAATTCGGATTGTCTGGTGCAATAACCCGCACTGACCCGGCCAGCCGATCGGGCCCTTTGTGTTAACGGCGCCATTCGGGTATCATTCGCAAAGCCTTATTTCTCCAATGAAATCAAATACTTAGGTTCCATAATGCAAGTTATGCGAATCTAATTCCGAGAGGATGAAACCCCGTGGATTCCCAAACGAACTCGTTCCGTGAGCTCTCCGAGCGCAAGAAGGTCACTAAAAGCGACCTGCGAGCCCGCCTCTACCTTTATAATCAATCACTTATCGTCTCTTCGGTTGCCGAAATCGCAGAGTACGGACCGGTTACGGCGATGCCTTTAACCACGTCGGACCAGGCGATCGGCCAAGCCGTCTGCAGCCACTTGGTCCGCTTCGTCCCGGAGCTTCCAAACAATCTCCGCGATCAGAAAAGTAAGGATTGGCAAGCGTTTACAGCCTCCGGAGCCAAATCCGTGAAGGCCTTTCGCGCCGGTCTCGTAATGGTGTCGATCGAGACCATGAAGAACGGCATATTTCTATCGGCGCAGCCCTATGCCTTTGAAGGACCATCACTTTATGCTGGCAGCGAACTCTCCCTAGCAGCTGACCATTGCTATATCGGCGCCGCTGTCCGAAGGGTCCTGAAGGCAGCCGCGGTACTCGTCGACCACCGGCTGTTCGAAGAAACCGCATAAGACGGCCGTACAGCGCCCTTGGACCGATGCCAGGCGCATTCCCCAGACAAGAGCCTCGAGGCCGCTGTACGGCCCAGGAATCGAGGAAATGTAAGGATTTCCCAGCAAGCGGCCGGCTCGCTCACGCTGGATCGGCCTTAAAGAGAGCCAGTAGCTCCATCCGGAGCCCACAGAGCGCCTGGCAGATAGAGACGGGCAGATCTCGGCCGGCGCCTAGAATACCCGCCTTAGCCCTGAAATGACGCTGAAGCCCAAGGAAACCAAGGGATTGCGCATCCAGCTCTTATTTTGCCGATCGCGTTAAACCCCAGGCGAGGGAGACCCGGTCCCCTGCCCTTAAAAACAGAGCCCCCAACGATGACGGCAGCGGCCCTGCAGAGCCGGTAGTGCTGCAAAGGCGGATCCCAGCAAGGACGGAGCTCCATGACCGGACCTGGCGGCCCATGGAGCCAGTCAGAAGCCCCCATAAAAGACGCCCCAAAACGACCTTTCCCAGCGAGAACAAATGTTCCCCATAAGTTCTACAAGGGTTCCCATGAAGGAGACCCGCTACAGGGTCTCATGTTTCCCGGAAAATAAATTAGGCTCAATACCGCAAACGTTGTGGGTCCCTACGGACACCACAACGTTTGCTAGGTTCCTTCGAACCTTATTTCGGTCTCCGACACACCCCCCCTTTCCATCGTATCCAGACACTCCTTGCTGACGTCTCAGCCGCAGAGGCCCGCTCCCCGCTTTCTGCCCTTCAACTCCCGTTTCGGTGTGCTTCTGGATGGTTTCGGGCGCCCTGGCTTCCCTCACGATGTTTGATCCGACCGCGGATCCTTTTTGGGGTGTTGGAGACAAGCTGGTCAGGAAATTAAGGCATCAAAATTCATCGGCCCCGGCGACCTTTGTCGCTCAACCTCGATGTTGGCCCGGCCTTCGCCGGCCACCACGCGAGTGGGCCTTATTGGTGCTCCCGCACCCGAATTATTGTGCCTTAAGCGGACCTCCTGCGAGGCCCGACCCTGACCAGAACGACCGTGCCACGGTCGCCATATGAGCTGCGTTCAGACAACGCAGTTACCCGTCAAACGGAGCTTCAATCGTCATTCCATTTGCACTTTTTGGCCTATCAGAACAAACCGCTAAGATCTGCACTTGGCAGTAAAAACCTCCAGCCATAGCGCAGACAAAATCCGCCCTTGCATTGACAATCATAATTAGCGTAATCTGGATTACCGTAATCAGGATTACTCTAATGTTTGTGGGTCGTGCCCAAGAGCTAACCCGTCTCCGCAGGGAATTTTCCCTCACAAGGCCCTCTTTGGCGGTGGTCTATGGACGTCGTCGGATCGGGAAGTCCACGTTGCTCAAAGAAGCTGCTAAGGACCGACCGCACGTTCTATATCAGGCGACGCGGGTCACCTCCGCTCTGAACCTGGAGGGGTTTAAAGCCGAAATCGTCCGCTCGCTTGGCCCCGACTCTCTGTTGGACGGCCTCGGCGATTGGTTGGGCGTGCTGACATACCTCGCGCGCAGGGCGGAGGGAATGCCCGGACTGATCGTCGTCTTGGACGAATTCCCCTACCTCGTCGAGAGCGACCAAGCATTGCCGTCGATCATCCAGAAGTTCTGGGACGCGGTCGTCGCCGACGAGGGCAAGCTCAACTTGGTGCTCTGCGGGTCGATGATTGCCCAGATGGAGGACCTATTGGCCGAGCGGAACCCACTCTATGGGCGTCAAACCCTATCTCTGGAGATTAAGGCTTTGCCGCTGCGGGACGCGGCGGGGTTCTTCCCGGAATATCCTGCTGAGGATCGTCTCCTCGCTTACGCCATCTTCGGTGGGATCCCCTTCTACCTAAGGCTCTGCGATCCAAACGCAAATCTCGAGGAAAACGTCACCAGTTTGCTGCTCGCCGATGCCGGAGCGCTGGTGGACGAACCGAACGTCCTGCTCCAATCGGAACTTCGGGAGACCCAACGCTACGCCAGCATCCTCGCGGCGATTGCAGATGGCTGCACCAAGATCGGTGAAATCAGCAGCCGTGTTAGGGATATCAAGGATTCTGTTTCGCTTAGCCCCTATATGAGGCGGCTTGAGCGCATGCGCCTGGTTCGGGCCGTGAACTCCCTCGATGCCGGCCCAAAGTCGCGGGACACACGTTACTTCGTAGACGATCCCCTTGTCGCGTTTTGGCATCGGTTCGTTCGACCGAATATGTCTAGTGTGATGCAGGGCTTCGGTCCCGAGGTCTGGCGGCACCAAGTGGCACCGCGACTGGACGAGTATATGGGCGGCACGTTTGAGGAAATCTGCCGAGGGTACTCCCGTCGCCACGCGCAGGAGTCTCTTCCTTCTCCTGCCCAAGAAATCGGCCAAATCTGGGGCGCAGACTACGATATCGACGTGGCCGGACGCCTTCTTGACGGATCAATGCTGTACGGCGAATGCAAGTGGCGCCGCGGTGTGGTTGGAACCGAAGTGCTCGCGAAACTCATCGAGCGTGCCGGAAAAACCGCCTACGGTCGTGGCGTAGAAGATCGCTACTTCGTCCTGTACGCGCGCACCGGGTTTAAGACAGGTGTTCAAGAGCGCGCCAAAGAGGATGGGCGGATTGTGTTGCTAACGCCTGACACTATGCTGGCCCGCTAAAATCCACATGCTGGGAACGTCTTCGAGCGGCAGTGCTTCATTACAGTAACGATGCAGATGGAGCGCCATATGATCGGAACGCCACGGCCGCAGGATAGCCCGCTACAGCCCGGTACGCCATTGCCCCTCCCCGAGCTTCCCGATCTCGATTCTGTTCCGGAGGATGACAGTCCGGACGATCCAAAGGAACCACAGCCTGAGGAGGGGCCCTACGTGCCTCCTCCCGGCACCCAGTGAGCGGAAGAGCTATGTCAGACCTGCCCTCACCCGACGAGCCGCAGCCGGATGTCCCGACCCCGCCCGAGCCGGGCCTGCCTGATCCTCTGCCGCCTGAAATCCCATCGCCAAAATCAGACCCCGAGTTGCGGCACCCTGAGCCTACCGAGCCGCCAGGCGATCATGTCCCCAAGGTGGGTTAGCCGCCTGCCCCGTTGTAGAGCCTTGTCCCGGCCGGGCGTCAAATCCGAGGCCGTCGCTTTATGCGACTGCGAAACCCCGTTTGCGATCTCCGGCTCAGATCGAGCCGTGTTGCATCGATCTAAGGAAAGGGTTGGAGGATAAGCTCAACAGTAAATTAACCTTGCATTTATGGAATACAGCTCCATAAATGCAAGGATGATTAAGCGCCGCATTGCCAGAGAGTTGAACGAATTGCTCGACAGCTATCCTGCCGTCGCCCTCTTGGGCCCGCGGCAGGTTGGCAAAACTACCCTGGCTCGTAGCACCGCTGAGCACCGCCCATCGATCTATCTTGACCTGGAGTCCGACGCTGATCGCGCCAAGCTGGCAGAACCGGAACTCTATCTTGCCAGCCACGAAGACAAGCTTGTCATTCTCGATGAGGTCCAGCAATCTCCTGGTCTATTCCAGAATTTGCGCGGTTTGATTGATCGGGGTCGACGCCAAGGGCGAAGGACGGGTCGTTTTCTCCTGCTCGGATCGGCGTCACTCGATCTTCTCAAACAGTCCGGTGAAAGCTTGGCCGGACGAATTGCCTATCTCGAAATGCATCCGATTGATGGGTTGGAGGTCCCAGCCGAAGACCTGAGCAGGTTGTGGGTCCGTGGCGGCTTTCCAGACAGCTATCTGGCCGCCAGTGATCGCATCAGCCAACGCTGGCGGCAGGATTTTATTAGAACCTACCTGGAACGCGACATCCCCCTGCTTGGGCCTCGCATTCCGGCCGAAACGCTACGCCGTTTTTGGACCATGCTCGCGCATCACCAGTCCGGGCTCCTCAACGCCGCCGAACTCGCACGCGCGCTTGGCGTAGACGGCAAGACCGTGGCCTCCTACCTCGACCTGCTGGACGACCTGCTCCTCGTGCGGCGACTGGAACCATGGCATTCGAATGTTGGCAAACGCCTCGTCAAATCCCCTCGCGTCTATGTTCGTGACAGTGGCATCACCCATACTCTGCTTGGGCTTGCGACGCAGGACGACGTGCTAGGTCACCCAGTTGCTGGAGCCAGCTGGGAGGGATTTGTCATCGAAACTTTGATCGCCACAGCCCCGCCCGACATGCAGGCTAATTTTTACCGGACATCCGCAGGCGCAGAAATCGACCTGCTCCTCACCTTTCCCGGTCGCCGCCCATGGGCCATCGAGATCAAGCGAAGCTTGACGCCCAAGGTCGAACGGGGTTTCCACCACGCCTGTGAGGATCTTCACCCGGAACGTCGCATTGTGGTCTATCCCGGGCCTGAGCCTTT
>Ga0182741_1001966_pt1 | contig 24996 bp, 27 predicted proteins | sample eDN5th37CBELigOP_FD_128874 | JGI IMG/M metagenome (GOLD analysis project Ga0182741, IMG submission 128874) | Enriched Organic Plus compost microbial communities from Emeryville, California, USA - eDNA 5th pass 37_C BE-Lig OP (version 2) (version 2) ... | reverse complement strand
GTTCCAGCAGACCTTCTCGGTGGCCAAGCGCGCCCGCACCGATACCCGCGTCGGCGCCAACCCGGTATCGGTGGCCTCGACCGCGGTACGGCTGGCGCAGGATTCGTTCGCGCGGCTGGACGATTCCACCGTTCTGCTGGTCGGCACCGGCGAGACCATCGAGCTGGCCGCCAGGCACCTGGGCGAAGCGCGGGTGAAGCGGCTGCTGATCGCCAACCGCACCCTCGCCCACGCCCAGGACCTGGCCAGCCGCCACGGCGGCGTGGCGCTGCCGCTGACCGAACTGGAACGCCACCTGGCCGAGGCCGACGTGGTGTTCTCGGCCACCGCCGCGCGCGAGCCGGTGATCCTGCAGCGCCAGGTCGCCGCCGCGCTGCGCGCGCGCCGGCACAAGCCGATGCTGCTGTTCGACCTGGCGGTGCCGCGCGACATCGAGGCCGGCGTGGGCGAGCTGGCCGACGCCTATCTCTACACGGTCGACGACATGGAACGCGCCGTGGAGGAAAACCGCCGCAGCCGCCGCGAGGCCGCCGCCGAGGCCGAGGCCATCATCGACCTGCAGGTCTCGCGCTACATGGAGAACCTGCGCGCCACCCACCTGCAGGCGCCGATCAAGCAGCTGCGCGCGTTCGGCGAGGCTACACGCGTCGAGCTGCTGGAGAAGGCGCGGCAGCAGCTGGTCAACGGCAGGTCCGCCGACGAGGTGCTGGAACAGCTTGCCCACGGCCTGACCAACCGCCTGCTGCACCCCCCTACCGCCGCGCTGCGGCAGGCCGCGCTGGAAGGCGACGCCGACCTGGCCCGCGCCGCCGAGCGCCTGTTCCCGGCCACGCCGGGATACCGCCACCCCGTTGCGAGGACCGATGACGCCGACCCTGCGCCGTAAGCTGCTGGCCCTGGCCGAGCGCCGCGAAGAACTGGAACGCCTGCTTGCCGACCCGGACGTGGTCGCCGACAACGCGCGTTTCCGCGACCATTCGCGCGAATTCGCCCAGCTCGAGCCGGTGGCCAGCGCGCTGGCCGCCGAGGCCCGCGCCCGCGAAGACCTAGCCTCGGCCGAGGCGATGCGCGCCGACCCCGAGCTGCGCGAGCTGGCCGAGGAGGAAATCGCCGCGGCGCAGGCGCGCCTGCAGGCGCTGGACGAGGAACTGGCCCTGCTGCTGGTGCCGAAGGACCCGCGCGACGAAGGCAACCTGTTCCTGGAAGTGCGCGCCGGCACCGGCGGCGACGAGGCGGCGATCTTCGCCGGCGACCTGTTCCGCATGTATGCCCGCTATGCCGAGCGCCAGGGCTGGAAGGTCGAGGTCGAATCGGACAACCCGGGCGAGCACGGCGGCTACAAGGAGGTCGTGGCGCGCGTGGTCGGCCGCGGCGCGTACTCGAAGCTGAAGTTCGAGTCCGGCACCCACCGCGTGCAGCGCGTGCCGGCCACCGAATCGCAGGGCCGCATCCACACCTCGGCCGCCACCGTGGCGATCATCCCCGAGGCCGACGACGTGGAAGACGTCGTCATCAACCCGGCCGACCTGAAGGTGGATACCTTCAGGTCCTCCGGCGCCGGCGGCCAGCACGTCAACAAGACCGAATCGGCCATCCGCATCACCCACGTGCCGACCGGCGTGGTGGTCGAATGCCAGACCGAGCGCAGCCAGCACGCCAACCGCGACAAGGCGATGAAGCGGCTGAAGGCGCAGCTGCTCGATGCCGAGCGCAGCAGGCAGGCGGCGGCGCAGGCCGAATCGCGGCGCCTGCAGGTCGGCAGCGGCGACCGCAGCCAGCGCATCCGCACCTACAACTTCCCGCAGGGCCGCATCACCGACCACCGCGTCGAGGGCCTGACCCTGTACGACCTGCCCAACATCATCGAAGGCGACCTGGACGCCCTGGTCGGCCGCCTGCAGCACGAGCACCAGGTGGACGAACTGGCGCGCCTGTCCGAAGGCAGCTGAGCCGCGCCCGTCGTCCCGCGCACGCCGCCCTGCCGCAGGCGCGCCGGCACGGCGCCGGAATGGCGGCAGAATCGGCATATCGCAGCAGAGGATCCCGCCACCGCATGAATGCCCCGTACGACGAACGCCAGCAGCTGCGCATCGCGGTGCAGCGCCGGCCCGCCGACTTCATCGCCTGGGTGATGCTGGCCGACGCCGAGCTGGGCGCCGGCGACGTGGCCGCCGGCGAACGGGCCGCGCAGCGCGCGCTGCAGCTGCGCCACGACCATCCCGAAGCGCTGGCGCGGCTGGGCCGCGCGCGCTGGATGCAGGGCCGCCACGAGGAAGCGGCCAACCTGCTGCGCCACGCCTCGCGGCAGGTACCGCAACATCCCGGCATCGCGCTGTGGCTGGGCCACGCGCTGGAAGACGCGGGCCAGCCGGAAGCGGCGGCCGATGCCTACCGGCGCGCGCATGCGCTGATGCCGGAAGAGGCCTACATGGCCGCGCAGCGCCTGAACTGGCAGCGGCGGCTGTGCGACTGGCGCGGGCTGGAGTCACTGTCGCGGCAGGTCCGCGATGCGGTGGCGCGGGGCAATCCGGCGGTGGAGCCGTTCGCCTTCCTCAGCGAGGACGCCAGCGCCGCCGAACAGCTGGCCTGCGCCCGCCAGCGCGCGCAGGTGATCGCCGCGTCGACGCCGCCGCTGCCGCCGGCGACGCCACGCGCGGACGGTCCAGTGCGCGTGGGTTTCCTTTCCAACGGTTTCGGCGCGCACCCCACCGGGCTGCTGACGGTGGCGCTGTTCGAGCAGCTGCGCGCCCATGACGGACTGCAGGTGCACCTGTTCGCGCTCAACCGCGACGACGGCAGCCGCATCCGCCAGCGCCTGCATGCCGCGGCGCACGCGCTGCACGAAGTCGCCGACATGCCGCACGCGGCCATCGCCCGGCGCATCCGTGAAGCAGGCATCGACGTGCTGTTCGACCTGCGCGGCTGGGGCGGCGGCGGCACGCCGGAAGTGCTGGCGATGCGGCCGGCGCCGCTGCAGATCAACTGGCTGGCCTACCCCGGCACCTCCGGCGCGCCATGGATCGACCATGTGCTGGCCGATGGCTTCGTGCTGCCGCCGGCGCTGGAACCGGCGTTCAGCGAGCAGGTGCTGCGCCTGCCGCGCGCATTCCAGCCCTCGGACAACACCCGCGTGGTCGAGGAGCCGCCGCCGCGCCGCGAGTGCGGCCTCCCCGAACGGGGCGATGACGGCAGCGGTGTGGTGTTCTGCTGTTTCAACAACAGCTACAAGCTCAACCCGCGCAGCGTCGCGCGCCTGCTGGAAGTGCTGCGCGGCGTGCCCGGCAGCGTGCTGTGGCTGCTGTCCGGGCCGGGCCTGGCCGACGACCGGCTGCGCGAGGTGGCGCGTTCGCAGGGCATCGATCCGGCGCGGCTGGTCTTCATGCCCAAGCTGCCGCACCCGCAGTACCTGGCGCGCTACCGCCACGCCGACCTGTTCCTGGACACCCATCCCTACAACGCCCACACCACCGCCTCGGACGCGCTGTGGGCCGGCTGCCCGGTGCTGACCACGCCCGGCCAGACCTTCGCCGCGCGCGTGGCCGGCAGCCTCAACCACCACCTGGGGCTGGACGAGATGAACGTGGCCGACGACGCGGCCTTCATCGCCACCGCGGTCCGGCTGGGCAACGACCCGGCGGCGCTGGCCAGGCTGCGCCAGCGCCTGGCCGACGCCCGCCGCGATGCCGGCCTGTTCGACATGGCCGGCTTCGCCCGCGACTTCGCCGCCCTGTTGCAGGACCTGCAGCGCCCGTAGGCGCGGGGCTTACCGCAGCCGTTTCACCCGCTGCCGGTAGTCGCCCACGTTGTCGCCGTCGATGCGGCGCTGCTGGGTGCCCTTCACCTCGCCGACCTTCCGGTCCGAGCCGGCCACCGGCTTGGCCACGATGTCGGTCTCGTGCTCGAAGGCATGCGATTTGTCGGTGTTGCGGTAGTACCGGTACAGGGCCCAGTACAGCGCGGTCGCGCCGGCCGGGCCTGCGGCCAGCAACCAGAGTCCACTGTCGTCGCTCATGAGGCAGCCACCAGGAATGCGATTGCGAGGGCTTCGATGATCGTGCCGGCGGTGAGCGCGGCCAGCAGCAGCTTCCATTGCTGCACCGGCACGCTGCCCATGGTCTCGCCGGTGCGGCCATTGACCGCGATGTAGTGCAGCATGCCGCCGTTGCGGCCGGGCTGGTGGTAGGAGTACAGCCACACCGGCAGGTACATCGACACCCAGCGGGTGCCGTGTACTTCCAGCTGCTCCTGCTCCCAGCGCACGCCGCGGTCGTAGCGGCGCACCGAGGGCGCCACCTGCGCACGCGCGATCGACAGCAGCTGGTCCTCCAGGCGCGGGCGCAGCTTCTCGACGTCGAGGTCGCGCTTCTCCGAGGTGAAGCCGGCCAGGTAGGAGGCGTTCCACTTCAGCGCGTTCTTGGTGTCGAACGGCAGGATGGTGTTGATGATGTTGTTGGTGTTGGCGCGCGTATCCAGGTTGCCGCGCCCGGCGGACGATTCCAGCGGCAGGTCGTCGACGGTGAAATCCACCTGCCGCTCCACCTGGTAGACGTCGGCGTCGTAGTAGGTCTGCCTGTTCTTCTCGGTGCCGCGGGTGTATTCGCGCGTCTTGATTTCGCCCTTGCCGGCCACCGCCGCGCTGACGTTGCCGTCGACGATCATGTACGGCAGGTAGACGCCCACCACGTTCTCGGGCGTGAACTGTTCCTTGAACGCCTTGAGCGCGAACAGGCGGCGCTTGTCCACGAACTGGCGGATGCGCGCCACCGCATCGTCCTTCCTGATGTGGAACGGCAGCACCGCGTCGGGCACCGCGCCGTTGGCGATCTGCTCGTTGACGCCGAACACGTGACGGCACCAGTGGCAGCGCGCGGTCATGGTGCTTTCGGTATTGACCGTGACCTCGGCGCCGCAGCCGCCGCATTTGAAGCTCATCAGGCTGGAGGTATCGGCGTCGATGTCGCGCGCGCCGGAGGCGATGACCGTGCCGCGCAGCTGGTCGATGGCTTCGCCCAGCCCGAACTCCTCCTCCACCCGCGCGCCGTGCCATTCATGGCGGCAGTACAGGCAGACCAGCACGTCGGTGCCGGCGCGGGGGCGGATGTCGGTGGCGCCGCACTTGGGGCAGCGGTTGAGGCCGTCCTTCAATTCGGTGGCCGACGTGTCGATGGCGACCGGGTCGGGCGCCTCTACCTCGTCGCGGATGGCCTGCGGCAGGCGGGCGGTATCCACCGGAAAACTGCCGGGCGGCGGCGGGACATCGCGCGGCGAACCGGGCCCGTCCAGCGCCGCCGCCGGCAGCGGCGGCGGCGGGGGGACGGAGCCGGGCAGCGGCGGCGGGCCGTTTCTGGGTTCGGACATGGGCGTCGTGCGTCCCGCCGGTTACAGGCCCAGCGCCTTGGCTTTCAGCGCGTCGTAGTCGCCCTGGGTGATCAGGCCCAGGTCCAGCATTTCCTTGGCCTTCTTGAGCCTGGCCACCGGGTCGTCGGCGGCCGGCGCCACCGGCTGCTGCATGCCGCCGACGCCGAGCATGCCCGAGGCCATGCCGACGCCGACCAGCCCCGCCGCGCCGCCGTTCTCGCCGGCCGACTGGATGCCCTGGGCGACGCTGGCCTGCAGGTTGGAATTGCCGCGCGCGCCGGACAACGCATCGGCGCGCTGCACGGTCTTGAGCAGCTCACGGGTGTTGGCGTCGTACTCGATGGAGACGATGGCGGTCTTGACGATGGCCAGGCCGCGGCCGGACTGCCACTGGTAGGCCTGCTCCACGGCCGCCGACAGGCTCTGCGCGAAGCCGATCGAATCCTGCTGCAATCTGGTGATGCGGTTGCCCTTGCCCGGATCGTTGGTATACAGGCTGAAGGCCGGGGCCAACGAGCCCACCACTTCGTTGAACAGCTGGCTGGCGGCGGCGTTGTCCAGGTCGGTGAAATCGAACACCTGGCCCGGGCGCAGGTAGCTGGCCGGCACGAAGTTCTTCACGAACAGGATCGGGTCGACGATCTTCAGCGTGTACGAGCCGCGCGTGACCGCGCCGACCTGGGTGTTGAGGAAGCCGTCGTCCCAGTAGATCTCGGACTGGGTGCCGAAGCGGTTGTCCGGCAGCTCCTTCAGCGAGACGAAGAACGCCGCCTGCTGCGCGCCCGGCTGGCCGCCGAACTTGAAGCGCTCCCAGCTCTGCCTGATGAAGGTGCTGACCAGGCCGTCGCCGGCGAAGATCGACTGCGAGTTCGGGTCGTCCGAACGCCACTCGTAGCCGCCCGGCTCGGCGACGAAGCCGGTGATGGCACCGTCCTGGAACAGCAGCAGGCCGTAGCCTTCCGGCACCACGATCTTCGAGCCGTTGGTGATGATGTTGGACGAGCCACCGGTATTGGAACCACGCCCGGCATTGGTGCCGCGCGGCACCGCGGCGAACAGCGCCGCCGTCGCCGGCAGGCCGTCCGGCACCGTGAAGAAGTCCTTCCACTGGTCGGCCAGCACGCCGCCGATCGCACCCTTTGCTGCCTGGACAAGTCCCATCGCACTGCTCCTGATCCATTGCCGGGCACCACGCCCGGCGCATGCGCAAAACTACATGAAAACCGATGGCCGGAACCATCACCCCGCCTGCCGGCCGGCGTGCGGCGACGGCGCCCGCACGGCGACTGCGCTAGGCTCGCCCTTCCAGACAGGGAGCCGCCATGGGCAAGCTCAAGCGCAAGCAGTACGAACGGCTGCTGGAACCGATGCAGCTGGAACTGGCGGCGATGGCGCGCTGGGTCCAGCATTCGGGCCAGCGCCTGCTGGTGCTGTTCGAGGGCCGCGACACCGCCGGCAAGGGCGGCGCGATCCAGGACGTCGCCCGCCACCTGAACCCACGCCAGTGCCGCGTCGTCGCCCTGCCCAGGCCGACCGACCGCGAGAGCACGCAGTGGTACTTCCAGCGCCACGTCGCCCACCTGCCCGCCGCCGGCGAGATCGTGCTGATGGACCGCAGCTGGTACAACCGCGCCGGCGTGGAAAAGGTCATGGGCTACTGCACCGATGCCCAGTACCAGGCCTTCCTCGAGCAGGCGCCGGTCTTCGAACGGCTGCTGGTGGACGACGGCATCCTACTGTTCAAGTACTGGCTGTGCGTGGACCAGGAGCAGCAGGAAAAGCGCTTCGCCGAGCGCCGCGAGGACCCGCTCAAGGGCTGGAAACTGTCGCCTGTGGACCTCAAGTCACGCCTGGAATATGGCGCCTACACCCAGGCGCGCGAAGCCATGCTGGAGGCCACCCACACCCGGCACGCGCCGTGGACGCTGGTGGACTTCAACGACCAGAAGCGCGGCCGCCTCACCCTGATCCGCGACCTGCTAGACCGCCTGCCGGAAACGCGCCTGGACGAAGCGCCGATCGAGCTGCCGCCGCTGCCGGGCAGGCTGAAGAAGGAAAAGTACGGCGTGGTGAAGCCGCTGCCGTCCTACCCGGTGGCATAGATACGGGAACTTGCTCCGCGCGGGGGGTGTCGGGAAAGCCTGTGCCGGGGCGAGCCCGGCACCTGCGAGACCACCGCTGCCTGCGAATGACGCTTACCGGCCGAGCGCCGTCCCGCGCTGCACGCCGGCGGCGCTTCAGACCGCCTTGCCGCCCGCCTCGGCGATGGCCTGCTCGATCTTCCGCGCATCCACCGGGCCGAGGAACTGTTTGGCGACCTTGCCGTCAGGCGCGATCAGGTAGGTCATCGGCAGGCCGCGCGGCGTGGCGAAATCGGCCGGCGGGTCGTAGGGATCGAGGATGACGATCGGATAGGCCACCGGGTGCTTGTCCAGGAAGGCGCGCATCTCCTCCGGTTCGATGTCCTCGTAGGCCAGCCCCACCACTTCGACATTGCCGCGCATCGCGTGCAGCGCCGACAGCTCGGGCATCTCCTGCAGGCACGGCCCGCACCAGGTCGCCCAGAAATTGACCACCACCCATTGCCCACGGTGGCTGGCCAGATCATAGTCCTTGCCGTCCACGGCCTTGGCCTGGAAGCGCGGCATCTCGGCGGTTTTGGCCACCACGCCGCTGGTGGCGGCATCAGGTGCGCCGGCCGGGGCTTCGGCCGGCGCGGAGGGCGGCGGCGCGGCGGGCGCTGCGGGCGCCTCGGCGCCGGGCTGCCTGCAGCCGGCCAGCGCCAGCAGCGCGACGGGAAGCAATCGGATGGTCATCGTTCGTCTCCGGTGATGGCATAGATGTCGTCCACGCGACGCTTGAGCAGCTCGCGCAGCGGCACGCGCAGTTCGTCCAGCGCGCGGCACGCCGCCTGGCCCAGCGCGTCCTCGCGGAACGGCAGGTATTCCTCGGCGACCGGGATGCGCAGCTGCGAGCTTTCGTACAGCTCGCGCAGGGTAATGCGCTCCAGGTCGCGCGCCAGCAGCCACTGCCCGCGCTCGTCGCGGCGCAGCAGGTTGATGGCCTCCATCTGGCACAGCAGTTCCTGCAGCAGCGAATCGGTGAGCATCGGCTCCAGCGCCAGCAATTCTTCCTCGCCCAGACCGCGGCCGTGCTCGCGCGCCTCGCGGAAGCGTCCGATCAGGCGCAGCAGGCCGTACAGTTCACAGCCCTGCGGCAGGCGCAGCGCGACCGGCTGGTAGCGGAACGCGGCGATCGACGAGGCCAGCGAGGCGCCGAGCAGCACCGACACCCAGCCCAGGTAGATCCACAGCAGCAGGATCGGCACGAAGGCCACCGTGCCATAGAGCTTCTGGTAGGACTGGAAGCTGCCCAGGTACAGGCCCATGCCCCACTTCACCAGCTCCAGCATCACCACCGCCAGCAGCGCGCCGGGAATGGCATGGCGCCACTTCACGCTGTGGTGCGGCACCACCCGGTAGACCAGCATCACGCAGGCGAACTCGATCAGCACCGGCGCCAGGCGCAGCGCCAGGTCGGCCAGCCAGCGGCCCTCGACGGTGCCGAACAGCGGCAGCGCGAACACCTTGGCCGACACCGCCAGCGAAGCGGCGGCGAGCATCGCGCCCAGGGTCAGCACGGTCCAGTACACCAGGAAGCGGGCCAGCCGCGGCCGCGCCGAGGCCACCCGCCAGATCCGGTTGAAGATCTGCTCGATGCTGTTGAGGGTGATCAGCAGCGAGGCCACCAGCGCGATGAAACCGGCCGCGGTGAGCTGGCCGACGCTGGCCGAGAACTGCCGCAGGTAGCCTTCCGCCGCGCGCGCGGCCGAGGGCACGAAGTTGGAGAACACGTAGTCGCTGAGCGCCTCGCTCCAGCGGTCGAACATGGGGAACGCCGACAGCACGCCGAACACCACGATGGCCAGCGGCACCAGCGCGAATACGGTGGTATAGGCCAGCGCGCCGGCCGCCTCGAACAGGCGGTCGTCGAGGAAACGGTGCCACAGGAAACGGGCGAAGCTGGCCCGGCGCCCGCGGTCACGGACCCGTTCCATCCATAGATTGAGCGAATCCAGGGGTTCCATGCGGCAAGGGTACCCGATGCAAAGCGTGGCCCGCATCGCCGATACTGCCGCTCCCTGCGTGATGAGTGGATGGTGCGATGGCGGAAATCCTGGTGCTGTATTACAGCCGCGGCGGTTCGGTGGCGCGGCTGGCGCGGCAGATCGCCCGCGGCATCGGCGAGGTGCCGGGCATGAGCGCGCGCCTGCGCACGGTGCCGCCGGTGGCCGCGGTCACCCAGACCAGCGCCCCGCCGGTGCCCGAGGACGGCGCGCCCTATGTCGAGGTGGCCGACCTGGCCGAATGCGACGGCATCGTGCTCGGCAGCCCGACCCGCTTCGGCAACATGGCCGCGCCGGTCAAGCATTTCCTCGACGGCCTCGGCGCGGAGTGGGTCAACGGCACCCTGTCGGGCAAGCCGGCGGCCGTATTCACCTCCACCGCGTCGATGCATGGCGGCCAGGAATCGACCCTGCTGTCGATGCAGCTGCCGCTGCTGCACCACGGCTGCCTGATCGTCGGCATCCCCTTCACCGAACCGGCGCTGAGCCACACCACCAGCGGCGGCACGCCCTACGGCGCCAGCCACGTCGCCGGCGCCCAGGACGACCCGCAGCCCACTGACGACGAGGCCCACCTGGCGCGCGTGCTGGGCCGGCGCGTGGCCGACATCGCCCGGAGGCTGGCCCCATGAACCGGCAACGCCCGACCCTGCTGCTGGCGCTGATCGCGCTGGCCGCGCTCTACACCTGGTGGTTCCTGGACGACAAGCACTGGCTGGCCACGCAGCTGGTGTTCACCGGACCGCCGCTGCTGCTGGCCATCGCCCTGCGCCTGGGCTGGCGGCTGGCGCCGTTCTGGTCCGGCGTATGCGCGCTGGGCTGGTTCAGCCATGGCGTGATGAGCGCCTGGAGCCACCCGGAAACGGCGCGGCTGGCCTGGGTGGAAATCCTGCTGTCGCTGCTGGTGATCGCCCTGGCCAGCCTGCCGGGCCTGCGCGCGCGCTTCGGCAGGCGCGGAAGGTAGGTCGCGGCTACGCCTCCGGCGCCTTGACGCCGCGAGCAGGAATCTTCGGGCGCGCATCCCAACCTGCAGTGCCCCCGTAGGAGCGGCTTCAGCCGCGACGTGGCCTGCGCACCAGACTTTTCCGCAGGCGCGCGGTGGGTGCCGGACAGGCGTGAAAGCCCCATCGCGGCTGAAGCCGCTCCTACGGGCGTTCGGGGGGCCTTATCATTGCCACCTCGCACCTGGATTCACCGCAATGATGGAAGACCTTCTGATCGTCACCACCGGTGGCACGATCGACAAGATCTATTTCGACGACAAGTCCGACTACCAGATCGGCGACCCGCAGATCGGCATGATCCTGCGCGAGCTGGGCGTGACCTTCCGCTTCAACGTGATCCCGATCCTGCGCAAGGATTCGCTGCACATCACCGACGCCGACCGCGAGCTGATCCGCGCCACCATCGCCGCGCAGCCCACCCGCCACGTGCTTGTCACCCACGGCACCGATTCGATGGTCGCCACCGGCAAGGTGCTGCAGACCATCCCCGGCAAGACCATCGTGATGACCGGCGCGCTCAGCCCGGCGCGCTTCCGCGGCTCGGACGCCGAGTTCAACATCGGCTGCGCCATCGGCGCGGTGCAGTCGCTGCCCGAAGGCGTCTACATCGCCATGAACGGCCGCGTGTGGAATCCGGACAAGGTGCGCAAGAACGTCGAGGCCAACCGCTTCGAATCGCTCTGACATGGCCAGGGGCACCCGCGCCACCGCCGCGCTGGACAAGGCCGGGATCGCCCACGGCCTGCATGCCTACGACTACTCGGCCGAGGTGGACAGCAAGGGCTTGGCCGCGGCGCAGGCGCTGGGCATCGACCCGGCGCGCATGTTCAAGACGCTGATGGCCTGGGTGGACAAACAGCCGGTGGTGGCGGTGATCCCGTCCGACCAGCGGCTGTCGCTGAAGAAGCTTGCCGCCGCCTGCGCCGGCAAGCACGCACAGATGATGGAGATCGCCGAGGCCGAGCGCCGCAGCGGCTACCGGGTCGGCGGCATCAGCCCGTTCGCGCAGCAGCGCCCGGCCACGGTGCTGTTCGCCAGCGCGGCGCAGGCGCACGAACGCATCTGGATCAACGCCGGCCAGCGCGGCCTGCTGCTGGACATCGCCCCGGCCGACGCGCTGAGCTTCCTGCAGGCGCGGCTGGCCGACCTCTGCGAAGAATGACCCGCTCCCGTAGGAGCGGCTTCAGCCGCGATGGGGCTTTCCCGACATAAGTCCACGAGGACGCCCGACCATCGACAATGCCATCGTGGCCTGGGCGGAAGCTGCGCGCCCAGGCCATTCCTGCACCAACACACGAGCTTCCGTCAGTCGGGAAAACCCCTTCGCGGCTGAAGCCGCTCCTACGAAAGCGGAAAGCCCCGCTTGCGCGGGGCTTTCCGTCTGCAACGCATGGCGCGGGACTCAGCCGTCCAGGCGCACCAGCCAGCCATGGCGGTCCGGCAGGCGGCCGTACTGGATGTCGGTCAGCTCCTTGCGCAGCGACATGGTGACCTCGCCGGCCGGCGCGTCCAGGTTGCCGACCGAGAAACCTTCGCCCTTGAGCTGGCCGATCGGGGTGATGACCGCGGCGGTGCCGCAGGCGAACACCTCGGTGATGTCGCCGGAGGCCACGCCCTGCTTCCACTCGTCGATGGACACCTTGCGCTCCTCCACGGTCATGCCGCGGTCGCGCGCCAGCTGCAGGATGGATTCGCGGGTGATGCCTTCCAGGATCGAACCCGACAGCGCCGGGGTGACCAGCCTGTTTTCCTTGCCGTAGACCAGGAACACGTTCATGCCGCCCAGCTCTTCCAGGTACCTGCCCTCGACCGGGTCCAGGAACAGCACCTGCGAGCAGCCCTGCGCCTGCGCCTGCTGCTGCGGCAGCAGCGACGCGGCGTAGTTGCCACCGCACTTGGCCGCGCCGGTGCCGCCCTTGGCCGCGCGCGCGTAGTCGGTGGACAGCCAGATCGCCACCGGCGCCACGCCCTTGGCGAAGTACGGGCCCGCCGGGCTGGCGATCACGTAGTAGCTGGCCTTGTGCGCGCCGCGCACGCCGAGGAAGGCCTCGTCGCCGATCATGAACGGACGGAAATACAGGCTGGCCTCGTCGGCGCCAGACACCCAGTCCTTGTCCACGGCGATCATCTGCTTCAACGACTCGACGAAGATCTCCACCGGCAGTTCCGGCAGCGCCAGGCGCGCGGCCGAGCGCTGCAGGCGGCGGCCGTTGGCGTCCGGGCGGAAGGTCCACACCGAACCGTCGGCGTGGCGGTAGGCCTTGATGCCTTCGAAGATCTCCTGGCCGTAGTGCAGCACGGCCGCGGCCGGGTCCAGCGCGATCGGGCCGTACGGCATCACCGCCGCGTCATGCCAGCCGGTGTCCTTGTCCCAGCGCACGGCCACCATGTGGTCGGTGAAGTGCAGGCCGAACCCCGGCTTCTCCAGGATCTTGGCGCGCTCTTCGGCGCTGCGCGGGTGGTCCGAACGGGTGACGTGGAAGCTCAGAGACTGGGACACCGGATGTTTCCTTCCAGATTGCGGTTTTTGAAGCCGGCCCGCGCACGGGCCGACGCGTTGCACACCTTACAGCATGCCCGTTTCGAGCCGTGCCGCCTCGGACATCATGTGCCGGCCCCACGGCGGGTCGAACACCAGTTCGACATCGGCCTCGGCCACGGTCGGGATCATTTCCAGCTTGCTGCGCACGTCGTCGACCAGGATCTCGCCCATGCCGCAGCCGGGCGCGGTCAGGGTCATGCGCACGTCCACCTCGCGCCGGCCGTCGTCCAGGTGCTTGATGTCGACGTCGTAGACGAGCCCGAGATCGACGATGTTGAACGGAATCTCCGGGTCGAAGCAGGTCCGCAGCTGCTCCCAGACCAGCTTTTCCACGTCCTCGTCGCCGGCGTTCTCGGGCAGTTCCAGCCCCGGCGGCGGCTCCTTGCCGATGGCGTCGCCATCCTTGCCGGCGATGCGGAACAGGTTGCCTTCGACGAACACGGTATAGCTGCCGCCCAGCGCCTGGGTGATATAGCCGTAGCTGCCGGCCGGCAGGGTCACGCTGTCGCCCTGCGGCACCATCACGGCCGGGCAATCGCGTTCGAAATGGACGGGTTCGCTGCTGCGGGAATACATGTGGATCGATATGGGGACGCGGACGCTACCCGCAAGGCGGCCATTTTAGCCGACTGGGCGCGCCGGCCGCTGAAGGGCTATGCTGCGTGACCTTTCCGGGAATCCGCATGTCTCCTGCCCCATCGCCGGCCAACCGCCCCCAGCATTGGCTCTGGCCCCTGCTGTTGCTGCTGGGAAGCGTCACCCTGGCCATCGCCTGGCTGATGGTCGCCCTGGCCACCGGCTCGCAGGCCGGCTGGATGGCGATCGCCGCCGCCGCGGAAGCGGCGTGGATGCTGCGCCTGGGCGCGCTGCCGGGCGGCAGGACCCGGATCGCCGTGGCGCTGCTGGCGACGCTGCTGATCGCGCTGGCCGCCAACTGGGGCATCGCCGCGGCCTACATCGGCGGCCCGATGGGCCTGGCGCCGTGGGAATCGGCGCTGCGCCTGGGCCCGCACCTGGCCTGGACCCTGATCGGCCTGGCCAACGGCACCGCCGAAATCCTCTGGCTGCTGGCCGGCCTGGCGGTCGCCTGGTGGCTGGCGCGCTGAACCGGCTCAGCGCGACGCGGGCAGGGAACGCTTCAGGAACAGGGCGACCTTCTCGCCGAAGTCGTCCAGTCCCTTGTCGTCGTTGCCACCGACCCAGCCACCCACCTTGCGGTCGGTAACATCGCCCTCGGCCAGCAGCGCCCCGTCCGACTTGCGCACCGCCCGCGCCGTCACCGAGAACTTCTGCGCTCCCGCGCCGAAGCCGACGAAATAACGCAACGCCTGGTTGCCCTTCTTGAAATCGATGATGTGCCCGGTCAGCGAGATCGTGCGCTGCGGGTCCGGGCAAGCGACTCCGCCGCCCTCGAGCGCGGCGCGCATTCCCGGAATCTTCTCCGGAATGTTGCCGGCCACGCTGCGCTGGATATCGGCGAGTTTTTCTGCGGGGATCATGGCAGCCCGGGCTTCCTGCTTGCTGCTGATCAACCCCTGGTTGACCTCGAACCGGGCCACTTCGACACAATCGAAGACCGCCGCCGACAACGGCACCGCCGGTGCCGCCTGCGTTGCGGGAGCAGCGCCGTCCGTGGGCGCCGGTGCCGGCGACGATGCATCCGTCGACGATGCGGCGGGCGCCTGAGCGCCGGTCTCCGTCCCGCCATCGGCGCGGTTCTGCGCCCACCAGCCCCCGCTGGACTGCGCACCGGATTGCGCGGCGGCCCCACCGCCGCACAGCATCAGAAACGCGCAGCACGCCGCGCGCATGGAACGCTCCCGCATATTCTTTCCCCCTGTGTGGATCGGCTACTGCCGCGACGCCGGCTCAGTGCCCGCCGTCCAGCGCCTTCAGTTCGCTGACCAGCGCCCCCGCCGCCTCGGCGCCGTCGCCGTACAGCATGCGGGTGTTGTCGGCGTAGAACAGCGCGTTCTCGATGCCGGCAAACCCGGTGCCCTTGCCGCGCTTGATGACGATGGTGTTCTTCGAATCCACCACGTCCAGGATCGGCATGCCATAGATCGGACTGGCCGGGTCGGTCCTGGCGACTGGGTTGACCACGTCGTTGGCGCCGATCACCAGCGACACGTCGGTGCTGGCGAACTCGGGGTTGATGTCGTCCATGTCGGCGATCAGGTCGTAGGGCACGCCGGCTTCGGCCAGCAGCACGTTCATGTGCCCGGGCATGCGCCCGGCGACCGGGTGGATGGCGAACTTCACCTTGACCCCGCGCTCGATCAGCCGCTGCGCCAGCTCCCAGATCTTGTGCTGGGCCTGGGCCACCGCCATGCCGTAGCCGGGCACGATCACCACCCGCTCGGCGAAGGCCATCATCGCCGCCACGTCGGCGGCCTCGATCGGCTTCTGGCTGCCGCTGATCTCCGCCGCGCCCTGTCCGCCACCGCCGAAGTTGGAGAACAGCACGCCGCTGATCGGCCGGTTCATCGCCTTGGCCATCAGCCGGGTCAGCAGGATGCCGGCCGCGCCCACCATCATGCCGGCGATGATCAGCGCCTCGTTGCCCAGCACGTAGCCTTCGAACGACACGGCCAGGCCGGTGAAGGCGTTGTACAGCGAGATCACCACCGGCATGTCGGCGCCGCCGATGGGCAGGGTCATCAGCACGCCCAGCGCCAGCGCCGCGACGAAGAAGGCGATGATCGCCACCGGCTGCAGGCTGGCCGCCGCCCACGCGCCCAGCGCCACCATCGCCACGGCCACCAGCAGGTTGAACGCCTGCTGCCCGGGGAAGGTAACGCGCTTGTCCAGGCGGCCGTCGAGCTTGGCCCAGGCGATGATCGAACCGGACAGCGACACCGCGCCGATGGCCGAGCCAATGACCGCCAGCGCCAGCACGGTGGCCGAGGGCTGCCGTGCCGCGAGCGCGGCGATGGCGTCCGCGCTCCAGTGGCTGGTGTCGCGGCCGGCCACGTCGGCGAAGCGCAGCAGTTCCACCGCGCCGATGGCCGCGGCCGAGCCGCCACCCATGCCGTTGTACAGCGCCACCATCTGCGGCATGTCGGTGATGGCGACCTTCTTGGCCGACACCCAGGCCAGGCCGGTGCCCAGCATCAGCGCCACCAGGATCAGCGCGATGTTGTGCAGGCCCGGCAGGAAGAACGTGGCGGCGGTAGCGAGCAGCATGCCCACGCCGGCCCAGTGGATGCCGCTGCGTGCGGTTTTCGGCGAGGCCATGCGCTGCAGGCCCAGCAGGAACAGCGTGGCGGCCACCAGGTAACTGGCGCCCACCAGCCACGAAAGCAGCTGTGCGGTGGTCATGTTCAAGCCTTGTCCTCCGCCCTGCCCGGCTTCCTGCTGGCCTTGAACATCTCCAGCATGCGCTCGGTGACCACGTAGCCACCGGCGGCGTTGCCCGCGCCCAGGGCGACGGCGATGAAACCGATGGCCTTCTCCAGCGTGGTGTCGGCATGGCCCAGCACCACCATCGCGCCGATCAGCACGATGCCGTGGATGAAGTTGGAACCGGACATCAGCGGCGTGTGCAGGATCACCGGCACCCGCGAAATGATCACGTGGCCGGCGATCGCCGCCAGCATGAAGATGTACAACGCCACGAACCCGTCGCTCATTGCTGCCCTCTCCAAGGCCGGAACTGCCCGTCACGCATCATAACCATGCGATGAACGCCGGCGCGACCGTTGCCGTGTCAACCAATCCGGCCGCCGGGCGTTATCAGCGTCAGGACCGACCGGAACGCTACCCTGTGCTGGTGACCAGCCCCCCCCTGCCGCCCGCTGCCGCCCCCGCCTCGCTGGACGCCTTCCTGGCCGGGGTCGGGCCGCGCGCGTTCCGCTTCGCCGAGGCCGGCCTGCGCCAGCGCGACGATGCGCTGGACGCGGTGCAGGACGCGATGGAGCGCATGCTCGGCTATCGCGACCAGCCGGCCGAGGAATGGACGCCGCTGTTCTGGAGCATCCTGCGCCGGCGCATCATCGACCTGCAGCGCCGGCGCGGCTTCCGGCTGAAATTCTGGGCGCCGGCGCAGGACGAGGACGGCCCCATCGACTGGGCCGACGACAGCCCCGGGCCGGCGCAACGGCACGAGCAGCGCGAGGACTATGCGCGGCTGGTGCAGGCGCTGCGGCAGCTGCCGGCACGCCAGCGCGAGGCGTTCAGCCTGCGTGTGCTGCAGGAGCTGGACGTGGCGACCACGGCGCGGATCATGGGCTGCTCGGAAGGTTCGGTGAAAACCCATCTGTCGCGCGCGCGCGACGCATTGCAGAAACAACTGGAGGCCACGCGGTGAACCGCCTGCCCACATCCCCGCACGACGACTTCGACCGCTCGCTGCGGCAGCTGCAACAGCATGCCGACGGCGCGGTTTCCCCGGCCACGCTGGCGCGCCTGCGCCAGGCGCGCCGGCACGCCACGTCCGGCGCCGATGCCTCGCCATGGCGCCGCCGCGGCTGGTGGCTGGCCACCGCCTGCTCGGCGGTGCTGGCCGTCACCGTGGGCGTGCAGTTCAACCGCACGCCGCCGGCGCTGCCGCCCAGCGTGGCGGCCGACGCCGGCGACGATCCGTCCGATGACGCGCTGCTGTTCGACGAAAGCCCCGAGCTGTATCTGTGGCTGGGCTCGGACGCCCTGGCGATGGAGTGAGAACCATGAATACCCGCCTTTCCCTGCTTTCGCTGCCGCTGCTGCTGGCCTTTGCCGCTCCGGCGTTTTCCCAGCAGCAGACGCTGCCCGAATGGGACCAGCTCACCCCGGCCCAGCGCGAAACCCTGATCGCGCCGCTGCGCGACCGCTGGAACGCGTCGCCCGAGCGCCGCCAGCGCATGTACGACCATGCCCACGGCTGGCAGCAGATGACCCCCGAGCAGCGCCTGCAGGCGCGGCGCGGCATGCACCGTTTCCAGAACATGTCGCCGCAGCAGCAGCGCGAGGCGCGCGCCCTGTTTTCGAAGATGCGCACCATGGACAAGGCGCAGCGCGAACAGCTGCGCGAGCAGTGGCACCGCATGACGCCCGAGCAGCGCCAGCAGTGGATGGAAGCAAACCCGCCACCGCCGCGCGACAGGTAGCCGCCCCGCCCGGTCGTCTCGTGACGGGCGGTTGCCGCGTGGCCCGCGGCGTGGAAGGTACGATGCGGCGCCGCCGGCCATGCCGGGCTCAAGCGCGCATCGACACCGAAGGCAGGCCGCGCACCCTTTGCGGCAATGATCGTTGCGGATGCCGCGACCGGCAGGGAGCGTCAGCGTCCGGCGGGCGGCATCTGTGCTTCGATGGCCGCCAACCATGGGCGGCGGCCGAACAGGGCGAAACGGTAGTCGCGCTCATCGGTCGCCACCGCCAGCGAATCGGTTACCAGCGGCAGCGCGCCGGGAACACGGGTCCCGCATGGCCGCGCGCCATGCATCCGCGCCAGCGGGATTTCCGTATCCCCGTCCTGTACGTTGAATCCGTGCGAGCGGAACAGCAGCCGCCGGTCGGTCAGGAGCAAGCGGCCGACCGCCTCCAGGCCGCGCTCGAGATTGGCCACGCCCTCGCGCAGCAGCGTCTCGCCGGCGGCCGGTCCGATTCCGGGCATCGGCTCAGACCGGCGGAATTTCGCCGGCCGCCGGACGCTCGGGCCACACCGTCCTCGCCAGCAGTTCGTCGTTCCAGTCGAAGGCCAGCGCGCCGTCCTTCAGGAACAGCGAGACGAAGTTGAGCACGTTGCGCGCGTACATCTCGCTGGCGTGGACGGCGCCCATGCTGGCAAGGTCGAGCGGGCCGGCCACGGTCACGCCGCCCACGTCGACGGTTTCGCCCGGCCGCGTCGCCTCGCAGTTGCCGCCGGTCTCGGCGGCGAGGTCGACGATCACGCTGCCCGGGCGCATGCCCGCGACCATCGCGGCGGTGACGATCTTCGGCGCCGGGCGGCCGGGCACGGCGGCGGTGCAGATCACCACATCCACGCCCTTCAGGTGTTCGGCCAGGCGCCGCTGCTGCTCGGCGCGCTCGGCGTCGGTGAGCTGGCGCGCATAGCCGCCCTCGCCGGCGGCGCTGACGCCCAGGTCCAGGAACCTGCCGCCCAGCGACTCGATCTGCTCGCGGGTTTCCGGGCGCACGTCGAAACCTTCCACCTGGGCGCCGAGCCGCCTGGCGGTGGCGATGGCCTGCAGGCCGGCCACGCCGGCGCCGACCACCAGCACCTTCGATGGGCGGATGGTGCCGGCGGCGGTGGTCAGCATCGGGAAGAAGCGCGGCGCCAGCTGCGCGGCGATCAGGGTGGCCTTGTAGCCGGCCATGCCGGCCTGCGAGCTGAGCACGTCCATGGCCTGCGCGCGGGTGGTGCGCGGCAGCCGCTCCAGCGGAAAGGTCACCAGCTGCCGCGCCTGCAGCGCGGCGGCACGCGCGGCATCGGCCTGCGGATGCAGCGTGCCGACCAGCACGGCGCCGGGCTTGAGCTGCCCGATCAGCTGCGGCGGCGGCGCCTGCACGCACAGCACCAGGTCGGCGGCGTCCACCGCATCGTCGATCTGCGCGCCGGCATCGCGGTAGGCCTGGTCGGTGAACCCGGCGGCCAGGCCGGCACCGGCCTGCACCTGCACCCTGGCCCCGGCCGCCAGCAGCTTCTTCACCGTTTCCGGTGTGGCCGACACGCGCCGCTCGCCCGCCGCGGCTTCCTTCAACACCCGTACCTCAACGGCCATGCCCGTCCCCGATGCGCAGTGGAATACCCGCCGGATCGTAGCAAAGCGGCTCGGGGTTCAGTGCACCGTGGGCGTCTGCGGGTCGAGCCGGTTGATCACGCCCTGCATGGCGCTGTCGAACGCGCCGTCGTCCACGTGCGGGCGCAGGCGGCCGAGCCGCTCCATCACCACCAGCTCTTCCGGCGAGGCCACGCAGAAGCGGATGCCGCGGCGGTTGACGAACAGCAGGCGCGAGGAAATCGGGCTTACCCAGGACAGCTTGCCGGCCTGCACCTTGCCGTCCTTGTCGATGAAGTCCAGCCAGGTGCCGATGTCCATGGCGCGGAAGCGCGCCGCATCGGCATGGTCCACGCTTTCCGGGCGCGCCTCGCCCAGGTCCAGCGCCGCCGAATCCTGCGTCGGCGGCGTGGGCAGGCTGACCTGCGGCAGTTCGGGCAGCGCGCGCTCCAGCTCCGGACGCGCTTCGGCGATGGCCTGCAGCGTGTCATGCAGCGCGTCGATCGCGCCGACGCTGCCTTCGCCGTGCAGGCCGACGCTGGCGAACACCTTGCGCAGGCCCGGCTGGACGGACTGCAGCCAGGGCTTGCCGACCACGTGCCGGCGCGCCTCGGCCACTTCCTCCAGCAGCACGTCGGCCAGCGCCAGCGCTTCGCCGACGGCGTCGCCGTCGTCGCCTTCGCGCAGCAGGCTCATGGTCAGGTGGTGGTTCCAGGGCTGGCGCAGGAAAGCCTCGATCGCCGCCGGCAGCGGCGCGCCCTGCAGCCGCCGCTCCAGTTCGGCCTGGGCGCGGCTGCGCGCCATCTCCAGCTTTTCCTGGCCGCGCTGGGTCTCGGTGGCGCGGCGTTCGGCGATCTCGATGCGGCGGCGGTGCTGGGCCAGGAACTCGCGGAATTCCTCTTCCAGGGTCAGGAAGATCGCCAGGTTCTCGTTGAACTCGGCGATCAGCCGGTCGATGATCTCCTCGACCTTGCCCATCAGCGCGCGCTCGGCCTGGCTTTCGCCGGCATTGCCTTCGCAGGCCTCGGCCAGCGAGTTGAGCAGGCGCCGCGCCGGATGGGTCTTCTGCACGAACATGCGCCGGTCCAGCAGCGCGACCTTGACGAAGGGCACCACCAGGCGGCCGATCAGTTCGCGCGAGCGGCCTTCCAGCTCGCGCTCGTCCAGCATCACGTCGAACAGCATGCCGACCAGGTCGATGGCGTCCTCGTCCTGCGGGTCCAGCCGCGCCTGCCCCGGGTCGACACCCAGGCGCGTGGCGCCGGAAATCACTTCGTTCTTGAGCCGTTGCGCCAGCGATTCGCTCTGGTCGCCCACCGCCGCGCGCAGGGTCGCCGTCGGCGTGGCCTGCAGCAGCGAGAGCACCGACATCATTTCGTGCTGGCTCAGCGGCCGCTGCTGACCGACCGCCACCTGCGCGGCGGCCGTGGCGTCCTCGCGCACATGGCGGGTCTGCGCCAGCAGCTCGTGCAGCGCCTCCAGGATCATGTTCTGACCGCCCTGCGACGGCTCGCCTTCATGGCCGCCATGGCTGCCGGCCTGCAGTTCGCCGCGATGCCGGGCCCAGCGCTCGGTGAAGCGCCGCGCCCAGGCCGGGGCATGCTGCGGATCGGAGAAGTCCTCCTCCTCGCCCTGCGCCATGCCGGCCTCGGCGTCGGCCGCGCGCGCGGGACGCGGCGCGGCGGCCGGGCGCTGCGGCGGCGCCTGCGAGATGCCCGGCATCACGCCGGCCTGCGCCAGGCGCTCGTCCACCTCGCGGTAGATGCGCCCCACCTGCACGGCGAATTCGCGCTCGCACAGTTTGATCAGTACCAGGCGGACCTCGGCGGCCAGGTCGCAGACGCCGAACGCCTCGTGCACGGCCACGCCGATATGTTCCGGGCCGATCGGGTTGGTGTCGATATCCAGTGTTTCCACGCCGCTGATCCAGGCCAGGCGGCGGTCCAGCCGCGCCAGCACCGGCTTCCATTCGCGCAGCACCACCGCGGCGAAATTGCGCACCGCCAGCCGCGACTCCAGTTCGTGTTCGGACACCAGGCTCAGCCCGGCGTCTCCCTGCCCGGCCTGCGCCAGCACGGCCTCGGCCGACAGCGGGGCGGCGGCCTCCAACGCTGCCCACGCCTGCCGCAGGTGGGCGCCGAAACGCGCGGTGATGTCCTCGCGGCGCCGGCGCAGCTCGCGCATGCCGTCCAGGAACACCAGCTGCGACGCGCCCGCGGTTTCGGCACGGTCGAACAGGGCATCGTCGAAGCCGGCCAGCACCCGCGCGAAAGTGGCCGACAGGGGCGGCAGGGCGGCTTCGCGCGCCAGCGCCAGCAGCTCCGGGTTATGGCCAGGGCGCTCTGGAAGATGCGGCTGGGACATCATGCGCAGTGGCTCCGCACCTTCGCAGGCGCTGCTCCTGTAGGGATCGTATGGAAGAAAGCGGACAGCCCCCCGGTTTCCGCCCACGCATGGTAGGGGGAGAAGCTGAACAGGGCCAGTGATGCAGTCCGCACTTTGTACCTCGCCGCCGGCGACCCGGCATCTGCCGCCATGCTAAGCGCACCACGGTGAATTGGCGAGAAAGCCACCAGGCAACCCCACCGACGGACTGCTCAGATTCGGCGCCGCCCATGGCCGGCGGCCGCCCGCACCCCGGCGTCTATAATCCACGGCCACCTTCCCCGCCTGTGCATCATGTCCGATTCCTGCTTCCTGCAAGCGCTGGGCCAGCGCCGCTCGGTCCCTTCCCTGCAACTGGGCGAGCCGGCGCCGGACGAGGCCACCGTGCTGCGCATGCTGTCCGCCGCGGTGCGGGTGCCCGACCACGGCAAGCTGGTGCCGTTCCGCTTTCTCCGCCTGCAGGGCGATGCCCGCCACGCGCTGGGCGACTACCTGGCCCGGCGCAGCCGCGAGCGCGCGCCGGACGCCTCGCCGGCGGTGGTCGAGAAGGACCGCCAGCGCTTTTCGCACGCGCCGCTGATCCTGACGGTGATCGCGCGCCTGCAGGACAACCCCAAGGTGCCCGAGCAGGAACAGCTGCTGACCGCCGGCTGCGTGTGCTTTGCCCTGCTGCAGGCGGCGCAGGGTTTCGGCTTCGGCGCGCAGTGGCTGACCGCGTGGATGGCCTACGACGAAGGGGTGGCGCGCCACCTGGGGCTGGCCGGCAACGAACGCATCGTCGGCTTCATCCATATCGGCACGCCGAAGCTGCAGGTGCCCGAGCGCGAGCGCCCGGACCCGGCCGGCCTGCTGGAGGACTGGCGGCCGTGACGGACCTGGCGGCGAAGCGGCCGCTCTACCTGGTCGATGCCAGCCTGTACGTGTTCCGCGCCTGGCACTCGATGCCCGACAGTTTCCAGGACGCGCAGGGCTGGCCGACCAATGCCGTGCACGGCTTCGCCCGCTTCCTGCTGGACCTGCTCGAGCGCGAGCGCCCCGCGCATATCGCGGTGGCCTTCGACGAGGCGCTGGACAGCTGTTTCCGCCACCGCCTCTACCCGGCCTACAAGGCCAACCGCGAGCCTGCGCCGGAAGCGCTGCGCCGCCAGTTCGCGCACTGCAAGGCGCTGTGCGCCGCACTGGGGCTGGAAGTCCTGGCCGACCGCGACTACGAAGCCGACGACCTGATCGGCAGCGCGCTGTACGCCGGGCGCGGCCACGCGCTGCGCGGGGTGATCGTTTCGGCCGACAAGGACCTGTCGCAGCTGCTGCTCGAACACGACGAACAGTGGGATTACGCCCGCAACCAGCGCTGGGGCGCGGCCGGGGTCAAGGCGCGCCACGGCGTGCACGCGCACCAGATCGCCGATTACCTGGCGCTGTGCGGCGACGCGGTGGACAACATTCCCGGCGTCAGCGGCATCGGCGCCAAGTCGGCGGCGGTGCTGCTGGCCCATTTCGGCAGCCTCGACGCGCTGCTGGAACGGATCGACGAGATTCCCTTCCTGCGCCTGCGCGGCGCCGCGCAGATGGCGCTGCGCCTGCGCGAGCAGCGCGAACTGGCGCTGCTGTTCCGGCAGCTGACCACCATCGCCGTGGACGCGCCGCTGGCCGCGGCCACGCCCGCCTTCACCCGCGGCGCGGCCGACGCGGCCATGCTCGACGGCCTGTGCGGGTCGCTGCGCTTCGGCCCGCTGACCCGGCGCCGGCTGCTGGCCGCCGCCGGGCTGGAAACCGCCTCCCCGTCCGCCAACGAGTTCGCATGAGCCACGACCCCACTTCCGAACCCCGCGTCGTCTACGAAGGCAGGTACCAGCGCATGGTCGTGCGCGGCACCTGGGAATACAGCGAGCGCACCCACGCCGGCGGGCTGGCCGCGATCATCATCGCCGTCACCCCGGACGACGAGGTGCTGTTCGTCGAGCAGTTCCGCGTGCCGCTGCAGGCGCGCACGATCGAGATGCCGGCCGGCCTGGTCGGCGACATCACCGCCGGCGAATCGATCGAGGCCTCGGCGGTCCGCGAGCTGGAAGAGGAAACCGGCTGGACCGCCGACCACGCCGAGGTGCTGATGATCGGCCCGACCTCGTCCGGCGCCAGCAGCGAGAAGATCGCCTTCGTGCGCGCCACCGGCCTGCGCCGGGTCGGCGAAGGCGGCGGCGACGACAGCGAGGACATCACCGTGCACCGCGTTGCGCGCAGCCGCGCCGCGGCGTGGCTGGTGGAGAAAATGGGCCAGGGCTACGAACTGGACGCCAAGCTGTGGGCCGGGCTGTGGATGTTCGAACACCACCTGGATGGGCGCCCGCGATGAGCCGGCTGGACGACCCCGGCGACCTGCTGGGCGCGCCGCTGCTGGGCGCCCAGGATCCGCCGCCGTTCATCGTGCACAACCCGCACGGCGGCTCGCCCTTCCTGCTGCTGGCCGACCATGCCGGGCAGCGCGTTCCGGCGGCGCTGGGCGATCTGGGCCTGGCGCAGGCGGAACTGGACCGGCACATCGGCTGGGACATCGGCATCGCCGGCACCACCCGGGCGCTGGCGCGGCGGCTGGATGCCTTCGCCATCGAGCAGACTTATTCGCGGCTGGTGATCGACTGCAACCGGCCGCTGGCCTCGCCGACGCTGATGCCCGAGACCAGCGACGGCACCGCCATCCCCGGCAACGCCGGCCTGAGCGGCTCGCAGCGGCAGCAGCGCATCGGCGCCATCCATGCGCCCTACCACGCGCGCATCGCCGCCGAGCTGGACCGCCGCCGCGCTGCCGGCAGGCCGACGCTGCTGGTGATGATGCACAGCTTCACCCCGGCGATGAACGGCACGCAGCGGCCGTGGCATGCCGGC
>Ga0182741_1001962_pt1 | contig 25010 bp, 19 predicted proteins | sample eDN5th37CBELigOP_FD_128874 | JGI IMG/M metagenome (GOLD analysis project Ga0182741, IMG submission 128874) | Enriched Organic Plus compost microbial communities from Emeryville, California, USA - eDNA 5th pass 37_C BE-Lig OP (version 2) (version 2) ... | reverse complement strand
CGCGATGTACAAGCGCATCGCAGCCGCCGTAGAGGCGATGTACGAACCGGAGTATCGGCCCACCATGGCCCTCGCCATGGGTGGTGAGCAGGCGCGCGCGGAAGTCGTGGAGACTGCCAATGATGCCAGCACGATCCTGGAACAGGATCCAGTGAGCTACCCCGATGATGGAGATCGAGAGCTCGTGAACTGGTCGAGCGACGGTGCCAAGAAATTCTTCGCGGCCGAGATCGTGGTCGGCACCATCGACCAGCTACTGCTCGGGGTTCTGCTCACGAAGCACGCGCACCTGCGGCTGGCGGCGTTCAGCAGGCATCTTATCGTGATCGACGAGTTGCACTCCTACGATCGCTACATAGCCGAGGTGCTGTGTGGAGTTCTCGATGTGCACGGCTCCACGGGCAGCATTGCGCTGCTCATGTCGGCCACTCTCTCGGATCGCCACCGACTTCTGTACCGCGGGGGTGCCGTGGCCGACTTCGACGAGCAATCACCATTCGCCGAGGCTGTCGCGCGCTCGTATCCGCTGGTGTCCGTCTGCGCCGGGCCGGGCAAGGGTTGGGTGGATACTAATCCGGGGTCGAGTTTCGACGAGCGGCAGATGATGCCGGGCGATATACACATCGAGAAGCATATCCCTGAGCAACCGACACTCCACAGGTCGATCGCGAACTCGCGGAAACCGCCGCTGCGGTGGCGTCTCTGCGGCGACGGCTCCGGCCTGCGAGCAGCAATCGCTGCTGCGCGCGCCGGTGCACGCGTTTGCATCCTCCGCAATACGGTGAAACGGGCGCGGGAGACGATCGATGAGTTGCGAGTGTTGCTCGGCCACGACGAAACTGGCGCGCTGCTCTGGCGCCCAGACGGTGCAGCGCACACGCCGGCGTATCACTCGCGCTATATCCTGCCGGATCGCAAAGCGATGGACGGAAGCGTTACCGGCGCGTATGGCCGGGACGGCGTGGCCGGGAACGGGCGCATCCTGGTCGCCACGCAGGTCGTCGAGCAGAGCTTGGACGTGGATTTCGATATCCTGATCACGGATCTCTGTCCGATAGATGTGCTTCTCCAGCGCATGGGGCGTGTGTGGCGTCATCGCGAGCGTGATCCGAGTCGGCCAGCGGCATGCCGTGACGTTCAGGTCTGGGTGATCGAGCCAGGCGGCGGTTTCGAAAAGCTGCTGGGGAGCAGATTCGGTGGCCAGAACGGGTGGGGCAGTGTGTATCGCCACCTGGGTTATCTGAAGCTGACCAGGCAAGCGATCGAAGCGCGCGCCGCGGTCGATGTGCCGGCCGACAATCGCGTGCTCATCGAATCCGTTTACCATGTCGACCCATTGACCGAGCTTCGCGGCACGAGTGACGCGTGGGACACGCATTTCGGGGATCGGGAGGGCGACTCTATAACGCACGAGCTGACGGCGAGGGGGTCGATGATCGACTTCCGCGAGTCGTACATCGAGAACGCGTCGCGCTTCAATCGTGATCTGGCGGGTCCCGTACGCACGCGAATAGGGGACGATAGAGTCAGGGTGGTGCTGCCGGCCCCACTACGCGGGCTGTACGACCCCACACAGTCCGTGGATAGTGTGGATCTTCCCTGGGAGCGCCTTGCCAGGGCAAACGCATCCAAAGAGGCACTAACCGAGCCTCGCGCGATGTTCGTGGATGCGAGCGATGTCTCCCGCGGCTACGAGCTGGGGAGCTTCCGCTTCTGGTACGGTCCCCAGGGATGGGAGTGGCAGAGTGGCGACCGGAACGCTCCGGCCGATGAATGACGTTTGCGTCCAATACGCGTTACCACCAGGAACGATCATGCAAACACGCACGTACCGATGCGCTCGAGCCAATCTGGCGAGACTGTGGAACGATCTCGAGGATCACCAGATGCGGTTCGCATCCAGAGGCCGGGGTATCAGAACACGGCACTCATTCCGGTTCGATGGCGTCGCACAGATCAGATAGCAGCTCTTCGACGTACTCCGGCGGCGGCATGAAATCGGCGCTGCACGGGGTGTAGTCGCTTCCGCCAATCCAGTTCTGCTCCGTGCGTATCCGGCCGCCGATTCCCGAGTTACTCGAGCCGGCCATCAGCCGCTTGTGTGTCGCCGTGATGTCGTGGACGGTGAACTTCTCCGCATCGGCCGCAGCAGCCACCGCGGGCTGCATTGCGTCGATGTTGGCCAGTAGCTAGAGCGTCATGGGGCCTGCGTTGCCTCCAGCTTTCGCGTGTACCTCGGCGCGCGCCAGTGCGCGCGCGTCACTGCCTGGCTGGTGCGCACAAAGTGAGAGTCGGATTGCCAGACGAGCTCAGTCAGGCGACCCTGCAAGCTGAACCTCCCGTTGGCCCTTAGTTCAGTTTAGTGTGCAAACTGAACTAACCCGTGACGCCGGTTCAGGATCTACCACTATCCCGATCGTGGTCGGGTCGCGGATCGTGGTGGACTCGCATTTCTGCAATCCGCCCACGTCGCGGGCGGATTGCACGAGTCGGTGCCTCCCCCTTCAATCCGCACCCTCCACCCTACCTCCCCTACCTCCCCCTCCCACTCCGATCCTCCACCTTCTCCTCCGCCCCATACCCCTTCAGCGCCCACAACACCGCCACGTCGCCCGCCGATGCTCCTGTCATCACCGCGCCGTATACCGTGACCCACGCCACTCCCGACACCAGTCCCGCCAGCGCCGGTACCACCCCCAACACCAGTCCGGGAAGCGCCACTGCCGTGCGGTAGCTCCGCGCCGGCAGTGGCACGTCGCACCGCGCGACGATCGCCGCGCCGCGCCACTCCACGTGCACCGCATCCATCGGCGCACCGCCGAGCCACACGTATCCAGCTACGTGCAGCAACTCGTGCAGCGCCACGCTCAGCACCAGCGCCGCCGCGAGCGGGAAGAGCAGCGGGCGGTTGCCCACGAGGATGCGCACGCTCTCCGCGCCCCACAGCTCGGCGTGCAGGGAGATGATGAGTGCCACTACGGCCAGCGCGCGGAAGAGTCGCATGCCGAACTATGCAGCAGGCTGCACGTCTTGAGAAACCCCCGGCCAGCACGTAACTCTGCAGGTGGGTGCTGCACGGGTAGTCGGGTACTAACGAAATACGGGTGGGGGTGAATTCATGAGTGCGGAGCAAGGCGGGCCCACGGGGCCCGATCTGGCCGAGGGGGTGGATCTCACGGAGATCGCCAGCGGCGCGATGCTGCAAGGTCATGTGGGCGACGAAGCGGTGCTCCTCGCACGGCATGGCGATGAGCTCTTCGCCATCGGCGCTACCTGCACTCACTACGGCGGCCCGCTGGCCGAGGGGCTGATGGTGGGCGATACCGTTCACTGTCCCTGGCATCACGCCTGCTTCAGTCTTCGCACGGGCGAGGCGCTGCACGCGCCCGCGCTCAATCCAGTCGCCTGCTGGAAGGTGGTGCAGCGCGATGGGAAGGTGCACGTCACGAAGAGGTCAGAGCGCAAGCCGCTCGAGGTCGCATCGTCGCCCGCGCCCAGGAAAGGCGAGCCGCCGAGGTCGATCGGCATCATCGGTGCGGGTGCGGCGGGGAGCGCGTGTGCGGAGATGCTCCGCCGCCAGGGGTACGATGGACCGATCACCATGTTCGATCCCGACCCGGCCGCGCCGTACGATCGGCCCAATCTCTCCAAGGATTACCTGGCCGGCAATGCGCCAGAGGAGTGGATCCCGCTTCGCACGGATGACTTCTACGGGCAGCACGACATCGAGCTCGTTCGCGAGCCGGTCGCGTCGCTCGACGCGAAGGCGAAGCGCGTCGCTCTCGCGAACGGGAAGACGCGTGACTTCGATCGCATTCTCATCGCCACGGGTGCCGATCCGGTGAAGCTCCCGCTCCCGGGCGGCGAGCCGCCGCACGTGCACTATCTTCGCTCGCTCGCCGACAGCCGCGCGATCATCGCGGCCGCGAAGGGATCGAAGAAGGCGGTGGTCGTGGGCGCGTCGTTCATCGGCCTCGAGGTCGCCGCTTCGCTCCGCGCGCGCGAGCTCGAGGTGCACGTGGTGGCTCCGGAGAAGATTCCTTTCGAGAAGATCCTGGGCGCCGAGCTCGGTCGCTTCATCCAGAAGCTGCACGAGGAGAAGGGGGTGCGCTTCCATCTCGAGCGCACCGCGAAGTCCATCGCCGCCGACTCGGTGACGCTCGACGATGGAAGCACGATCGCTGGCGCGGACCTCGTGGTGCTCGGCGTCGGTGTGCGCCCGCGCGTGAAGCTCGCCGAGGACGCCGGCCTCGCGATGGAGAAGGGGGTCGCGGTGAGCGAGCTCCTGGAGACGAGCGCTCCGGGGATCTTCGCCGCGGGCGATGTCGCCCGCTGGCCAGACCCGCACACGGGAAGGAAGATCCGCGTGGAGCACTGGGTGGTGGCCCAGCGCCAGGGCCAGCATGCTGCCAGAAATCTGCTCGGTGCGGCAGAGCCGTACACGGTGGTGCCGTTCTTCTGGAGCCAGCATTATGACACCGTCATAGCATATGTGGGACATGCCGAAGGTTGGGATGCGATCGACGTCAAGGGGAGCATCGCCGACCGCGACTGCGTGCTGGCCTACCGCGAGGGGAAGAAGACGCTGGCCGTGGCTTCCATCTTCCGCGACATCGAGAGTCTCACGGCTGAGCAGTTGATGGAAAGGAATGATTGGGAGGGGCTGCTGGCGGCGGTGTAGGAGAAAATTGGAAAGCGAAGACGGTTCTGGTTCCAGGCCTCGAATCAGTCATTCCCGCGTAAGCGGGAATCCATGTTGGCCAGACTGAACCTGGATCCCCGCTTTCGCGGGGATGACGGACACCGCAAACCGCGGGGATGACGGACGCCGCAAGCCGCGAGGATGACGGCCGGTCGCTTTCGCGGGGATGACCGTCTCGCTTACGCGGGGATGACTGTCCCCGCTTACGCAAGGATGACGGACTGCCGACGCAGTCATCCGCTTTCCCCTCCCCCCCTCGCAGTCTTTCTTTTCCATCAGCATGTGAATAACTTCACATACTCCGCCGAGGTTGGCGGGGGAATGTGTCAGTGCAACCACTGTTATTTGTACGAACCTGGAGGCCCCAAGAAATGCGGTTTCTCGGACAGACGCTCCTCGCGGGCGTGTTCGTCCTCGGCGCGTGCGCCGGTGGTGACAAGGCTGCTAACTCCGATACGGCTGCGGCCGTTGCCAGCGACACCGCTGCTGCGGCGCCCGCTGCTCCCGGCGCCAGCGCCACCGCTGCCGGAACGCCCATCACGGGCACGATCCACGAAGTCAAAATGGTCGGCGACGAAAATGGCTATCGCTACGAACCCGCCGATTTCACGATCAAGCAGGGCGATGGTGTGAAGTTCGTCATGGTCTCGGGCGGTCCGCACAACGTCGGCTTCGACGCCGCCGAGCTCCCGGCCGGTGCCGCCGATGTCCTCACGGCCAACATGCCCAACCAGCAGTCGCCTCTGCAGGGCCCCTTCATGATGAACGCCGACGAGAGCTACACGATCTCCTTCGCCGGTCTCCCGAAGGGCAAGTACCCGTACCACTGCCTGCCGCACCTCGCGATGAACATGAAGGGCGTCATCACGATCGAGTAGATGACCGCTGTTCCGAGCATCGCTGCTAGACGGGGGCGAGGGTGATCCTATCACCTTCGCCCCCGTCGCCATCGTGACGGCGATGCGCTACTATCTGCTTTCCGTCTCTTCTCTCTCCTCTTCTCCCACCTTCCGACCATGAGACCCATCCAGCTCCTCGCCATCACGGCCCTCTTCGGCATCGGATGCACTTCGTCGCGGACCGGCACTTCCACGGCGCCCACGCCGGAAGGTGGCGCGGCGCGAACGGCGCGGAGCGCGAACGCGGGCGCCGGTACGGCCGCTGCTTCGCCGGCCGGCGCGAAGAGCATCGCGGAGGCGGCTAAGGGGATGGAGAAGCTCGATGGCTTCATCCCGGTCTATCTCGACTCCAGGGGTGGGAAGATCTACCTCGAGATCCCGCGCGATTCGACGCGCGTGCTCTACCTCCTCTCGCTCGCCACGGGGCTCGGCTCCAATCCGATCGGGCTCGATCGCGGCTCGGGACAGGGACAGCAGATCGCGCGCTTCGACCGCGTGGGCGATCGCGTGCTCCTCGTGTTCGAGAACTGGAACTATCGCAGCTCCGATACGCGCAATCGCGATCACGTGCGCACGGTGGAGGAGGCGTTCCCGCCGAGTGTCGTGGCTGCGCTCCCGATCGTGGGCGAGAGCGGTGGACGCCTCCTCGTGGATGCCACCGACTTCGTGCTGAGCGACCGGATGAACGCTTCGCTCACCCTCGCGCGCGGCGGGCAGGGGAGCTATTCGGTGGCGCGCGACCGCTCGAGCATCTACCGGCCCTACACGAAGGCCTTCCCCGAGAACACGGAGATCGATGCGGCGCTCACCTTCGCGCTCTCGGGGAACCGCCCGGGCCGCATCGTGAACATGATCGCCCCCGACGGCCGCGCGTTCACGCTCCGGCAGCACATGTCGTTCGTGCAGCTTCCCGACGACGGCTACCGGCCGCGCGCCGACGACCCGCGCGTGGGCTACTTCGGCATCTCCTTCCACGACTACGCGCAGCCGATCCAGGGCCAGCTCGAGCAGACGTGGATCGCGCGCCACCGCCTGCGGCGCGCGAACCCGAACGACCCGAACAGCCCGATCGAGAACCCCATCGTCTATTACGTGGACCGCGGCATCCCCGAGCCGATCCGCAGCGCGGTGAAGGAGGGGGTGAACTGGTGGGTCCAGGCGTTCGACGAGGCGGGGCTCGAGGGCGGCTTCGTGGTGAAGGATCTCCCCGAGGGCGCCGATCCCATGGACGCGCGCTACAACGTGGTGCAGTGGGAGAACCGGAACGAGCGCGGCTGGTCGATCGGCGGCGCGCTCTCCGATCCGCGCACGGGCGAGATCATCAAGGGGATGGCGCGCCTCGACTCGCACCGCGAGCGCACGGACTACAATCTCTACGCGGGACTCATGGGCGCCGCGTCATCGGCGGCCGATACGGCCTTCGTACTGGCGCGCTCGCGGCAGAAGGCGGCGCACGAGGTGGGTCACACGCTGGGCCTCGCGCACAACTACATCGCCTCCACGTACGATCGCGGCTCGGTCATGGACTACCCGCCGCCGCGCGTCCGCCTCGATTCCAACGGCGACATCGACATCGGCGACGCCTACGACGTGGGCCCCGGCCCGTACGATGTGTGGGCCATCCACTGGGGCTACGGGATCTTCCCGGAGGGAACGGAGCAGGATTCGTTACGCGCGATAGTGGCCGATGGTCTGAAGAAGGGATTCCTCTACCTCTCCGACGCGGACGCGCGTCCCGAGTACGCATCCGACCCGCGGGTGAACCTCTGGGACGACGATGCCACGCCGGCGGAGTTCCTGAAGCACCAGATGGATGTGCGGCGCGTGGCGCTCTCGCGTTTCGGGCTCCGCAACATCCGTCCGGGTGAGCCGATCACTCTTCTGCAGGACCGTTTCGTACCGGTGTACCTGATGCATCGCTTCGCCATCAGCTCTCTCTCGCGCGCGATAGGCGGGATGGAGTACAGCAACGCCGTGAGCGGCGACGGCCAGCAGGCCACGCGCCCGGTGGCGGCCGATCGCCAGCGTGCGGCGCTGCGGCAGCTCCTCGGCACTCTAGATCCGAAGGAGCTCGCGATCCCGGACTCGGTGGTCACGCTCCTCGGCCCCGCCAAGCGCCTCTTCGGCGAGCTGCACGACACCTTCGATTCGCGCACCTTCCCGATGTTCGACGAGCTGGGCGCGGCGCGCGCGCTGGCGCAGCTCGTGGTGGATGAGGTCCTGCAGCGCGAGCGTGCGGGGCGGCTCGTGGCGTTCGCGGCGCGCTCCGGCAGCGCGCTCTCGCTCGATGAGACGATCGACTCGCTCGTGGCCTTCACCTGGAACCGCCCCGTCCCCACCGACCGGAAGCTCGCCGCGCTGCAGCGCGTGACCGCGCGCTCGCTCGCCGACCGGCTCCTCGCGCTCGCCGCCGACACCGCGGCCGCACCCGAGGTGCGCGCGATCGCGGAGCTGAAGATCGCCGATCTCCTGCCGGTGGCGGAGTCACGCGCGAAGCGGCGTGGCGACACCGCGACGCGGGCGCACTGGGCCGCCATCGCGGGCGACTTCACCCGCTGGATCGAGCGGCGTGAGCTTCCCACGCCCACGCCGGCGCTCGAGGCGCCGCCGATAGCGCCCTTCGGGGAGCCGTGAGCGACGACGCGCCGTCATCGCGCCCGGCGAGCGAGTGGTCGCCGGGCTGGATCCGACGGCGCGCGCGCAACGTCTACCGCCGTCCCCTCCTCGTGGGAGGGGTAGCGGCGGCGTGCTTCACGGTGATCGTGGTGGCGCTCGTGACCACCACGCAGGCCACTCCCGCCGCGGCGCGCGCCGCGGCCTCGGATGAGGCCATGGAGCGCCCGGACACGCTGGCGCTCCGCGATACGCTGCGAGCGCTCGAGGCGCGCTCCCGCGCGGCCGATTCGGCCTTCGCGAGCGGCCTGGCCGCCGCACGCGAGCTGGCCGGGCCCGAGCCGGCGCCGGTGAGCCCCGCTCCATCGATCGTCGATGCGAGACGCGACTCGCTCCTCGCGGCGATCGCGCGGCTCGACACGCTCATCCAGCGCGCGCAGGACGCGCCGCTTCCCGCCTCGTACGTGGCACTCGGCCAGGAGCTCCTCGCGCAGCGGGAGCCGCGCGTGCAGGCGCTCCTCGACACGCTCGCCTCGATCGAGGCCACCCGCGCCGGCTTCGGCGCCGCTGGCGGGGTGGACCCCATATTCGTGGCGCTGACCTCGCGCGCCACGCTGGTGGGCCGGCAGATCCAGGAGGTGGGGCGCGCGCGCCAGCTCGCGCTGCACAGCGAGATCGCGGGGCTGGGCGAGTCCGCGGCGTGTGCGGCGCGTGCGGCGCAGGCAGCGCGGGCGGCACCGGTGCGCCGGCAGCCGCGCGCGGCTGCCGGCGCACCACCGCCGGACACGCTGGCGCTGGCCCAGACCGCGGCGGACGCGCGGCGCGAGGCCAACGCGGCGCGGCGCGCGCTCTCGAGCGCCCGGCTGCTGAATCAGGAGCTGGACGAGCGCCTGGCGCGCCAGCGCGCGGCCGCCGCCAGCTCCTCGGGAGTGCCGGCCATCTGGCCCGCGGCGCTGATCGTGGGGCTGGTGGCGGGGCTGGGCGTGGCCTTCGGTCTCGAGGCGCGCGATCCGCGGGTGGCCGATGCCGCCGAGGCGGAGGCGGTGGCGGAGTGCGAGGCACTCGTCACGCTGGGCGCCAACCAGCGCACGCAGGAGCGGCGGCGGCGCGCCGACCGGCTGGTGCCGCCGCTCGTGGAGCTGGCCTCGGACGGCTTCCGGCTCCTGCACACGCAGCTCGCCGACCGCAGCTTCGAGCTCCCGCTCGTGGCGGTGCTCGGCGATTCACCGGTGGTCACCGCGGTGGTGGCGGCGAACCTCGCGGCGGCCATCGCGCGGCAGGTGCGCACCACCCTGCTCGTGGACGCGGACTTCGAGACCCATTCGCTCGCCACCATCACGCGCGTGCCGCGCGAGCCGGGGCTGGCGAACGTGATCTTGGGCGAGGTGGATTGGGCGGCGGCGGTGCGGTCGGTGGTGGTGGACCGCGACCGCACGATGGACGTGATCCCGGGCGGGTCGTTCGGCCTCATGCCCTCGGGGCGTGGGAGGCGGCTCGACTCCGCCGACGCCGGCCTGGCCGACATCCTCGAGCGCGTGTCGCGCCGCTACGAATGCGTGGTGGTGAGCATGCCGATCTCGCGACACGGGACGATGCCGATCCCGGCGAGCGCGCGCATGCCGGCCGTGGTCTGCGTGCGCACGGCGCGCACGCGCGTGCTGGGACTCGAGGAGCTGATGACCGTGCTCCGCTCGCACGGCGCCGTGGTGCGCGGGCTGGTGATCTGGGAGCGCGACGATCCGCTGGTGGGGAGCTAGGGGAACGGTGCGGCCGCTCGGAGCGTTGTGAGCGGGCTGCCGGCGATGTAATCACTCTGTAATCACTAATCACTCTGTGATCACGGAGTGATCACTCGCGGCGGCTCATGAATGCGCCGGCGCCGATCGAGGCGGCGGTCGAAACTCGCGGGACGATAAGGAGAATCCGAAGAGAATGCATCCACACACGTATAGCCGACTCGCGGCGGTGGCTCTGGCCGCGGCGCTGACTTCCGCATCGCTGAACGCGCAGCAGGCCGACACCACCGGACCAGTGAAGTTCACGGGCACCGTAGGGCTGGTGAACACCGCCGGCAACTCCAGCGTCACCACGGTGAACGTGGGCGACCGCATCGACTACAAGGCCGGCGCGTGGGGGCTCACGCAGCTCTTCAGCGTGGTGTACGGGCGGAACGAGGGCGTGACGAACACCAGCATCTGGGCGGCGTCGCTCCGCGGCGACAGGGAGGTGGGCGAGCGGCTCGCCATCTACGCGCTGGCAGGCTGGGATCGCAACACCTTCGCCGGCATAGACCGGCGCTGGGAGGAGGGCGCCGGCCTCCTGGCCCACCTCCTCGCGCAGCCGAAGAACGTCCTCGATGGCGAAGCCGGTATCTCGCTGGTCCAGCAGCTCTCCACCACGGGCGTGCACAACGACTTCCCCTCCGCGCGCATCGCATCCACCTACAAGCATCTCTTCACGCAGAGCGCGTACTTCCTGCAGTCGGTGGAGCTGCTCCCCGATCTGGAGACGTCGAAGAACCTGCGCCTGAACACGGAGACGGGGCTGGTGGCTCCGCTCTCGTCGCACATCGGGCTCAAGCTCTCGTACGTGATCCGCTTCGACAACCTCCCCGAGCCGGGCTTCGAGAAGACCGACCGGCTGCTCACCTCCGGGGTCCAGATCACCTACTGATCCGCGGTCCCTTCGCGAGCGCGACCGACGCCCCGCCACGGCTGCAGCCGTGGCGGGGCGTCATCACTTTCATACGGGTTGTGCCACCGGCGCGGTCGATGTGACGGAAGAATATTAGCATCGTCTAATGAGGGTTCATTAATTAGATTAGCGGTCGCTAATAAACAGCTGCCACATTTCAGGCGCGACGATGCTGTCACGCTTCCGGAGGAGGGGGACGACGATGTCACCCATGTCGGACCGTGCGGGTGCGGTGTGTCGCATCACTGCCGTCGCTGCCATCTTCGCTGTGCTCGGTTGTCAGGACGCGCCGGTCGCCGGCGCACTGGCGCCGGAGCCGCCGCCCGCGAGCGCGCTCCAGGCGGGATTGCTGAGCGGGCGGGTCGATGCCGATGGATCGGTGTCGTTCGATCCCGTGGAGTCGGGCGGGGCGAAGCTGGCGCCGGGGGTCAACGCGGCCATCTACGGTGACCAGAACGTCACCGTGCGTCTCTACTCCTCCGACTTCGCGATCGACAGCACGAGCGTGCGCGGGAAGAAGAGATGGACTTTCTCCGTGGGGCTGCGGAACTATCTCGACTACCCGATCGGGAGCAATCAGGGCGGCGCGCAGCCCGATGACACGCTCGGCGTCTACGTGGTGTTGGTGGCCGATCCGGTGGTCACCTCCACATCGGGCCCGTGCTCGGGGAGCAACTGCAAGATCAAGGTCGACTCCACCACCGACGGCGTGGGGAACTTCACCGCGCCAGGGCAGAAGTACTACTACTGGCGCGAGCGGCTCGCGGCCCGGCAGCCGGTGGCCGGCGCCGACACCACCAGCGTGCGCAAGCGCTGGGTCTTCACCGGTCCCTCGGCGATCACCGGCTTTCGCTTCGTCCTGATGGTGAGCGCGGCGTGGCCGCCGCCGCACGATGCGAGCTGGCATGTCTACTACGATGGCGCCACCGACTCGCTCCCCGACACGCAGGCCGAGCCGCGGTGGAAGCAGCGCGTGCTCCCGGGCCTCCTGGGAATCACGACCGCCGGCTCCGAGACGTGGTCCTCCGCCGGGCTCGTGATGAAGGCCGCCAGCGGCGCCAATCTCTACATGTACCGCGCCGATTCGCTGGCGGCCGCCGAGTCGGCGTACATCGAGGGACGCCTCAGCGTAAACGGGAGCGGAAGCACGACGTACGCGGGTGTCGCGTTCGGGCTCATCGATCCGGAGCGCCTGATTGCGGTGGGCGTGGCGGACGGGCGGGTGGGGTTCGTGAATCTGGCGTACGACGATCTCTGGATCCTCGGCAGATACAACTACCGCTGGCAGTTCGTCGGCTCGACCTACGCGCTCCAGGGGAACGGCGGCCGCAAAGTACACACCTATCGCCTGCGGAAGTTCGGGGCCGACAGCGTCCGGCTGGAGATCGATGGCTCGCGGGTGCTCGGCATGCGCCGGTCCCAGCTTCCTCCGAAGCCCGACGACTCCGACAGAGTCAGGGCGTTCTTCGGCGTCACCGGCTACGGCGGCGCGCCGACATCCACCTGGTCGCACCTCACCTACAACTACGGAACGACGCAGCCATGATCGACGGATTGGGCGCGCTGAAGCGGGTCTGGAGCTTTCCCGTGCTGGTACGCCAGGAGTCGCTGGTGGTCCTCTCGCAGAGCTTCCTCGGCGTCACGGGGGCCGGCGTGAGCTTCGATCTCCTGCAGATCTCCTGCAGTGTGGGATCGTCGGGCCCGTGCTTTCCCGGCGGTCCGAACGGGAACGCCAGACTCAACCGGCGGTGAGCGTCTCGCGCTGGCGGCGCGGTCTGGTGGATGCTCTCACGACCGAGGACGGGGATACGCTGCTGCGGCACACGGCCGAGCGGGCGGAGCTGCACCTGCGAAAGGGCCGTCTGGTTCCGGGGCGCGGCTACGCGAGCGCGCCCGCGGGAGCGCGGCGGGAGCTGGCGCGGCTGGCCGCGGTGCTGCGCCTGCGGCAGCGCGGCCGCTTCCACCTGCACGCGGCCGGAGTCGTCGCGCCCGATGGCGGCGCGTGGATCCTGGCCGGCGAGAGCGGGAACGGGAAGTCCACGCTCGCCTACGCGCTGGCGCGGCGCGGCTGGCCGGTCCTGGGTGACGATGGCGTTCTGGTGGAGCGCACGAAGGGCGGCATCGTCGCGCGCGCGTGGCGCGAGCCGATGCAGGTGAGCATCGAGCTCGCCAGCGAGTTCCCGGAGCTCGGCGCCGCGCGCGCAGCGGTCGACTGGAGCGATCCCCGGCATCGCGTGGCGGTACTGGCGCCAGGGGGGACGGCCAGCTCCGCGCCGGTGCGCGCGCTGGCGCTCGTTCGGCGCTCCTCGCGCGACGCGCTCACGCCCGCATCGCCCACCGATGTGATGGCGGCGCTGATCCGCCAGTCGCCCACCGTGCTGCTGGGTGGCGATCGCGCGGTCGACCAGCTCGACACGCTCGGCACGCTGGTCACTTCCGTCCCCGTCTACCGGCTGGAGCACACCGAGCGCCAACTCCACGTCCTCCACCGAACTCTCACCGAGGGAGCATGCTAGCCAGGTATCGTCCCGTGCGCGGGGCACTCTTCGCCACGCTGACCGATGGAGCGGTGGTCCTCGACGTGGAGACGAAGAAGTACTTCACTCTGAACGACACGGGTGCGGCCATCTGGGCGTGCATCCGCGATGGCCTGGGCGCCGACGCGATGGTGGCCGCGCTGCAGCGCGAGTACGACGTGAGCGAGAGCGACGCGCTGGTGGCGGTGGAGGCGCTCATCGAAGCGCTCGAGACGGAACAGCTCATCGAGCCGGCCGAGCCATGAGGCGCGCGAGCTCCGGCATCTCCGGCATCGGCCGGGCGGGGGCGGCGTGCGCGGCCGCCGCCATCCTCATGGCGTGTGGCGATGCGCTCGCGCCGGCCGGCGGCCCGCCGGCCGACGACTCGAACGACGTGCCGCCGCCGGCCTTCGTGTCACCGGCCTTCGTGTTCACGGCCGACGCGGACGGACGGTCGCAGCTCTTCCTCTTCGAGCACGATTCCGTGGCGCGCTTCATCTCGAGCGTGGGGAACGATGTGGAAGCGCGCAGCGCGGCGGGGCGCGTGGTGTTCAGCTCCGACCGTGACGGCAACGCGGAGATCTACATCGCCGACCTGGGCGCGACGGCGCAGCGCAGGGTGACCAGCAACGCCGCCTCCGATGGCGAGCCCGCGCTCGATCCCGCGGGAGAGCGAATCGCCTTCGTGCGCAACGGCGCGGGGACGCCGCGCATCTTCGTGGTGGCCGCGCCCGATCCAGGGGCCGGGAGCGGCCCTCCCTATGCCGATCCCCGGCCGCTCGAGACCGGCTCGGCCGCGCTCGTGCCCGAGGGGTCGCCGGCGTGGAGCCCCGACGGAGAGCGCATCGCGTTCACCTCCACGCGCACGGGGATCTCGCAGGTGTACGTGGTGGGTGCGGCGGGCGGCGAGGCGGCGCAGTCCACGCACGAATCGGGCGGTGCCTTCGCGCCGGCGTGGAGCGACGATGGGAAGTCGATCATCTACGTTGCGGCAAGCGGGCCGGCCGCGCTGAAGCGGATCGCGGTGGGCGGCGGCGGCGATGCGGGCGAGCTCGCGGCGGACGCTCTGGGGATAGGGCAGCCGTCGTGCGCGCTCGCGGTGTGCGTGGCGGTCTCCGACCCGTTCGGGGAGGGGGGAGGGCTGGTGGTGGCCACGCAGGACGGCCGGCATGCGCGCGTGGTGTTCGAGCGTGGGAGCCATGAACGTGAGCCGGCGATGATCGTGCGGTGAGGGGCGGTGGTGTGGTGGACGAGGGGGGAGGGGATCGTTGGGCGGGGTCGTGGGGTGCGATGCAACGGAGCGGGCCGGGATGTCTCTCGACATCCCGGCCCGCTCCGTTTTGTTCGTGGATCCGATATGGATCCGGAGGAGTCTCCCCGCTCAGGGCGCGGGCGCCAGGAGCTTGAAGTATTCGTCGACGTCGAAGCCCGTGGGATCCACCTCGAAGACGCGGTCCTTCACGAAGTGACCCGTGGTAGGGAAGTAGGGCGGTGGGCTGCTCGCCGCGCAGGCATCGTACGAGTAGCGCTTGACGTAGCCCTCGCCGCTGGTCAAGCCGACCGCTCCACGGGTGTTCTGGATGATGCCGCCGGTGAGCTTCAAGCAGCCGCGGCCAGTGCTTTTGGTCTCGCAGGCCTCCGCATCGGTCGATCCCTGATCGTAGTCTTCCGCGGTAAACACCCCCAGCGCGAGGATCACGGCCTGGATCGTCTCGTCGGTGAACTTGTCCGGATCGCGTGAGATGTACTTCGAGCTCGACTTGTTCTCGGACTTCTGTGGTGCATTGATCGTGTTGTTCGCAATCACCACATCCTTGCCCGAGAACAGCCCGAGAATGTCATTGCAGGTCTGGCCGCCCGCATCTGTCTGGTATCGGATGTCATCGGCGATGATGATGTTGTCGGTAGCGGCAAGCGTAACTTGGCCCCGGACCCTGCCGCTGATGGCGACCTTACCATCTACGTAGATGACGCCCTTCCAGGTAGGGTTGAGCGCGCGTCCGATTGGCCAGAGGTACGCTGCATCCGCGCGCTTGGCCGCGACTTTGGGGTCGACAGTGCCGGGCCACTTCAGCCACTTTCCCTTCGAGTCGGTGTCCTTGAACGTTCCCTGCCACAACTCGTCATCTCCGCCGAGGTAGCACTTGGAGCCCTTGTCCACCGCGTCCAGCCAATCATGACCCGAGGTACCATGGTCCTTTGCGGCCATGAACTTGTCCTTGTACACGCCGCTGTGAGTGGGGCTGGGAGCTACGTCGCCGCAGTTTATCGAGTTTCGGAGGCCCTTGGTGGAGAAGTCACTGGGTAATGACGCCGTCACCCACCTGTAATCGGTGGACTGATACACCTTGATGAATCCCTCGTCGGCATCGGTGGAGTCCTTGTCGTCGTTGAGATCGAAGGATATGAACTCGATACGCGTGGTGGCTTCGCCAGGGCCGCCGTTCGTGGTACTGGTGATCGCCATCTTTCCAGCGGTCGCCTGGGTCTTGAGCTTCTTGAGATCGGCGGTCTGCGGAAAGGGGATCGCCTTTACTTTCTCCTTGTATCCCTGCATGAAAGTGCCGTTCTTCGGGTTGATCACTGTCTTCGCGGTAGTGACTGGTCCGAAGAAAGTAGCGCCGGAGCTGTGGATCTCGATCTCGTCGTTGGAGTGGACTGGTCCGTAAATCTTGTCGCCGCTGGCGAACACGATGTTCGCGCCCTCGTTGTCCGTGAAGTAGGCGTACTTCGCGAAGCTCTCCTGCTGAAGCTTGTTGCGGCGCACCACTGTGTTCCCGGCGTTGTCCTTCACCACCGTCACGGCGCTCCCCTGCACGCCGTACTGCCCCGACGTGATGCCCGTGGGGCCCACGTATAGCGAGCGGGTGATGTTCGGTATGACGGTGCCGTTCGCATCGCGAACCACGGCGTCGTTCTCCAGCACCGTGTACCCGTCGGCCGGATAGAGCGATTTGTCGGCGTTGACTCTGGCGCGCGCTTCCTCGAGGCCGGCATCGGCGGCCCACTGCAGCACGTTCGAGCGCTGGCGATACTTAACGATGAGCGACGAGTTCGCGCTGAGCATCGCGCCGACCACCATCAGCGATGCGATGACGAGCGAAACCAGCAGCACCGTGATCAGCGCTATGCCGCGGCGAGGCCGCGTGATCGGTTTCGTACGGGTGAGGCGCATGGTAAGGTTCTCTCCGCTGCTCATGGTACGGCTACCGGCACGGTTACCGGCGAAGATTCGACGAAGGGCGAGTAGGACGGGCTGCAATCCTGGGCAGCGACCCTGAAGAGGTACGTGCTGCCGTGCTCCCATCCATAGTCGAGCCAGATGTACGGATCCTGGCCGCCGGGCATGCTGACGTACGGATCGCCCCAGTCGGCGGCGCCCTGCAGCTTGCGCCACACTACGTAGCGCACCACGTCCTTCTCGCCACTCAGCTCATCCACCGAAGGGTTCCACTGGAGCCTGATCGCCGTATCGCCCGGTGTGAGCTCGACGAACACGGCCTGCAACGTGGTGGAGAGCTGCGGCTCATCACCGCACGAGCGGTCGGTCACGAGCCCCGCATTGGGCATCGTGATGAGGTGCGTGAGGGTCCGCCGGTGCTCGGCCGCACCCGTGTTCCCGTCGGTGACCGTGAGGGTAACGCGCACCGCCCGGACGCTGTCTATGAGCGCCTTCGCGTCCACGTCCTTCGGCGAGAGGTGCTGGGGCTCGCTGTGCATGAGCGGCAGGTCCTTGGTCTTCACCGAGTCGATGTACTCCGCCTTGTCCTTGGGAGCCACCACGCGCATGTAGGTGAAGTACGGTGTCCCGGTATTCGAGATGATGTTCCGCGCGACTACCTCCGGCGGATCGGCGTTCACCTGGCGGAAGAGGATCGCGTCGTCGGTGCGTGCCGTTCCCGTGTCGGGCGCGAAGAAGAAGGTGATCGTCTCCGCGGGGCTCGGCGCGAAGCTCGCCAGAGGATATTCGAAGGTGGTGTTGGTGAGCTCCCTCTTGTCGGCGAGCTTCATGGCGCTCACCGTCCCATTCGGTGCGTCGGGGTCGTAGTACGCGGCGAAGGGATCGTTGGCCACGTTGGTGGCGTAGTCGGCATTGAACGCGATCACGTCCGTTCCGGCGTACACGAGGAATGGCTGGTTCGCGACGACTCCACCGCCCGCGATCCGGATCTGGTTGTCGAGCGTCGACATGGAGAACTGGAGCTGCTGCAGCGCACCGAGCTTCTGGTTCCCCAGCCGCACCGCCTTACCCTGCGAATCCAGCAACTGGAGCGCGCCGGCCACCACTATCCCGAACACGACTAGGGTTATCATCAGCTCGATGAGCGTCACGCCCCGGCGCGTAAGTCCCGAAGATTGTGTCATGGCGAACCCACGGTGATGGTACGAGAGATCGGCGCGAGGAGTCCCGGTCCGCTCACGGTGACGGTGACGCGCTTGTAATCGGGGCCGCTCTTGCTCGGCCCGCCGGTGCGCACGATGGTGGTGGAGCGCGTGAGGCCGGGGAGCGTGGGGAAGCTGCTCTCCGTTCCCTTGTACTTGGCGTCCAGACCTTCGTAGTCGGGATCCAGGCGCACAGCCTCCAGCCGGTCGGAGACCAGCTCGAGCGCCGCCGCGGCACGATCGCTCGTGGATATCGTGTGCAGCATGCGCCCGGTCACGCTCGCCATCCCGAGGATGACGCCCGTCAGGATCACGACGGCTATGAGCACTTCGATCAGAGTGAAGCCCTGTCGGCGCATCAGAACCCCCTCTTCCAGTTCGGCGGGAGGTACCGGTACCACGACACCTGCCCGGTGGCCCGCTCCACCCAGATCGCCCGCGCATCGCGCGGAAGCTCGCCCTGGTTCACGGCGCGCTGCGATGTCAGATAGACGATGCCCGCTTCGCTCGCGCTGCCGTCGCGATGGAAGGTCAGCGATAGGAAATCGCCGCGTATCTTCGTGAACGTGATCGGCCCGGCGGCTTCCGTCATGGTGGGCGCGCCACCGAGACCGTAGACGATGGTTTCACCGAGCGGCGTGGTGACCACGTGCTCGGTTCCGTTGATCTCACCGTTGTTGTCGCTGTCATCGTGCACGCGGATCGCGTTCGTCTTGGTATCGAAGAGGACGATGACGTCGTGCTGACGCGTTATGGCGAGGCGTTGCGCGGCGAGGAGCGTCGTGCCGATCCCCTGCATCGCGCCGTTCACGCGGTAGGTCGTCACGTCGATCTTGGGCGCGATGAAAGCCGTCGTGAGTCCTATCAGGACGGCCACCATCATCATCTCGATCAACGTGACGCCGCGCCGCGCGGCGAGCCGCGACCGGCTGCTGCTCGATTGCTTCATTCCCGGACCTCCCTGGATTGGACGGCCTACCACGGGAAGACGAGTGACGAGCGGCCCAGGCAAACCATCAAGCGTTTGCCGCACGACGCCAGGAGCGTCGTTCCGGGGCCGGTGAGTCGAGCGGCTCCTTGCAATTCCGGAGCTACGGCCGGCGCCGGTCCGGGTCAGCGCCGCAAGTGACCGCGAGCCAATGCTCTAACGGTCGAGGATAGATCGTCTACGGGGGTGTGGATGCGCACGGCGGCGTCGCATTCTGCCAGGCGGCGTCGCGATCTGCACGGTGGGATCGGTTCTCGACCCGATACATTTTTTCGGCGTTCGCCGAAAAAATGTATCGGGTCAGGAGCTGGCCACGGATTCCACCGTGTCCGCCAGTATCCGCCCCACCTGATCGTGCTCGATGAGGAAGGCGTCGTGGCCGTGCCGCGAGGAGATCTCCTCGTAGCGTGCGCCGGCGAGCGCTGCCCAGTGATGCACTTCCTCCGCGCTGTAGAGAAGGTCGCCGGGTATGCCCACTGCCACCACCCGGCCGGTGAGCGAGGCGAGCGCGCGCGCCACCCCGCCGCGTCCGCGTCCCACGTCGTGCGCATCCATCGCGTCGAGGAGCGTGGCGTACGTGGCCGCGTCGAAGCGCGCTTTCAACTTCCGCCCGTGATGCTCGAGCCAGCTCGCCACCTGCCAGCCGCCTTCGGGAGTGGTGCAGCGCCCGAAGCGGCTCCCCAGCTCCGACTCGGTGCGGAAGGTGAGCATCGCCACCTGCCGGGCGATCTCCAGCCCGCGCTCGCCGAGCTCGGTCACGAGCCGGCGCTGGATGTGGTTCCAGCCGATCGCGTATGCCGTGTGCGCGGCGGGCGCCGCCATCGCCACCACCGATCGCGCCCGCCCCGGGTGCTCGAGCGTCCACTCGAGCGCCACCATCCCGCCGAGCGAGCCGCCGGCCACGAGCGCGGGCGATCGCACTCCCAGCTCGTTCACCAGCAGCCCGGCGAGCCGCGCCTGATCGCGCGGCGTGACGGGCGGGAACTCACCCACCGCGTAGTCGCTCGGCCCCGTCGTTCCGTAGCACGAGCCGAGGAGGTTGGGGGAGAGCACCGCGTAGCGGTCGGTGTCTATCGCGCGGCCCGGGCCGAACACCTCCCGCCACCAACTGCCCACGGCGTCGGCGTCGCCGGTGAGCGCGTGGAAGACCATCACCAGGTTGTCGCGCTCCGCGTTCAGCGCTCCGTCCAGGTAGTACGCCTGGCGCACGTTCTCCAGCACGGTGCCGCACTCCAGCTCGAAGCGCGGCACCCGCTGTACATGGAGTTTCCGCTCGCTCACAGCCCCAGCGCGAGGCGCAGCGCTCGGTCCAGGTCGTCGCGGAGGTCGTCCACGTCCTCGATCCCGATGGAGAGCCGGATGAGATCCGCGGTGACACCCGCCGTCTCGCGCTCGGCGTCGGTGAGCTGCTCGTGCGTGGTGCTCCACGGATGGATCACGAGGCTCTTCGTATCGCCGACGTTGGCGACGTGCGAGTAGAGCTTGAGCTCCGAGATCACGCGCTTCGCCGCCGCCTCGTCACCCCGCACGCCGAACGTCAGGACGCCGCCGAAGCCGCCGTCGAAATAGCGCTTCGCGTTCTCGTGCGACGGGTGCGACTCGAGGCCGGGGTACTGCACCCACGCCACCGCCGGGTGCGCCTCGAGGAAGCGCGCGATGGCGAGCGTGTTGGAGCAGTGGCGCTCCATCCTGAGGTGCAGCGTCTCGAGCCCCTGCAGAAAGAGGAAAGAGTTGAACGGGGAGAGGGCGGCGCCGATGTCGCGCAGCAGCATCACGCGGAGGCGCAGCGCGAAGGAGAGGTTGGCGCCACCCAGGTCGCCGAACGCCTGGGAGAACTGGAGTCCATGGTACGCCGGCTCGGGATCCACGTAGAACTCGCGGAAGCGCGGGCTCGCGGCCCAGTCGAAGGTGCCGCCGTCCACCACCACGCCGCCGATGGAGGTGCCGTGCCCGCCGATCCACTTGGTCGCCGCGTGGGTGACGATGTCGGCGCCGTGCTCGATGGGGCGGAAGAGGATCGGGGTGGCGAAGGTGTTGTCGACCATCAGCGGAACGCCGGCGGCGTGCGCGACATCGGCAATGGCGCGGAAGTCGGGGACATCGAGGCGCGGGTTGCCGATCGACTCGAGGAAGACGACGCGCGTGGTGTCGTCGATGGCCGCCTCCACCTGGGAGACGTCGGTCCCATCCACGAAGCGCACGTCGATGCCGAGGCGGCGCAGGGTGTTGTGAAAGAGGGAGAACGTGCCGCCGTAGAGCGAGGAGGAGGCGACTATCGAGTCGCCGGCCTTCGCGAGGTTGAAGATGGCGAGCGTCTGCGCCGACTGGCCGCTGGCGGTGGCCACCGCCCCCACGCCGCCCTCGAGCGAGGCGATGCGCCGCTCGAAGACGTCGGTGGTGGGGTTCATGATGCGCGTGTAGATGTTGCCGAACTCTCGCAATCCGAAGAGGTTCGCGGCGTGCTCCGGCGAGTCGAAGACGAAGGACGTGGTGGCGTAGATCGGAACGGCGCGCGCCTTGGTCGCGGGGTCGGCTGACTCCTGCGCGGCCTGCACGGCGCGGGTGCCGATGCCGTAGCGCGGCGGCGCCTGTTCGTCGGAGGCTGTGGTGCTCATGGTCGATCCTCTCTTCCGGGTTGCGGTTCGGGGTGTTGGTGCGGAGCGGTGCGGGAGCCGGTCACGAGAAAAGCCCGGCCCTCTCACGGGGAGAGGGCCGGGCTTCTGGCTCGCTGTCGGGCACGTTCAGCTCACCATCGACGTCGCGCCGCGACGTCGCCCGTCCGCTCAACCCCGCAGGGGAGAACGCACTTGATGCAACACAGCATTCGGGCGGCCGCGCGGATGGAACTGGTCATTCTCGATGTCGAGCGTGAACGCGATGGACGGACAAAAAAATCCCGGACGACAGAGCCGCCGGGCGTCGCGTTTTAGCACGTTGTTTAGCGTGGCGGCAATAGGCGGCAAATCACCACGGAGCTGATTGTAGGCGGAGAATAAGCGGGGGAGCGCGGGGGCGTCAAGGGGTGTGTGCGCGAGCCGCGCTCTCGACGCGCTGCGTCGCCTCCTTCACCCGGCGCTCCACCCAGCGCGCGAGCGCGGGGTGCGGGAGGAGCGGCGTCCCGCCGTACACCACGGGCAGCCCCTCGAGGTCCTTCACGAAGTGCACCCGCGCCACCGAGCCGCTCGAAACGAGGAGTGGCACCACGATCACCGGTTTCCCCGTGATCTCGTGCTGGAGCGTGATCAACTCGCGCACGCTCTTCACCGCCTCGGCGCGCACATCCTCGGGAGCGTCATCGCGAACGAGGCCGATCCGCACATCCCTGAAGCCGCTGTGGGCCCGTACCGTGTCCGCCAGCGGGCGCAGGGTGCTCATCCACCCCGCGTAGCGTTCGGCGGAGTTGGGCCCGTGCGCGATGATGAAGAGCGCCTGCTCGCCCGGGGCTTTGCCGAGCGCGCGGGCGCGGTCGGAGAGTACCTCCGCCACCTCCGGCGCGCCGTCCAGCGCCGGAGTCACGACCACGGGCACGTGCACGTCGGCAGGTTTCTCCGCGGACATCCCGCTCATCCCGGCCATGTCGTGCCGCGCCGCGGGCTGCGCGTGGGCACCGCCGGCGGCGCGGCCAGCGATCTGGCGAGCTTCGTCGGGCACGCCGGCCATCGCGCGGATCTGCGCGTAATGCTCGCTGCTGCTGGAGACGAGGAGCGGCACCACCACGATCTCGCTCACTCCCTCCGCGGCGAGCTTGCGCATCGCGTCCTGCAGGCGGTGCGATGGAGCGGCCTGCCCCATGAGGAAGGCCACTTCCACCGGGCCGCCGGTGTGCACCGAGCGCGCCAGCTCCAGCACCGGGCGGTTCCACGCCTCGCTCGCGCCGTGGGCCACCAGGATGGTGCCCACCCGTGCCGCGCTCTGGGCCCGGAGCGCCGTCGTGCCCGCGAGCGCGACGAGCGCGACGAGCGCCCAGGCGAGAGTGAGAGCCCGGAGGCGACGAGGGCGGGGAGAATCAATCATTGCTGCTGCCACTACCGCCGCCGGGCGCGTTGAGGTGCAGCACGTTCCAGCTCAGGCCCACGTAGACGTGGCGCTGAGCCACTCCCGGCCACTGCGTGGGATGCGCGTCGAAGATGTTGTCGGCGCCGGCGATGAGGTCGAGGTCGAACGGGAGCGGGCGGGTGAGGCGGGCGTCGAGGCGCGTGTAGGAGCTCTGGTAGGTGGTGTTCCCCGCGCCGTCGCGCGAGACCGGCGCGCGGCCGGTGTAGAGCCCCGTCACGCTCGCGCGGATCGCGAACGGGAGCGGCGCGGTGACGCCGAGCCGGGCGAAGTTCGTGGGGCGTCCGAGGAGCGGCTCGCCGGTGGTGAGCCACACGGCATTCAGGTAGCTGTAGCCGCCGTCCAGACGCACGCCGCCGATCGTGAAGCCCGCATCCAGATCCACGCCGCGCGTGCGGCCGCGGTCGATGTTGTCGTAGCTGTATATCGTGAAGCGGTCGAGCGAGCTGGCGGAGCCGGCCGGGATCGAGTCGCCGATGACCTGCGACTCGATGAAGTTCTTGAAGTGATTGTCGAAGGCCTGGACGCGGCCGTAGAAGCGCTGGCCCGCCCACTCCACGCTGGCGGTCACGTTGCGCGAGCGCTCGGGGCGGAGGTCGGGATTCCCGTGCACCGCGTACGATGAGCCCGGGATCGGGTTCACCCAGGTGATGTACATCTCCTTGAAGTCCGGCGTGCGGAAGCCGTACCCGATGGAAGCGCGGAGCGCGAGCTTCGGGGTCGGGCGCAGGAGCGTCGCGAGGCGCGGCGTCCAGTGCGTCCCCCACTGCTCGCTCCAGCTCATGCGCATCCCGGGCACCACGTTCAGCCCTCCGAGGCGGAGGGTGGTCTGCGCGTAGGGTTCCACCGAATAGTTCACGCGGCTCCGGTTCAGCACTTCGTACGAGCGGATCTCGTCGCGGCGGAGCTCCACCCCGCCGTCCACGATCTGGCCACCCACGGGGCTGGAGAAGAGCACCTCGCCATCCACGAGCCGCTGCACTTCGGGGCCCGAGTCGTTGGCGGGCGCGTTGGCGAGCGTGCTGCGCTGCCGGAGGTGGCGGAACTCGGAGACGTGCAGCCGTGGCGCTATCCGCGCCGTGCCGGGAGTCCAGACGGCGCCCAGACGGCCGTCGATCTGGCGGTTGGTGGCGAAGTAGTAGAGCCCCTCGTTCCAGCGCTGCTGCTCGTCCACCACCAGCGCGCTCGCCTCGAGCGCGAGCGCGCTGTCGGGCTTCCAGCGCACGGTGCCGAGCCCGTCCCAGCGGTGCGAGTAGGCGCCGCGCGGGCTCTCCACGCCGGGCGCGATGAGGACGCTCCGGCGCCCGAGGCTGGCCACCACGCCCACCTCGGGTCCGAGCTCGCCATCCAACTGGGCCGAGTAGTCGCGGCGTCCCTGATTCCCGGCGAGGGCGGTGACCTTCGCCCGCACGCTGTTCAGCGACGGGGTGCGGGTGATGATGTTGATCACGCCGCCCATGGCGTCGGAGCCGTAGAGCGTGGACTGCGGCCCCTTGACCACCTCCACGCGCTCGATGATCGAGGTGGGGATGCGCGAGAGGTCGAAGGTGTCGGAGTTCCGCCCCGAGAGCGGGCGGCCGTCGAGGAGCACGAGCACGTGCTCGCCGGCGAGCCCCTGCAGCATGACGCCGGCCCCGGATGGGTGGCCGGCCGTGGGCGCGATCCCGATCTGCTCGGAGAGCACCGAGGCGAGGTCGGAGGCGCCGGTGCGCTCGATGTCGGAGCGCGAGATGAGCTCGATCGGCACCGGAGTGTTGGCCAGCCGCTCGGGGCGGCGTGAGGCGGTCACCACGATCTCGTCGAGCGACACGGGGACGGCGTCGAGCGTGGTGGTGATGAAGGAGCTGTCGCCCGGCGGCGGCGCCGCCAGGGTGATGGTGCGCGGCGCGTAGCCAAGGTGCCGGATCCGGAGGGTGTAGCGTCGCGCGGGCGTCACCGTGAGGCGCCACACGCCGTCGGCCGTGCTGTACGCCGCGGTGCGGCTGCCGTCGTCGCCGGCGAGCCGGACCTCGGCGTCGACCAGGGGGGAGCGCGTCGCCGCGTCCACCACGCGGCCCCGAAGGGTCGTGGAAGTCTGTGCGCTCGCGCGGGCGAGAGGGACCACGCCCGCGAGAGCGCAGGTCGTGCAAAGCGCGCACACAGCAGTGCGTGCGCGCGCCATG
>Ga0182741_1001961_pt1 | contig 25029 bp, 20 predicted proteins | sample eDN5th37CBELigOP_FD_128874 | JGI IMG/M metagenome (GOLD analysis project Ga0182741, IMG submission 128874) | Enriched Organic Plus compost microbial communities from Emeryville, California, USA - eDNA 5th pass 37_C BE-Lig OP (version 2) (version 2) ... | reverse complement strand
TCGTCGGCCGCTTCCTCGCCGTGGGACTCGTCCTGGCCGGCGTCATCGTGCTCCTCGCGCGGCGCGCGCTCGCCGGCGGGCGCCTCGGGCGCCTCGGGTTCGGGATGCTCGCGGTCGTGTGGGGGGTGTTCGCGGGCGTCATCGGGATCGTCCTCACTCTCGCCTGGACGGTCACGCGGCACGTCTTCTGGTACGACAACGAGAACCTCTTCCAGCTCCTGCCGCTCGCGCTCGGGCTCGTGGTGCTCGTGCCGCTCGCGCTCTCGCGCCCCCGCTGGCGCGGCGGGGCGTTCGTGCTCGCCGCGCTGCTCGCGCTCTCGTCGGTGCTCGGGCTGCTCCTCAAGGCGCTGCCGATGTTCCAGCAGCGCAACATCGCCGTGGTGCTGCTCGCCCTGCCGGTGCAGGCGGCGCTCGTCTGGGCGCTCTGGCGCCTGCGCTCGCGCGGCGTGCGCGGACCCGCGGCACCCTGACCGCCCGTGCGCAGCGTCGGCATCGACGTCGGCGGCACCTTCACCGATCTCGTCGCGGTCGGCGAGGACGGGACGCTCGAGAGCCGGAAGGTCCTGAGCACGCCGGCGGACCAGAGCGAGGGCGTGGAGTCGGCGCTGCGGGCGCTCGCGGCCCCCGACGTCGCCCGCATCGTGCACGGCACGACGGTCGCGACGAACGCCCTCCTCGAGCGGCGAGGGGCGCGCGTCGCGCTCCTCGCGACGGCAGGCTTCACCGACCTGCTGGAGCTGCGGCGACAGGATCGCGCGTCGCTCTACGACCTCGCCGCGCAGCACCCCGCGCCCGTCGTCGCTCCGGACGATCGTGTCCCCGTCGCGGAGCGCATCGCCCGCGACGCGGTGCTGCGGCCCCTGACGCCCGACGCGGCGGACGAGGCGGCGCGCGCGGTCGTGGCGCGCGGTGCGGAGATCGTCGCCGTCGCGCTGCTGCACGCGCATGCCGATCCCGCGCACGAGCAGCTGCTCGAATCCGCGGTGCGCGCGCAGGCGCCGGAGCTCGACGTCGTGCGCTCGTCGGCGGTGTTCCCCGAGATCCGCGAGTACGAGCGCACGGCGACGACCGTCGCCGAGGCGTACCTGCGCCCGACCGTCTCGCGCTACCTGCGACGGCTGGAGGAGCGTCTCGCCGCGCTCTCGCTCCCCGCGCCGGGGGTGATGACGTCGAGCGGCGGATTGCGCTCGGCCGCCGAGGCGGCACGCAGCGCCGCGTCGCTGGCGCTCTCCGGTCCCGCCGGCGGCGTGGCCGGGGCGGCGGCGGTGCTGCGCGCGGCGGGGATCCGCGATGCGCTGACGATCGACATCGGCGGCACGAGCGCGGACGTCGGGCTGATCCTCGACGGCGAGCCGCTGGTCGAAGCGGGCGGGACGATCGCCGGCGTCCCGATCGCGCTCCCTCGCGTTCTCGTCGAGACGGTGTCCGCGGGTGGCGGCAGCATCGTGTGGGTGGACGACGGCGGCGCGGTGCGCGTCGGTCCGCGCAGCGCCGGCGCGCGTCCGGGACCGGCGTCGTTCGGGCGCGGTGCGACCGAGCCGGCGCTCACCGACGCGCACGTCGTGCTCGGCCACATCGCGGAGCGACAGCTCTCGGGCGGCGTGACGATCGACGCGGCGCGCGCGCACGACGCGATGCGGGTGGTCGCGGATCGCCTCGGCGTATCGGTCGAGCGGCTGGCCCATGCCGCGATCGCGACCGCCGACGCGACGATGGCTCGCGCGCTGCGGCGCGTCAGCGTACAGCGGGGGATCGATCCGCGGCGCTGCACCCTCGTCGCGTTCGGCGGCGGCGGGCCGCTGCATGCGTGCGGGCTCGCCGAGCAGGTCGGGCTCACGACGGTGCTCGTGCCGCCGTTCGCCGGCGTGCTCAGCGCGCTCGGGCTCGCGATCGCCGCCGAGCGTCGTGAATCGATGGCCAGCGTGCTGCGATGCACGTCGGAGCTGGACGCGTCGACGCTCGCGGCGCTGCTCGCGTCGCTCGTCCAGCGCGCGGGCGACGCGAAGGGCGCGACGCCGCGGTGGTGGCTGCACGCACGCTTCGCCGGCCAGGGACACGAGCTCGATCTCCCCGTCGAGCCGGGTGATGCGCCGGCGGCGCTCGCGGAACGCTTCGCCCGGCTGCACGAGGCGCGCTTCGGGTTCACGCTCGAGCGCGAGGTGGAGCTGGTGAGCGCGCGCTGCGCCGTGGTCGGGGCGCCGTGGCCCGCCCGCTTCGTCGCGACGTCGCCCGAACGCACGGTGCACGGTCCGGCGACGGTGCAGCTGCCCGACGCCACGCTGCTCGTGCGCCCCGGCTGGACGGCGCGCGCCCTGCCGATCGGCGGCTGGCTCCTGGAGGCGGACGCATGACCGAGCGCTGCGTCGCGTCGGCCGCGGACATCGGTGCGCTCGACGTCTCCATCGTCGCGAACGGGGTCGCGATGGTCGCCGAAGAGATGGGGCACGTGCTCGTGCGCGGCGCGCTCTCGCCGAACATCCGCGAGCGCCGCGATGCCTCCTCCGCGATCTTCGATGCGCACGGGCGCCTCGTGGCGCAGGCCGCACACATCCCGGTGCATCTCGGCGCGCTGCCCGACGCCTTACGGGCCGTCCGTGCGCGCAGGCCGCGTCCGGGCGACGTGTTCCTCCTGAACGATCCGTACGCGGGCGGGTCGCACCTGCCCGATCTCACGCTCGTCGAGGCGATCGCGCTCGGCGACGAGGTCGTCGGCTTCGCCGCGGTGCGCGCCCACCACGCCGACGTCGGAGGGATGAGCCCGGGGAGCATGCCGCAAGGGGCGCGCGAGCTGGTGCAGGAGGGGCTCGTCGTGCCGCCGGTGCGGCTCGTGCGCGAGGGGCGGCTCGACGAGGAGCTGCTCGCGCTGGTGCTCGCGAACGTGCGGACCCCCGAGGAGCGGCGCGGCGACCTGCGTGCGCAGCTCGCGGCGTGTGCGGCGGGCGCCGCCGGCTGGCGCGCCCTGCTCGCGCGCGAGGGGCGCGCCCGCCTCGACCGTCTCGTCGACGCGCTGCTCGACTACACCGAGCGCCGCGCCAGGGCGCGGATCGGCCAGATCGCGCCCGCGATTGGCCACGCGCGCGACCGGCTCGAGGGCGACGGCGTGGACGACGCAGACATCCCGATCGTCGTCTCGACGTCGGTCGACGAGACCGGGCGCCTGGTCGTCGATCTCACGGGGACGTCGCCGATGGTGCGCGGCAACGTCAACGCGCCGATCGCCGTGGCGCGGTCGGCCGCGGTGTTCGTGCTGCGCACGCTGCTCGACGACGACGTGCCGACCAACGACGGGATCGCGCGCGCCGTGCACGTCGTGGCGCCGGAGGATTGCGTCGCGAACGCGCGCTGGCCGGCGGCGGTCGCCGCCGGCAACGTGGAGCTCTCGCAGCGGCTGACCGACACGGTGTTCGCCGCGCTCGCCGACGCGGGCGTCGCCGTGCCCGCGCAAGGGCAGGGGACGATGAACAACGTCACCTTCGGCGGCGTCGCGCGCGGCACGTCGGACGACGACGAGCGCTGGACGTTCTACGAAACGCTCGGGGGCGGGCAGGGCGCGAGCGCGCGCGGACCGGGGCCGAGCGCGGTCCACGTCGGGATGAGCAACACGCTCAACACGCCGATCGAGACGCTGGAGCGCGCGTATCCGCTGCGGATCGAGCGATACGAGCTGCGTCGTGGATCGGGTGGCGCGGGGCGGTACGCGGGCGGGGACGGCGTCGTGCGCGCCTATCGCGCGCTCGCGCCGTGCACCGTCACGCTGCTCACCGAGCGACGGCGGCATGCACCGTCGGGCGCGCAGGGCGGCTGCCCCGGTGCGCGAGGGCGCAATCTGCTGAACGGGGTCGAGCTGCCGGCGAAGTGCCGGGTCGAGCTGCTCCCCGGGGACGTGCTGACGATCGAGACGCCCGGCGGGGGCGGGTGGGGCGCCCCCGACGTCAGGGCTTCCGCAGACTGACCTCGAGCACGCCGTCGCCGGTACGGCTCGTCCCGAGCTGCGTGAACGCCCGCGCCGGCTCGAGCCGCCGAACCGACTCGACCAGCTCGGCCCGCAGCAGATGCAACACCTCGAGCTCGCCCTCGTCCACGCCGTCCACGACGACGCGGATGCGGGGCGCACTCCCGTCGAGGAACGACACGCGCGGCCGCGCCTGCAGGAACAGCGGACGGAGCGCCCGGATGGCTTCGTAGAGCGAGGTCTGCGCACGCCCCGACGCGACCATCTCGGCGTGGCGCAGCTCCCCGGTTCCGCTGACGCCGGTGGCCGGCGCGGCGCCGTGGGCGCATGCGGAGACGATGACAGAGATCGACAGAATGCACGCGACTCGTCGCATGGTGTGCTCCGCGTCAGGGACCTGTACGACCATCGCGCGCCTCGTTGGCGCGCGCCCGGCGGCGTGCATATTGGGACCCGGGCCTCAGCGGGAACTGAGGCACCGCCAAGCGGGGACTCAGCGGATGCGAATCCACGAGCGCGCATGTCGAGCACGTTCCGACTGCTGACCTTCGGCGGCGGATCGCTCACGGACGCCGAGGGGCGCGTCGTGCCGCTCTCACGCCATCGCCTCGCGTTGCTCGTCGTCGTGTCGGTCGCGGGCGATCGCGGCGTGTCGCGCGACAAGCTGCTCGCGCTCTGCTGGCCGGACACCGCCGATGCCGTCGCGCGCGCGCGACTCGATCAGATGTTGCACGCGATCCGTCGCGCGCTCGGTGGTGCGATCTTCCAGCACGGCCAGCCGCTGCGCGGGAACGACGCGGTCCTCGGTTCGGACGCACGGGACTTCGACCTCGCCGTGCGCGCCGGCGCGCACGCCGACGCGCTCGCACTCCATCACGGGCCGTTTCTCGACGGCTTCCACCTCGGTGGCATGCCCGAGCTGTCGCGCTGGATCGACACCGAGCGCCTGGCGCGGACGCGCGCCGCGATCGAGGCGGCCCGCGCGCTGTCGGCCTCGTTCGAGGCGGCCGGCAATCTCGCCGCCGCGCTCGACGTCGCGCGCCGCCTCACCGAGCTGGCCCCCGAGGACGAGCGCGCGGCACGGCGGCTCATGATGTTGCTCGCGCAGAGCGGCGACCGCGCCGCCGCGATCCGGTGCTACGAGGCGTTCGCGCGCCGCCTGGCCGCCGAGCTGGAGCTCGCGCCGTCCGCCGAGACGTGTGCGCTCGCCGCGCGCCTACGCGATGGCGACGTGCCGCGACGGCTGTCCGCGTGAGATCCGCGGTGCGACGGGAACCGTCACGACGCCGGGTCGGCGCTGCGTCATCCTGGCGACTTCCACACCCCGGCCTCCACGAACGTCTGCAGCAGCTCCACATCGAGCATCCCCGCACGCGCCTCCGCGTGGAGAATGTCGATCGCCGTGTGCGCGGGCACGGCGCGCTTGTAGGGACGATCGGTCGCCGTGAGTGCGTCGTAGATGTCGGCGATCGTCATCATGCGCGCCTGGACGGGGATCTCGTCGGCGGTGATCGCGCGCGGGTAGCCGCGACCGTTGAGCTTCTCGTGATGCGCGTACGCGATCGTCGGGATCCCCTGCAGCTCGCGCGTCCACGGGATCTGCTCGAGGAAGCGGTACGTGTACGTGACGTGCGACTCGATCTCGCGGCGTTCCTGCTCGTCGAGCGTCCCCTGCCGCACCATCAGGTAGCGCAGCTCGTCGTCCGTCAGCAGCGCGCGCTCCGTGCCGTCGAAATCGCGATAGCGCTCGTCGTGGATGTCGCGCAGCCCCTCGAAGGAGTCCGTGGGGAGCACGGTCGGCTCGTTCGCCTCGAGGATCGCGTCGAAGAAGCGCGTGAGCTGCGACTGGCGCGCGTCGCGCGCCGCCTCGAGCAGCGCCACCGTCTCCTCGTACCCCCGCAGCCCGTGCGTGCGCAGGTACTCGGCGCGCGCGCGCTCGAACGCCAGTTCGGCGCTCTGCTGCGCGAAGGCGAAACGGTGCCGGATCAGCTCGAGCTGGCTCTCGTACAGCTTCTTCCCCTTCACGAGCACCTGCTCGCGCACGCCGACCTTGCCGAAGTCGTGCAGCAGCCCCGCGTACCGGAGCTCGCGCAGCTGCTCCTTCGTGAAGCGCAGGTCGCGGTAGCGTCCGACGCCGCCGCGATCGACCGCCTCGGCCAGCCCGACGGTCATCGTCGCGACCCGGGCGCTGTGGCCGGAGGTCGCTGGATCGCGGGCCTCGATGGCCGTGACCGCGGCGGTGACGAATCCCTCGAACAGGCGCTCGATGTCCTCGTAGAGGAGCCCGTTCTCGATCGCGACGCCCGCCTGCGCCGCCAGCGCGCTCGCCAGCTCGACCGCGTGCGCGTCGAAGGGGAGCACCGCCTCCTCGACCGTCGCGACCGACTCGAGCACGACGGTGCTCGAGCGCTTGCGGTTGATGAGCTGCAGGACGCCGACCACCTCTTCGCGGTGGGTCGTCAGCGGGACGACCAGCATCGACTTCGTGCGATAGCCGAACCGCTCGTCGAAGCTGCGATTGAGGCGGTAGGTCGCGCTCTCGTCCAGGTCGTAGACGTCGTCGATGACCAGCGGTTCCCCGGTCAGCGCGGCGTGTCCGGCCAGGCTGCTCCCGTCCACGGGGACGGTGTACTCCTGGAAGGGGATCTCCGGGCGGGAGAAGTTCTGCGCCAGCTTGAACCGGAGCCTGCGCGACGCGTCGTCGTCCGGGCGGTCGCGCTCGATCAGGTAGAGTGAGCCCGCGTCGCACACCGTGATGCGGCGCGCCTGGCTGAGGATCGTCTCCAGCAGCGTCAGCAGGTCGCGCTCCGTCGCCAGCGCCGCGCCGACGCGCGCGAGCTCGCCGAGCTCTCGCGCGCGGCGCCACGCCTCCACGCGGGCGCGCTGCGCGCCCACGAGCGCGGCCGCATGCCGGAAGGCGCCCTTGAGCGTGACCGCCTGCGCGCGCGCCGTCGCCGTCGCGGGGATCCAGCCGGTCAGCAGCTCCCCAGGGGCGGCGGGCGACGGCTCCAGCTCCCCGGCGGCGCCGAGCCAGACGAGCGCCGCGCGCTCGGCCAGCTCGGCCAGACGGGCGGGGAGATTCGGCTCCCCCTTCGCGAGCACGCCGGCGTCCAGCAGCACGACCGCGGGACGCTCCCCGTCGAGCTCGCTCGGGAGGGGGAGTCCGACCGTCCGCCGTAGCTCGATCCGTCGTTCCGCCAGCAGCCCGTCCTCGATCGCCAGCGCACGCCCGGCCGGGGCGAGCAGGAGCGGCGCGCGATCGCTCCTGCTCGCGGGCGACGGCCTCGCGGGCGTCGCCGGACGGACGTGGAGCGCATCGCTGGCCGAGGAGGACACGGCGGCGCCCGGCGGCCGCGACGTCAGCTGCCCGACCGCTCCAGCTTTGCGAGCTTCGTCTTCGCCGGCTCGTAGTCGGGGACGCGCGTCAGCACGGCTCGATAGAGCTCGGTCGCGCGCTGATCGTTCCCCCGATCCTGCTCGTCCAGCGCCTTGGCGTAGAGGAGGCTCGTCCGAACGTCCATCTTCGGTGGCTTCGCGGCCGCCGCGCCGGACGACGCGGGGCGTCTGGTCGTCTCCGTCTGGCCGGCCGCGCCGCTCTGCCGCGCCCCGGCGTCGCCGCCGCCGGCGGGCTTGGCGGGGAGCTTGAGGTCGCGCTGCAGCCGCTCGGAGAGCTGCGCCACGAGTCCGAGCACGTCGTCACCCTTGGACTCGACCTTCTGCGGGTTCGAGATGACCGACGTCTCCAGATCGACCGCGCGCGAGGTGAGGACGATCTCGTCGCGGGGCGAGGTGATGAAGCTGCCCATGATCACGTACTGCGCGCCCACGATCTTGCCGACCTTCACCGCCGTCGCCTGGTCGATCGACCCCGACTTCACGAGGTTCTGCTCGGCGAGCACGCTCTGGATCCGTTCCCGCTCGACCACGCGGACGCGCCCGGCCGCCGCGAGGTCGTTGATCAGGAGATCGGTGATCCCCTTGCCGAACGACTCGTAGTCCGCCGCCTGCTTGCCGAAGGCGCGGTTGTCGAAGTAGAGCACGGCGACGACCGGTCGCGTGTCGGCCTGTGCCGCGCTCCGCTGGAGCGGGAGGACGAGGGGAAGGACGAGTGCGAGCGACGCCAGCCGAGCAGTGCGCGACATGAATCCTCCGGGTACGTTCGCGGCATCGGCCGCGGTGCTTTCGTGCGACGGCCCGACCTGACACGCTACACGTCGAGCGTCATTCCCTCCGCGGCGCCGATCACCTTCAGCGAGGCTCCTCGGCGCGCGACCTCGTTCCGACATACGTCGATCTGGCGATCCAGCTCGTCGTCCGTGCGCTCGGGCATGTGGTGGAAGAGCACGAGCGTCTCGACCTCCGCCTCGAGCGCGAGCGCGAGCGTGTCCTCGTAGCTCGAGTGACCCCATCCCCGATGCCGGCGATACTCGTCGGCGGTGTACGTCGTGTCGTGGACGAGGACGCTCGCCCGCCGGACGAACTCCACGCACCGCTGGCGCCAGTCGCTCCCCCAGTCGTGGGAGGCGCCGTCGCCCAGCTCGTTGTCCGAGATGTAGACGACGGACGCCCCGTCCTGGTTGCGGCTCTCGAACCGATAGCCGAGCGCGCCGCCGGGGTGCCGCACCTGGAACGCCTGCACGGTATACCCGCGTCCCGCGCACCGTTCCTCATCGCCCATCTCGCGGAAGTCGATGGTGGCGCTCAGCTCGTCGAAGCGCACCGGGAAGACGACCGGGGACATCTGATCGCGGACGACCCGGGCGAGGCTCGTCGCCAGGCTGCCGGAGCCCCAGAGGGTGAAGTGGTTCCCCTCGTGGAACATGGGGCCGAAGAAAGGGATCCCCTGGATGTGGTCCCAGTGGGCGTGGGTGACGAAGATGTCACCCTGGATCGGGGCGCCGTTCGCCCCCGCCATCAGCGACCGGCCGAGCTCGCGGAGCCCCGTCCCGGCGTCGAGGATGACGAGCCAGCCGTCGTCGGTCCGCAGCTCGATGCAGGGCGTGTTGCCGCCGTACCGCACGGTCTGCGGCCCGGGGCTGGGGATCGAGCCGCGAGTTCCCCAGAATCGGAGACGAAAGCTCATCGGTGGCGCGCGCGTCGGGAGATCCCACGGTGCGAACCGCGGGCGCGGAGAGCCACTTTCCGTCTCACGGGCGACGGGTGATCGCGGTCACGGGCCAGGCCGGCGCTACATGCGGACCTGGGCCCGGCGGCGCAGCGCTTCGGGGTCCGAGAGCGTGATCCGACGGCGGACGACGGAGATCCACCCCGCGTCCTGGAAGTCCTTGAGGGCGCGCGATACCGTCTCCCGGCTCGCCCCGATCATCTGCGCGATCGTCTGGTGCGTCAGCGGCTTGTCGATCGTCGTCGAGCCGGCCTGGTCGGAGAGGTCCACCAGGAGGCGCGCGATCCGCCCCGGCACGTCCAGCAGCACGAGCCCGCCGATCTTCTCGTCCGCCCGGCGCAGCCGGCGGGAGAGCTCCACCAGGAGCGACCAGGCGACGGCGGAGTTCTGGTCCACCCGTCGCCGGAAGTCCTCGCGGCGCAGCACCAGCAGCGTGGCGTCCTCCATCGCGATGACGTGCGCCGAGCGCGGCTGTTCGTCGATCAGCGACAGCTCGCCGAAGTGCTGGCCGACGCCCAGGACGCCGAGGATCACCTCCCGGCCGTCCTCACCGATGAGCACGACCTTCACGCGCCCCGAGCGGACGACGAACAGGGAGTCCCCGGGATCGTTCTCGAAGAGGATGACGCTCCCCTTCGGGTAGAATTTCTCCCGGGTGAGGTCGGCGAACTTCTGGAGCTCGGTACGGTCCAGGCCACTGAAGATCGGGACTGACGCGAGGAAGTCCGCCGTGGTGCTGTTGGTCGGGAGGGTGATTCCGGACGGCGTGGTCATTGGCGCAGTGCGTGGGTGTGTGGCGCATCTGGCAGCGCTGGCGCGAAGTTACCCAGCCACCTCGAGACTGGCAAGCCGTTGTCGGCTTGTCTTTTAGCGGCCTGGGTCACTAAATTCCGGGGTTGCTTCCCCGAATCGCGAGGACCCCGTGAAGACCGATATCCACCCCGAGTACCACACCGCCACGGTGAAGTGCGCCTGCGGAAACACCTTCCAGACGCGCTCGACCCAGGCGGAGATCCATACCGACATCTGCAGCGCCTGCCACCCCTTCTTCACCGGCAAGCAGAAGCTCATCGACACCGCGGGGCGGGTCGAGCGTTTCCGCACCAAGTACGGGAAGCAGAGCTGAACATCCGCGAACGTCTCGCCGACGCCCTCGGGCGCGCGGCGGAAGTCGATCGACTGCTCTCGGATCCCGCCACCACGCGGGACGCGGCCCGGCTCGCCGAGCTGGGGCGGGAGCATCGCCGGCTGCAGCCGGTGGTCGAGCTGGCGGCGCAGCTGCGCCGGTACGAGGACGAGCTCGAGCAGGCGCGCGAGCTCGTCCTCGTTGACGACCCCGAGCTCGCGGACGAGGCGCGCCACGAAGTGGCCGAGCTGGAGGACCGGATCGCGCGGACCGAGGCGTCGCTCAAGCCCGCGCTCCTCCCGCGCGATCCGCTCGACGACCGCAACTGCATCGTCGAGATCCGCGCCGGCACCGGCGGCGACGAGGCCGCCCTCTTCGCGGCGGACCTGTTCCGCATGTACACCCGCTTCGTCGAACGCCACGGCTGGCGCGTCGAGGTGATCTCCCTCTCCGAGGGGACGCTCGGCGGGGTGAAGGAGGCGATCTTCAAGGTCGCCGGCGACGGGGCGTTCGGCGCGATGCGCTGGGAGTCCGGCGTGCATCGCGTGCAGCGGGTCCCCGCGACCGAGAGCCAGGGGCGCATCCATACCTCGGCGGCCACCGTCGCCGTGCTCCCCGAGGCCGAAGAGGTGGACGTCACGATCGACGAGAAGGAGCTGCGCATCGACGTCTTCCGTGCGTCCGGACCGGGGGGGCAGGGGGTCAACACCACCGACTCCGCGGTGCGGATCACCCATCTCCCGACCGGGATCGTCGTGAGCCAGCAGGATCAACGGTCGCAGATCCAGAATCGCGCGAAGGCGATGGAGGTGCTGCGCGCGCGTCTGCTCGATCTCCGGTTGGCCGAGCAGGAGGCGGCGCGCGCGCGCATGCGCCGCACGCAGGTCGGCACCGGCGACCGCTCGGCGAAGATCCGCACGTACAATTTTCCGCAGAGCCGCGTCACCGATCATCGCATCGGCTTCACGACGCACGATCTCGCCGGCGTGATGGACGGCGAGCTCGGATCGCTCGTCGACGCGCTGCGGACTGCCGAGGTCGAGGAGCAGCTCGATGCCTGATCAGGGGCGGCGGGCATCCGGTCCGTCGCGTCGCGCGAGCGGTGGCTCGGCGGCGGAACGCCCGGAGCCGCACGAGCGCGGCGTCGCCGGGGGGCCCCCCCGATCCGACGATGGTTCCGGACGCGCGGACGTGCGTCATCCGCGCACCGCCGACGGTGCGGCGGGAACGCTGCGCGATCTCGTCACGAGCGTGGCCGCCCTCCTCGCGCACGGGGTGGCGCGCGGCGAGTACGCCGATCCCGAGCGCGAGGCGCGCGAGCTGGTGGCGGCGCTGCACGACCAGCCCCGATTCTGGGCGGCGCTCCACCCCGAGCACGCGGTGACTCTCGAGACGCAGCGGGACGCGCTCGAGGCGGCGCGACGTCGCGTCGCCGGCGCGCCACTCGCCTACGCCGTGCGGCGCGCGAACTTCCGGCATCTCACCCTCCACGTGGACGAGCGCGTGCTCATTCCGCGTCCCGAGACGGAGCAGCTCGTGGAGATTGCGCTCTCGCTCGTCGGCGACCGGGTGGGCGGGGTCGCCGTGGACGTCGGCACCGGGTCGGGGGCGGTCGCCCTCGCTCTCGCCAGCGAGGGGCGGTTCGACCGCGTGATCGCCTCGGACGTCTCGCGGGACGCGCTCGACGTCGCCGCGCGCAACCGCGACGCGCTCGCCTCCGGCGTCGCGACGCCGGTCGAGCTTCGACACGGATCGCTGCTCGATCCCGTGCCGGAGACGGGACTCCGCTGCGTCGTCTCGAATCCTCCCTACATCGCCTTCCACGAGGCGGCTGCGCTTCCGCCCTCGGTGCGGGACTGGGAGCCCTCGGTCGCGCTCTACAGCGCGGGCGACGGTCTCTCCCTCACGGCCCGGCTCGTGCGGCAGGCGGCGGAGCGGCTGGACGCGGGCGGCGTGCTGGCGCTCGAGGTCGATGCCCGCCGCGCCGCGCTCGTCGAGGAGCTGGTGGGCCGGGATGCGCGATTCGCGGAGGTGCGCGTGACGCTGGATCTGTTCGGGCGCGAGCGATTCGTCACGGCGCGCCGTCGCGCGTCGTAGCAGTACCATGTCCAGCGCGCACCGTCGCACCGGGCGACGTGCGAGAGCCGAGCGCCACTACCTGAGGATCCGATGATCGAAGACAAGGCGAAGGAGCTCGGCCGCGCGATCGGCCAGAGCAGCGAGTATCAGGCGATGAAGCGGGCGAACGACGCCCTCGGCGCCGATACGGACGCGGTGGACTACCTGCAGCAGATGGAGCGGCTTCGCACCGAGGTGCAGCGGCTGATGCAGCGCGGCGAGCGCCCGACCGAGGAGCAGGAGCGGCAGCTCGACGAGCTCCTGGGGAAGATCCAGGTGAACCCCACCTACCAGCGATTCGTCGCGGCGCAGGAGAACCTCGACAAGGTGATGGCGCGCGTGAACGAGTGGATCGTCGAGGGGATGGAGCAGGGAGCGGCGAGCCGCATCATCACGCTCTCCTGATCGCCGCTCCCCGCCATGCAGGGTCATCGCGGACTCCTCGTCGTCTTCGAGGGCGCGGAAGGCGTCGGCAAGTCCACGCAGCTCGCGCGGCTCGCCGAGCGGCTCCGTGCGCGCGCCCGGACGGTGCGGCTGCTGCGCGAGCCGGGAGGGACGCCGCTCGGCGACGAGGTGCGTCGGATCCTCCTCGATCCGCGGAGCGACGTCGACGCGCGCACGGAGGCGCTGCTCTTCATGGCCTCGCGCGCGCAGCTCGTCGCGCAGGTGGTGCGGCCCACGCTGGCGACGGGAACCGACGTGCTCCTCGATCGGTTCTTCCTCTCGACCTACGCCTACCAGGTCGCGGGGCGCGGTCTTCCGTCGGCCGAGGTGCGCGCGGCGAACACCCTGGCGACGAACGGACTCGTCCCCGACCTCACGATCGTGCTCACCCTGCCGCGCGGCGAGGGGCTCCGCCGCGCCGTGTCGCGAGGGTCGACCGACCGCATGGAGCGCGCGGAGCGGGAGTTCCACGATCGCGTGGAGGACGCCTTCGTGCGGGCGCTCGATCCCGAGTGGCAGCGGGCGCATCCGGAATGCGGCCCGGTGGTGGCCGTGGACGGGCGCGGGAGCGAGGCGGAGGTCGAGGAGCGCGTCTGGAGCCGGGTCGTGGCCGCCTGGCCTGAAACTTTCGCGGCCGCCAGCGTGTCTGACAACGAATGACCGTCCGGTCGAGCTCCGCTCCGTCCCGAGGAAACGTCATGCAGTCTCGTGCCTTCGTCGTCGCCACCGCGCTCTCCGCCGCGCTCGTCTCGGGCGGGTGGTTCCTGCAGCGCGGCTTTCATGGCGGGCGTGGCGCGGCCGACGGCGCACGCCTCTATGACGACGTCGCCAGCCACATCCGCCGCTTCTACGTCGATTCGATCGACGACGGCGAGCTCCAGCGCAAGGCGGTGGACGGCATTCTGCTCGAGCTGCACGATCCCCACAGCGTCTACCTCGACTCCAAGCGGCTCGCGCGACTCAACGAGTCCACGTCGGGGCGGTACGCCGGGATCGGCATCCAGATGGACGTGCGCGAGGGGTTCGTCATCGTCATCGCGCCGCTCCCCGGCACGCCGGCGGAGCGGGCGGGGCTCCAGACGGGCGACCGCATCGTCGCGATCGACGGCCGGCCGACGGACAAGTGGACTTCGGACGAGGCGCTCAAGGCGCTGCGCGGCACCCCCGGGACGTCGGTGCGTCTCGACATCGACCGCCCGGGGATGGACAGCCGGCTGCACTTCACCATCGCTCGGCAGGAGATCCAGTTTCACGCGGTGCAGCACGCCGTGATGCTGGGCGACGGGATCGGCTACGTCGATCTCACCAACTTCAGCGAGAGCGCGGCCACCGACTTGCGCGGCGCGATCGACTCGCTGCGGCGCGTGGGGATGAAGGGGCTGGTGCTCGACCTGCGCGGCAACCCGGGCGGGCTGCTGGATGCAGGGGTCGCGGTGTCGGAGCTCTTCCTCGATCCGGGACAGAAGATCGTGAGCATGCGCGGCCGCACTCCCGACGCGAACCGGGAATACACCGATCAGGCGGCGCAGCCGTTTGCCGACCTGCCGATGGTCGTGCTGCAGGACAGCGCGAGCGCGAGCGCGTCCGAGATCGTCGCCGGCGCGCTCCAGGATCACGATCGCGCGGCGATCGTCGGCACGGCGAGCTACGGCAAGGGGAGCGCGCAGAGTCTCTACCGGATGCCGGACGGCGGCGCGCTCAAGCTCACGACCGCGCTCTGGTACACCCCCTCGGGGCGGAGCATCAACCGGCCGCGCGTCGTGCGTGAGGAGGAGTCGAACGAGGCGCCGAGCAGCTTCACGCTGGACACGACCGAGTCGGCGCGTCCGTTCCGGACGGCGATGGGGCGCCGGGTGTCGGGCGGTGGCGGCATCCACCCCGACGTGCTGGTGACCGAGCGCGCGTTGAGCGAGGCCGATCTCGAGCTGCAGCGCGCGTTGGGCGCGGGGATCCCGAAGTTCCGCGACGCGCTCGTCGCCTATGCGCTGCAGGTGAAGGGGCGGCGCCAGGTGAGCACGCCCGACTTCGTCGTCACGCCGGCGATGCGCGAGGAGCTGCTCCAGCAGATGCGCGCCCGCGGGCTGGAGGTCGATTCGCTCACCTATGCCCGCGCGACGCCGACGATCGACCGACTGCTCGGTCGCACGATCGCCCAGTACGTCTTCGGCCGCTCCGGGGAGGCGATCCGCTCCGCGCGCGACGACTCGAGCGTCGTGAAGGCGATCGAGCTGCTGCGCGGCGCAAGGACCCCGCGCGAGGTGATCGAGCGGACCACCTCGTCACGGTGAGTCCGGACGGTCGTGCTACTGCTGCACGACCTTCGCGCCCTTGGGGATCGTGAAGGTGAACGCCGCGTCGCTCACACCCGCGTTCACCCGGACCGAGGAGAGCTTCACCTTGCGCGTGATCCCGCTCTGATCGGTCGACTCGAACTGGCGCACGAGGCCGTCCCGGTCGTCCACCCACACCTTGGCGCGCACGAAGGGCATCTTCCGTCCCGGCTTCGGCGTCAGCCGCAGCGCGTGGGTGGGGCGACCGTCCACCGTCTCGGCGCCGGCGTCGACGACGTCGTACTTCTCCCTCGGCTGCGCGAGGAACTGCTCGGTGAGATCGACCGAGGATCCCGGCCCCTCGCCCAGCCGCGACTTGATCACCTGGCCCGGCGTCGTGCTCGGCAGATAGAGCCAGAGCGTGCTCCCGTCGGCGACGATCACGTCACCCGCGGGATCGGTGAAGCGGACCGCGAAGCGCCCCGGCCGGCGCTGCTGCACCTCGCCGCGGCTCACGACCGACCGGCCGGTGAGCGGATTGACGACCGTCTGCTCGATGTTCGCGCGGATGGTGCGCACGTCGCGCCAGGCGGCGACCGCCCGATCGAGCGTGGCGTCGGGGGTGCCCTGCGCGAACGCGGGGAAGGCGCCGACGGCGAGGATCGCGAGAGAATGTCGAATCATGGCTGGATCTACCCCCCCGCTGCAGGCGCCGTTCCTGCCGCGGTGGGCTCCGCCACACGACGCCCGATGGCGCCGGCGATCGCCCGGACCTCGCGGACGAGCTGCGCGAACTGGTCGGGGAAGAGCGTCTGCGCGCCGTCCGACATCGCCCGGTCGGGATTGGGATGCACCTCGACGAGAATGCCGTCCGCTCCCGCCGCCACGGCGGCGCGCCCCATCGGCAGCACCTTGTCGCGCAGCCCGGTGCCGTGGCTCGGGTCGGCGACCATGGGGAGGTGCGAGAGCCGCTGCACGAGCGGGATCGCCGTGAGGTCGAAGAGGTTGCGCGTGGACGTGTCGAAGCCGCGGATGCCGCGCTCGCACAGGATCACCTGCGAGTTCCCCTCGGCGAGGATGTACTCGGCGCTCAGCAGCAGATCCACGATCGTCGCCGCCATCCCCCGCTTGAGCAGCACCGGCTTGCCGAGCCGCCCCACGGCGCGCAGCAGCGAGTAGTTCTGCATGTTGCGCGCGCCGATCTGGATGCAGTCGGCGTACTCCGCGACGAGCGACGCCCCTTCCTCGTCGAGCGCCTCGGTGACGATCGGAAGCCCCGTCTCGCGGCGCGCCGTCGCGAGGAACTCGAGTCCCCGCTTGCCGAGCCCCTGGAAGGAGTAGGGGGAGCTGCGCGGCTTGAAGGCCCCGCCGCGAAGCGCCGTGGCGCCCGCCGCCCGCACCGCCCGCGCCGACGCGACGATCTGCTCCTCGGACTCGACGGAGCAGGGACCGGCGATGATCTGGATCTCGTCGCCGCCGAACGACACCCCGGGCGCGATGGTGACGATCGTGTTCTCCGCCTTCCACTCGCGCGACACCTGCTTGTACGGCTTGCTGACGTGGATCACCTCCGCCACGCCGGCGAGCCCCTCGATTCGCGAGCCGTCGATGCGCCCGTCGTTGCCGACCAGCCCGACCGCCGTGCGCTGTTCGCCCGGCATCGGACGCGCCTGGTATCCCATCTCCTCGATGACGGCGACGACCCGCTGGACCTGCTCGGGCGTCGCGCCATGCTGCATGACGACCAGCATCAGAGCTCCTCGATCTCGATCTGCCACCCGTCGTGCGCCACGGTCACGGGCCCGCCGTATCGCGAGGCCACGATCGCCGCCGGATCGACCGCTTCCACGGGTGGATACAGGTGTGTGAGGACGACGTGGCGCGGCTCGGCCAGCGCTGCGAGCTCCGCGCACTGTTCCGGCGTGAGGTGCGATGGGATGGCCATCGCCGCCGGCAGTGAGCACTCGCAGAGCAGCAGGTCGCAACGCGCCGCCCAGGCGGCGAGCCCGGGGTCGAAGCCCGTGTCGCCGCTGTAGACGAGCCGACGACCGCCGCGCTCGACGGAATATGCCACGCTCTCCTCCGTGTGCGGTACCTTGCACGCCGAGAGCGCGACGCCGTCGCCGAGGTCGAGGCGCTCGTCCGGGGCGATCTCGCGGACGATCAGCGGGAAGCCCGGCGCCCGGAGCCACTCGCCGTGCACCGCGATCAGCCGCTCCAGCAGCGCGGCCGTCCCCACTGGCCCGATGAGGACGAGCGGGGCGGTCCGCCCGGGCAGCCGCCCGTACTTCCAGGCGAACACCAGCGTCGGGAGATCGCCGTGGTGGTCGAGGTGGAAGTGCGTGAGCGCGACGTGCGTGATCGCCATCCAGTCCAGGCCATGCTCGGCGAGCCGGTGCGCGACGCCGCTCCCGCAGTCGAGGAGCAGGCGCACCGCGCCCGCATCGATGTGGTAGCCCGCGCACACCCGTCCCGGCGTGAGCGAGATCGTCCCGGTGCCGAGCGCGACGAGTCGCATCCGCCGCTCAGCGCCCGCGGAAGAGCATCTTCCGCACGGTCTCGACGTCGTCGGCGCGAAAGTGCACGAGGTAGACCCCCTTGGGGACGAGACGTCCGTCGGCGGTGGTGCCGTCCCACGACAGCTCGGGGACGCACCCCGTCTCTCCCTGGCCGAGCCGTCCGTAGATCCCCGCCGGGAGGCTGACGCCGTTCACGAGGGTGCGCACGTGGTTGCCTCGCAGGTCGCGGATCACGAGGTGCACGACCGCGCGGCGGCGCAGATCGAACCAGATGCAGGTCCGCGTCGCGAACTCGGTCGGGAAGGGGTTGGGGAAGTTCTGGTAGAGCAGGGTGACGCGGGGGGCGTCGCTCGACTGAATGACGAAGGTGGACGGGCTCTCGGCGACCGGGCGGATCGAGTCGGGACCGTTGCCGAGCCGCGCGCGGACCCGCCAGCGATATGGCGTGTTGGCCTCGAGCGCGAGGGGGAGACGGAGCGAGGTCTCGACGATGTTCTCCTGGCGGAACGCCTCCTGGCCGGTGATGTCGTTGACGACCGTCACCTCGAACAGCCAGGGTCCGGGCGGGGACTCGAGGGCGGCCGCCTCCCAGACGAAGGTCGGGCGCCGGTCGTACTCGGGGACACCGTAGGCGCCGGTGTGACTTCGCAGGCTGAGGCGCGGACCGGTGCGGAAGCCGGCGATCGACTGCGCGAGCTCGCGCCCCAGCACGTCGAGCGCGCTGAAGCGCAGGTAGACCGAATCCGACTCCGGGAAGACCAGATCCGGGACGATCGTCACCGTGTCGCCGACGACCGCCGTGTCGAGCATCGTCGACACGAAGCTGCGGGTGTCGGACGCCTGCAGGCGGATGGTCACCGGGCGTTGAATGGCGGGGATGTTCCGCGTGGCGATGACGATGCGCGGCACCGCGGGGAGCGGATCGGCGGTCGGCAGGATGCGGTAGTCGACCGACGGTGCCTGCGCGCGCGCCGTCGCACCCGCGAGGGACGCGACGGCGACGAGCGCACCGGCGATCAGTGCCCTGCAGGAGCGGCGCGGTCCGCTCACGCCTCCGCGCCTGCGCCCACGGCGACGTCGGCCGTGTCCATCTCGACCGCGTTGCCGCGCATGCGCACGCTCACCAGCGAGGACACGCCGGGCTCCTGCATCGTGACGCCGTAGACCGCGTCCGACGCCTCCGTGCTCGTGCGCGGGTTGTGGGTGATCACGATGAACTGCGTGCGCGTCTTGAACTGGTTGAGCATGCGCACGAAGCGGCCGACGTTCGCGTCGTCGAGCGGCGCATCCACCTCGTCCAGGAGGCAGAAGGGGCTCGGCTTCGTGAGGAAGATGCCGAAGAGCAGCGACAGCGCGACGAGCGCACGCTCGCCGCTCGAGAGGAGGTGGATGCGCTGCGTGCGCTTGCCGCGCGGGCTCGCGTGAATCTCGATGTCGGTGTCGAGCGGTGCCTCGGGGTTCTCCAGGCGCAGGTCGCACTCGCCGCCGCCGAACAGCGACATGAAGATCTGCCGGAAGTTCTCGCGCACCTGCGTGAACGTGGCGAGGAACAGCTCCCGGGCCGTCGTGTCGATCTCGCGAATCGCCTGCTGGAGCTGCTGCTTCGCTTCGGCGAGATCGGCGCGCTGGCCCGTCAGGAACTCGAGACGCTTCGCCGTCTCCTCGTGCTCCTCGATCGCGAGCGCGTTCACCGGCCCGAGCTGCTCGAGCTGCTGGCGCAGCTCCTCCATCTCGCTGCGGAGGAGGGCGTCCTCCACCTCGAGCGGCTCGAGCGACGCGAACATCTCCTCGAGCGGGCGGCGCCACTCCGTCTCGAGCCGCTCGCGGATCGCCGTGCGCTTGCCGGACAGCTCGGTGAAGCGCAGCTCGGCGTGGTGCAGCTCGTCGGCGAGCGTGCCGGCGCGCTTGCGGATCTCGGACAGGTGATGCTCCGCCTCGTTGAGCGCCTCGTCCGCGGCGCGCACGCCGCGCTCCGCCTCGTCGAGGCGCCCCTGACCGTCGAGCAGCGCCTGCTCGCGCGCGTCCAGGTCCATGCGCCACGCCGCCATCTGCTCGGCGAGCGCCGAATCGCTGGTCGAGAGATCGGTGAGCTCCGCGCGGAGCGACTCGAGCCGCGCCGCCGCGCTCTGGAACTCCTGCATGAGACGCCGCGCGCGATCCTGCGCCACCTGCAGCCGCGCCTGCGCCTGCGCCTGCTCGACCTGCAGCTGCATGCGCCGCTCGCGCACCTCGTCCTGCCCGCGCTCCACCTGGGTCGCGCGCACGCGGGCTTCCTCCACCAGCGCCTCCCCCTCGGCCAGCTGCGTGGCGAGCGACGCCGACTCGGCGTCGAGCTGCGCGAGCCGCTCCGAGAGCTCGGCGTGGCGCGTGGCGAGACGCTCGAGCAGCGCATCGGCGTCCGCCAGTTCGCGCGCCGCGCGCTGCACGCGCCGCTGCACTTCCTGGTGCCGATCGCCGGCCCCGCGCTGCGCCTGCTGCGCCGCCGCCATCTCGTCGCTCGCATCGGCGACGCGCTGCTGGGTGCCGCGGAGCGCCTCGCGCAGCGCGTCCGCCGCCGCGAGCGCCTGCTCGCGCGTCACCTCGAGCGCGCTCAGCTCCTCGCGCAGCGCGTGGAGCTCGGCGCGCCGCTGCAGCGGGCCGGGCCCGGCGACGCTGCCGGGGAGCCAGACGGCGCCGCGCGCGTCGATGAACGCGCGACCTCCGTCGACCGCCTGCACCCGCCCGAGCAGCGCCCGCACCCACCCGCGCGCGGGCTCCGCCGCATTGACCAGCGCGGTCAGCGAGTCGTTTCCGTCCTCGGCGCCGGCGGACGGTGTCGCATCGAGCGGGAGGAGCAGGAGCGGGCCGGGGTTCGCCTCGGCGTGCCAGTCGCGCACGGCGTCCGCCGTCGCCCGGTCGCGCACGAGGATCGCGTGCACGCTCGCGCCGAGGAAGCGCTCGACGAGGAGCGCGGTGCTCTGGTCGTCGGCGCTGATGAAGTCGGAGATCGGGCCGAGAATCGCCCCCTCGCCGAAGCGCTCGCGCTCCTTGAGCATGCGCGCCGCGGCCGGGGCCAGCCCGACGCGTTCGCGCTCGAGCGCCTCGAGGGCGTTGACCTTCCCCTGGAGCGACGTCAGCGCCTCGTCCGCGCGGAACAGCTCCGCGCGCGCCGCCGCCTCACGGTCCCGCGTCTCGCGATCGATGCGCTGCGCCTCCTCGAGCGCCGTCGTCGCGCTCGACAGGAGCACGCGCGCCTCCTCGAGCGCGACCTCCGCGCTCTCCTCGTCGCGACGCGTCGCCGCGAGCACGTCGGCGAGCTGGGTGCGCTCCCCCTCCACCGTCTCGGTGCGCTGCGCGACCTCCTCGAGCTCGCGGCGCGCGCGCTCGCGGTCGAGCTCCACCCGGCGCGCGCGCTCGTGCAGCGCACGCGTCGCGCGCTCCGCCTCGTCGACGGCCGCGCGCGCGTCGCCGACGGCCCGCCGCACCGCGTCCTCGGCGGTGAGCGCGTCGCGCAGGCGCTCCTGCGCCGCGGCGAGCTCCTGCTCGCCCTGCGCCCGCTCCTCCGCCGCCTGCGCCTGGTCCTGCGCGAGGCGCTCGCCGTACGCGGCGCCTTCGTTGGCCTCGGCCTCGGCGCGCTGGCGGCGGGCGATCGCATTGCGCTGCCGCTCCTCGGCCACGGCCATCTCGCCGCGGATCGCCTGCACCTGCTCGCGCTGCGCCGCGACGAGGCGCGAGAGCTCGTTGCGCCGCGCTTCGGCGGCGGCGCGCGCGCCGTGCGCGGCCTCGCGCGCCTCCTCGCTCGTGCCGACGCTCTCCTCGGCGCCGGGGAGCATCTCGCGCAGCTCAGCCACTCTCACCTCGAGGCGCGCGAGCTCGTCGCGCCATGCCTCCATCTCGCGCGACGCGAGCGTCAGCTCGACGACGAAGCGGCGCGACATCAGCTCGGCGTGGCGCTCCGCACGCTTGCGCTGGCGGGCCAGCGAGCGCACCTGGCTCTGCACCTCGGTGATGAGATCGTCGAGGCGCTGGAGATCCCCGGTCGTCTCCTCGAGACGGCGCTCCGTCGTGCGCCGGCGGTCGCGATACAGCCCGACGCCCGCCGCTTCCTCGAACAGCTCGCGCCGATCGTCGGGGCGGTCGCTGAGCAGGGCGTCGATCATCTTGCTCTCGATCACGACGCCGGTATCGGCGCCGAGCCCCGTGCCGCGCAGCAGGTCGGAGATGTCGCGCAGCCGGCAGGGCGCGCGGTTGAGGAAGTAGTCGCTCTCTCCCGACCGCGACAGCCGGCGGGTGATCACGACTTCCTTGAATGCGACCGGCAGCGTGCCGTCGTCGTTGTCGAAGTGCAGCGAGACCTCGGCCAGGTTCACCGCGCGGCGCGCCGACGAGCCCTGGAAGATCACGTCCTCCATCTTGCCGCCGCGCATCATGCGCGCGCGCTGCTCGCCCAGCACCCAGCGGATCGCGTCGGACACGTTCGACTTGCCGCAGCCGTTCGGTCCCACGATCGCCGTCACGCCGTTGTCGAACGTCATGTACGTCGCATCGGCGAACGACTTGAACCCGTGCATCTCCAGCTTGGTCAACCGCACTAGAACACTCTCCCGAGACGGAAGGCGAGCGTCGGAGTCAGCCCCGACGCCTGCAGCGCGTCGGAGAACAGCGCCGCCTGTGAGGGGGACTCGAAGGCCCCCACGTAGATGTTGATCGTACCGTTGGGCTGGCGCATCCCGTACGCCGGGTGCCCGCGCTCCACCAGCTGGCCGATGAGACGCGCCGCATCGCGCGCGGCGACCCGCTCGTGCACGAGGAAGGCGTACGGCAGCTGCACCACCGAGACGGGGTCCGCGTCCGGATCGCGGCGCGCGCGGATCGCGGCGAGCAGCGAGTCGGCGCCGCGGCGCGTCGGGAAGGCGCCTGCCACGACCAGGTACCAGCGCGCTCCCTGCTGCTGCACCGGGGCGTACGTCGCCGCGGGGAGCACGTTGCGCGAGTTGTGCAGCGAGAGGATGGCGCCCGCTGGCGTGTTGTAGCTGCGGAAGCTGACCGCCCACGCCGCCGCCCGTGCCGAATCGCCCGGATTCACGACCGCGCTCGCGAGCGCGCCGGGCGGGCGCGTCGTGTCGGCGGCGGCGAGCGAGTCCGCCGCTCCCGTCGTCGCGCCGGCGGTCGGCGTGAGCCCGACCTGGGGCGCGTTCGGCGTCGTGTCGCGCGGGGGCATCGTCGGCCGCGTGGGGCCGTCGGCCTGCGGGCGCATGGCCAGCCAGAACACGAAGCCGACCAACGGCAGGATGATCAGCGGCGCGGCGAGGCGGCGGAGCCAGACCGAGGTCGTGCTCTCCACCGCCTCGACGGGCGCGACCGTGCTCGGATGCTCCGCGACCGCCGCGGCCGCCGGCGGCTCGAGACGGCTGGGGCGGGGGACTCGCACCCCGGCGAGCACCTGCGAGACCGGCAGCTTGCGGGGCACCATCTCGCCGACGAGCACCGCACCGTCCATCGCGCTCGCCAGCTCCTCGACGCGCGGCGCCGAGGCGGGGGCGGCGAGCACCAGCAGCGCGCCCACCTCCCGGAAGCCGCTCGCGAGCCGACGCCACCGCGAGTTCGGCAGCATCTCGTCGTAGTCGATCGGCTCCGTGCCGCTCGGCATGACGAAGAGCTCCCCCGCGCCCTCGACGGGATAGGCGATCTTGGTCATCGACACGCCGTAGGCGAAGCTGTCGGTGAGCCCGTGCGGCAGGTCGTCGCGAACGAGCGACTGGATCGGCGCCGCCTCGCCCAGCAGATCGCCGACGGCCACCCGCCGCCGACGCGCCTGGGCCTTGCCGATGCCGAGAGCCACGCGAGCGGTGGCGTCGGGATCGTCGCCGAGCACGACGATCGCGTGGACCGCATCGAGCGTCGCACCCAGCGCGAGCCCTTCGCGCTCCCAGTCGAAGTCCGCCGTCGGCGGCAGGTTCGGTGTGCTCAGGGGGTCCCCTCGTAGATCCAGTACGACGGTTGCTTGCTCTCGCGCGCCGCCCGTTCGGCCTCCTCGCGCGTGCTGTATGGACCCATCACCACTCGATAGACCGCCGCACCGTCCCGGTTCGACGCGATCACCCGCGCCGAGCGTCCATCCACCTGGATGCGCGAGGCGAGCTCCCGTGCCCGTCCCTCCGAGAGCAGCGCCGCGAACGACACCGTCCATCCGGCGGGCGCCGGCGGCGTGGTGTCGGCTCGCGCGACGGTGTCCTGCACGACCGGCAGCGTATCCGGCGCGGCGTAGCGCGACGAATCGAGCGAATCCGCGAACGAGACCGGCTGATCGAGCGACGGATCGCGCGGACGGAAGCCGTTCCACCGGAACGCGAACCAGAGGTCGGAGGCGCCGCCGCGCACCGTCGCGATCGGGCGCAGCGTCTCGCCGTCCATCCACACCACGTCGTTGCCCTGCGCCAGCGCCACCGCGCCGTCCACGCCGACGAGCGGGAGATCGGTGCGCCAGGTGGAGCGTGCCGTCCCGATCACCGAGCCGGTGCCGATGGCGACGATCCATACCGAGTCGCGGTCCGCGCTCCCGACGAGGAGATACCGTCCGAGCGGGTCCATGCGCAGTGACCTGGCCGCACCCGGGAGCGTGACCTCCTGCGCCACGCGGTCCTGGTACCGATCGATGACCGTGAGCGTCCGCTCCCCCTCGCCGATCACGAACACGCGATCGCCGCTGGGCGTGGTCACGAGATCGTCGATCTGCTCCTCGATCGGGATGACGCGGAGCTCGAGCGTCCGCGTGCGTACCGCGGCGAGTCCATCCTTGGTGGCGAAGTACAGGCGGTCGCTCCCGGGCGCCGGCAGCGCGCGCGAGACCGCCGGCAGGGCGACCGAATCGACGATCCGCGACTCGGGGGGACGGAGGCGCCACAGGACCGACCCCGATCCCTGGTCGGCGAGGACGAACAGCGAGCCGTCACCCTGGGGGAAGAGCCCCTCGACCGTCCGGGGCGACTTGAACGACCAGCGTCCGGTCGGCGTGTAGCGCTGGACGACGCCCGCCGAGTCGACCCCGAAGACGGCGTCGGCGTTGGCCGAGCTGGCCGACTGGAGCGAGACGTTCGCGAGGCGGGCGACCGACCCGGCCCGGAGATCGATCCGGACGGGGCGGCCTCTCCGGTCCACGGCGGCGATCACGCCGGCGTCGTCGTCGAAGGCGAGGATCCGCTCGAGGGCGGGCGCGGCGTCGGACGCCGTCCAGACGACGGAGTCGAGACGAGGGTACGAAAGCACCGACGCCGTCCCCCCGGCGCGCGGCACGCGCAGGACCAGGGCGTCGGGGGCTCGTGTCTGGGGGGCCGAGGGCGCGTCGTGCGCGTCGCGCGCGTCGCGGCGGTCCCCTCGACCGCAGGCGGCAGCGAGCACGAGCGCGATCGCGATGAGCGGGCGCACGCGAGGAAAGTATCGGGAGCTGAGCAGGTTGGGTAGGAGAGGGAGCAGAACTGCGGGGGCTGGGGGCCGGG